>Ga0209676_1000053_pt1 | contig 370111 bp, 344 predicted proteins | sample AraplaCvi_mLB_r2_FD_184282 | JGI IMG/M metagenome (GOLD analysis project Ga0209676, IMG submission 184282) | Arabidopsis root microbial communities from North Carolina, USA - plate scrape MF_Cvi_mLB_r2 (SPAdes) (version 2) | ecosystem: Host-associated > Plants > Roots > Endosphere | place... | reverse complement strand
AGCAAGTTGGAACCACCCCTTCCCATCCCGAACAGGACCGTGAAACGACTTTGCGCCGATGATAGTGCGGACTACCCGTGTGAAAGTAGGTCATCGCCAGGCTCTTATACCCAGAACCCCCAAGCCCTAAAGCTTGGGGGTTTTGCTTTGGGGCGACGGAAACGTGCGGGCGAAAATGTACGACGCGAACATGGCGATATGCTCGGCATCGGTGCAAACGCCCTGGTCCCCGCGTATGATCGGCGCTGACATGACCGCCGAAAAATTCTGCTCCGACGACCCTACCGTGCCTGTCGATACCGATACCGATACGGATCCGGATATCGAGGTCAACACTGATACCGCCTGGTTTCTCTATTTGCTCGAATGCGAAGGCAATTCGATCTATACCGGCGTGACGACTGACGTTCAACGTCGATATGCCCAGCATGTCGCCGGTACCGGGGCCAAATACACACGTGCTCGCAAGCCGCTACGGCTGCTCGGCTGGATGGCGTTTCCCAGTAAGTCCGAAGCCCTGAAGGCGGAAATCCGCACCAAGCGGCTGACTCCGGCCCAGAAACGTGCGATGTGTGGCACGCTGCAGCAAGCGTTCGCCGATGTAGCAGAGCCGGCGCCGGATTCTCCCGACATCGTCGATTTGCCATAAAAAAAGCCGGCCAATGGCCGGCGTTTTTCTTTGTCGATCGTGCCTTATCAGACCACGATCAGGTTCACATCGATATTGCCGCGCGTGGCGTTCGAGTACGGGCACACCTGATGGGCAGCTTCCACCAGCTTCTGGGCGGCTTCCTTTTCCATGCCCGGCAGCGAGATCTTCAATTCCACCTGAATACCAAAGCCCTGCGGAATCTGGCCGATGCCGACGGCGCCTTCGATCTTGGCATCGGGCGACACCGTAATCTTCTGCTGGCCGGCGACAAAGCGAATCGCACCGAGGAAACAGGCCGAATAACCCGCCGCGAACAGTTGCTCCGGATTCAGGCCGTTGCCGGCGCCGCCCATTTCCTTGGGCACAGCAAGCTTGACGTCCAGTTGGCCGTCCGACGTGGTGGCGCGGCCATCGCGGCCACCGGTTGCGGATGCGTGGGCGGTGTACAGGACTTTTTCCAGTTTCATTTGCACTCTCCTAGGTTTGCCCGGGGGCGGGCAGCAGTTTCAAGATGCCGACCGAGTCGGCTGTCAATCTTCCGATCGCGCGTCTTCCAGCGTCGACCGTAAGCAATGCAGTCGCGATGTCAGTGCCTGGATCTCTTCCACGGAACACTGCATCGCGCACAACAACCGTTCGGGGATATCGGCAGCGGCACTTCGCAAGCGGCGCCCGGCTTCCGTCAAACTGACCAGCACTCGACGCTCGTCTTCGGAATCGCGCCCGCGACGCACGAACCCCGCTGACTCCAGTCGTTTCAACAGCGGCGTCAACGTGCCCGAATCGAGCGTCAGCCGCCCGCCCAGTTCCGAAACGCTCACCTCGTCGTGTTCCCAAAGCACCAGCATGACCAGATACTGCGGATAAGTGAGTCCAAGCTCACTCAGAATGGGCTTGTAGACCTTGGTCATGGCTAGTGACGCCGAGTACAGCGCAAAACAGAGCTGCTGATCCAGCTGTAGCCAGTTGCCTGTCTTGGGAGGGGTCGTCGTTTGCGTCGTCATGGCTATATCTTATACACAATTAAATTGTGTGCAAGATAAATTTTCTATCGGCCCTATGAAGAATAGGGGCCGGCCGTGACAGAGCAAAGCGGATCAAAGGCTGATCCGGTACGACTTTCGTACAACCGCCAAGTTACAACCCTTAAGTCTGGTTTAAGTGTGGGTGCATAGGATGGCCCTGTCGCGCCAACACTCGGCGCTGTCCATCATCCAGAAAGGAAAGCACCATGATTCGCCAGACTCTTGCCCGTTCCGCAGTCGGTGTTGCCGCGCTTGCTGCCCTGGCCGGCGGATACGCCTATCTCCAGAAAGACGCGATCACCCCCGGCTACGCAGCGCCGACCCCGGCCGTCGCCCCCGCCGCCGCCGTGGCAACCCCGACGGATTTCTCGGGCATCGTCGATCAGTACGGTCCCGCCGTGGTCAATATCAGCGTGACGGCCCGCGCGCAGCGTACCTCGGCGCAAGTGCCGTCCGGCATGGATCCGGACGATCCGCTGTTCCAGTTCTTCAAACGCTTCGGGCCGCAGTTCCAGGGTCCGCAGAGCCAGCAGCCGCAACTCGTGAAAGGCCTGGGCTCGGGATTTATCGTCAGTTCCGATGGCCTCATCCTGACCAATGCCCACGTGGTCGACAACGCCACGGAGGTCACCGTCAAGCTGACCGATCGCCGCGAGTTCAAGGCCAAGGTGCTGGGCAGCGATCCCCAGACCGATATCGCCGTGATCCGCATCGACGCCAAGGACCTGCCGACCGTACGACTCGGCGATCCGTCGAAGATTCGTGTCGGCGAACCCGTGCTGGCGATTGGCTCGCCTTATGGCTTCGAGAACACGGTGACGGCCGGCATTGTCAGTGCCAAGTCGCGTTCGCTGCCCGATGACACCTATGTGCCGTTCATCCAGACCGATGTGGCCGTGAATCCGGGCAACTCGGGCGGCCCGCTGTTCAATCAGCGTGGCGAGGTCATCGGCATCAATTCGCAGATCTACAGCCAGACCGGCGGCTATCAGGGCCTGTCGTTCGCGATTCCGATCGACGTGGCCAAGAAGGTCGAGCAGCAGCTTGTGGCACACGGCAAGGTCACGCGCGGCCGCCTTGGCATCTCGGTGCAGGAGGTCAACCAGGCGCTGGCGCAGTCATTCAAGTTGCCGAAGCCGGCGGGCGCGTTGGTGAACTCCGTAGAGCCGGACAGCCCGGCCGCGCAGGGTGGCCTGAAGCCCGGCGACGTGATCGTGCAGCTTGGCAATGACGTGATCGACCACTCCGGCGATCTGCCCGAGCACGTGGCAGACCTGCAGCCCGGCACCAAGACCGAACTCAAGGTGATTCGCAAGGGCGAGCCGCTGACGCTGAGCGTGAAGATTGGCGCCGTGAAGGAGAGCGCCGTGGCGCAGGGCAAGGGCGGCGGTGAAGTGGGTGGCCGTCTGGGACTGGCCGTGCGTCCGCTGACGCCGGCCGAAAGGCGCGACAGCGGTATCGATGGCGGCCTCGTCGTCGAAGACGTGGCGGGCCCGGCCGCACGTGTCGGCATCCAGCCCGGCGATGTCATCCTGTCGCTCAACGGCACGCCGATTTCCTCGGCCGAGCAGCTGCGTTCGCTGGTGTCGAAATCGGGCAAGCAGGTGGCCCTGCTGGTGCAGCGCGACGACGCGCGGATCTTCATTCCGCTCGACCTCGGCTGACCTCTGGCGGCAAGCGGTTTACGCTTCGCAAAACACGTATACGACAGGCATACGGCAGGTGTCCGACGGGCGTATACGTATACGCGTATACGCCCGCAAACCCTTGCCAGAAGCGGAATTCCGGGCGACAAAACGCCCCAAAGACATGTTTGAACGGGTATGATCTCGACTGCGATGCATGAAGCGTGTGGAGACTCACGTCACCACTTCAGGTTCTTGCTGAATCGACAGAAGAAGGAAGTCTATGCAGTTGGATTTCACCCGCGCCCCCATCTCGCCGGCCGCCGATCTGGCGAGGCGCCTGGCGCCAGTTGCCAGAAAGGCGACGGCGCGTCGGCGCAAGAAGGAAGTCCCGCCCCACTGGGAGCGCGGCTACCGCTCCCACTACTACCGTAACGAACGTGGCGACAAGCTCGGAGAAGTCCGCTTGTCCGATCGCGGCGATCTGCCTGTGGTCTACCACTGGGCGGCCGGCAACTATTCCGGCGCCGAGGGTTCGCTCGCGCATGCGCGCGCCCGTGTGGAAGAAACGGTTGGCTTCGGCATGCGCCAGCTGTCGTTATTCTGAGGCTGGCGTTTCAAAGCTTACGCCGAACAGTCCATGACCGGACCGCGTGCCTGACACAGGGCATGCATGCTCTCCGCGATGCCGCCGCCGCCATTGCCGCGCCCGTCGCCAGCGTCCAGGTAGTCCCTCCTCCGCATTGCATCTGCCAGGCTAGTCCAGCCGGCGTTGCACAAGCATGAAGACCGCCGCCACCAGCGCGATCGCGGCAATCAACCGATAGAGATCCTCGCAGGCAATCAGCCGAGCCTGTTGGTCGACGATCGCAGCCATTTGCGCCAGCGCGCCGGCATGCGCCTGCCCGGCATCGAACCCGCGCGCCGCCAGCAGCGACTGTGCCGTGCGCATCCAGCTGTCGGTTTCGGCGGGACGCTGGCCGATGGCATGTACCAGGCTCGTATGCACCGCGAACTGGCGGTTCTGCAGCAGCACCGCCCCCAGCGATGACGCGAACGAGCTGGCAATCTGCCGCACCAGGTTCTTGCTGCGATAGCCGTGGGCAAAGTCATCGCCGCTCAGCGTGCGGAAGGTGAGCCCGGCAATGGGGATGATGACCATCACGCCGAACAGCCCCTTGGCGACGAGTCCGGGCACCAGGGCCGCCGGGGCGATGTCCGGTGGCATGAACGAGAAGAACGCCATCGCGGCCGCCATCAGCAGCAGGCCTGTCACCATTACCGGTTTCTTGTGCGTAAGCCGGCGCGCCACGCGCAGGTAGATCCAGATGCCCACCAGGCTGATCAGCGCGGCCAGCGTGTTGAGCCATCCGGTGGTGGCCAGCGGAAAGCGCAACGCCTGCTCGGCATAGATCGGAAACACGTAGCTGCTCAGGTTGCTGATCATGTAATAGACGAAATACATGGCCAGCCCCGTCATGTACACGGGCTGCCGCAGCGCGCGCAGATGCAGCACCGGTGTGTCGTGGTGCCACTGCTGCCAGAGGAACACCCCCAGCAGGGCCAGCGCGACCATCGCGGCCATGCCCACGCGCAGCGGATGCGAAAAGATATCGAAGCGCGCTTCGGTCATCGACGCCTGCAGCGCGACGACCGCCACGCCAAACAGCAGCAGCGGACCCAGCGCCGGACCTTCCTGATCGGCCCGGGGTTCGGCATCGGGCAGCAGCAGCCACGTGCCAAGCGCGGCCAGCGCCGCGAACGGCAGCACGCCATAGAACACGTCCTGCCAGACGCCGTGCTCCACCAGTTCGGCAGCAAATGCCGGAGCCATGGCCGATGCGCCAAAAATCCCGAGCATAAAGAGTCGTGACGCACGTGGCCGATCGGCCGGCGCGAACATCAGGTTCACCAGGATGCGGCAGCTTGTAAACAGCGCGCCGCCGCCCACGCCCTGCATGAAGCGGGCGACGACCATTTGCGGCAGGCCTGTGCTGGTGGCCGCCACGATCGTGCCGGACATGAACAGCAGCAGCGATCCGGTCAGGTAGTAGCGGTAGCCAAAACGCTGCGCCAACCATTGCTGCTTCAGAATCATCATCATGCTGCCCACCGCGTATGCGGCCTGCACCAGCGCAAAGCTGCGCGGGTCCGCGTCGATGCCGCCGACGATATGGCTCGACGCAAACACGAACATGATGTTCTCGAGGAACTCGACACCCGTGGTCAGGCCCAGCAGCATCATGAGCAACGTCTGCCGCTGCCGATGACTGAGCACCCGCAGCCAGCGCACGCCGGCGCGCAAACGTTGCCACGGCCTTGCCAGCATCGTCACGGCTTGCCTGCTTCCAGCGCGGCCAGATGCGCGTGCAGCGCGGCCAGGTCGCGCGTGGCTGTGGCCAGCCCGTCCTGACCAAGTGGGGCCCACGCCTGCGCATAGGCGGCGTGCACGGCCGGCGCGGCGCGATCCAGCAGCGCATGGGCCGCCGGCGTCAGCGTCAGTTCCAGGCTGCGCCGGTCTTGTTCCGATGTCTTGCGTTGCACCAGGCCGCGCGCCTGCAGGCTATCGATCAGCCGCGTCATCTGCGTGCGCGTGGCGTCGATCGACATGCCCAGTTCCGATGGCATGGTCGGCTCGCCCGCGTCGGTCGCCAGCATGCTGATCACCAGGTATTGGCTCAGGTCGAGTTCGAACGGCGCCAAGGCGTGCTCGATGTGCTGCCGAAGCAGCCGGGCGGAACGCAATAGCAGCCGCGAGGCCAGGATCAGGTCGCGCGGGGCTTCAGGATGGTCGGCGCAGAACCGGTCGATGCGGCGTTCAAACGACATATTGGTTTCATCGGTAATAGTTACGTATGAAACTATATGCGTCGATCTTCGCGCCCGCAAGGGCCTGCAGCTGGACGGTGTGGACGGCCAGCCGGACGATCAGGCGTAAAGGGACTTCCGTATCCGCGCTGCTCAGCCTTGTCCAAGGCTTCGCCCCAGTTCGCGCAACGCCTGGCGCAGCCGGGCGACGATACTGGCCTGCGTGGTGGCATCGGGCGCGCCGTAGCGCCAGGCCACGTAGCTGTCAGTGAACGCTCGCACTGACGACGCAGCGTGCGGCAATGCGGTTTCGGCACGTGCCGCGAAGGCGCGGGGCCCTTCCGCCATGCCGCGTGCAATGCCCTGGCGCGCCAGCACGGCGCAGTACCGGTCGTAAAGCGCCTGGACAGGATCGACACGACGGCGGCGCAGCCACATCGGTACCAGCGCGCCAAGGCTCAGGATGCCGATGCCGACGGCCAGCAGTTGTGGCAGCTGGTCGCCCAGCCCGGCCCGTTCCAGCAGGCGGTGTTGCTGGCCGCGATCGTATTCGAGCACCCAGCGTTGCCATTTGTAGGTCAGACCGTCGAAACCCCAGCGCAGCGCGCGCAGCCAGCCCGGCGCTCGGAGGTCGCCCAGCGCGCCCAGGTCCTCGCCCGACAGCGCCGCATCGACGCCGCTTTCCACGCGGCTCGGTGCCACCGCGCTGGTCGGATCCACCCGCACCCAGCCGCGTCCGGCCAGCCAGACCTCGGCCCAGGCATGGGCATCTGACTGGCGGATGACATAGTGCTTGCCCAGCGGGTTGTACTCGCCGCCCTGGTAGCCGATCACCACGCGCGCGGGCACGCCGGCGGCGCGCATCAGGAAGACAAAGCTGCTGGCGTAGTGTTCGCAGAAGCCGCGCCGTGTATCGAACACGAAGCTGTCGACCTGCGCCTTGCCCAGCGGCGGCGGCGACAGCGTGTACGCGAATGGCGCCTCCGCGAACAGCCGCATGGCGGCCTGCACGCGCTGCCATGGGTCGGCGTAGCGCGCCATCCAGCCGGCGGCCAGTTCGCGGCTGCGGGGGTTGCCTTCAGGCAGCGCCAGCGACAGTTGCAGCGTGCGGCGGGTCAGCGGCTGCGGCACGCCCTGCAGCCATGACCGCGCCCGATAGCGCAGGGGCCGATCCACCGGGCTCCGGGCAAAGAACTCGCCGTCGGCCGAGTGCCAGGCGGCCAGGCTGTCCGACACCGCTACGCCACGGTCCAGCAGGTAGAGCCAGGTCTTCTGCGTGGCCTCCAGCGTCACGTTGTACTCGCGCGGACTCGCCCCAGCGCCGGCGGCCGCGGCGACATTGCCGTCGTCGCCGTTCTCTTCGCCGTCGCCGTCGTTGCGCAAGCCCGCAGCCGGGCGCGTCGGCGGTTCATCGTCGGGGCGCCACGTCACGCCGTCGTAGTCCCACAGCACCCGGGCGCGCCAGTACAAGGCGCTGGCGGGCAGCGCATCGCCGACGATATCGGCGCGGAAGGCCACCTCGGGCGAGCGGATCAGTTCGCCAATGCTGCCGGGGCGCATTGTCTCGCTCATGCCTGTGCGCCCGACCGGCTCGGATTGCGGCAGGCGCCAGAGCGGATGATCGAGTCGCGGAAACAGCACGAACAGGAACAGCGCCCAGGGCAGGCCGAACAGCGCCATGCGGCCCAGCAGCGGCCAGATGGCCAGGCGCCCACGGGCTTCGGGATGGTGGAACAGCAGCCAGTTGCGCAGGATCCACGCGCCGATGGCCATGCTGTAGAGCGCCAGCCAGAACGGCTGGTCTTCCAGGTACAGCGTCAGCAGCAGATAGAACGACAGCTGCGTGACCAGCGTGGCATCGGCCAGCGCCCGCGTTTCCAGCAGCTTGAGGATCACGAACGCGGCCAGCAGGGCCACGCACAGTTCGCGCCCGAGCCCGCCGCCGCCGCGCCAGACCAGCGCCGCGGCAATCAGCAGCACCAGCATCGCCGTCGTGCCGACGACCAGCTTCGACGGCAGCGGGGCCCGCTGGCGCCACAGCAGCCAGCGCCATGCCAGCAGCAATACCAGCAGCACGCTGACGGACACGGGCAGCGAACGCGCCTGCGGCGCCAGCACCAGCGCCAGCTGGCCGATCAGCATGCCGTGCTCCTGATGCCCGAGCGCGCGGGGCTGAATCGATGCTTTCATGGCGCGCGCCGCTCCGGCCAGACGGCCAGCGCCTCCAGGCAGATGCGGCGATGGGCCGCGCCGTGACCCGGCGGAATTTCCACGCCCGGCAGCCGCAGGCCGATGTCGAACTGGTCTCCGGCGGCCAGCAGCCATGCGCACAGCCGGGACAGCCGGGCCTCGGTATCCATCGTCGTCGGCAAGGCATGCCAGTCGATCCAGCATCCCGGCAGCCGCGGCACCTGGCCCGTGCGGCTCAGCCAGCGGCCGGTGCGCGCGCTGTGCTTCCAGGCGATGCGATGCAGCGGATCGCCCGGACGATACCTGCGCAACTGGTCGATGCCATCGTCGGACACCACGCCGATGTCGCCATCGTCGCCCTCCTGGTCGGGGTGGGCCGCCACCGGCAGCGGCGGCGCGTGAAGCTCGGGCGCGGGATAGACGCACGTGGCGACCGGGAAATCGGCGTAGCTCCAGACGCGGAACAGCCCGAACGGAAAACGGCTCGACACCGTGACGCGCGGCAACGCCAGCCGGCCGCGCCGGGGGGCATCCATGCGCACGTCCAGCACGCCCTGGCCCAGTCCATCCAGTGTCAGCGCTGGCGCGGCCTGGGCCGCACCACCGGACGACGCCACGGCTTCGATGCCGATGCGCGCACCGCCGTCATGGTTGGCGACATGCAGCGCGAACGCCGCCACCTCGCCCGCAAACGGCGGCGACACGGGCCCCGCCGAGATTTCCAGATCGAGCAGGTTGCGATAGGCCATCCACATGCACGACATGCCGATGCCGACCAGCAGGAATGTCAGGGCGAAACCGAGGCTGACGTTGTAGTTCAGCGATGTGACCAGCATGGCCAGCAGCAGGATGGCAAAGCCGAGCCCGCTGCGGGTGGGCAGGATATAGAGATGGCGCCGGTCCAGCGTGACCACGCCATTGACAGGCTTGCGGGGACGGCGGGGGCGCGGCGTTGCCACGCCGGCCTGCGCGGAGCGGTGCGGTGCGGATGCCTGGGACGCCTTGACGGACGCCGATTGGGCACGTGGCATGGTGTTCGTCGTGACGCGGGAAACGTCGCGCTTCAGGGAATCGCCACGCCAGCCATCAGGCGATCCAGCGAGGTGGCCGCCTGCCCGGCCGGCAACAGCCGATGCGCGGCGACGGCGGCGAACACCGCCTGCACGTCCTCGGGCACCACCATGTCGCGCTGGTCGAGCAATGCCCAGGCGCGTGCGCAGGCCAGCAGCGCCAGGCCGGCGCGCGGCGACAGGCCGGCCACGAAGCCGGCTTCCGCACGTGTGGCCTGCACCAGCGCCAGCACGTAATCCACCAGCGCCGGGCTGGCGTACACGGTGCTGGCCGCGGCCTGCAGTGCGAGCACCTGTTCGGCATCCATGATGGCCGAGGCCTCCTGCGCGGCGGTGCCGCCCAGATAGAGCACGCGCTCGAAGGCGGGGTCCGGGTAGCCCAGCGAGATGCGCATGGTGAAGCGGTCGAGCTGCGATTCGGGCAGCGCATGCGTGCCGATCTGCTCCAGCGGATTCTGCGTGGCGATGACGAAGAACGGCGCCGGCAGCGCGTGCGTCACGCCGTCGTGCGTCACCTGGCGTTCGGCCATGGCTTCGAGCAACGCACTCTGCGTTTTCGGCGGGGCGCGGTTGATCTCGTCGGCCAGCACCAGCTGCGCAAACACGGGGCCAGGATGAAAACGGAAATTTCCGGTGTCGCGCATGTAGACGGAGACGCCCACCAGATCGGCCGGCAGCAGGTCGCTGGTGAACTGCACGCGCTGATACTGCAGGCCCAGGGTTTGCGCCAGCGCATGCGCCAGCGTGGTCTTGCCCACGCCCGGCACGTCTTCGAGCAGCAGGTGGCCACCGGCCAGCATGCATGCCAGCGCCAGCCGCACCTGACGCGGCTTGCCCAGCACGATGCGCCCGAGCTGGTTCTGGGCCTCGGCCAGCGAGGCGGTAATCCTGGGTCTGGCTGTCACGTTAGGCGGCCTCGATGGCGGGTTGGCGATGACGTTGCGATGCGCGCCGGGTACGGCTGGGTCCGGCAAGGTCCGGCAGGGTCCGGCCATTGTAGCGGCGTGGAGGTCGCATCGGACAGTGGGTTTCCGCACGGTTGTACGCGACAGACAGTCCGGGAATGCACCGGAATCGGGCGCCAGCCGCGCCGGATCCCGCGCGTTCTGGCATCATCGAACTGTTGGCACCCTGCCACTTTTCAGAATCGTCCTAGCCGCTGCAATGACTGCTTCGCAACCGCGCGTGTCTGGCGCGCCTGCCCCCCTCGATTTCGACTCTTCCGCGCCGCTGGCCGACCAGGCGGCGCTGGCCAGCCTGGCCCGTGAATTTCATGCGGGCGGCTATATCGTGCTGCGCAACTTTGCCAGCGAGGCCACGTGCGCGGCGCTGGAGGCCGTGACCCGCCAGCATCTGGCGGCGGCGGTGCCCCCGGTGGAGTTCGAGGCCGACCTGGGCTACCCCGGCGCACCGGCCACGCGCCACGAAGCCGGCGGCAACACGGTGCGCCGGCTGCGCCAGGCCTATGGCCGCGACGAGGCCTTCCGCCGCTGGGCCAGCCATCCGCAACTGGTGGCGACGGTCGAGGCGCTGCTGGGCGAACCCACCCGCCTGACGCTGGCCCACCACAACTGCGTGATGACCAAGCACCCGCACTATGGCAGCCAGACCGGCTGGCATCGGGACACGCGCTACTGGTCGTTCATGAAGCCCGATCTGGTCACCGTGTGGCTGGCGCTCGGTGACGAAGACGAGCGCAACGGCGTGCTGCGCGTGATTCCGGGTTCGCACCGCGCGAAGCTCGATCCCGCGCAGCTGGACCCGGCAGAATTCCTGATCGAGGCGCATCCCGCCAGCCAGATGCTGCTGAAGGGCGCGATGCCGCTGGCGTTGCATCGCGGCGACGTGCTGATGTTCGACAGCCGGCTGTTCCATGCCGCCGGCCGCAACGATTCAGAGGCGGTGAAGCTGTCGGTGGCGTTCGCCTATTTCGGCGCCAGCAACCGCCCGGTCACCGGCTCGCGATCGGCCGAGTTCGGCAGCGTGGAGATGCCCCCGGCCGCGCTTTGACAGCCGCTGGCCGCGGACCCGGCTTATGCGGTGTGCAGCGGCAGGTGGACCGTCATGGTCGTCCGTCCGGCTGCCGAGGTGGCGTCGATGGTGCCGTTGTGCGCGTCGACGATCATGCGGCAGATGGCCAGCCCCATGCCCATGCCGTCCGACTTGGTGCTGACGAACGGCTCGAAGATCTGGTCGATGCGCGCCGGATCGATCCCCTTGCCGTTATCGGCGACCTCGATCGACGCCATGCCCGGCTTGCCGGCCAACACCCGCAGGGCAACGGCGGCGACCCCGTGGGGCTGGCCCCGCAATGCATCCACCGCGTTGAGCAACAGGTTGAGCACGACCTGCTGGATCTGCACGCGGTCGCCGTGCAGGGGCGGCAGCGTGGCGTCGAGGTCCAGCTGTAGCGTGACATCGGCGTCGTAGATGCGGGCTTCCACCAGCGGCAGGATGTCGAGGATGGCCTGATCGAGCTGAAACGGATGTCGCGCCGTGGGCTCGCGGCGCATCAGCGCGCGCAGGCTGCGGATGACCTGTTCGGCCCGCTCCGACTGCGCCTGGATCCTGCGGATGCCGTCGGCGACCTCGGCCGTATTCGGCGTCGGGCGGTTCATCCAGCGTTGCATGGCATAGGATTCGACGCGGATGGCGGTCAGCGGCTGGCGGATCTCATGCGCGATCGACGCGGCCAGCGTGCCCAGCGCGGCCACGCGCGCCAGATGGACGAGCTGGTCCTGCAGAGACTTCAACAGTGGCGAGGGATCGCAGTCGGGCGCTGCGCTGCCCGGCGCCGATGGCCCGGACGGGCCGGAGCATTCCAGAATGCGCCGCTCCATGGCTGTCGCAAATTCGCGCACCAGCCGGACGGCGTCTTGCGGCGACGCACTGACAGGTTCGGCAGGCATTTCGTGACGCAGGTCGGCGGCAATGGCTTCGCGGACAGACATGAGAGATTCCTTTCCCGGTGACTGGGCGAAATCTATCGACAGGCCGCGTTGCCCGATAGAACAGGCGTGCCGTTTTTGTAGAAACGTGTGCTGACGTTGCGGGTCGTCTCAATCCGGCGTCGGAGAGCGCCGCCGGCCTCTGCGCCACGTGCCCGGATTGACGCCCACCACGCGCGCAAAAGTGCGGGTGAAGTGGCTTTGATCGGAAAAACCGCAAAATTGGGCGATCTGGCCAAGCGGCATGTCGCCGTGCGCCAGGTAGTGCTTGGCGCGCTCCACGCGCTGCAACACCATCCAGCGATGGGGCGGCACGCCGGTGGACGCCCGGAAGGCCTTGGCGAAATGCGCGCGCGACATGCCGCAGGCATCGGCCAGTGCCTCGAGAGAGATCTCGCCGTCCAGGTGCGCCATGATCATGTCCTTGGCGCGCATTTCCTGCCAGGTTGCCAGCCGGGCCTGCACGCGGCGCGCGATCTGCGGAATGCCGCCGTAGGTCTGCACCAGGTGCGCACGCAGCGCCAGCGCCATATGGTCGACGAACAGCGTCGATGCGCGCTCGGGGTGTTCCAGCGCCGGCAGCAGCGCCAGGCTCAGATGATGGACAACGGGGTCGGCAACGGTCAGGTGGGGCGGGCAATACAGTCGCTCGACGGTCCGCGCACCGAGGTCCCTCGCGGTTTCATCCAACGCGGCCTGCGGCAGATAGAACTGCAGGCAGTCGTACTCGCCGATCAGGTTCGATACCCAGTTCCGTTCCAGATCGTAGACGGCCAGGAACCCCGCGCCGAACGGCGCATGGGGCGCAGGCCGGCCGCCGACCCAGAGGTCCTGCTCGCCAAACGGACGTAGCTGAAGCACGACCAGATAGGCGGGCTCGCGTTCGTACGGAGCGGTCGCACCCGTGTTGCGGCGTGTGCTGCGCACACGCGTGATGCCGATGGGGGTATAGGGGAGAGCCCGGCTGACAATGGTCTGGGTCACCTCCGCGTTCATATGCGCGGAGTATTGCCATGACGTATCGCTCGCATTGCCCGCTGTACGGTCGCGGGCGGCGGGCTGGCCGGGTTCGTGATCCAAAAGGCGCCTCGATACTGGAAGTATTGCCGGCGCCAATTATAGGCAAGGGCGGTCAGACGGCCTTGTGGCGCGAGGCGTTGCCGCGGAACAGTGCCAGCAGGTCGGCGAAGCGCAATGGCAGCAGCGGCGAGGCATGGCGAACGGCATCACGGCGTGCGAAGTGGCTCAGAAGCTGCTCGCCCACCGGTCGGCCGAGGTAGGAAGCATCCGGGTAGTTCATGGTCAATCCCTATTGCGGTCAAGAAACGCCTACAGTATACACTCCGATGGTGCACCGCGCCATTTCCTGGTGCGCAACAAGGGATTGCCGGATTCGAACTGGTGCGTAGAAGCGCGCGACAGGTGTCCCGGCATTCGCGCTGCCGGAATGGCGGGCGGCGCGCTCACGGGTGTATCAAGGGGTAATTGGATCACGCGCCGACAGGTGTGTCGGCTGGCTGTGTCGATTGGGTATCGACCGCTGGGGCGCCGGCCGCGAGGGTCGTCCGGCGCGTCTGCCCGTCAGGCGGAGGGGTGTGCGTCGGCTGCCGCTTCTGCGCCGTTGATCGATTCCACGGCCTTGGCCGCGCTGTAGACGTGCCGCGTGGCCAGCAGCGATGCCAGGTCGGCGTCGCCGGCAATCACGGCCTGCAGAATCTGCGCGTGCTCGTCCCAGTTCAGGCGGGCGCGGCTCAGGTTCGCCGGGGCGAACAGCAGCGCGGTGCGTTCGCGCAACGACCGCATCATGTCCTGCAGCACGCTGTTGGCGGCGATATTGCCCAGTACTTCGTGAAAACGCGAGTTCAGTTCGACAAATCGCTCGGTCTGGCCGCTGTTCACGGCATCGTTGCCTTCCTGAAGCACCTTTTCAAGTTCCTGGATCAGTGCCGGGTCGCGGCGCTGGGCCGCCAGCTTGGCGTTGAGCCCTTCCAGCGTGGCCCGCACCTCCACCATTTCGCGCGCGATGTTGGGCGACAGCCGCGCCACCGATGCACCGCGCCGCGGCTCGATGCGCACCAGCCCTTCGGCCGCCAGCGCGCGCAACGCTTCGCGCACCGGGATGCGCGATACGCCCAGTTCCAGGGACAGCGTGTTTTCCACCAGACGTTCGCCCTGTTCGTACTGGCCACCCAGGATGCGTTGCCGCAGGGTGTCGGTGACCAGTGCGAACAGTGGGGAATGCTGGGCGCCCAGGCTTGCGGCCGGGGTGTCCGGACCCGGCTTCAGGGCAGCGGTGGCGTCGTTCATGATCGGGATCGGCCGTCGGATATCGGTAATGGGCCGCGGTCGAAGGGCCGCGGCGTGAATGCCGCTATTGTATACCGTCACCTCCTCATTGAAGACATAGGGTAGACATCTACCGGCATTCCGCCGGTGTGACGTCCCGCCCCTTCAGCCACTTCAGCCACTTCAGCCCTTTCGGCCTGCCTGGCGGTTCAGCCTCCCGCGTGCTGGAACGTAAAGCCGTCCGAGTACATGAACGGTGCCTGCGCCCCCAGCACCATGAACGTCTGCTTGGCGTCGTGGATCATGTTCGGCGATCCGCACAGATAGATGGCATGCTCGGACAGGTCGCCCAGGTCCGCGGCCACGGCCTCGTGCACGTAGCCACGGCGGCCCTGCCAGCTGTCATCGGCGCGGGACAGCACCGGGACGTACTGGAAGTCATAGAGCCGTTCGCCCCACGTGGCGATCTCGTCGTGCAGGTAGAGGTCCGCCGCCGAGCGCATGCCCCAATAGAGCCACACCGGCGGACAGTCGGGATCGTCCATCAGCGATTCGAGCATGCTCTTGATCGGCGCCAGACCGGTGCCCGTCGCCACCATCAGCAGCGGCCGATAGTCTTCCTTGCGCAAACTGAAACTGCCGTGCGGCAATTCCACTTCGAGCCGGTCACCCGCGCGCAACTGCGGCAGTTGCGTGGACGTGAAGCGGCCGCCCGCGATCTGCCGCACGTGGAAGTCCACGGTGTTGCCGGCCGGTGCCGACGCCATGGAGAAACTACGATGCGTGCCATCGTCCAGCAGCACCTTCAGGTACTGGCCGGGCTCGTAGACGAAGGGCTCGTCGCCGGGCAGCGCCAGGCGCATATGCATCACGTCCGGGCCGAGCGGCGCCACCGACAGCACGGTGGCCGTAGTGCGCCGGGCCGGCACCTGCGGCCCCGCCGCACGGGCGGTGCTGATGACCAGGTCGCCGTCGGGCCGCGCCTGGCATGCCAGCGCAAAGCCGTCGGCGTGCTCTTCCTCGGTCAGCCCCATCGGGAAGTCCTCGTACGAGACCGATCCCTGCACCACGCGCATGCGGCACGTGCCGCAGCCGCCAAACGTGCATTCGTGCGCCAGTTCCACGCCGCAGCGCAGGGCGGCATCGAGCACCGATTCACCGGGCGCCACCATGAACACCTGTTGCGTTTCCGCAATCTCGACCCGATGGGACATGACGATTCCCCCTTGCTTACTTCTTGATATCGGCCTGCGCCAGCACGGTCAGGTCTTCGGCAGCCAGCAGGTCCCGCAGGGCTTCCAGCGCCGCGACGCCACACGCGGTGTCCTGTTCGCCGTTGCCGCCCGACAGGCCAACGCCGCCGATCACTTCGCCATTGACCACGATCGGGTAGCCGCCCACGAACACGGCGAACTTGCCGTCAAAGCTCCACTGGATGCCGAACGCTTCGTTGCCGGGCAGCGCCGGGCCGTTCGGCGCGGTGTTGAACAGGTGCGTGGACCGCTTGTGGCCGGCCGCGGTGAACGCCTTGTTCCACGCGATCTGCGGCCCCGTGATGCGCGCGCCGTCCATGCGTTCGAGCAGCAGCGGGTAGCCGCCGTCGTCGACGATGCAGACCGATTCCAGCACGCCGATTTCCTCGGCCTTGCGCACGGCGGCGGCCACCATGTGGCGCGCTTCTCTCAGTTCCAGCTTGATGGCTTTCTTCATGGCTGTTTCCTTAACTTTGTGTCGGATGCCCGGACTCAGACGCCCTGGTAGACCGTTTTGATCTGCGTGTAGAACTCCAGCCCGGCGCGGCCCGATTCGCGGAACGTCGACGTACTGGACCGCTTCAGGCCGCCAAACGGCGCGTTGACGAGGTTGCCCGTCGTGGTGCGGTTGATCTTCACGGTGCCCGATTCGATGTCGCGGGCAAAGTCGTGCATGTAGCGCGGATTGCGCGTGGCGATGGCGGCAGACAGCCCGTACTCGGTGTCGTTCGCCTTGGCGATGGCGTCCGCGTAGCTGTCCGCTTCGATGATGGCCAGCACCGGGCCGAAGATTTCCTCGCGGGCAATACGCATCGACTGCGTGACGTCGGTGAACACGGCCGGCGCCACGTAGAAGCCATTGGCGAAATCGCCATCGGTCAGTTGCTGGCCGCCGCACAGCAGCGTGGCTTCCTGCTTGCCGGCCTCGATATAGCCCAGCACGGTCTGCAGCTGCTTGCGCGTGGCCAGCGGGCCCAGGTCCATGCCCGGCGTCATGCCGCTGCCGATCCTGAGCGTCTTGACCTTGGCCACGAGCTTGTCGGTAAAGGCCTGCCTGACCTCGCGCATCACGAGGATGCGGCTGGTGCCGGTGCACGCCTGGCCCGACAGCGACAGCCCGCCCTTGACGGCCAGGTCCACCGCGCGGTCGAGATCGGCGTCTTCCATCACGATCAGCGGATTCTTGCCGCCCAGTTCCATCTGCGTGCGCGTGGTCATCGGCACGGACTTGTGGATCTGTTCGCCGGCCTGCGTCGATCCGGTGAACGACACCGCGCGCACCGCACGCGATTCGACGATGGTCGGGCCCACATCGCCGGCGCTGCCGGTCAGGAAGTTGAGCACGCCCTTGGGGATGCCGGCCTTGACGAACGCCTCGGCCAGGCGATAGCCGGACAGCGGCGCATCGGACGACGGCTTGAACACCACGGTGTTGCCGGTGATGAGCGCCGGTGCGATCTTGCGCGCCGGAATCGACACAGGGAAGTTCCACGGCGAGATCACCGTGACCACGCCCAGCGGCTCGCGCAGGCTGTACACGAGCATGTCCGGGTCGTCGTTCGGATAGCTTTCGCCGCTGAAGGTCTGGCCTTCCACCGCGTAGAAGCGCAGGGTTTGCGCCGAACGCATGATCTCGTCGCGCGCCAGGTTCAGCGACTTGCCTTCCTCGCGCGTCAGTTCGGCGGCGATGGCATCGGCGCTGGCTTCCAGGTGGGCGGCGGCGTCGTTGAGAATCTTCGCGCGCTTGCCGATCGGCGTTTTCTTCCAGCTGTCGAAGGCGGCGGCTGCGGCGGACACGGCGGCGGCGGCATCGCGCGCGTCGGACGCGGCGTGGCGGCTGACGATGTCGCGCGTGTCGGCGGGATTGATGTTGTCGAGCGTGCGGCCGCTGGCGCTATCGCACCATTCGCCGTCGATGTAGTTGCGGTACGTCTCGGTCATCTTGCGGGGGCCTTGTTCTGGTTCGGAGAGACGCCGGACCTGCGCCGCGCACGGCGCCGGGTCCGGACTTCCTGATCGATATGCCTCAGGCGGCAGCGGCTTCCGGCTTGGTGTCGACGTAGTCGTAGTACAGCGCGGTCGTGTACAGCAGGCGCATCTGCGCGCCGATTTCGCAGATCTTCAGGCAACGCTGCTGCAGCTCGGGCGTGTTCGCGTGTTCCAGCACGATCTGGTAACCGCGTTCGCCGTGGATTTCGTCGGACACGATGTGCAGGTCGAAAAACTCCACCTCTTCGTCGGTGAAGCCGTACTTTTCGCGCAGCGTCGGGGTTTGCTTGCGATAGATCGACGGCACCTGCGATTCCAGGCCGACCACCAGGCCGGCCACGGCCACCACCGGGTCTTCGCGCATGGCCACCGCGTAGCACCAGCTCTGCAGGCCGCGCGTGGTGGGCGACATGTTGTCCGGGCTCACCACCCGCTCGCGCGTGGTGCCGCACGCTTCGGCAAAGCGGATCAGCAGGTCGGTGTGGCGGTCGCCCCCGATTTCTTCCTCGTACATGTTGGCCAGCAGGAAGTCCTTGGCCTCGGTCATGTGGTCGGGCGTGCGGGCGTAGATATAGCCCAGGTAGTCGGCGAACGGGCCCACATAGTGATAGTGGTTCTCTGCCCAGCGCGCCAGATGCTCGCGGCTCAGCGTGCCGCTGGCCCATGCCTTGCTGAACGGCGCCTGGTTGGCGCTCTTGCCTTTGATGGCGTTTTCCAGGGCGGCACGGAATTCTTCACGGTTCATCAGTTCAGCCATTTCGGGGACTCCTGTTTGTCTGCGTTCGGGGTGGAATGAATTTGTATACTTTCTACAACGTCGTTCAGGCGATAAAAAAACCGCGCGCACGCGGCGACTTCAGTGGTGCGAGATCAGGCGGCGGCAGCCTGCGCCGCAGAGATGCGCTGCCAGGCCACGCCTGCCAGGGCCACGTCTTCCAGGCCTACGCCGACCGACTTGTAGATCACGATGTCGTCGGGTTGCCGGCGTGCGGCGCGGATATCGGTTCCGTCCAGTAGTACATCGGCCAGTTCCACGATCTTGTCGTCGGGCAGCACGGCCTTGTCTGCCAGCACCAGGTCGCCGGCTTCGCGCAGCGACTGGGGACGCCATTCCACGACCACGGTGGCGGCGCGCGCCAGCAGCGTGTCGTCGAGTTCGCGGGTGTGCGGCAGGCTGGAACCGATGGCCGCCACGAACGTGCCGGGCTTGACGCTGGCGCCCGAGAACAGCGGGGTGGTCGAGCGCGAAGCCGTCACGATGATGTCTGCGGCTGCGGCGGCTTCCTCCGGTTGCGCGAACGTCACCGGGATGCCGCACTGCGTGGCCAGACGCTCGGCGGCGGCCGCCTCGGCATAGGGATCGCAGACCAGGATGCGCCGCAGCGGCAATGCGGCCGACAACTGCAACGCATGCTGCACGCCCTGCGTACCGGCGCCGAACAGCGCCAGCGTTTCGGCATCGGGACGCGCCAGCCGGCGCGCGGCCAGCACCGTGCAGGCCGCCGTGCGCAAACGTGTGATGGCGCCTGCGTCAAACGAGGCCAGCGGGCGCCCGTCAACCGTCGAAAACAGCAGGATGACAAACGAGAACTGACCGGCGATGGTTGTATACACCTTGGCGCCAGCCACCTGCTGGGCCGGAATCACCGCGCCCAGCGTCGAAAGCTTCACGCCGCCCGCTTCCGTGCGAATCCGTTCCTGCATGGCGGCCTCGCCGCGCCCGAAACTCTGGAACGCTTCGAGCATCGCGGCCTGGGCATCGGCGGCCGTGACGTGGCGGTCGATCATCGCGTCGGTGACATGGAGCATGGTGAAATCGTCTCAGAAGCCATTTCGGTATACAGTCTACACATAGTTTTGGAAAAAGCCAGAGGGTTTTCCCAGGGCGCGGCAGGGGTCCGGTGTGGTGCGGAATGCGCGCAAACCGTGCGCTGAAGCCAATCTCCGCACCGATGGGGTGATTTCCCTAAGTCGAGCAGTTTTCGCTTGTTTTCAATCGACTGCGGGATATAGTATACAAAATAGTCGCACACAGAATTCTTATACCGCCCCCACAAGGGCCTCCAGGAAAAGGGGAGCCTCATGCAACATGCTGTTGAGATTGGCCTGGCACATTGGGTGTATCTGCTAGGCGTGGCCGTGATCGTGTTGACCATGATCCTGCGGGCCAATGTCGTGGTGCCGTCCATCGTCGGCACCTTCCTCGTGATCCTGGCCATTACCGGCAGCCCGATCAGCGCACTGGGCGGCATCTTCGCGGCAAGCCTGGTGGCGGCCAAGGAGCTGTTCAACATCTTCCTGGTGATTGCGTTCATGACGGCGCTGCTCAATGCGCTGAAGACGCTGCGGTCCGATATCCGCATGGTGGAGCCCTTCCGGGTTGTGATGAAGAACGGACACAGTGCCTACTTCATCCTCGCCGGCATCACCTATGTGATCTCGCTGTTCTTCTGGCCCACGCCGGCCGTCCCGCTGGTGTCGGCCATCCTGCTGCCGGCCGCCATTGCCGCCGGCCTGCCGCCGCTGGCGGGGGCCATGGCCATTGCCATCGCCGGCCAGGGCATGGCGCTGTCGTCGGACTACGTGATCGGCGTGGCGCCGGGCATCAGCGCCAAGGCGGCCGGCGCGGCGGTGAGTGCTGCCGTGGTGGCGGACCGCGCGCTGATCCTGTCGATCATCACCGGCGCCATCGCGCTGTCGCTGGCCTACCTGTCGATGCGCCGCCATATCGTGCCGGCCAGCGGCGCACTGCTGGATCGCTGGCAGGCCCGCGCCACCGGCACGGACACCGCCGTCGAGGCCACCGGCACGTTCGACAAGGCCGAGATCGCACGCGGCACATCGCACGAAGAGCCGCTGGCTACCGACGCGAACATCGAGCAGAGCCTGGCGATGGTGGAGCGCCGCCGCGTGAAGTGGTCCAAGTTCTTCGCCGTGCTGACGCCGCTGGCGTTCATCTGCGTGGTGACGCTGATGGTGCTGCCGAAGATCTCGTCGGGCATGCCCGACCTGAAGGGCGGCGCCGCCGCGGCACTGGTGGGCGGCGTGGCAGCGCTGCTGATGATGCTGGCCACGCTGGCCGCCGAAGGCCCGCGCCGCATGCTCGACGTCTGCCCCGACCACATCACCGACGGCTTCGTGTTTGCGTTCAAGGCCATGGGGTCGGTGCTGCCGATTGCGGGCTTCTTCTTCGTGGGTGCCGGCGAGACCGCCGCCCAGATCCTGGGTGTGGATGCGGGTCGCGCACCGAGCCTGCTGTTCGAACTGATCCAGGCCTACCAGCACATGATTCCCGACAACCACGTGCTGGTGGCGTTCGGCGTGCTGCTGGTGGGCATGATCACCGGCATCGACGGCTCGGGCTTTGCCGGTCTGCCGCTGACCGGCACGCTGGCCGGTGCGCTGGGTCCGGTGGTCGGTTTCGACTCGGCCACGCTCGCCGCCGTGGGCCAGATGGGCGCGGTGTGGACCGGTGGCGGCACGCTGATCGCGTGGTCGTCGCTGATCGCGGTGGCGGGGTTTGCCCGTGTGCCGGTGCTCGATGCGGTGCGGGCGCTGCTGTTGCCGGTATTGGCCGGCCTGTTCGTCTCCACGATCTGCGCCATGTTCCTGTGGCGTTGAGCTGAGTCTTCCCAGATTAAAGAAATAGTTATGCCGAAAGTCACCTTCCATAAGAACGGCCAGGTATTCGTCGACGAGGTCAAGCCTGAGACCAATCTCGTCGTGCGCGCCGGCATCAAGCAATTTCCGTATCCGAACCTGCGCTACGAATGCGGCATGGGCAAATGCTCGAAGTGCGCCTGCAAGGTGCTGTCCGGCGCGGAACACCTGCCGCCGCCCAACTGGAAAGAGAAGAAGCAGCTTGGCGAGCGGCTGGACCAAGGCTTCCGGCTGGCCTGCCAGATCTGGCTGACGCACGACATCGAACTGGAACAGCCCGAGATGGTGGTTGCGGCATGTTCGTGATCCTGACCAGCAAGCCGGGCCAGTTCCGCACCGAGGCGGTGCCCGGCGTGGAACCCCGCGAGACCTGGGAATACCTGTTCTACGGGCGGCCCAAGGCGATTTTCGTGATTGCCGAACTGATGGAAACGCAACAGCCGGTGAAGGTGCGCGTGATCGAGGAATCGACCGCGCCCGACGCCGATCCCGTGATCAACCACGTGCCGACCAAATTCCTGGAGCGTTTTGACACGCTCGACGCTGCCCACGACGCGCTGCAGAAGCTGGCGCACTTCGGCAGCATGGATCTATCGATAAGGAAACAATGATGCGGGCCGACACCGATGCCGATGCTACCGTGACCGAAGCCACCGACACCGACACCAACGGCGCAGCCACGCCGCAGGCGCGCACCGTCGAAATCACGTTCGTGACCAATAGCGGCAAGACCGTGACCGCGCCGGAAAACAGCAATCTGCTACGTGTATCGCTACGCGAGCAGGGCGGGATTCCATTCAAGTGCGGCGGCGGCATCTGCGGCACCTGCAAATGCCGGATCGAGCAGGGCCTGGAACACACCGACGCCGTCAAGCCCAAGGAACGCAAGCACCTGAACGACGACGACCTGCGCGCCGGCTATCGCATGGCATGCCAGACATTCATCAAGGGCGACGTGGCGGTGTCGTGGGAACCGAGGACGGGGCCGCGGTAATCAAGGCCGGAGGACGATGGAATGCGAGGGTGGAAAGATCCACCCCGGATTCATTATTTGGCCACGGCAGCGTTCGATGTCCCCTGCGCCTGCTCCGCCCCGTAAGTCTTCGTCAGATAATCCACAATCGCCGGAATATCCTCCTCCTTCAGCGGTGCGCCGAAGGGCTTTTTCATTTTCTTGACGGTGGCGTCCCAATACGCGCGGGTTGATGTGGATGGCTGCGTGGATACGTACTGGGCCGAATGGCAGATCATGCAGTTCTGCAGCGTCAGGTTATAACCGGGCAGCGTGCTGGGTTTATAGCTGGCCGTTTCCTGCGGCAGCTTGATTTCCACTGGGCGCGCATGCGATGACCCGGACACTGCGGCGAATGCGCAGGCGATGGCCAGCATGAAAGTGCGGTGCGGTTTCATGATTGGCCTCCTCACACTACCAGAATGCGCGTGGATTCCACGACATTCCGCATATATCCCGCCGGATTCCAGGTTGCCGTCAGCGGCTGGATTTCTCCCGATCGCGTTTTGGCACGCACCCGCAAATCGAATTCTCCCTTTCGCTTCGGCTGAAACGGAATGCTCCACTCGCGGAACGAATAACGGCCCAGATCCTTGCCCAGCTCGGCGGAGCGCCAACTGGCGCCGCCATCGTCGGAAAATGCGACATCCGCGATGCCATGGCCGCCGTCGAACGCGATGCCCCTGACCACGGCGGGTTGCCCGGATTTGATAAAGCTGCCCGGCACATGGCTGGTGATAAAGGAGCGGACGTTGAACCGGCCGATCGGCACGGTGCTGGCCGGTGCGGTACCCGGTGCCACGCAGGCGCAGTCGTTGGCCGGAATACGATAGGCGGGGTTCATCCAGAAGCCCTCGAAGGGCTTGTCCAGGACTTCGATATGCGACAGGTGCTTGACCCAGTAGGTGCCGTAATGGCCGGGCACGACCAGCCGCAGCGGGTAGCCGTTCAGCATCGGCAGGTCCTTGCCGTTCATGGCCCAGGCCAGCATGACCTCGCCGTCCATGGCATGGTCCATCGACAGCGCCTTGACAAAGTCGGGACCGTTTTCGAGCGGCGGGCGGTCCAGTCCGTCGAAACTGACCTGCACGGCGCCGGCCCTGATGCCCGCGTTTTCGAGCACGGTGCGCAGCGGGATACCCGTCCAGCGCGCATTCCCCATCGCGCCGTTCCCCAATTGGCCGCCATTGACGCGCGGCGAGAAATAGCCGCGGCCATTTCCGGAACACTGGTTGACCGCGACGATTTCCACGGGGTCGCCAAGCTTTCGCAATTCCTGCAGGCTCAGCGATACGGGGCGCGACACATGCCCGTCGATCTTCAGGCGATAGGTCGCTGCATCGATCGATGTGGGAATACCGCTCCAGTGATATCGGACGAAAAACGCGTCATTGGGCGTGATCACGTTCTCGCCAAATACCTCGAATGGGGTTTCGAGTTGCGGGGGCCGGTTGGTCAGCAGGATCAGCGGCCGTTTTTGCGGAAATGCCACCAGTTCCCGATGCCCGTTTTCGAATGGCATCTCCGTGGTATTGGCCGCGCCAAAGGCGCGCGTGGCGGTAAATCCGAGCGACGCCTGCAGCGTCAGCGCAGCGCCGCCCATCAGCACGCCGCGACGCCTTGGATCGATTTCGCCTCTTGTGGGTTTCCTGGCCATTTTGTCTCCTCGCGGGCAGCCGGGATCGGCCGCTTTTTTATCGGTGTCGGAGCCGTTGAGCGTAATCGTAGTGCGCCATATTGGCGAAACAAGTTATTTCGCTATGGCTGACCGGAAAATCCGATGGGTGCCGGCAGGGGCGACCGGATTCGGCCCGGTGGGCAAATCGCCAGTCGGGCCGGGATGAAAACGAGACGCGGAGAAATGCCGGGCGACACCGGGTAGGCACCCGGTGCGCGGGAAACGATGCGGAGAGGGAAACGAAGCGGGGGCGGGTCAGGTCCGCAAACTCACCATCGCCGAGATCTTCTCGGCCGCTTCCAGCAACGGTGGCAGGAACCGGTCGGACATTTCCTGGGCGCTGGTCCGGTTGGCCTGGCCGCTGATGTTCAGCGCGGCGATAACCTGGCCGGTGCGGCTGCGGATCGGGGCAGCCAGCGACACCAGGCCTTCCTCAAGCTCCTGGTCGTTCTGCGCCCAGCCACGGGTGCGGATATCGGCGATCAGCGATTTCAGTGCGGCGATATCGGTCACGGTGCGGCGGGTACGTGGTTGCAGGTCGGACGCCTGCAGCACGCGGTCGAGTTCGGCGTCATCGAGCCCGGACAGCAGCACGCGGCCCATCGACGAGCAATAGGCCGGCAGCCGGCTGCCGATCGACAGGTTGATCGTCATGATCTTGCGGGCCGGCACGCGTAGTACATAGACGATTTCGGTGCCGTCGAGCACGGAGATCGAGCAGCTTTCGTGGACGGATTGCGAGAGCGCTTCCATGACCGGCTCGGCCAGGTTCCAGAACGGCATCGAGGTCAGGTAGGCGAACCCGAGGTCCAGGATCTTGGGCGTCAACCGGAACAGCCGGCCGTCGTTCTGCACGTAGCCCAGCCCCACCAGCGTCAGCAGGATGCGCCGCGCGCCGGCGCGGGTCAGGCCGCTCGCCTGGGCGATTTCGGTCAGCGTCTGGGCCGGATGGCTGGCGTTGAACGCGCGGATTACCGACAGGCCACGCGCAAATGACTGCACATAGCTGTCGCTCGGCTTTTCGGTCGTACCGGCGCCGGGCGCGCGGGACGTAGCGGAATCGGCAGGATGCGCCATGGGTCTGAGAGAGTTCGGAAAGACTCGGAAAGGCCGAAAGGGTAGAGGAAATGTGCCTGCTTTGCCAGTCCGGAGCAACCTTTACCGCAGCGCCGCTTGCCGCGTGGAACTATCGGCGGCGCTGACGAGACGAATCTGTCTATCGCATAATGTGCGGCCGTCCGGCGCGGCAGATGCCGTCAACAAGGTGACGCCGACGGGCGGCCACGACAACAGTGTCATACAAGGGAATGGGTTCGGTGAGCGAGACAATCCAGTGGAATGATTGGGAGGCATTTTGCAGTGTGGTGGAGCAGGGCACGTTCACGGCGGCAGCCGCGGCCCTGGACTGTCCGAAATCGCGCGTCTCCGCAGCGGTGATCCGGCTGGAGACCGCCATCGGCGCCAAGCTGCTGGAACGCACCACGCGCCGCATGCGGCTGACCGATGCCGGCGGCGCCGTCTATCGCGACGTGGCGCCGCTGTTCGCCCGGCTGCGTGAAATCCGCCAGGAAACGCTGGCGCGCGAGGAACGCGTGCAGGGCATGCTGCGCATTGCCACGCCCTACGAATTCGGGGCGCAGCAGCTGGGCGGTGTCATTTGCCGCACGCTGGCCGCCCATCCGGCGCTGGATATCACCGTGGAAATTGCCCAGGGGCTCGTCGATCCGATCCGGGAAGGCTATGACATCGCCTTCGTGACCGTGGACACCGACCTGCCCGATTCCGGCACCATCGCGCGACGCATCTGGAACGTGGAACGCGGGCTGGTGGCGGCCCCCAGTCTGGCGGCGAGCCTGCCGGCGCAGATCCAGCCCGAAGACCTGTCCAACATGCCCACGCTGGCCACGCCCGGGGCGTCGGTGTGGGAATTTTCGCGCGACGGCCGGCGGATTCCGGTGCCGATCCGGCCGCGCATGCAGACGTACAACGCCGAACTGCGCATGCAGGCCGCGCTGGCGGGCCTGGGGATCGCCCGGGTGCCGATGACGGCCGCCGAAACGGAGATCGCCCAGGGCAGGCTGGTCCGGGTGATGCCCGATTACCCGTTGCCACCGCTGAGGGTGTTTGCCTTGCTGCCTGACCGGCGGCTCCAGCCGCGCAAGGTGCGGGCCTTCATGGAAGCCATCGAATCGATGATGGGGGCGGAACTGGACGCGCTGGGGCAGTAACTGGCCCGGCGGGGATGCGGTACGGGGGAAAACGCGGGAGAGGGGGTGGGGAAGGCGGCCCGGCGGAACTCGGGGGAGCGCGCCCCGGGCCTGCTTCGCCTTGGGGGAAGGCGAAGCCGCTGCTGAGGGGAAGGACTTAAGCGCCTTCGCTGTACACGTCGCGCTTCTCGGTCACGCCACGGGCGCCTTCCGAGTACACATCGCGCTTGTCGGTCACCGAGCGGGCGCCTTCCGAATACACGTCACGCTTTTCGGTCACGCCACGGGCGCCGTCCAGGTACGGATCGATCTTGCGGCCGATGCTGCCGTCAAGGCGTGCCAGGTCCGACAGGGGTTGCGCAGCCTGGGCGGCGGTGGCGGCAGCCGACAGGCCGATGGCGCAGATCAGGGAGAGGGCGAGGGTCTTCATGGTTGTGCTGTTCCTACTTATTGGCAGAGATCGCGGGTGGTCCCGCGGTGGCTGTAATGTAGGCGCCGGCACGCGCACGAAAAAGGGCGAATCCTCGACAGACTGTCCAGCTGTCTGGACATTAGGGGTTAACCCTAGGGCGTTGTTTTGTGATACGGTGGCGCCCCGCCACCGGACAACGATGCAAGGTTAGTGGTTGCTTACACCACGCCACGGCTAACGCCGGCAATCAGCATCAGCAGGATCTGGGCGATGACGAACAGCACGAGCGGCGACATGTCGAACCCGCCCAGGCGCGGCATCACGCGCTGGATCGGGCGCAGCAGCGGCGCGGTCAGGTGCCAGATCGGGCCGGCCAGCGGCGATTGCGGATTGATCCACGACAGCACCGCCATGAGCAGCGTGACCCACATCACCATGCTGATGCCCCACTTCAGCAGGTTCAGCACGGCGAGGCCCAGGATGACGGGCAGGAAGGCCAGCGGATCGGCATCGAGCACCAGCGCGCGGCACACCAGGAATGCCACGGCGGTCAGGTAGGCGGCCAGCACGGTGGCCCAGTCGATGCCGCCGATGCCCGGAATGATGCGGCGCAGCGGGCGCACGAGCCAGTCTGTGACCTGGAACACCCCCTGCGACACCGGGTTGCGCGATGGCAGCCGGGTCAGTTGCATCCACAGGCGCAGCAGCAGTGCCATGCCGAAGAGCGTAAAGACGGTATCGAGCAGGAAGAGGATGATTTCCGTGAACATCAGGCGGATTTCCCTTGAATACGTTAGAGGGCGACAGGGTGTCGACGACCGCACAGATTCTGCCATACCCCGCTGCCCTGCCTCTGTGGAAAATAGGGGCGCAATGCGTGTCATCGCACCGGGCGCAGCGGTGGCACCCCATATAATGGGCGGCTTGTCCGATACCGCCCGCGTAGCCCCTTTCCGCCCATGCCACGCCCGACCGCTTCCGCGAAGTCTTCGAACGATGCCAACGTACTGAGCAAGCAGGACTTCGAGGCGCTGTCCGATTTCCGGTATCAGTTGCGCCGCTTCCTGCGGTTTTCGGAGGACGCCGCGCAGGCCGAAGGGGTGACCGTACAGCAATACCTGCTGATGCTGCACATCCGCGGCAGCCGCGACAAGAACTGGGCGTCCGTGGGCGAACTGGCCGAACGGCTGCAGGCCAAGCAGCACGGCGTGGTTGCGCTGGTCAACCGCTGCGAGGCCGCGGGGCTGGTGACGCGCCGGATCCATCCCGACGACCGCCGCGTGGTGCAGATTCACCTGCTGGCCAAGGGAGAGCGATGCCTGAACCGCCTGGCCGCGTTGCACCGGGCCGAGCTGGAATCGTTGCGCGGGGCGTTCCGTGTGGCACGCATTACTGCTTTCAACGACGACGAAGCCGAGCGCGACTGAGCGCCGCGTTTTCGCAGGTCGGGCCAGCCGCGTTACAGGCGGTTACCCATCACAATCTCCGGTGACACCTGCCGGCATGGCCCGGCACTAGACTCCCGCGCAATATCAACACGCGCACCGTCGCAGGAGTCCCCATCATGTCCATCACGATTCGCCCGGTCGCCCGCACGCTAGCACTGGCCGCCGTGGCTGCCGGTACGCTGGCGCTGGCGGGTTGCGCCGCACCTTATGGCGCCGGCTATGGCGATGGCTATGGTTCGGGGTACCAGACCGGCTACCAGACCGCCGGCTACCAGGGCACCTACGGCAATGCCGGATACGGATCCGCCTATGGCACCTCGGGCACGCAGATCAGCGGCACGCCGGCTTATCCCCAGCAGTCGTACCCGCAGCAGTCGTATCCCCAGTCGTCCTATCCGCAACAGTCCCAGCAACCCGCCTATCCGCAGCAGCCCGGCTACGACCAGTATGGATATCCGCAGCAGGCCCAGGGCAGCTACGACGGCACCTACGGCACCAGCGCCGGCTACAACGACCCCTACGCGGTGCGTTACGGCTGGGTGGAGTCAATCGAGCAGGTAGGCGGACAGCCGGCCAACGCCAGCGGCGTGGGCGCCGTGCTGGGCGGGGTGGCGGGCGGCCTGCTGGGGCACCAGATCGGCGGCGGTCGTGGCAACACGGTGGCCACCATCGGCGGCGCGGTGGCGGGCGCGCTGGCCGGCAACGAGGTGGAAAAGCGCACCCACACCACGCCGCCGGCGTTTCGCGTGCGGGTGCGTACCAACGACAACGCCTATATGACGCTGACGCAGGCCAGTCCATACAACCTGCGCATCGGCGACCGCGTCAAGGTGCAGAACGGCACGGCCGTGCCCTACTGACATACCGGATCGTTCGCCCACCGAAAAAGCCCGGCGCCAGGGCCGGGCTTTTCTTCGACGGTCGGGCCGTCTTAGGACAGCGCGTTGGCCAGGAAGGTCAGCGCGCGGCCATGCGCCAGCGCGGCCGACCGCTGGTGGTACGACGCGCGCGCCCAGCAGTTGAAGCCGTGGTCGGCCTGGTCGTAGACAAAGACCTCGGTGCCCCGCTTGCCGGCCACGGCCTGACGAACGTTCTCCACATCGTCGGGCTTGATATGGGCATCCAGCGCGCCGTAGTGGAACTGCACCGGCACGTCGAGGGCGGCCGCCTCGTGCAGGTTGTTCTGGATGCCGCCGCCATAGTAGGGCACCGCGGCGTCCACCAGCCCGCGCGCCGCGGCCATGTACGACACCAGGCCGCCGAAGCAATAGCCCACCGCAGCCACCTTGCCGCCTTCGCCAATTTCCTTGCGAAGCGCCTCGACAGTGGCGGCGACGTCCGACACCGTATCTTCCAGGTTCACGGCCTTGCGCAGTTCCATGGCCTTTTCCCAGTCCGGGCCGCTGTAGCCCAGCTCCACGCGCGGGGCCGAACGCCAGAATACGTCCGGGGCCAGCACCACGTAGCCGTCGGCTGCGTACTGGTCGGCCACGCTGCGGATGTGTTCGTTGACGCCGAAGATCTCCTGCACCAGCACGATGCCGGGGTTGCCGACGGCCTTGCCGCCGGGCGGCAGGCTCAGGTAGGCGTCGAAGCTGCCGCCGGCGGTGTCGATACGGATCCAGTGGCTGTTGGGCGTGGGGCTCATGTTGGGAAGACTCCAGGGTTTGTCGGGGCGGGCGCGCGGGCGCGCCGGATCCGCGGGCTCCGGGGGGATCCGCGAGAGACCGCCAAGTGTGCCACCGCCGCGCCGATCTTGCAGCGCCGCTGGCCGGTAGCCGACCGGCAAAAAAATATGCCGGCACCCGCGGGAGGGGTAGCCGGCATGGCGGCCGCGCCAGTTGCGCGGCACAGGACTGCTTGACTGACTGTTCATCCGCGCCGGTTACCAGCGCATCTGCACATTCTTTTCTCCAGGGCTCACCGTCGTGCGCTTGGATGTGCCTTCATAAGTGGCCACGACCTGATACGAGGCGCGCGGCCCCTTGATCAGGCATCGTGGGCCCGTGGATGTGAACTCGGCCACCTGCTGTCCATTGCGCATGAGCTTCACGTTGACGTCCGACAGATATTCTCCGCGGCCGCCCTGCGTGAACAGCAGGCCCATGTCGTACTGGGACGCCTCGCTGCGCATTTCGGCCTGTTCGTCGGCAGCCACGCCGCCGCAAACATAGGTGAACGGGCCGGCCGTCGACGTCTTCATGTCCGCGTGAGCGGACACCGCCACGCCCATCGCCGCCGCAGCGGCACCGATTGCGCACCAGACACGTACCTGTCGAGTGATCGTCGTGTTTTGAGTTTGCATCGCTTCCTCCTGCCAGGTTGACGGGATGTGCGACGGGTACCCAATGCAGGAATTGCAGCCCGTGAGGCAGGTTCAGGGCAGGTACGCAGGCCCGGACGATGGCCTGTCGCGCATCCTCGGGATACGTACCTGAAGTACACACCACTGCACCCGGGGCGTCTGTCAGCGTTTCACTGATCTTGCTGCGGGAAGAGACTTTGGGGTGGCCGGAACAGCGGGCAGTTCTGCCCCTATTCGTGCGCAGAGGGAGGCAAAGAGAGGCGCCGCTCACATGGCCCCACGCTGCGTGCGTAATCGTGCCGGACCGGCGCATCGGCCGGAGACCGGCCAGGGATCAGGCCGGGAATCAGGCGGGAATCAGGCCGGGAATCAGAGGCGCATCAGACGCGAACCAAGACCGACCTTCGATAGGCCGACAATCAATAGGCCGACGATTTCTCGAAACGCGTGCGCCAGTTGTCGCTGTATGCCTTGACCACCGCGCTGTCGCCCCGGATCAGCATGCCGTTCTCCGCGTTGCGCTCCTGGGCCGACTTGGTGAAGTTGAACGACCCCGTGAACACGGCCTGGTCGTCGAACACCATCACCTTGTTGTGCGCGATGGCCGGTTTGGTATCGACCACGACGGGAATACCCGCGTTCTTGAGGAAGGTGGCGCTGGTATATCGCTCCGAAGCCTGGCTCTTGTCGACGATCACCCGCACGTCCACGCCGCGCTGGTGCGCCTCGGCCACGGCGCGGGCGATGGGGGCGCTCGTGAACGAGTAAGCCTGGATCAGCAGCTTGTGCCGGGTGCGGTTGATGGCGTCGACAATCATGTCCTGGCAGCTCGGGCCGTCCGGCACGAAACACAGCGTGTACGTGCTGCCGCTGGCGAACTGGCTGGTCTGCGCGCGCGGCGTGGTCAGCGTCTCGATGGCGCGATCGAACATCGAGGTGGTACGGGCCTGGGCGCCGCCCACGATGGCCAGCAGGCCGACGATGCCCGCCGTGGCAAGCCGCCTGCTTCGGAGCAAGGAAGGAAACATCAGGTTACAGGGTGGTGACAGGAATCGAGGGCAGGCAGCGTAACAGGCCATGCGCCCAGTTCGCAACAGGAAACGCACCGTGGCCGGTTGGGGAATTGCGGCGGCGTCTTGGGACTCGACCTGACTGGTGCCTATGATGAAGGCATCGTGTCGCGGCGGGGCATGTTGTGCCGCCGCATCCATCGCAAATACAAGGAGCCTCGCATGTCCGACCATACCTACAAGCTCGTCGAGATCGTCGGGTCGTCACCCGATGGCAGCGACCAGGCCATCCGCAATGCACTGGCCAAGGCCGGCGAGACCATCAAGCATATCGACTGGTTCGAAGTGGTCGAAACGCGCGGCCATGTCACGGACGGCAAGGTCGGCCACTTTCAGGTCACGCTGAAGATCGGCTTCCGCGTGACCTGACGCGCAGGCCGCGCCACCCGCCGGCCCGCTCAATCGAACTGGTACGACCAGAGCAGGTTGACGCGCGGCGAACGGTGGCTGGCATTGGTGGGCTTGTCTCCCACGGGCTGGGCCAGCGAGACGTCCATCGTGTAGTAGCGCCGGTCCGAGAACCGTAGGCCGATGGCCAGCGACTGGAGCGTGCGGTGCGACAGCGAGATGCTGTTCGAGTACACGCGCGCCATGTCGGCGGCCACGAACGGTTGCAGCGTCTTCAGGTACGTGAAGTCCACTGCGAACAGCCGGTTCAGTTCGACCGATGCCCCCCAGCCCTTGTCGCCCGCAATCTCGCCGGCCGGGTAGCCCAGCCCGAAGAAGCGGCCGCCAAAACTGATCTGCTCGCTCGACGCCAGGCGGTTGCCGCTGTACTGCCCCGCCCCCGACAGCGCGATGCCGAAGCCCATCGGCAGGTCGCTGGCCTGCGACACCAGCAACCGCGTGCGCCAGAAGCTCAGGTCGTTGAGGTTGTTCTGGCGGTCGGCGCCCAGCGCATCGAAGCCCTTGTAGACGCCGAGCGTGGCGCTGCGCGTCACGCCAGTGCCACGTTGGAGGTATGACGCCTCGGCGGTGGCCACGCGCACGCTGGTCGACAGTTCCACCTGGCGGCCTGCGCCGGGCTGTACCGCCTGCGTGTAGCGTTCGAACTGGTTGTTGGCGTAGAAGCCGCCGGTCAGCGTCAGCGCGTGGCGGTTGTTCAGGATGACCGGGTAGCTCAGCGTGCCGCCCAGTCGCTTGGAGTCGTTCACGTAGCGCGGGTTGAAGCCGATCGGGGCCAGCGAGCTGTTCTCGGGCACGCCGCGATAGTGCGACGCGGTGATCTTGCCCAGCATGCCTTCGGTGCCCAGCGGCTGCGCGTAGGTGGCGGCGTAGTACTCCTCGCTGTCGCGGCCCTTGGGGAACAGCGTGGAGAACGACAGCTGCTCGCCCAGCGGCGTCAGGCTGTTGGTGGTGGCCGTGGCGATGGCGCGCACGCCCGGCGACATCCATTCGACACCCGTACCGAACGTGAACGGCTTGCGCCTGACCTCCAGCACCATGTCGCACGCGCCATCGGTGGTGGTGGGCGGCTGCACCGTGGCGTTGACCTGCATGCCGGGCTGCTGCGCCAGCACGTTGACATAGTGCTCGAAGCTCTCCTGGCGCAGCGGACGGTCCTTCTTCAGCTGCTCGGCAATCTTGCGCAGCCGCGCCTCCGCCGGGCCGGGCTTGCCCTTCACCGTGATGTTGGCCACATAGCCTTCCACCACCGTGACCAGCACATTGCCGTTTTCGAACGATTGCGCCGGCACGAAGGCAAACGACAGCGGGTAGCCGGCGTCCTTGTACATCTGCGTGACCGACTCCGCGGCCTGCAGCAGTTCCGCGACGGTGATCTCGCGATTGGCCAGCGGGCTGAACTTTGCCGCGATCTGCTCGAACGGCAGCGTCTTCGCGCCCTCGATCTGGAAGTGGCGGGGCGTGAGCCGCGAGGCCAGCAGGTTCTGCAGCGCCGAGTCGGGCCGTTCCACCTGCACGGTCACATTGGATTGCGCCGGCTTGCTCGGCGCGATGCTGGGCAGCGTCTGGGTGGGATCGCCCTGCACGGGGCCGCGTTCGGCGTGGCCCAGGCCGCTATGGATGACGCCGACGCTGATCATCAGCGCGGCAACGCGATTGCGTGGTCGCATGGTCTTACCCCTCGATGTAAACCTGCATTGCGGCTATGAGGTCGCGTGCCACGGGACGGAGGGGATGCCGCTTCCCCGCCGCCCATGAGTGGCCGTGACGCTTTGCTTGGGGCGGGCGCGCCAGGCGCCCCGTGGAGCTAGTGCTTGCCGCCGATTGCGCCGGTCAGGCCGCCAACCAGCCCGCCGACCAGCCCGGTGACCGGCGCCAGCGGATTGGCAGGCTTGGTGCCTGCCGTCGTGCCGCCCGAGGCGGGCGTGCTGCTGGCCGGTGCATTGCCGCCGGTCAGCCCGGCAACCAGGCCGGTCACCGGTGCCAGCGGGCTGGCGCTGCCGCCCGTGGCGGTGGTCGCCCCGCCGGTAACGCCGTTGGTGATGCCGCCGACCAGGCCTGTGACCGGCGCGAGCGGGCTCGTGCCGCCGCCCGCGGTGGCGCTGCTCAGGCCGCTGGTGAGGGTGCTGACCAGTCCGGTGACCGGCGCCAGCGGGCTCGACGCACCACCGGTGGCGCCGGTCAGGCCGCCACTCAGGCCGCCGACCAGCCCGGTCACGGGCGCGAGCGGGCTGCCCGCCGCACCGCCTGCCGGATTGTTCACCACGCCGCCAAGCGATGCCACGGTCGTGCCCGTGCCCGTGACGATGCCGCCCACGCCGGACACGACCGGCGTATTGGTATGGGTCAGTTGCGTGCCCGCCGTGGCCAGTGCGCCGCCGACCGTCGCCAGCAGGTTGTTGACCGGCTGGCCCAGGCCCGTGGCGGCGCCCAGTGTCTGCGTGCCGCTGGTCAGTGTGGAAGTCAATGGCACGATGGCCTTGCTGACGCCGCTGGTCAGCTGTTCCACCGGTCCGGTCGACAGCGCGGTTCCCAGCTGGCCGCCGACGTTGTTCACTGCACCGCCTACTTGCGAGACCACGCCGCCCACCGGCACCGTCACGGCGGACAGCGGGGCGAGCGGTCCGCTGCCCAGGCCGCTGACCGCGCTGCCGGCGCTGCTGACGGCGTTGCCAAGCTCGCTGACCACGCCGCCGGTGCTGGCCACCGTGGTACCCACCGGATTCGTGGTGTTGGGCATATTGCCCAGGCCCGACTGCACGCCGGTGCCCAGCACGCTGACCGCGTCGCCCACCGAACTCACCACGCCAGCCAGGCCATCCCGGGTCTGGGAAGACACCACCGGCACGTTCGCGTCCTTGATCGCATCACCCACGCCGCTGACGGTGCTGCCGACCCCGTTCACGATGCCGCCCGCGTTGCTGACGATGGCGCTGGTGGGCGTCAGCGCAGTGGTGCCGCCGCCGTTGTTGTTTCCGCCGCCGCCGTTGTTCGTGCCCCCGTTGTTGGCGGAGTCCGTGCCACCCGTGCCACCCGTGCCACCCGTGCCACCGGTGTTGCCGGTGTTGGCGGCATTGCCGGTGGCACCCGAGCTGCCCGTGCCGCTGGTGCCCAGCGACGTCGACCCGCTGCCGCTGGCGCAGCCTGCCAGAACCAGCATGGACCCCAGCAATGCCGTCACGACCAGTTGCTTCGCGGAATGTTTGTATGTGCGCATGACCTTTTCCCTTTTTTTAATGTTCCCGACCCTGGCTCACGTTTTCGCATGCCGCTTCGTTGCGAAGGATTGCGTGACGTGCCTTGGCTGCGCTGTATTGCGCAAGCGGTGTGCCAGTGACGCCGGCCATTGCGGGCCACGCCATTCCAAAGCAGGGGGTGATGCGCGCAAACGCGCGTGTGGCAAGGCTTTGCGGCAAATGGATCAAACGCACGCATGAAGCGCGCGGTGGCGGCGCGGCGCGTGTTTGGCGTTACGCGTTACGTAACGCCCCGTGACATGCGCTGTGACATGGCGGTGACATGGCGGTTCCACGGCGCCTGTCCCCGTCTCGCGTCCAAGGCCGTCCGCCGTAACGCCCGCAGGGAACACGTTACGTAGCACGTAACACCACAACGCCGTCCGGCACGACGCTTCGAGCGCGCTCGACGCAGCCCCCCTGCATCCCCGAAAGCCTTGCGCCACAACGGGTTCCAGCCCTGCCGTCGCCGGCATCCAGCGCCCGTATCGAACATGCGATTGAGGCTGGCACACCGTTTGCGCTATCGGTCCGCAGCCACGCCAGACGAAGCAGCTCGCCGACCGGGTCGCGGCGAAGCGCGTGAGCAGGGCGGACATGAAGACAGCGGACTCACAAAGAACAAACTCAGGAGATCAGGACATGCATGCAACCAAGCAGACGCGCCCCCTCAACATGATGGCGATGGCCTGTGCCGCAGCGGTGACGTTGCTGGCGGGCTGCGCCTCGGGCGGTTCCAGCGGCGGTGCCAATCCGTCCCCGCCGTCCCCGCCGACCAATCCGGGGACGACGAATCCGCAGCCCACCGCCGAAACCACGCCCACTGCCAAGGTGGTGGAAGGCGCGGGCAACGCCGTGGTATCCACCGGCAACGCGGTGAGCCAGATCGGCCAGCAGATCAAGGACACCAGCGTGCCGCTGGTACCGGCCACGGCGAAGAACGCGACCGGCGATGTGGTGATCCAGACCGGCGAGACCGTTGCCACGCTCGGCGCTGGTGTGCGCGATGGCCTGGGCCAGATTGGCGCCGCGGACAACCCGGTGGGCGTGACCGTTGCCAACACCGGCAATGTCGTGACGCAGGCCGGCGCCACGGTGGTCAGCACGGGCAGTCTCGTCAAGGCGCTTGGTAGCGACCAGTTGTCGCCGCTGGCGCCCGTGACCAATCCCGCGGGCGGCCTGGTGCAGACCGTGGGCGCGGGGGTGATGAGCCTCGGCGGCAAGCTGGGCGATACGCTGTCGACCGGCCCGGTCGCGCAAGTGACGGACAGCACCAGCAAGGCCATCGTGCCGCTGACCACGCAGTTGACCAACGCCACGCAAACCGTAGGCGCGGCCTCGGGCCTGGGTGCGCCGGTCACCAACCTGCTGACCCAGGTCGGAAACACGGTAGCCACGGCGGGCAGCATGATCGCCAACACCAACACGCCGGTGGTGTCGCCGCTCGGCGGCGTCGTCAACGAAACGGGCAAGACCGTGGCGGTGGCAGGCGTGCTGCTCAACGGCAATGGCAGCGCCGGCGGCAATCCGCTGGGCGGCCTGCTCAACAACCTGCCGTTGAACGGGGCTGCCGGTGGCACATCGGGCAGCAGTCCCCTGGCGCCCGTGACCGGCCTGATCGGCGCGGTGGGCGGCGCTGCGGGCGGCGCGGCAGGCGGCACCTCGGGCGGCAGCAATCCGCTGGCGCCGGTCACGGGCCTGCTGGGCACCGTCACAGGCGGATTGACCAGCGCGGCTAGCGGTGCAGGTTCGTCCAGTGGCAGCGGCAGCAATCCGCTGGCGCCAGTCACCGGCCTGCTGGGCGGGCTGACGCCCCATTGATCTGAAATACCACGCGGGAGACGTCGGGACTTTCCCTGTCAACCGCCCCGGCTAATTTACGGTGCGCTGTCGTCCTTACCCCGCGCGGCGCATCCTTTTATTTCGTGCCGTGAGGCCGTCCTGCATGACCACGTGCAGGACGCCGCACGGCACGCTTCATTTGTTGCGTGCTCTTTAACAATTCGGATGATTTCATCCCGATGGAGGAAGGCGGCCGCATTGTTTCAAACGTCTGTCCTACTTTAATCTGGGACAACCATTAGCCCGAATGGGGGGTATGGTTGAAACAAAGCCTGTCTTATAAATGTATCCACCAGCGCAAAAGCACAATAACGCCACAGTGGCAGTTCATACAGATGGCAGTCGGATCGGGGTCAGGAGCGTATTGCTGGGGATCCATGCAGTGGTTACGCACTTTCGGGAGTGAACATCATGCAAAAGAATCTGGCGCGCCATCGCAAAACCCAACGCGGCGCCACTGCCATCGAATATGGCCTGATCGTAGGCCTGGTTGCCCTGGGCATCGTCGTGGGCGCACAGGCCCTCGGCACAGGCCTCAGCACGGGCTTCAGCAATCTTGCCCAACGTGTCACGACCCTCTTCGCCACCAACAACGGTGGCTCCTGACATCGACCGGCGGACCATTCACTGATCATCCGGAAGGCTGACGCGGCGTTCGTGCATCGCGCACGGCGTTGCTTCGTGCCGACCTGACGTCTCCAGACCATTTACCAGAGCACCGTGCTGGCAGCCATGCCAGCCGCGGCGGGCGTCTGCACGCCCGTCGGCAAAGCAGTGGCAGAAGTGGTAGCGGTAGGCACTGGCCGCAGGTAGGCATATGGACGGCCGGGCTAGAACGGTAAGAGTGGTTCCAAGTCGCGCAACGTAGTACGACACAGCCCGTCGGGGACGTCGCAGCGGGCACCGTGCAGCCATGCCGGTGCCCGCCGCGCGGTGTCGTGTGTCGCCAATGCATGCAAGTCGAAAGAACCGGGTGAAGCATGGCATTACGGGGGAGCGCGAACCGGCGCCGCGCAAGCGGAGTGGCCGCGATCGAGTTCGCGATAGTGTTTCCGCTGCTGTTTGCGGTGGTGCTTGGCATCGTCTATTACGGCATGGTGCTGGCCCTGCAGCAAGTCCTGACGCTCGCCGCCGAGGAAGGCGCGCGGGCTGCCTTGCGTTATCCGCTCACCGCGAACGGCGGCACGCTGGCGACCACGCTCGGCCAGCGGGTCATCGCCGCCGACCTGGCCGCGCGCAGCACGCTGCCGCCCAATATCGCCAACCGTTTCGCGGCAGGCTCGCTGGCCCAGGCCGTGGCCTGCAGCGCGCCGCCGGGCACGCAATGCGTGCAGGTGACGCTCGATCTCCCCACGCAAACGTTCCTGCCGGTGGTGCCGTTCGTGCCGGTGCCCGCTTCGCTGACCGGCGTCGCGGTGGTCCAGCTCTCTCCCGATACCTGAGGACACATGAGCAGCAAACAGATTCGAATCCTGGCCATCGTCCTGCTGATACTGGCCGGACTGCTCGCGCTGCTGGCGTGGCAGGTGGCGCGCCAGCAGGCGGTGGCCATCCCGGCCGCGCGCACCGCACCGACCCATGCCGTGGTGGTCACCACGCGAGCCGTGGAAGCCGGCAAGCCACTGACTGCCGACGCGCTCGCGGTCATGCAACTGCCGATCGAGCCGGCCGGCGCCTACCAGGACGCGGCCCGCGTGGTGGGCCAGGTGCCGGTGGTGAACCTGGGCAGCAACGTGCCGGTGCTGGAAGGACAACTGCTGTCCGGGCTGGCGCGGCAGATTCCGGAGGGCGACCGTGCGCTGGCCGTGTCGGTGGACGAGGCCGTTGGCGTGGGCCATCAGGTGCAGCCCGGAGACTTCGTCGATGTGTTCGTGATCCTGCGCCGCGACAACCAGGAGATTGCCGAAAGCCAGACCCGCCTGCTGCTGTCGCGTCTGCGCGTGCTCGCGTACGGCAATGGCAGTGTCAACGATTCACGCAAGGTGCAGGGCGAACAGATGATGGCCCGCCGTGACGGCGCGAAGACGGCCGTGCTGTCGGTGCCGGTGGAAGAGGTCGGCAAGCTGGCCATGGCGCAGCAGGCCGGCCGGCTGGTGCTGGCGTTGCGCAATCCGTCGGATGCGTCGATGCCCAGCGACGGCATGTTCGCCGACCCGCCGGCCGTGCTGCAGGCCCGCGCCGGCGTGCCGCCGGACGCCGAGCGCGCGCCCGTGGACAGGGCCGCGGCCGGCATGAGCCTGGCCGGACTGGTGGGCCAGGCCCATGCGGGCAACACCACGCCGCGCGCCCTTCCCCCCGCGCCGGCCATGCGCGCCGCCGCGCCACCGGCGGCGTCACTGACGGCCTCGGCGCAACGACGCGAAACCCCCGACAACAACAACGGCGTGGAAGTGATCCGCGCCGGCAAGCGAGCGATCGAATAGCGGACGACACGGCATGCCCACATTGACGACAGACCGTGAACGGGCGCCCGCGCGCCAGATCGACACCGATCCGTGCCGCCGCCGATGGGCCGCGATGATGATGGCTGCCGTCTCGATGGCGGCCGTGCTGGCCGGGGCGATGCATCCGGCCATGGCGCAGGACGCCGGCCCGCCGCCCGCCGCGCGCACGTTGCGCCTGATGGCCGGCGCACAGCAGGAGATCAAGCCCGGTCAGGCGCTGGAGCGCGTGGCCGTGGGCAACCCCGCCGTGGCCGATGCGCTGCTGCTCAAGCAACGCAATGGATCGCCCACCGTGCTGGTGGTGGCAAAGAAGCCGGGCGTGACCGACATGATGGTCTGGAGCCGCAATGCGGCGCCGTTGACCTACAGCGTGCAGGTCGATGCCGTGGCGCCGGATGCCGATGGCGCGCAGGTGGACCTGTCCGCCGCCGGCGCCACCATCCGGGGCGAATTGCCCGACGCCGCAGCCGCCGCGCGCACGCAGCAGGCGGCGAGGGCGGCGGTGGGCGGGCCGGACGGCAAGGGCGGCGTGGTGATCGACCGCTCGGTGGTGCCGGTGTCGAACACCGTGCAGGTCGATGTGAAGGTGGTGGAAATCAGCAAGACCGTGCTGAAGGAAGTAGGGCTCAATTTCGTCAAGAGCAGCGGCGGTTTCACGTTCGGGCAGTTCAGCCCGACGTCGCTGACAAAGGCCACGATCGGCCCGTCGCCGTCGTTTGAAGGCGCGTTGCCGATGAGCAGTGCGTTCAACCTGGTGGCGGCCTGGGCCAAGGAGGGCATCTTCGCCAACCTGAGCCTGCTGGAAAGCAATGGCCTGGTCAGGGTGCTGGCCGAGCCAAGCCTGGTGACGCTGTCGGGCCAGAGCGCGAGCTTCCTGGCGGGCGGCGAGATTCCCATCCCGGTGCCGCAGGCGCTGGGCACCACGACGATCCAGTTCAAGCCGTTCGGCATCGGCCTGACGGTGTCGCCGACGGTGATGTCGAAGTCGCGCATCGCGCTGAAGGTGGCGCCCGAAGCCAGCGATCTCGATCCGTCGCGCGGCATCAGCATCAACGGGGCGTCGGTGCCGGCCATCGTCACGCGGCGCGCCGATACCACGGTGGAACTGGGCGACGGCGAGAGCTTCGTGATCGGCGGGCTGGTCAGCCGCAACACGGTCAGCAACGTGAGCAAGGTGCCGTTCCTGGGTGACCTGCCGATCATCGGCAGCTTCTTCAAGAACCTGAACTTCCACCAGGAGGACCGCGAACTGATGATCGTGGTCACGCCGCGCCTGGTGAAGCCGCTGGCGCGGGATTCCCAGGCCGCGGCAAACGTGGCCAATGACGGGCGCACGAGCGCCAGCCCCAACGTCTGGGGGCGCTTCGTGCTGGGCGAGTACGCAGACCCGACCCTGCCGGGTTTTTCGCGGTAGCGGCGGCAGATGGAGCGAGTGACGAGGATGGATGCCTTCCTGCTGAACACCCGGCGCGAGAGCCTGCGCCAGTGGCTGGACCAGGCGCTGGGCGGCGCCGGCACGCTGGTGGCCGAGGACGGGGCGCAGGAAGCCTTTATCGAGCAGGTCGGGGCGGTTCGTCCCGGGCTGGTCTTCCTGGACTTCGGGGCGCCGCATGTCGAGGCATCGGCCCGGCTGGCCGAACAGGTGGCGCGGCTGTTTCCACACCTGCCTCTGGTGGCCGTCGGCAACGCCGGCGAGCCGCAGGCGATGCTGGCCGCGCTGCGCGCCGGCGTGCGGGACTTCATCGATTTGCGCGGCGCGCCGGCGCAGGCCACCGACGCCGTGCGGCGCCTGATGGTGCCCCGCGCGCAGGTGCGGCCCGTGACGCCCACGCACCGGCACGGCAAGATCGTGGCGCTGTTGGGGGCCAGGCCCGGCGTCGGCGTGAGCACGCTGGCCGTGAATCTGGCCGCCAGCGTGCGCCAGCGCGCCGATGCAGGCGCCGCTGCCGAGGTGCTGCTGCTGGACCTGGGCCTGCCCGTGCGCGACGGCGCGCTCTACATGAACATCGCGCCCGAATTCCATTTCGTCGAGGCCGTGCGCAACCTGCGCCGCTTTGACCAGGTGTTCGTCGATACCGCGCTGGCGCGGCATGGCAGCGGCGTGTCGGTGCTGCCGCTGCCGGCCACGCTGGCCGAACTGCGCGATGTGTCGTTTTCCGAGGCGCTGGCGCTGCTGGACCGCCTGCGTGCTTTTTTCGACCTCCAGGTGATCGATCTCGGCGGATTCTCGAATGCCGAGTTCATGTCGCAGATCGTCAAGGCCGCAGATGCGGTGGTGATGGTGGCCGAGCAGAGTGTGGGCGCCATCGTTTCGGCCGCCGAACTGCTGCACGAGCTGAAAAAGCGCGAGATCGACCGCCCCGACCTGCATTTGATGGTGTCGCGCTTCGACCCCGAACTTGGCGTGGACGCGGCGCAGATCGCCGAACGCATCGGCGTGGCATCGGTCGATACGCTGCCCGACCGGCGTGCGGCGCTGGTGCAGGCCGCCAATCGCGGTGCGGTGCTGGCCGAGGCCGCACCGGCCGACCCCTACGTGCGCGCCCTGGGCGCGCTCATGGAACGGCTGGGCTACCGCGCGGAACAGACTTCCGAGCGCGGCATCCTGGCCCGGATCAAGGAGAAGCTGCCCGAGGCATTGCGTGTTGCGCGCGTCGCACGGGCGGGGAACTGACATGACCGAAGCCATCGAATTCTCGGATAACGCCGCCGCCCCGTTTCCTGTTTCCCAGGAATTCCACAAGATCAAGGAAGCCGCCCACGAGCATCTGCTGACGCGGATCGAGGAACTTGGGGCGGAGTTCGGCCGCTGGACGCGCACCGCCATCCAGCGGTTTGTCGACCTGGAGCTGGAAAGCTTCACGCGCCTGCGCCGCATTCCGATCAACGAGGCCGAGCTGCATCAGATTTCCGAGGCGCTGACCAAGGAACTGGCCGGCTTTGGCCCGATCGAGGACCTGCTGCACGACGTGGCCGTGGAAGACATCCTCGTGAACGGGCATCTCGACGTCTACGTGTCGCGGCATGGCGTGCTGGAGCGCATCCCTGTTCGCTTTGCCGACAACGGCCACCTGTTGCGCATCGTGCGACGCATCCTGGCGCCGATCGGCCGGCGCCTGGACGAATCGAACCCGATGGTGGACGCGCGCCTGCCGGACGGCGGCCGCATCAACGTGATCATCCCCCCGCTGGCGCTGGCCGGCCCCGTGGTATCGATCCGCAAGTTCCGCAAGGACCCGCTGACGCCGGCCGACCTGCAGGCGCTGGGCACCATGAGCCCCGAGATCACGGAGCTGCTGGAGGCCGCGGTGCGGGCGCGCTGCAACATCCTGGTGAGCGGCGGCACGAGTTCGGGCAAGACGTCGCTGCTCAACGCGCTGGCCACGTTCATGCCATCGGGCGAGCGCGTGATCACGATCGAGGACACCGCCGAACTGGCGCTGAACCATCCGCACGTGGTGCGGCTGGAAAGCCGTCCCGGCGGCTTCGAGGGCACGGGCACGGTCACCATCCGCGACCTGCTGCGCAACAGCCTGCGGATGCGCCCCGACCGCATCATCGTGGGCGAAGTGCGTGGCGGCGAGGTGCTGGAAATGCTGCAGGCCATGAGTACCGGCCACGACGGGTCGATGGGCACCATCCACGCCAGCAGCCCGCGCGAATGCCTGTACCGGCTCGAAATGCTGGCCGGCTTCGCCGGCTTCCAGGGCAGCGAGGTAAGCCTGCGCCGCCAGATTGCCAATGCCGTCGACTTCATCGTGCAGATCGGACGGCTGTCCAGCGGACGCCGGCGCATCCTGTCGATCACCGAAGTCACCGGGCTGGGCGACAACATCATTTCCACGCAGGAGCTGTACCGCTACGAGCCCGTCATCAACGCCGACGGCACCGAGACCGACCGCTGGCAGTCGCTTGGCATCCTGCCGCATTCGCCCAAGCTGGCGCGCATGCGTCCGGCAACCTTTGCACTGGACGACCGCTTTGATCTCTAGCGCCAGCCTGTTCATCGCCACGTTTGCCCTGGTGCTGCTGGGTCTGGGCCTGCTGATGCTGGCTACGGCCCGTGGCAGGGCCAACGCCGAGCGCGCTCGCGCCCACCTGGCCGCGCAGACCGAACAGGTCCGTGCCCGCTATGCCTCGGCCACGGAACCCGAGCCGCACGGCGCCGCGCGCGACCTGCGACGTCGCTGGGCCGACCTGCTGCGCCGCGCCGACATGGCGCCGACGCGCGGCACGTACCTCCGCTGGGGCATGCCCATGCTATGCCTGGTCGTGGCCGGCGCGGGGGCGGGCGGTGCCATCGGCGCGGCGGCGATGCTGGTGGTTGCCGTGGCGACGGCGGCCTTCGTGCTGTGGCTGCGCATCAGCCGGCTCAGGAACCGGATGCTGCGCCAGTTGCCGGGATTCCTCGATGGCGTGGTGCGGCTGATGACAATCGGCAGCAGCGTGCCGGCCGCGTTCCAGAACTCGGTGGCCAATACCGAGCCGCCGCTGCGCCAATGCCTCGTGCAGGCCATCCACCTGCAGCGGGCCGGCAAGGAACTGGATCAGGCCGTGATGCAGATGGGCCGCGCCTACGACCTGGACGAACTGGTCATCGTGTCGTCGGTGCTGCGGCTGTCGCAGCGATATGGCGGACGCGCCGATGTGGTGATGGAGCGTACCGCCACGTTCATGCGCGACCGCGAGGAAGCGCAGCGCGAACTGATGGCGCTGTCGGCCGAGACGCGCCTGTCCGCCTGGGTGCTCGGCCTGTTGCCGCTGGTGGTGGCGGGCGGGCTGTTCATGATGAACGCCGGCTACATCATGATGATGTGGAAGGACCCCACCGGCCGCATGATGCTGCTGGGCGCGGCCGGGCTCGAAGTGGCCGGCATCCTGATGCTGTACCGGCTGGCAAAGTCCATCTAGGAGCCCACGGCCATGCAGATGGATGCCACCACCCTAATTTCCGCGAGCCTGGCTGCAGCCGCGATGGCGCTCCTGGTGCTGGCCTGGCCGCTGCTGCGGCAATGGCGGCAGCGGCGCGAGGCCGCACGGACCATCGACGCCGCGCTGCAGCGGCAGGCTACACATGGCGCACCCGTGGCGCCGGGCGAAGCCGCCCCGGGCCATCCACAAACAGCCGGGGCCGTGGCACAGGCGACGGCCACCGCATCGTCGGCCGCAGCAGCTTCGGCTGTGCCGCACATGTCGGCGCGCGCGGCAGCGGCCGCCGCCGCGCTCGGGCAAGCGCCTGCGCGGCCAGCTGCGACAGTCGGGCCAGCGCCTGCCACGCTCGGCGCCAGGCTCGGTGCGGCCTTCGGCGACCGCTTCAACCAGTCCTGGCTGGAGTCGCGCCTTGGCCGTGCGGTGGTCGCCGCGGAGGAACAGTTGCTGCTGGAGCAGTGCGGCTTTTATGGCCTGCAGCCGCGCGCCATATTTGGCGGCCTGCGATTGCTGGTGCCTGCCGCGCTGGCGGGCGCCGTGCTGCTCTGGCGGATCGACGGCGCGACGTTGCAGGCGTTGGCCTGGGGGTTCTCCACGTTCGCGACGGCGTACCTGCTGCCGAAGATCGTATTGCGCCGCTGGGCGGCCAACCGCCAGCGCGAAGTGGCCGAGGAGTTGCCGGTGCTGATCGACATGCTGCGGCTGCTGCAGGGCGTGGGGCTGTCGATCGACCAGAGCCTGCAGGTCATCGTCACCGAGTTCGGCGCGATGCTGCGCGTGCTGGGGCCCGAGCTGCAGCGCGCCAACCAGCAGTTTGCCTCGGGCCGGTCGCGGGAACAGACGCTGCAGCGCATCGGCAAGCTGTTCGACGACGAAGACCTGAAGAGCCTGATCACGCTGCTGACGCAGGTGGACAAGCACGGCGGCGCGGTGCAGGAGCCGCTGCGCCAGTTTGGCGAGCGGCTGCAGGTGGCCCGCAAGGCGCGCATGAAGGACAAGATCGGCCGGCTGACCGTGAAGATGACCGGCGTGATGGTGGTCAGCCTGCTGCCGGTGCTGCTGATCCTGACGGCGGGGCCCGGCTTCCTGGGCGTGATCCGGATGCTGGCCCGCATGAACGGAGGACATGGATGACAAGACACTCCCACCCGCTGCTGGCAGTCTCGCTCGCGGTGGCCATGGCATTGCTGGGCGGCTGCGCCAGCACGCCCAACAGTGCCGACGCCATGGCACGCCAGGCCGATGCGCAGATCGAACTGGCCCGCCTGCAGGACAAGGCCGCACGCGCCGAGTACAACGACCAGAACGTGTACCTGGGCCTGATCGGCAAGATGCAGCAGGAAGGCATGTACTACGCGTCGCTGGCCCATATCGACGCGTACCAGCAGAAGTACGGCAGCAGCACGGCGCTGCAGGTGCTGCGCGCCGATGCGCTGCGCGAGACCGGCCAGGACGACGCGGCGCTGCAGGCCTATCGAGACCTGCTGAACACCGATCGCGCCGCGCGCGCGCGCCACGGCATCGGGCTGGTGCTGGGCCGGCAGGGCGATTTCATGCGCGCCGCCGTGGAATTGCGCCAGGCGGCGCTGCTTGAGCCGGTCAACGCGCAGGTGGCCAACGACCTGGGCTATGCGCTGATGCGTGGTGGCGCGCTGCAGGATGCGCGCGTGCCGGTGATGCAGGCGCTGGAACTGGACGCCAACAATCCGCGCGTCATCAGCAATGCCGTGGTGTGGATGCTGGCCAGCGGCAAGCGGAGCGAGGCCACTGCGATGATGCAGCGTGCCGCGATGCCGGACGCCACGCGCGCCGCCATCCGCAAGGAAGCAGACCGCGTGACCCGCGCCGCGCAGGGGCGCGACAAGACGGCGCCACGGGGCACCGTCCATCCGAATCCCGCCGCGATTCCGATGCCGGATCCCAATGCGAACGCGGCCGCCGCGCAGTCCGTGGCGCTCAATGCAGGAGCCAGACCATGATCCTTTCCCCGTTTGCGCCGCGCCTGGCCAGGATGGCGGCGCTGGCCGCGCTGGCCGCGCTGGCTGCCGCGGCGCCGGCCATGGCCCAGCAGCCCACCGCGCCCGCCGAGGTGCGTCCCGCCAACGACGTGGCGGTGGGCGATACCACGCGCAGCCTGCTCGACATCCAGCGCAGCGGATCGCAGGCCGGCCCGCAGCAACCGTTGACCGGCGACCAGGCCGCGCTGGGGTACGCGCGCTACATGCGCAGCTTCACCCATCCGCTGCCCGAGTTCTTTTCGACGATTTCCACAGGTAGCCCGCTGCGCGGCGGCGCGGGCAGCCAGCCGATGAACGGGCAATAGCCACACGCCATGCCGCATCGGGCCGATCTCCATCGCCAGCGTGGCGCCATCAGCCTGATGGCCGCCGTACTGATCGCCACCGTGGTCATCGGTGCCATGGTGTCGATCGATGTCGGCTTCGTGTTTTACAGCCAGCGGCAGTTGCAGAAGGCGGTGGACCTGGCGGCGCTGTCCGGCGCCCAGCAGCTCAAGCGGGCCGATGACCTGCCCACCACCACGGCCAACGTGATGGCGTCCGTGACGGCGGCGGCCAGCCAGAACGGCTATCGCGGTGCGGTGGGCCCGGACTGTGCCGACGCGGCGGCCGGCGCTGGCGACGGCATGCGCACGTGCCTGGGCGTGTGGGACCCGGCCGATGCCGCGAACGGCGACACCGTGCGCCACTTCAACGCGGGCTACGACGCGGCGACGCTATCGCCCAACGCCGTGCGCGTGCAAGGGACGCTGACGGTGCCGCTGCTGTTCGTGCTGCCCGGCGGCACGTCGCGCCAGCTGCATGCCGAGGCCATCGCGGCGGCCAGCCCGCCGGTGGCGTCGTTTTCGCTGGGGAGCGGGTTGTTGAACCTGAACTCGGCAAGCGGCGTGCTGGGCCTGCTGCTGGGCAATACGGTGAATCTTTCGGTGGCCGACTGGAACGGACTGGTCAATGCCAACGTCACGCTGGAGCAGCTGAGGCTCCAGCTTGGCGTGGGAACGGTCGATGCGCTGATGAACACCACGCTGTCGATCCGCGAGTTCTACGCGCTGGTACTCAATGCGGCCGGGCGGCAGGCACTGCTGGGTGCGGCGCTGGGCAGCCCCGAGACGCAGCTCGGCCTGAACGGGCTCGGGACCAATCTGACGCTGGCGCGGTTGCTGGATCTCGGCGTGCTCACGCCAGCCGCGTCGTCGGCGGCCGAAGTGGGTCTGAACGTGGCATCGCTGCTGACCACCGCCGCCTATGTGGCGCGCGGCAGCAGCGCGGTGGCACTCAATATTCCGAATCTGAACGTGCCGTTGCAACCGGTGGGCAGCGCCACTGCCGCGGCATCGCTGACCATTATCGATCCGCCCAAGGTAGCGGTGGGCCCGGCGAAGCAACTGCCCGACGGCAGCTGGAAGACGACGGCTTCCACCGCGCAGCTCGGCCTCAACCTGGCCGTGCATGCCAATATTGGCTTGCCGCCGCTGGTGTCGGCCAGCTTCGACCTGCCGCTGCTGCTCAAGGTTGCGCAGGCGAAGGCGGACCTGACCGCCTTGCGGTGCGCCGCCACGCCAGACCAGCGGACCGCCACCATCAGGGTGGACCCAAGCCTGATGGTGGCATGCCTGACGGAAAACAAGCTGCAATGCACGTCGTCCAGCCAGCTGAGGCTGGGCACCGTCAGTGTCTTGACGCTGCCGGTGCCGCTGATTCCGGGCAGCTCGACGCAGGCAGACCTGATCGCCCACCCGACCCTGCAGACCGCATCGACCGCCACCGGCACGGATCTGGTGCTGCACCCTGGCGCCAATGCCTCCACGTCGGCGGCCGCGCCGGTGAGCCGCACCGTCGGCGATCTCCTGCGGAATCTCAACCCTGTTCTTTCCGTCGATGTGCTGGGCCTCAAGGGGCTGAGCATCGCCCCGGGGGAGCTGCTCACGCCGCTGATTGATCCGCTGGGGCCGTTGATCGACGGGGTGGCAGGCTGGCTGCTGGCCACGCTGGGCATCGATATCGCCAACGCCAACGTCCGGCTCAACAGCGTGGACTGCAACAACGCCGAACTTGTGTACTGAATCCTGAACCATCATGAAAGCAGAGCGTTGGGCCTACGAGAGCCTCGAAGTCTATGTGTGGGAAGGCCAGTACGAGATTGCCGACCGCGTGGCGCGATTCCTGACGCCGCTGGGGACCGAGGTGATTCGTGCCGGTGCCCTTGACGCGCTGCCGAACGAGGCGCGCGTGAAGCCGTGCATTGCCGTGATCAGCGCCTCGGCGATCGGCTCGGCCAAGTTCACGCTGGACTGGGAAGCCGCCCACGGCATGCCGGTGATCTGGGTGGGCGCGCCGGACCGCGAGACCGATCCGGGCCGCTTCCCGCCAGAATACGCATACATCCTCCCGCACGACTTCAACGGCGGCGACCTGCGCAACCAGATTGCCAAGCTGATGCCGCAGCTGCTGGCCGCCGGCGAGGCCCGTCCCGACGTGGCCGACCTGGTGGCCGGATCGCCGGCCATGCAGGAGCTGCTGGAACAGGTGGAGACCTTCGCAAACTTCGACAGCAACGTGATGCTGTACGGCGAGACAGGCGCCGGCAAGGAGCGCATTGCACGGCTGTTCCACGAGCGCAACAGCCAGTATGGCAAGGGACCGTTCGTCGCCGTGAACTGCGGGGCAATTCCCGACGGCCTGTTCGAGTCGCAGTTCTTCGGCCATGCCAAGGGCGCCTTCACGGGCGCCATGTTCGCGCACCGGGGGTTCTTCGAACAGGCCACCGGCGGCACGCTGTTCCTGGACGAGATCGGCGACCTGCCGCTGTTCCAGCAGGTCAAGCTGCTGCGCGTGCTGGAGGAAAACGCACTGACGCGGCTGGGATCGACCATGGCCGTGAAGCTCGATTTCCGGCTGGTGGCAGCCACCAACAAGGACTTGCGCGAGGCGGTGCGCGAGGGCCGCTTCCGCGCCGACCTGTATTTCCGGCTGGCGGTGATCGAGTTGCGCATCCCGAGCCTGGAGGACCGCGGCCCCGGCGACAAGGTGGGTCTGCTGCAATCGTTCCTGCGCCACATGATGGGCCCGGCCGCCTACGATGCGCTGCCGCCCATGCCCGACTGGCTCAAGGGGGCCGTGGGCACCGCGTTCTTCATCGGTAATGTGCGCGAGCTGCGCAACCTGGCCGAGCGCGTGGGCATCACGGCACGCCAGTTTGGTGGCTGGGACGAGGACCGTATCCGGCCATTGTTCCGGGGGCTGCGGCCGGGCGCCTTCGATGGCCTGGAGCGCGGCGATCCGCGCGGCGATGTCGAGGAGCGGCGCCGGATCATCGCCGCGCTCGATGCCAACGGCTGGCGCCGCCAGGATACGGCCGCCTGCCTGGGCATCAGCCGCAAGGTGCTGTGGGAGAAGATGCGCAAGTTCCAGATTGCCGACAGCGAGGCGGAACCGGTCTGAAGGCCGCCTGCCGGCGACGGGACGTTATGATGCGGGACCGCACGGCAGGGCCGTGCATTACGCGCCACCGCGCCGAAGGACCCGAATTGCGTTTTCTCCACACCGCCGACTGGCATCTTGGTCGGCTTTTCCATGCCCGCAGCCTGATTGAAGACCAGGCGCACGTGCTCGACCAGTTCGTGGCGCTGGTGCGTGACGTGCGTCCCGATGCCGTGCTGATTGCCGGCGACGTTTACGATCGCGCGGTGCCGCCGCCCGAGGCCGTGGCGTTGCTGGACGACGTGCTGGCGCGCATCGTGGTGGAAGCCGGCGTGCCGGTGGTGATGATCGCGGGCAACCACGACAGCGCGCAGCGGCTCGATTTTGGCGCGCGCATGCTGGCCGCACGCGGCCTGCATGTGGCGGGCCGCACCGGCCCGGAAGCCGCCTGCGTGTCGCTGCGCGACGCCCATGGCGAGGTGCGGATCTACGCGCTGCCGTATGCGGAGCCCGCGGTGGTGCGCGACGCGCTGGGTGTCGAGCTGTCATCGCACGAGGCCGCGCTGGGCGCGCAGCTCGACGCGATCCGGGCCAGCCATCCGGCTGGCGTGCGTGCCGTGGCGGTGGGACACGCGTTCGTGGTGGGCGGCGCGGTCAGTGAATCGGAACGGCCGCTGTCGGTGGGCGGCAGCGGTGCGGTGGGGGCAGACCTGTTCCACGGCTTCGACTTCGTGGCGCTGGGTCACCTGCACCGGCCGCAGACCATTGGCGAGCGGATTCACTACGCCGGGTCGCTGCTCAAGTATTCGCTATCGGAAGCCGATCACCACAAGACCGTGTCGCTGGTCGAACTGGACGGCAAGGGCGCGGTGCGCATCGAGCCCATCGCCTTGAAGCCGCGCCGTGACCTGCGCATCCTGACAGGCGAACTGGCCGCGCTGGTGGAGGCGGGCCTGGCGGACGCCCGCAGGGACGACTACGTCTATGCGGTGCTGACCGATACCGGCGCGCTGCTGGACCCGATGGCGCGGCTGCGCGAGGCGTATCCGAACGCGCTGGCGATCGAGCGGGCCATCCTGGCGCGCAGCGGGCAGGCCGGCGAGGCGGGCCGGCGCATGCGCGAGCTGGACACCGGCAGTCTGTTTGCAAATTTCTTCCGCGAAGTGGCTGACGCGGACCTGGACGGCGACCAACGCCGCGCACTGGACCATCTTCTGGCCGGTATGGAGGCTTCGGAAAGGGAATCGGCATGAAACCGCTGTACCTGAAGTTGCAGGCTTTCGGTCCGTTTGCCGCCACCGAGACCATCGATTTCACACGGCTCGGCGAGCAGGCGTTCTTCCTGATCCACGGACCCACGGGCGCGGGCAAGACCACGCTGCTCGATGCCATCTGCTTTGCGCTCTACGGCGATACGTCGGGCGGCGAGCGCAGCGCGCAGGACATGCGCAGCGCCAATGCCGACCCCGCGCTGCGCACCGAAGTCACGCTGGAATTCGGCCTGGGGGCCATGCACTACCGCGTGACGCGCTCGCCCACGCAGGACCGCCCCAGCCAGCGTGCGACGGGCGGTTTCGTCAAGGAAGCCGCCAAGGCGCAGCTGGACGTGATGCTCGACGGCGCCTGGAAGAGCCACGCCAGCCAGCCGGGCCGTGTCAGCGACGCCGTGCGCGATCTGCTGGGCTTCGACAGCGCGCAGTTCCGGCAGGTCATCGTGCTGCCGCAGGGCCGGTTTCGCGAGCTGCTGACCGCCGATTCGCGGGCGCGCCAGGGCATCCTGGAGCGGCTGTTCCATACCGAACTGTATCGCCGCGTGGAAGAGCAGCTCAAGGAGCAGGCCGCCAGCATCCGGCGCGAAGCCGAGCAGATTGCCGTGCGCCGCAAGACGCTGCTGGACCAGCACGAGCTTCCATCGATCGACGCCCTGACCGATCGCATCGACGCGCTGCAGGTCACGCTGGCCGAGCTGCTGCGCCGCGAGGACGTTGCGCGCGCCGATAGCGAGGCCGCGCAGGCGTCGCTGCGCAAGGGCGAACTCGAGCATACCCAGATCAAGGCCTGGCGCGAAGCCGAAGGCGCGCATGCCATGCTGAAGGCGAAGGTGGCGGCCGTGGACGGCGATCGCGTGCGGCTGCACGCGGCGCGACGCGCGGCGCAGGTCACGCCGGCGGTGCAGCAACTGCAGGCAGCCCGGCAGGATCAGGCCAGGGTGCACACGGTCCAGGCGCAGGCTGAGATATCGGCTACGCGGGCCGCGCAGGCGGCGGAAACTGCCGCCCGTGCGCTGCGCGCCGAACAGTCGCGCCAGGAGGCCCGGGCCGCCGCGCAACGCACGGTGACCCGGCTCGAACACCTGCTGCCGCAGGCGCGCAAGCTTGGGGTGCTGCGCAATGCCGTGGCACAGGCCGGCACCACGCTGGCCATGGCGCAATCGGCATGTGCGGCGAAGATCGACGCGTTTCAGGCCGCCGCCACCGCGCTCAAGACGCTGGAGGCCGATGCCGAACAGGCGCGCGCGGGCGCAGCGGGGCTGCAGGCGCTGCAGCTGCGGCTGGAACAGGCCCGCGAGCGCGCCGCGCGCATCGCCAAATGCCGCCAGATCGAAGCCGAGCTTGGGCCGCTGCGCGCGGCACTGGTGTCCAGCGAGGCGCGCAAGCGCGCTGCCACCGAGGCCCGCGACGCGGCGCGCGCGGCCATGCGCCAGGCCGAGGTGGACTGGCGCCACGGGCAGGCCGCGCGCCTGGCCGGCAGCGTCAAGCGCGGCGAGCCATGCCCGGTTTGCGGCGGCAAGGATCATCCGGCGCTGGCGCAACAGACGCTGGCGCTGGTGACCGACGACGATCTCGATGCCGCGCGGCTGGCGTTGCAGCGTGCCGAGGATGCGCTGGCCGAGGCCAGCACCGCGCATCAGCAGACCGGTGCCAACGCCATGCAATGGCAGGCGCGGCTGGCGGATCTGATCGAGGCCGCTGGCGATGTATCCGCGGCGGGCGCCAGCGCGCTCGATGCCGAGATCACCGCGCTGGCCGAGGCCGTCCGCCAGGCCGAACTGGCAGGCAAGCGCGCCGATGCGCTGGCGGTGCAGGCGGCGCAGGCCCGCAAGGCCGTCGAGGCCGCCGAAGTGTTGGCCCAGACCGCCGACACGGCCGCCCGCGCCGCCGCGCAGGAACACGCGCGGCTGGATGGCGAATGGCAGGCGGCCTGCGAACAGGTGCCCGAGGATTCGCGCGACCCCGATGCGATGACGGCCGCGCTGGAGGCTGCCCGGCGCGAAGCCGGCGCGCTCGAAGCCGCATTGCAGGCCGCACAGGGCGCCGAGCGCGACGCCGTCGCGCTGCAGGCGGCAACGGCGGCGGCGCTGGCGTCGGCGCGAGACAACGTCACCCAGGCCGACGCCCGCGTCGCCGAGCGCGAGACGGCACTGGCCGACGCCATGCGCGCGGCCGCCTTCGATCATGACGATGCTTACGCCGCCGCGTGCCTGTCTGCCGACGACACGTCGGCGCTGGACGACGCGATCCGGGCCTTCGATGTCGAACTGGCCCGTGCGGCCGAATGGCATGCCCGCACCGCCGCCATCGCGCAGGCGCTGCAGGTGCCCGACATGCCTGCGCTGCTGGCCACGCGCGACCAGGCGGCGGTGAGGCTGGAAGCGGCCATCCGCGAGCGCAGCGAATTGGCCGCGTCGCGCGACACGCTGCTGCAATGCAAGGGTCAGGTGGAATCGCTGGCCGCCGAAGGGCGCGAGGTGGAAGCACGCTATGCGGTGCTGGGCCGCCTGTCGGAAGTGGCCAATGGCAACAATCCGCGCCGCATGACGTTCCAGCGCTTTGTCCTGGCCACGCTGCTCGACGAGGTGCTGGAGGCGGCGTCACTGCGGTTGCTGCGCATGAGTCGGGGCCGCTACGCGCTGCAGCGCGTGCGCGAGCAGGGCGACCAGCGCATGGCCGGCGGGCTGGACCTGGAGGTGTTCGACCACGATACCGGCGCCACCCGGCCGGCCAACACGCTGTCGGGTGGCGAAGGCTTCCTGGCGTCGCTATCCTTGGCGCTGGGGCTCGCCGACGTGGTGCAGTCGCGCGCCGGCGGCATCCAGCTCGACACGCTGTTCGTGGATGAAGGCTTCGGCACGCTCGACCCGGAAAGCCTCGACTTCGCCATCCGCACGCTGCTCGATCTACAGCAGGCCGGCCGGCTGGTCGGCATCATCTCGCACGTGGCCGAACTGCGCGAACGGATCGATGTGCGGCTCGAAGTACGCCCCGGCGTCAGCGGCAGCCAGGCGGTGCTGCGTTTGCCCTGAGGGACACCCTGTGCGCGGAGGGGGGGTGACCGATTATCGCCCGCCACGCGCAGACCCTTATTGACCCTGTTTTGACGCCGGGTGTAACCTTTGTTCATTCTGCGAATTGAGGTTCGTATAGCGAACATCGCTGACAACCCGATCCGCCGACCATCAAAGAAGCCGCCGCAAGACGGCTCATCAAGACAACTGCAAGATTGTGGACCCTGTCCCGACGTCGTCACCGTGCCGAGCACGGGTTGGCACGACGGGACGCCCGTCCGAGCAGTCTGCCGGAGACATCTTTGCGTGCCGCCCCTCTTGCGGCCGGTCCCGGCGCGATGCCGGACCCTTCCGTACTGGAACGCAAGTGATCAACAAGCTATATGACTCGGTGGAAGCGGCAGTGGCCGGCATCCACGACGGCGCCACGATCCTGATCGGCGGCTTTGGCCTGGCTGGCATGCCGGCGGAACTGATCGATGCGGTGATCGCCCAGGGTGCGCGTGACCTGACCATCGTCAACAACAACGCCGGCAATGGCGACACGGGGCTGGCGGCACTGCTGAAGACCAAGCGCGTGCGCAAGATCATTTGCTCGTTCCCGCGGCAGGTGGATTCGTATGTGTTCGATTCGCTGTTCCATGCTGGCGAGATCGAACTGGAACTGGTGCCCCAGGGCAACCTGGCCGAGCGCATCCGCGCCGCCGGTGCCGGCATCGGCGGTTTCTTCACGCGCACGGCCTACGGCACGCCGCTGGCCGAAGGCAAGGAAACGCGCATCATCGACGGCCAGGGTTATGTGTTCGAAAAGCCGATCCACGCCGATTTCGCGCTGATCAAGGCCGACACGGCAGACCGCTGGGGCAACCTGACCTACCGCAAGACCGCACGCAACTTCGGCCCGATCATGGCCATGGCTGCGAAGTGCGCGATCGTGCAGGTCAGCAACGTCGTCGAACTGGGCGACATGAACCCCGAGCACATCATCACGCCGGGCCTGTTCGTCAAGCGTGTGGTCAAGGTGGGCGGCTCGGCTGCCCAGGCCGCCTGAGCGTAGAAGGAGAAAGAACATGCAACGCCTGACCCGCGACCAGATGGCCGCCCGCGTGGCCAAAGACATTCCGGACGGTGCCGTGGTGAACCTCGGCATCGGCCTGCCCACCCTGGTTGGCAACCATCTGCCGGCCGACAAGGAAATCCTGCTGCACAGCGAAAACGGCCTGCTGGGCATGGGCCCCGCCCCGGCAGCCGGCGAAGAAGACGGCGACCTGATCAACGCTGGCAAGCAGCCGGTGACGATCAAGGCCGGCGGCTCGTACTTCCACCACGCCGATTCGTTCGCGATGATGCGCGGCGGCCACCTCGACTACTGCGTGCTGGGCGGCTTCCAGGTGTCCGAAAAGGGCGACCTGGCCAACTGGCATACCGGTGCCCCTGGCGCCATTCCCGCCGTGGGCGGCGCGATGGACCTGGCGATCGGCGCCAAGCAGGTGTTCGTGATGATGGAGCACCTGACCAAGCAGGGCGAGAGCAAGATCGTGCCCGAATGCACCTATCCGCTGACCGGCATCCGCTGCGTGACGCGCATCTACACGGATCTGGCCACCCTCGACGTGACGCCGGACGGCCTGGTTGCCCGCGACCTCGCGGAAGGCCTGTCGTTTGACGAACTGCAACGTCTGACCGGCGTGCCCCTGAAGCAGACGCAAGCCGCCTGATCCATCCTCCAGACCACCAAAACCGAGCGAGACAGAACATGAGCGACGCATTTATCGTTGACGCCATCCGTACCCCCATCGGCCGTTACGGCGGCAGCCTGTCCGGCGTGCGCGCGGACGACCTGGGTGCGGTGCCCCTGAAGGCCCTGATGGCACGCAACGCCGGCCTGGACTGGTCGGCCATCGACGACGTGATCTACGGCAACGCCAACCAGGCGGGCGAAGACAACCGCAATGTGGCGCGCATGTCGGCGCTGCTGGCCGGTCTGCCGGAGGCCGTGCCGGGTTCGACGATCAACCGCCTGTGCGGCTCGGGCATGGACGCCACCGGCACCGCCGCGCGCGCCATCAAGGCGGGCGAAACCAACCTGATGATCTCGGGCGGCGTGGAAAGCATGAGCCGCGCCCCGTTCGTGATGGGCAAGGCCACCTCGGCGTTCTCGCGCCAGGCTGAAATCTTCGACACCACCATCGGCTGGCGCTTCATCAACCCGGCGATGCGTGCCGCCTACGGCGTGGACTCGATGCCCGAGACCGCCGAGAACGTGGCCACGGATTACAAGATCAGCCGCGAAGACCAGGATCTGATGGCGCTGCGCAGCCAGGAAAAGGCGTCGCGCGCCCAGGCCGACGGCACGCTGGCGCAGGAAATCACCGCCGTCACGATTCCGCAAAAGAAGGGCGACCCGATCGTGGTCGACCGTGACGAGCACCCGCGTGCCACCAGCATGGAAGCCCTGGCCAAGCTGCGCGGCGTGGTGCGCCCGGACGGCACCGTGACCGCCGGCAACGCTTCGGGCGTGAACGACGGCGCCTGCGCCATCCTGCTGGCCAGCGAAGCGGGCCTGAAGCAGCACAACCTGAAGCCGCGCGCCCGCATCGTCGGCATGGCGACGGCCGGCGTGGCACCGCGCGTGATGGGTATCGGCCCGGCGCCGGCCACCCAGAAGCTGATGAAGCAGCTGGGCATGTCGCTGGACCAGATCGACGTGATCGAGCTGAACGAAGCGTTTGCCGCGCAAGGCCTGGCCGTGCTGCGTCAGCTGGGCATCGCCGACGACGACAAGCGCGTGAACCCGAACGGCGGCGCGATCGCCCTGGGCCACCCGCTGGGCATGAGCGGCGCGCGCCTGGTGACGACGGCGCTGTACCAGCTGGAGCGTACCGGCGGCCGCTTCGCGCTGTGCACGATGTGTATCGGCGTGGGCCAGGGTATCGCCATGGTGATCGAGCGGGTCTGATCGTTCAGGGCTGAGTGCCGTCGTTATGCGCTCCCCTCTCCCGCCGTGCGGGAGAGGGGAGCAACGGCAACCCGATGCCGCTAGGTCATGAATTCATCAAGCGCTTAATTTTCTTCACTTCCCGCCGTTAATACAGGTGGGAAGTTTCAGTGGTGTCTCTTCCCCAACGAGGTAGAGCATTGCGGCCAGGCCGACGGGCTCGCCGGTCTTGCCGCATCTTTTTTCTGACTGACCCGGCTCATGTGTGCCGGTGCGGAGTTTTGAGATGTCCCTTCCCGTTGCCACGCTTGTCACCGGCGCCAGTTCCGGCATTGGCCGTGCGATTGCAGAAATGCTGCTCGCCGATGGGGTGACCCGTGTGATCAATGTCGACTATGCAGAACTGACGTGGTCGCATCCGAACCTGACCTTTTTCCAGGCCGACCTGACCAACGCCGACGCCACGCGCGCGGTGGCGGAGACGGTGACCTCGCAGTTCGCGGTGACCCGGCTCGTGAACAACGCCGGCGCCACGCGTCCCGGTACGGCCGACACGGCCACCGCCGCTGATCTCGATTACGTCGTGGGCCTCACGCTGCAGGCCACGATGCTGCTGACCCAGGCCTGCCTGCCCGCCATGCGTGCGGCCGGCTTTGGGCGTATCGTCAACATGGCCTCGCGCGCGGCGCTGGGCAAGCCCGAGCGCGTGGTGTATTCCGCGGCCAAGGCAGGGCTGGTTGGCATGACCCGAACGCTGGCGATGGAGCTGGGCGGCGACGGCATCACCGTCAACGCCGTGGCACCGGGTCCCATCGCCACCGAGCTGTTCCGAAAGAGCAATCCGGAGGGCAGCGAACAGACACGGCGCATTCTGGCTAGCATCGCCGTGAAGAGAATGGGAACGCCGGAAGACGTGGCGCGTGCCTCGCTGTTCTTCCTCGCCCCCGAGAATGGTTTCGTGACGGGACAAGTGCTGTACGTCTGCGGCGGAACCACGCTGGGGGTGGCACCCGTATAAGAAAGTTGCCCGCCCCAAGGCACGGGGTGGAATAGCGATACACAAGCATTGCGCCCGCGGCCGCTCACAAGGTTCGTCCGCGGGTGTGCATCAATTCCTGGAGCACAAGATGAGCATCACCAATCAAACCTCGAAGGCGCGCAGACGCCTGCTGGCCGCTGGCGTCGCAATGGCAGCCGGCTTTGCCGTCATGACCGGCGCTCAGGCGCAGGGCAACTATCCGACCAAGCCGATCACGATGATCGTGCCGTTCTCGGCCGGCGGCACCACCGACATCCTGGCCCGTATCGTCAGCCTGCAACTGGGCAAGGCGCTGGGTCAGCCGGTGGTGGTGGACAACCGTCCGGGCGCAGGCGGCAACATCGGCGCGTCGCTGGCCGCCAAGGCACCGGGCGACGGCTACACGCTGTTCATGGGCACGATCGGCACGCATGCGATCAACCAGTCGCTGTACTCGAAGCTGCCGTACGACCCGGTCAAGGACTTCGCGCCGATCACGCGCGTGGCCATGGTGCCGAACATCGTCGTGGTGAACCCGAAGGTGCCGGTTCACAACATCAAGGAGCTGATCGCCTACGTCAAGGCCAACCCGGACAAGCTGTCGTACGGTTCGTCGGGCAGCGGTTCGTCGATGCACCTGTCGGGCGAGCTGTTCAACTCGATGACCGGCCTGCATATCCAGCACATTCCGTACAAGGGCAGCGCCCCGGCCGTGAACGACCTGCTGGGCAACCAGATCGGGCTGATGTTCGACAACATGCCGTCGTCGTACCCGCACGTGAAGGCTGGCAAGCTGCGCGCCATCGCCGTGACCTCGGGCAAGCGGTCGCCGGCACTGCCGGACGTGCCGACCGTGGCCGAAGCCGGTGTGCCGGGCTATGAAGCCACGTCGTGGTTCGCCCTGTATGCCACTGGCGGCACGCCGCAGCCGATCGTCGATCGCCTGAACGCCGAAGTGGTCAAGATCCTGGCCATGCCGGAAGTCAAGAAGCAGATGGCCGAGCAAGGCGCCGAGCCGAATCCGGAGAAGCCGGCCCAGCTGGCCGCCTTCATGAAGTCCGAAACCGCCAAGTGGGCCAAGGTGGTGAAGGCTTCCGGCGCGACGGTGGACTGATCGCCTGAGCCTGCGTCCGTAGTCCGCAGGCAAGCCATACAGCAGTACTGGAACCGGCCCCGGGCGCCTGCCCGGCGGCCGGTTTTTTATTGCCCGCGCCAAAGCCCGCGCGCCAAAGAAAAAGCCCGCGAGGTTGTCGCGGGCGCAAATCCCAGGTCCGTGAAGGACAGGAGGAGACAAGCTGCAGCTTCGGCGCGCCGCCGGGCAGGCCCCGGCAGCCCGCGGGCAATCAGGACAGGCTGTATTTGACCACCTGCTCCTCGACACCGACGAAGCGCACCAGCTGCCGCAGGCCGCTGGCGTATTCCTTGATATGGTGGCCGTCCGGGGTATCGGGCAGCCGGTAGTAGATCGGGGCCGTTCCGGCACGTGCGCGCGCGGCGCTGATGGACGCCGACGACTCGCCCGCTGCCGTGCCTTCGGTGATTTCCGGTCTTGCGTTCATCGACGACTCCCAGGAGACGCATGGCGCTGAACGTTGGGCCGGCAAGGAAAAGGCGCGCGCATGCGGGTGGCAATGTCTGGAATGTATTGCAAGCGGTCGCGAAAAGCCATTTCGATTTTTTTACATCAGTTTCAGGACAATTGCCTGAGTTGTCATATTTAGGATTCTGTTGAGCTGTCGATATCCGGAGGATGGGTGCCGCGCCGGCGCCGCCCAACAGGCGTTGCAAGGGTTAACGGCATGACGCGCCCTGACTTGCGCGCTACCATAGCGCCACCCTGAACATTCCCGGCTCAAGGCAGCAACGTTCATGCCAACCCGGGCCACCAATTCCACGGCGAATGTCCACCCAGCACGCGCTCCTGATTTCCCTGATTGAAAAGCCGTCGTCGGGTTACGACCTGGCGCGCCGGTTCGACAAGTCCATCGGCTATTTCTGGCACGCCACGCACCAGCAGATTTACCGCGAACTGGGGCGGATGGCCGAAATGGGCTGGATTGCGGCCGAGGACGGCGGCAAGGATCAGGCGGCCATGGCCGCCCCGGGCAGCACCCCCGACGGGGCGCCGGCGGAAAAAAGGAATCGCAAGAAGGTCTATTACGTGCTGCCGTCCGGCCGCGACGAACTGGTGCGATGGGTGCTCTCGCCCGGTGCGGGGCTGGACCAGCGTGAGGAAATTCTGGTCAAGCTACGTGCAGATGCTGCAATCGGGCCGCTCGGGCTGGACGAGGAAATGCGACGCCTGATCGCCCTGCACGAGGATCGCCTGGCGCTCTACCGCGATATCGAACGCAAGGATTTCGGCGGCACGCTCGATCGGCGCCAGCAAATCCAGTATGCGCTGCTGCGGCGAGGCATCCGGTTCCAGGAGGACTGGGTGAAGTGGGGGCGCGACTTGATGCCGCTGCTGGAAAAGCCCGGCGAAGGATAACGGCACATCACCGGCTGACGATCGCCTTTCCCGCCCGGTCTTGCACCGGCGCGGGAAAGGGAGACGTCAGGAATACATCAGAAAAACGCCAATCAGGCGACGCTGGCCGCATGCGCGGCGGCTTCGGCCGGCGCCAGCCCCAGGCGGCGGCGAGCCAGCGCGTATTCTTCGACGAAACGGCGCACCAGCTCGGCCGCCGGCACCACGCGCTTGATGGCGCCCACGCCCTGACCGGCGCCCCAGATGTCCTTCCACGGCTTGACGCGGGTCGAACCGAAGTTCATGGCCGTGGCATCCGAGGTCGGCAGTGCTTCCGGGTCCAAGCCGGAGCGCACGATGCTTTCGCGCAGATAGTTGCCGTGCACGCCCGTGAACAGGTTGGAATAGATGATGTCGTCGGCGTTGCTGTCGACGATCATCTGCTTGTAGGCGTCCTGGGCATTGGCTTCCAGCGTGGCAATGAAGGCCGAGCCGATATAGGCCAGGTCGGCACCGGCGGCCTGGGCGGCCAGCACGGCGTCACCGCTGGCGATGGCGCCGGACAGCAGCAGCGGACCATCGAACCATTCCCGGATCTCGTGCAACAGCGCAAACGGCGACAGCGTGCCGGCATGGCCGCCTGCGCCGGCCGCGACGGCGATCAGGCCGTCGGCGCCCTTGTCGATCGCCTTGCGGGCAAAGGTATTGTTGATCACGTCATGCAGCACGATGCCGCCGTACGAATGCACGGCCTCGTTGACTTCAACACGGGCGCCCAGCGACGTGATGACGATGGGCACCTTGTAGCGCACACACATTTCCAGGTCGTGTTCGAGCCGGTCGTTGGACTTGTGCACGATCTGGTTGACCGCGAACGGTGCGGCGGGCCGGTCGGGGTGCCTGGCGTCGTGCTCGGCCAGCTCGGTCGTGATGCGGTCGAGCCATTCCTCCAGCTTCTCGGCAGGACGCGCGTTGAGCGCCGGGAACGAGCCCACCACGCCGGCCTTGCATTGCGCGATGACCAGATCGGGATTGGAAATGATGAACAGCGGCGAGCAGACGGCCGGCAGCGACAGGTTTTGCAGCAGGGCGGGAATGGCCATGACGGTTCCTTCGGAGGAGGCGGCAAATCGGTGGGGCACATGCCATCGACGCGGCGAGGCAAGCAGGCGATCAGGCAATCGGACTTGTTATGCAACCAGTTGCATGATGAATCGCAAGGTATCACGTTCGCCGGGCTACCTGCAACTGGTTGCAATGACTATTTGCGGCACCGCCGCAGCGGCCAGTGGCGCATTGTCTACAATGGCCCCATTGCCTTAGCGCCATGCAGGAGAAGAAGTGGTGACTCACCCCGCGATCGACGCCCGCCAGGCCGGCGGGGCGCAGCCGGTGTCCGACGACCTGTTCGATGCCGACCTTGCCGCCTGGTATCGGCAGCCCGAACGTGCATTCGATGGCTGGCTGGCGCGGCATGGCTTTCGCCCCGGCACGGCCATCGTGTACCGCGCGATGTGGGGCAAGTTGCTGCGCTGGTCCGCCGAACAGGGTCTGCCGCCACTGAAATGGTCGGCCGCCCAGATCGGCGCCTTTCTCGATGCGCAGAATCTGCACAAGCGACACCGCTATCGATATGCGCGACTGATAGAGCGGATCTTCCATCACCTGGCTACACTGCAACAGAATTTGCACAATCCGGCCAGCCAGGCGGTCAAGGCGCATCTGGCCGACGGCGAGAACGATCCCACCGCCTTCCTGCTGCCAGGCGAGCGCGACCTGCTGGTGGCCCGCATCCTGGCCCCCCAGCCGGAATTGCCAAGCGGCAAGGATGCCAGGGGCGACATGTCCCCGACAGCCTGGAAGCGTGCCCGCGATGTGGCGCTGCTTGCCACCTTGCTGGGCGGCGGCCTGAAGGTTGCCGAGGTGCGCGCGTTGCGCCTGGATGCCATCGAAGGCATCGACGGCGGTGCCATGGCCATCCGCATGGTTCGCCCCGATAACGGGCGTACTTATATGGTGCCGCTGTTTGGCTTCGCCCATGCGCCGCTGCGCCGGTGGCTGGCGGTGCGTCAGGCGGCGGACTCTTTGGGCGACCTGGTATTCCCGGCGATGGCCAACGGCCGGCCGATGCATGCAGCGTCGATCTATCGCCGCATTGAAATCCTGCTGGAGGAGGCCGGCGTGCTGGCCGGACGCAGCGAGCGGGCGTCCCCCCAAACGCTGCGCAATACGTGTGGCGCCATGCATTTCGATGCCGGTACCACGCCGGCCGCCGTGGCCCAGCTGCTGGGCATGCGCGATCTCGAATCGGGCTGGCGGCTGCACGCGGCCTACGAGGCGTGGCAGGCCCGCGCAGGGTTGCCTCTGATGGCGCCCCAGGCCGCGCGCGCCCCGGAATCCTGAGAATCATTTGAATGCCGGACGCGGCCGTAATAGGGGTGGGATAAGATGTCGGATCGACGCGCGAATCCCGATCCGGATTCGGCCAGCGTCCTGAAATACTTACCGACCTGACAATTTCCATGGCTGAAACGTTATTGCTGACCGGCGCAACCGGATATATCGCCTCGCACACCTGGGTGGCGTTGCATGAGGCGGGCTATCAAGTGATCGGACTTGATAATCTGTGTAACAGCAGCCGCGAGGTGGTGAGCCGGCTGGCCCGCATTACTGGCACCACGCCGAATTTCGTCGAAGGCGATGTGCGCGATCGCGCGCTGCTGGACCGCCTGTTTGCCGAGCACGAGATTGCCGGTGCGATTCATTTTGCGGCGCTGAAGGCCGTGGGCGAATCGGTCAGCAAGCCGCTCGAATATTACGGAAACAACCTCGAAGGCATGATCACGCTATGCAGCGCCATGCAGGCGGCTGGCGTGCGGCAACTGGTGTTCAGTTCGTCGGCCACGGTCTATGGCAATCCGCATACGGTGCCTATTCTCGAGGATTTCCCGCTATCGGCCACCAATCCCTACGGGCAGACCAAATTGATGGGCGAGCAGATCCTGCGAGATCTGGAAAAATCCGATCCGGAATGGCGTATCGCTTTTCTACGGTATTTCAATCCGGTCGGGGCACATGAAAGCGGCCTGATTGGCGAGGACCCTGGCGGCATTCCGAACAACCTGATGCCTTACGTGGCCCAGGTGGCAGGCGGACGCCGCGAAAAACTCAGTGTCTACGGTGGCGATTACCCCACCGTCGACGGAACCGGGGTGCGCGACTACATCCACGTCTGCGACCTGGCCGATGGCCATGTCGCGGCGCTGAACTACCTTCGCCAGCACCCGCGCGGGATGACCGTCAACCTCGGCACGGGCCGTGGCTACAGCGTCCTGGAGGTAGTGAAGGCCTATGAACGTGCCAGCGGGCGCGCCGTACCCTATCAGATCGTCGAGCGGCGTCCGGGCGACATTGCCTCGTGCTATGCCGATCCGGCGTTGGCGCAGCAGCTGCTGGGCTGGCAGGCCCGCCACGATCTGGACCGGATGTGCGAGGATTCATGGCGCTGGCAGTCGATGAATCCCAAGGGGTTTTCCGCCTGAGCGGCACTCGACAATAAAAAACCGGGCCTTGGCCCGGTTTTTCTTTGCTCGCGCGCGTGGCGTCGCGGCTTAGCGAATCAGGAAGTCTTCCATCGACTTGCCATTCGCCAGTGCCTGGGTCAGCCAGCCCGGACGCTTGCCGCGGCCGGTCCAGGTATTGCCGGCGCTATCGCGATAACGGACCGGAACCTTGCGTGCGGTAGTGGCCTTCTTGCCGGCCACGCCTTTGCCACCAAATCCGAGATCTTCGGCGGTCAGGCCAAATTGTTCGATTTTCTCGCGAATCTCGGCGATCACCGTCGCTTGCTCGCGCGCCTTGATCTCTTCGGCCTGCCGCTGCAGTTCGCTGATTTTCTGAACGATTTCCTGATATGTCGCCATTTGTATCCCTCGATTTACTGGTGGGTCCGTGAATTGACGAAAAGCATTATAACCACTGTGGGCCGTGCTGCAAATGCTTTGCGGCCGCAAGCCAAAAAATACGAAAAATCTCAATTAGGAAGAATTACTGAACTTATGACAAGGGCGATAGTCGGTTGTGCACGCGTGCTGGTGTGGCGGAATGCCCCAGCCGGGCGCCGGCCGCACGGCGGTGTACGGCGCACCCATCAATCGGAAAACATGAATCGAAACTTAATGCCGAAAATAACCATTCCGTTCTGATGCAAGGGTCTTTCAGCGAACGCTGAATTCCGCAGGGTGGCGATATTCATTTGCGCCGCCTGTGCCGGGGAAGCCCGCCCTGGTGCCGTACGCGCCATATTCCGGACAGTGCAAAGTGCATCACCCGCCATGCCTGAAAGCCATTTGCCGCGCAACTCAAGGAAGGCTGGGCGCTGGCCGTTATCGAGTCCTGAGCGGGCCGTACGGGGTGTCGGTCTGCCGGACCGAAGCAGGGGAGTGGCTTCGGGTTATCTCCTAATGATCAGCACATCATGTCCTTTCATCAGAATATTCAGATCAAGACCCTCTTGCGGGGCGCCATGGCCGCGTTGGGAGGCATCCTGCTGGTTGTGGGCGGGGCAGGCTTGCACGGTATTTCGCAATCCAATGATGCGCTGAAGGAGACCTACGCCAACCAGCTGGCTTCGTCCCAGGCACTGGCCGAGGCGATGATCGGCACCACGCGCCTGCGCCTGGCGCTGGACCGTACCGTCATGCCCGGCAGCGAGGGCGAGGACATGAACAAGCACGTCGAACGCTCGAAGGTCTTCGTCGAGTCGTCGGAAAAGGGCTGGAAGCGCTATTCGGCGTTGCCGCAGAACGACGAGGAAAAGACGCTGGCCACCGCGTTGGCCGCGAAACGCCAGGAGTTCTTCGAGGCGGGCGTAGCCAGGTGGCAGCAGGCGCTGACCTCCGGAAACCGAGAGGAAGCCCTGCGCATTGCGCGCGAAGTCATGCCGGAACTGCAGCGCAGCATGTCCTCCGCGCACGAAAAGCTGGAGAAATTCCAGATGGAAGCCGGCAAGGCGAACTTCGAAGCGGCCCAGTCCCGGTTTGAAGCGATCCGCACGATGTCGATCCTGCTGATCGTCTTCGGCCTGGTCATTGCCGTGGTGGCCGCCATGATGCTCCACCGCGCCATCGTGCGACCGGTGGAAGAGGCGCTGTCGGTGTTCGAGCGCATGGCCGCCGGCGACCTGACGTCGCGCATCAGCAGCATGTCGAAGAACGAGGTGGGCCGCATGATGCAGGCGCTGGCCAGGATGCAGGACAGCCTGTCGGGCATCGTGTCGGAGGTGCGTACCGGCACCGATTCGATTGCCTCGGCCACCCAGCAGATCTCGGCGGGCAATACCGACCTGTCGCAACGTACCGAAGAGCAGGCCGCCTCGCTGGAGCAGACCGCCGCCAGCATGGAAGAACTGACCACCGTGGTGCGCCAGAACGCCGACAACGCCCGTCAGGCCGGCGTGCTGGCCGGCGAGGCATCGCAGATCGCCATGAAGGGCGGCGACGTGGTGGGCCGCGTGGTGGACACCATGAACGAGATCAACGGCGCATCGCGCAAGGTGGTCGAGATCATCGGCGTGATCGAAGGCATCGCCTTCCAGACCAACATCCTGGCGCTGAACGCCGCCGTGGAAGCCGCCCGTGCGGGCGAGCAAGGCCGCGGCTTTGCCGTGGTGGCCGGCGAGGTGCGCAGCCTGGCGCAGCGCAGCGCCAATGCCGCCAAGGAAATCGAATCGCTGATCAGTGAATCCGGCCAGCGCGTGGAAAGCGGCACGAAGCTGGTGGCCGAAGCCGGCAACACCATGGGCGAGATCGTGCAGGCCGTGCGTCGCGTGACGGACATCATGAACGAGATCAGCGCCGCGTCGCAGGAACAGACCACCGGCATCGAGCAGGTGAACCAGGCCGTGGCCCAGATGGACCAGGTCACTCAACAGAACGCGGCACTGGTGGAAGAAGCCGCCGCCGCCGCGGGCGCGCTGGAAGAACAGGCGCAGAAGCTCAAGAGCGTGGTGTCGGTGTTCTCGCTGGCGTCCGACGGCGGCGCGACGCGCCTGCTGGCAGCGCCGTCACGGCCCGCGCATGCGCTGGCTCCGGCCCAGCCCGTGGCCGCCCCGGTTGCATCGGCCGCATCGGCCGCACCCGCCGCAACGGGCAGGTCCACCGCCGTCGCCGGCGCTCACGAACGTGCGCCCGTGCGTCCCGCCGCCAAGCGTCCGCCCGTGGTGCGCAAGACCCGCGAGCCAAAGCTGCTGCGCCCCGCGCTGAACCAGCCGGCTGGCGCGTCGAACGCGGACGACAACTGGGCCGCCTTCTGATTGTTTCGAGCCCGACATAATCCGGACTGAGTGCCACAAGGTTCACACGGAGCGCGCAAGATGCCATGATGCGGGGTTTTGTCTGTCCCGCATCCCGGTGTTCCCCGCGCCCTTGCCGTTTCCCTTCGCGCAGCCCCAATGATTGCCACGAATACCCTCCTGTTGCTGCTTGCAGCCGCGCTCGGCGTCGTTGCCGCGCGAGGCATGCGCGCTGCCAAGCCGGATGGCGAGCCGGGGCGCAAGGCTGTCCGATCGCTGGCGTGGTCGGCCGCGCTCCTGTCGCAGGCCACCACGGGCATGCCGCTCTGGGTGGCGGTGGCTTCGGGCACGCTGACGGCGGCCAACCGCGGCGCCGACGTGGCCGCAACCTTCGCCGCGACGCTGGCGGCAAGCCTGGCCGCGTCGCACCTGATTGCCCCTGCCTGGCACTGGATGCGCCAGGGCAGCCGTGGCTGGCAGGTCGCCATCGTCACGGCCATGCTGGCGGGTGCCGGCCTGGTGGCGGTGGCCGGCGCACGGCTGGGCCGGGCCTGCGGCGGGCTGTCCATGTCGCCGCGCAACTGTCTGGACGTGGCCGGCCTGCATGGATCGGCGTGGCTGGCCGGCGGGCTGGCGCTGCTGTGCTCCGCGCTCTATGCGATGCATCGCATCCAGTCGCGCAGATGGGCCGGGGCCTATGCCGAGGGGGCGCTCGCCGACGACGCCTCTGACGAATTCCCGGTTGCCGCGCGTGCCGGCGAGCCGCGCCTGGTGCGGCGCGGCCACGGTCGGATGGGTGGGCTGACCGTACGCTCGTCGGGCCGCGACCAGCCGCCCGTGGGCGAATACAGCGTCAGCAACGAAGACCTGCCCGACCGCACCGCCTTCGCGCGCTGGCTGGACCAGACCATCGCGCACGCCCGCCTGTCGGAAACCGCCTGCGCCGTGCTGTTGATCCATATTGCCGACTTCCGTGAAGTCGACGAAGTCTTCGAAGTCCGCGCCGACGACATCCTGGCCCAGGATGCCGGCGCGCTGGCCCAGGCCGCGCTGGAACCGCATCATTTCCTGGCCAGGCTGGCGCGCGATGAATTCGCGGTGGGCGTGCCCGAACTGGTGCAGCACAGCCGGGCGCACGAACTGGGCGCGCGCGTGCTGGGGTCGCTGTCCGAATTCGTGGCGGCGCGCGGGCTGCAGATGCAGATCGGCGTGAACATCGGCATCGCCATCTATCCGCGCGACGCGGCCACGTCGGAATCGCTGATGCAGGCGGCGCGCGTCAGCCTGTCGGAGGCACGCGAAAGCGGGTCGAACCAGATGCGCGTGTTCAATTCCGCCGCCGGCGAACGGGCGCGCCGCATGCGCGTCATCCGCCGCGATCTCTGGCCGGCCATCCAGGACGATGCCTTGTCGCTGATGTACCAGCCGAAATACGACGTGAAGTCGCGTGGGGTGGTGGGGGCCGAGGCGTTGTGCCGCTGGCGGCATCCGACGCTGGGCCCGGTCAATCCTGCCGAGTTCATCATGGTGGCCGAGCAGTCGGGCCAGATCGACAAGCTCGACGACTGGGTCATTTCGACGGTCTGCGCGCAGGTGCGCGCGTGGCAGGACGCGGGCCTGCAGACGGTGCCGGTGGCCATCAACGTGTCGGGGCTGCGCTTTGCCAGCCGCAACTTCCCGCAGTACCTGCTCGAACAGATTCACCAGCACGACATTCCGCCGTCGGCCATCACGCTCGAGATTACCGAGACGGCCGCCATGAAGGACATCGGCAAGTCGATGGAGACGCTGGCCGAGCTGCAGTCGCTGGGCATCCACGTGGCGCTGGACGACTTCGGCAGCGGCTACTCGAGCCTGGGCTACCTGAAGCGGCTGCGCGTGGGCACGCTCAAGATCGACCGCACGCTGATCGGCGGGCTGGACGCCGACCCGCAGGGCCGGGCGATCGTCGGGTCGATGGTGGCGCTGGCGCACGAACTGCGCATGAAGGTGGTTGCCGAAGGCGTGGAGTCGGCTTCGCAGCTGGACATCCTGCACGGCATGGGCTGCGACGAGGTGCAGGGCTACCTGATGGCCATGCCGCTCGACGCTCCGGCGTTTGCCGATCAATTGCATGGCGCCCAGCCGCTGCGCGCCTGATCCGGCCCTGCAAAAAGTGAATAATTGTCAATAACGCTAAAGCGCGCGCCTGGCGTGTCGTTATGAAGGTGACAGGGCAGTGGCGCAGGCCGGATGTCGCACGCCCTGGCCTGCTGGCCTGTCCGTCGCCGGCCGTGCTGCCTTGCCACTGGCGGACCAACCCATACGGAGTCCCCGATGTCCCTTCCGCACATCCTAGTCGTTGACGATTCGCCATCCCTGCGCCGCATGACGGTCGCCTGCCTGCGCGCGGGCGGATTCACGGTGACCGAGGCGGCCGACGGCAAGGAGGCACACGAGGTGGCCATGGAAGGGCAGTTCGGCATGCTGGTCACCGACCAGGTGATGCCCGTCATGGACGGCCTGTCGCTGATCCGCGCGCTGCGCGCCACCCCGGCCTATGCGTCGATGCCGATCCTGATGCTCTCGACCGAGCACGACGAACGCATCCTGGACCAGGCCCGCGAGGCCGGCGCGTCGGGGTTCCTGGCCAAGCCCTTCGATCCGGAAGACCTGCTGGCCTCCGTCCACGCGCTGCTGGACCCTCCCACGGAGGGGTAAGCCGGGCGCCAAGTCGTCCTTAATTCACCCCGCATCGTGCCGTAAATACTGGAGGGCCATAGCAGGTGGTCCGGCTCGGCCCATTGGGCTGCAGGCCGGCAGACCGCCTCGGGTCGCCAGCAGCCAGGGGCACGCTTACCCCGGCCACGACCAACCTTGCCAGCGGGGGCAACATGAATACCAGCAACAACCGCGCGGACGGCGCGGGAGAAGAATTCCTGGCCTTCCGGCTCGGCCGCGAGGAATACGGCATCGACATCCTCAAGGTCCAGGAAATCCGTGGCTACGAATCGGTCACGCAGATCGCCAACGCGCCTGACTACCTGAAGGGCGTGGTCAACCTGCGCGGCACCATCGTCCCGATCATCGACCTGCGCATCAAGTTCAACCAGGCCGAAATCAGCTACGACCAGTACACGGTGGTGATCATCGTCGATATCCATGAACGCACGACGGGCATCGTGGTTGACGGCGTATCCGACGTGCTCACGCTGACCCCGTCGCAGATCAAGCCGGCGCCGACGCTGTCCGGCGGCGTGGCCACCGACTATATCCGCGGGCTTGGCTCTCTGGAGGGTCGCATGCTGATCCTGACCGATATCGAGAAGCTGATGAACGTTGACGACCTCGCGGCGCTCGACGCCGCGGCCGGCACCGCCTGACCCACACCGTAACAAGCGGCCCGTAGCGCCCGCGCGAATGCGGGGCGCCGGTGCCGGAGCCTTCAACGCAGTTCGAGTACCCATGCGCAACAACCAGCCTGTCACGCAGCGCGAGCATCCGCTCTCGCCGGACGATTACCTGATCTCCCGAACCGACCTCAAGGGTCGCATCACGTTCGCAAACCGGGCGTTCGTGGAGACCAGCGGCTTCTCGTCGGCAGAGCTGCTGGGCGCACCGCACAACCTGGTGCGCCACCCGGACATGCCGCCCGAAGCGTTTGCCGATCTCTGGACGTCGATCCAGGCCGGCAAGTCGTGGGTCGGCATCGTCAAGAACCGCCGCAAGGACGGCGACCACTACTGGGTGCAGGCCACGGTCACGCCGACCCGCGTGGCCGGCCGCATCATCGGCTATACGTCGGTGCGGTCGATGGCGTCGCGCGAGCAGATCGACGCGGCCGAGGCCGCCTACAAGCGGTTTCGCGAGCATCGCGCCGCCGGGCTGGCAATCCGCGACGGGGCCGTGGTGCGGACCGGCGTGGCCGGCTTATTCGGGCGCCTGACCCGCCTGAACCTGCGCCGCCGCATTCTTTGGGCCCAGGTGGCCGGGCTCGCATGGTTCCTGCTGGCGCTGGCCGGCGTGCACTGGATGTCCGCCGACGCTGCCGCCCAGATGTGGCCGTGGCTCTGGGGCACTTTCGCGCTGGCCGTGATCTCGTCGATGGCTTCGGCCGCGATGCTGGTGTCGCGCGTGGAAAAGCCGGTCGGCGAGATGCTCGACTTTGCGCTGCGCATGGGCGCCGGTGACCTGACCACGACGTTCGAGCACAAGGCCGGCGACGAAGTGGGTGCGCTGGCGCGCGCCATGCGCACGATGCAGCGCAGCCTGCTGTCGGTGGTGCATGACATTCAGGAAGGCATGACCAGCATCTCGACGGCCACGCACCAGGTGGCCGCCGGCAACAACGACCTGTCGCAGCGCACCGAACAGCAAGCCGCCTCGCTGGAGGAAACGGCTTCGAGCATGGAGAAGCTGACCGGCACGGTCCGCCAGAACGCCGACAACGCGCGCCAGGCCACGGGCCTGGCCGCCAATGCGTCGGAGACGGCCGTACGCGGCGGCGAGGCCGTGGGGCGGGTGGTGCAGACGATGAACGAAATCAACGAGGCATCGCACAAGATCGTCGACATCATCGGCGTGATCGAGGGCATTGCCTTCCAGACCAACATCCTGGCGCTGAACGCAGCCGTGGAGGCGGCGCGTGCCGGCGAGCAGGGCCGCGGCTTTGCCGTGGTGGCAGGCGAGGTGCGCAGCCTGGCGCAGCGCAGCGCCAACGCGGCCAAGGAAATCAAGGGCCTGATCGGCAACACCGTGTCGCGCGTGGAAAACGGCGCGGCGCAGGTAGGCGAGGCCGGCGCGACGATGGACGAGATCGTCCAGGCCGTCAAACGCGTGACCGACATCATGGGCGACATCAGTTCGGCATCGGCGGAGCAGAGCGCCGGCATCGAGCAGGTCAACGAAGCCGTGGCGCAGATGGACGAAGGCACCCAACAGAACGCAGCATTGGTGGAGCAGGCCGCTGCGGCGGCCGGCGCACTGGAAGAACAGGCCGACCGCCTGCGCGAGTCGATCTCCACCTTCCGCGTGAGCACGCAGGCCGAGGTCCGGCCCGCGCGCCAGCGCCAGATGGAGACGATGGCGGAGGCGGCTGGCTGAAGTGGGGAGCAGGCCCGCGCCCGGCAGGGCAAGGGCCGTTTCAAAAAGGGCCGCGCCAAAACACGCGGCATCAGGAACGGGGTAGAACAGCCGCCCACGCAGGCGGCCGCGACAACAACCCGGGTGGCATCGCCCATCCCGGTCATTTCTGACAGAAGAAGGGGGTAGTTCTATGCAGTGGTTCAATCAACTACGCGTTACGACCAGGCTGATCGCCGGCTTCCTGGTGGTATCGGTGATCGGCGCCGTCATCGGCCTGCTGGGCGTGGTCAACATGGGGCGCATGGCGGAATGGACCGGCAAGATCTACAACACCGACCTGCAGGCGCTGAAGGCCGTGCAGGACGGCAACATCAACCTGGTCTATGCCAGCCGCGCCCAGATCGCGCTGCTGTCGGCATCGACCATGGGCGAACGCGCGACCGAGAAGGAAGAGATCCAGAAATCGCTGACGACGATGGAGGCGCGCGTAAAAACTGCAAAGGAATCGTTCAGCCAGCCGGAAGGCCAGGCGCTGTTCAAGCAGTATGAAGCGCTGGTGCCGCCGTTCCGCGACCGCATGACCAAGTATGTGGAACTGGTGAGCAAGCAGCCGCTGGACACGTCGCAGTTCGAAAGCACGGTCTTCACGGAAAGCGCCGACCTGCTCAAGGAAAGCCGCGCGCTGGAAGATGTGCTGTTCAAGATGGTCAAGCGGCGCGACGACCGCGCCAGGTCGAACATGGAAGAGTCGACCAGCGTCTACAACAGCTCGCGCGTGCTGATGCTGCTGCTGGTGCTGGGCGGGCTGGTGATCTCGGTGCTGCTGGGCTGGTTCCTGGCACGCCAGCTGTCGCGCCAGCTCGGTGGCGAACCGGCCTATGCCGCGTCGATCGCCGCGCAGATTGCCGATGGCGACTTCTCGGCCAGGGTGGAGCTGCGCCGTGGCGACGACCACAGCCTGCTGCACGCGATCAGCCAGATGCAGCAGCAGTTGTCGTCAATGGTCCGCGACTTCAAGGAATCGGCCGAATCGATCGGCACGGCCTCGCGCGAGATTGCCGCGGGCAACAACGACCTGTCGCAGCGCACGGAACAGCAGGCTGCCTCGCTGGAGGAAACGGCTTCGAGCATGGAGCAGCTGACCAGCACCGTGCGCCAGAACGCCGACAATGCCCGTCAGGCCAGCGGCCTGGCGGCCAATGCGTCGGACACGGCCGTGCGCGGTGGCGAGGTGGTGGGCCGCGTGGTGGACACCATGGGCGAGATCAACGACGCATCGCGCAAGATCGTCGACATCATCGGCGTGATCGAGGGCATCGCCTTCCAGACCAACATCCTGGCGCTGAACGCTGCCGTGGAAGCCGCCCGTGCGGGCGAGCAAGGCCGCGGCTTTGCCGTGGTGGCCGGCGAGGTGCGCAGCCTGGCGCAGCGTAGCGCCAATGCGGCCAAGGAAATCAAGACGCTGATCGACAACTCGGTGGCGCAGGTGGACACCGGCGCGGCACTGGTGAGCCAGGCCGGCACGACGATGGACGAGATCGTGCAGGCCGTGAAGCGTGTGACCGACATCATGGGCGAGATCAGCGCCGCATCGGCCGAGCAGAGCTCGGGCATCGAGCAGGTCAACCAGGCCGTGGCCCAGATGGACGAAGTGACGCAGCAGAACGCGGCGCTGGTGGAGCAGGCGGCGGCGGCAGCCGGTTCGCTGCAGGACCAGGCTTCGCGTCTGCTGGACTCGGTGTCGGGCTTCCGCCTGTCGCACGACGATGCAGCGGCGGCCTCGGCGCCGATGCTCGCCGCCCCGGCGCCCGCCGTGCGCTCGGTGGTCAAGCCCGCCGCCAAGGCCCCGGTGAACCGTGTGGCCAAGGGCAGCAAGCGGGGCAAGCCGGCCAGGGCCGGCACCGCGCTGGTGGCCGCCACACCGGCTGTGGCTGAAGTTGCCGGCGAGGATGCCGATACACAGAAGAAGCGCCCGGCGCTGACGGCGGCTGCGTCCGCCAGCCCGGCATCCGACAACGGCGACTGGAGCGCCTTCTGAGCGTCATCGGGACGACTTCCGACCGCCAAATAATCGTCGTCTGAAAAGACGACAGCGCCCCGGCACAGCGTTGTAATTGTTGCGCCGGGGCGTTCACTCGTCTGCAGAACACCATGAACACCGACATCAGTCTGTCCCTGTCGGCCGAAGCCGCAGCGCGGCTGCGCGCGGACTTCGATGCGTTTGTAAAAGTTTCCACAGGACTCGACCCGCAGTTCATTCCGCCTGCGTTCGACGATTTCCTGCGCGCGCGGCTGATCCAGCAGGACGGCCCACTCACCGAACGCGCCGTCATGCGCCTGCTGGCCAGCGGCGAGTACGGCTGGGCGCGGAAGGTCTTCGACAAGCAGTTGCCGAACGCGTTGGCCGCGCTCATGCGCGATGCGCAGCGCTTCGGCTTCGCGCTGGCCGTGCAGCCTGACTGGACGTCCCAGCAGCGCGTGGAGCATGCGCGGGAGTGGGCCGCGAACATCCTGTCCGAAGCGGGCGCCGATGCCGCGTTCACCGAGGCGCTGGCGGCCCAGATATCGGCCTCTGCCGTCGACGTGCGCACGATCGAAGAGCGCATGCGCACGCCTGCCTGGCGCATCGCGGACAGCTTGCGGCAGCGCGCCTACGACGTCATGTACGCGTTGCAGACCGAGGAGAGCGAGGCGCTTGGCCGCAGCAAGGTGGGCGAGTTGCGCGCGCTGCTGGGGCTGGCGCTGGAGTATGGGTCGGTGAGCGCAGAGGAGGCCGCGCGCGTGCTGGAGCAGGTAGAGCGCGCGCGTCCGCATTTGTTCCGGGAAGCACCCGATGACGTGTTTGCGCGGCTGGCCGCGTGGTTGCGTCGCGTGTTTAGCCAAGGTGCGCTCGTTCGTCAATAGTGGAAACCAGCAACCCCCCTTTCGTGCGTTGCGTGTCCACCGTCGGAAACCCGTTTCCGTTCAGTGCACAAACTGTGACAGCTTTGATGAAAATCAGAAGATAGTCACATTGGCTGTTACAAACTTCGGGGTCCATGTCTTTTCTTTACGACATTCGCCAATCCCCAACGTAAGTAGGGATTGGCATCGAAGGCGGAATGCCGATATAAACGTAACAGTTTCACTTACACTCTGTAACATCTGTAACGTTTCAGAGTTTAGGTGTAACCGGGCGAAGTTCCTTTCGTAGTACGTCGTACCCACTCGAACACGCAACAAACGATCTGGTCGCCGGCAGGGGTTTCCTTGCTGGTAAGCGCCGGACAAGCGGTCGAGGGGTTTTTTGGTAGCGGGGAAAAATTGGAAAGCAGTGAAGTTCTCCAGGAGATCAGGGAGGTCAACCTCGCCTATCTTCTGCTTGCGCAACGACTGGTGCGCGAAAACCAGGTGGAAGCCATGTTCAGGCTTGGTGTCAGCAAGGAAATTGCTGAGATCCTCGCCAAGCTGACCTCGGCGCAACTCGTCAAGCTGGCTGCATCGAACATGGTGCTGTGCCGTTTCCGCTTCGACGATCACGCGTTGCTGTCCACCCTCACACACACGGCCAAGAGCCATGATATGCAGCAGATCCACGCTGCTATCCTGCTGGCCCGGCAACCTGTGGAGTCGCTCAATTGACCGCGCTTCTCCAGGCCCAGCCGGCCCGCAGTTTCACGGCCACTCCCGTCCCCAACCGCAAGAGCGTCCTGCAGGATGCCAACCAGACCCAGCTTGCCATCGAGCTGATCGGCCTGGGCGCGCGCCTGCAGGTGCTGGAAGCCGAGACCACGCTCTCGCGCGACCGGTTGATCCGCCTCTACAAGGAGCTGCGCGGCGCATCGCCGCCCAAGGGCATGCTCCCGTTCTCGACGGACTGGTTCACCACCTGGCTGCCGAATATCCATTCGTCGCTGTTCTTCTCCGCGTACCAGTTCATGGTGCAGGAAGGCGAGACGTCGGGCATTCGTGCCGTAGTGGCCGCTTACCGTCTGTACCTCGAGCACGTTTCGCTGCTCGGTGGCGAAATCGTCTTAAGTTTCACCCGTGCCTGGACGTTAGTACGGTTTTTCGAGAGCAACATGCTGCAGCTTTCCTCGTGCACCTGTTGCGGCGGTCAGTTCGTGACGCATGCCTATGAGCCGCACGCGAACTTCGTCTGCAGCCTGTGCCGCCCGCCTTCGCGCGCCGGAAAGGTGAAGAAGCTCTCGAAGGACGCCGCATCCGCGCAGACGCAAGCCTGATTCACCGGGCCTGACGTCCGCGTGGCAGGTGGGCCCCGGTAACGGCGGGCGGTGACCCCGCTCGTCCGCACCGGATGCCCAGTGCGTGCCTGACGCGTGTTTTTCAGACGGGGATCCGATCGTGCTAGTAGTTATTGGCTATGTCGTCGTAGTCGTGGCGGTGTTGGGCGGGTACGCCCTCACCGGCGGACATATGGGCGCGCTTTATCAACCGGCGGAGCTCATCATCATCGGCGGTGCCGCCGTCGGCGCATTCATCAGCTCGAACAGCGGCAAGGCCATCAAGGCCACGATGAAGGCCATGCCTTCGCTGCTGCAGGGCTCCAAGTACAAGAAGGAACTGTACCTGGACGTGATGGCGCTGCTGTACGTGCTGCTGTCCAAGGCACGCCGCGAGGGCATCCTGTTCCTCGAAAAGGAAATTGCCGATCCCGCATCGAGCAGTGTCTTCAGTCAGTACCCGCGCATCCTGGCCGACGCCAAGATGATGGAGTTCCTGACCGACTACCTGCGCATGATGGTCAACGGCAACATGAACGCCTTCGAGATCGAGGCGCTCATGGACCACGAAATCGAAACGTTCCGCCACGAAGCCGAGATTCCCGCCCATGCGCTGTCGCGCGTCGGCGACGGCCTGCCCGCCTTCGGCATCGTGGCCGCGGTGATGGGGGTGGTGCACGCACTCGCCTCGGCCGACCTGCCGCCGGCCGAACTGGGCGCCCTGATCGCCCACGCCATGGTCGGTACGTTCCTGGGCATTCTGCTGGCCTACGGCTTCGTGTCGCCGCTGGCGTCGCGGGTCGAGCACCAGGTGTCCGAGAGCATCAAGATGTACGAGTGCATCAAGGTCACGCTGCTGGCATCGCTCAATGGCTACGCACCGCTGGTGGCGGTGGAATTCGGCCGCAAGGTGCTGTACTCCACGGTACGTCCGTCGTTCCTCGAGCTCGACGACCACGTGCGTGAAGTCAAGAGCCTGACCTGACGGGAGAGCAGCCATGAGCAGCGCCCAGGACCTGCGTCCGATCATCATCAAGAAGGCGAAGTCACACGCCAAGCCGCACGGCAACCACAGCTGGAAGATCGCCTACGCCGACTTCATGACGGCCATGATGGCGCTGTTCCTGGTGCTGTGGCTGCTGAGCTCGTCTTCACCGAAGACGCTCGTGGGCGTGGCCGAGTACTTCAAGACGCCGCTGAAGGTGGCGGTGGTCGGCGGCGACAAGAGCAGCCTGTCGAAGAGCGTCATCCCCGGCGGCGGCAAGGATCCGATGGCCAAGGACGGCGAGGTCATGAAGGCCCTGACCAACGATCCGGCGGACGCCCAGCGCCGCCGCGACCAGATGGACAGCGAGCGCCTGCGCGCGCTCAAGGGCCGTCTCGAGCAGATCATCGACAACAACCCCACGCTGCGCCAGTTCCGTCCGCAGCTGCTGCTGGACATCACCAGCGAGGGCCTGCGCATCCAGATCCTGGATACGCAGAACCGGCCGATGTTCCGTACCGGCAGCGCCGCCGTGGAACCGTACATGCGTGCCATCCTGCGCGAAATCGGCCCGGTGCTCAACGAGATGCCGAACAAGGTCAGCCTGTCGGGCCATACCGACTCGGCCACCTACATGATGGGCGAGCGCGCATACAGCAACTGGGAACTGTCGGCGGACCGCGCCAACGCGTCGCGCCAGGAACTGATCGCCGGTGGCATGCAGGAAGGCAAGGTGCTGCGCGTGCTGGGCCTGGCCGACACCATGCCGCTGGAGAAGAACGAACCGCTGGCGCCGACCAACCGTCGCATCAGCATTGTGGTGCTCAACAAGCGTGCGCAGGCCCAGTTCGAGTCCGAGAACGCCAGCGCGGCGGACGTTTCGGTGCAGGCGCAGAAGGGACGCATGGCCGAAGAGCTTCAGTCGCAGGTGCCGTCGCAGGCGGAAGCCACACCGGCGCCCGCGGCAAGCCCCGCCAACGCGCCCAAGGGCAAGTAGGAACGAGGGCGCGCCGCCGCGGTGGGTGGCGTGTCTTCCCAGAAATCTAGCGAGCCAGGACGATCATGTCTGTCGATATCGATATCACGCAGTTTTACCAGACCTTCTTCGAGGAGGCAGAAGAACTGCTCGTAGAAATGGAGCAGCTGCTGCTGGAGGTGGACATCGAGTCCCCCGATGCCGAAGCACTCAATGCGATCTTTCGTGCCGCGCATTCGATCAAGGGCGGTGCCGCGACGTTCGGCTTCACGGCCCTGACCGAGACCACGCACATCTTTGAGAACCTGCTCGACCGCACGCGTCGGCGGGAACTGGCCCTCACGCGGGTCATCATCGACACCTTTCTGGAAACCAAGGACGTGTTGCAAGACCAGCTCAACGCCTATCGCAACGGCACCGAACCCGATCCGGAAACGTTCAAGCGCATCTGCGCCGTCCTGCAGCAGCTGGCCCAGGAAGCCGGCGGCGAAGCGGCCCACGCTCCGGCCCCCGCACCCGCGCCCGTGGCAGCACCCGCACCGGCCGCCGCAACGGCCGGCGGCAACCTGAAGGTTCGCCTGATCAAGGTGTCGGCCGGTGACCAGGCACTGCTGCGCGAGGAACTGGCCAACCTGGGCGAGATCACGGGCCAGGAAGAGGCCGACGGCGACCTGACCATCTGGCTGAACAGCCAGTGCGGCACCGACGACATCATCGCGGTCTGCTGCTTCGTGATCGACGAGAAGCAGATCGTCGTGGAAGCGGTGGCAGCCGGCGATCCTCCGGCCGCCGCCGCGCCCGCACCGGCGCCTGCGCCCGTTGCCGCGCCGGCCCCGGCCGCTGCTGCGCCGGCCGCCGCCCCGGCAGCCAAGGACAAGGAAAAGGAAAAGGCCAAGCCTGCGGCAGCCGCCGCCGCGCATGGCCCCGATTCGGGTTCGATCCGCGTGCCGACCGAGAAGGTCGACCAGATCATCAACCTGGTGGGCGAACTGGTCATCACGCAATCGATGCTGGCACAGACCGCTTCGTCGCTGGACCCGGTACTGTTCGACCGCCTGTTCTCGGGAATGGGCCAGCTGGAGCGCAACGCGCGCGACCTGCAGGAAGCGGTGATGTCGATCCGCATGATGCCGATGGACTACGTGTTCTCGCGCTTCCCGCGTCTGGTGCGCGACCTGGCCAGCAAGCTGAACAAGCAGATCGACCTGGTCACGTTCGGCAAGGCGACCGAACTGGACAAGAGCCTGATCGAACGGATCATCGACCCGCTGACGCACCTGGTGCGCAACAGCCTCGACCACGGCATCGAAACGCCCGAGAAGCGCGTGGCGGCTGGCAAGGAGCCGACCGGCCAGCTGATCCTGTCGGCACAGCACGCCGGCGGCAACATCGTCATCGAAGTGAGCGACGACGGTGGCGGCCTGAACCGCGACCGCATCCTGTCCAAGGCCCTGCAGAACAACCTGCCGGGCGTGTCCGAAAGCATGCCCGACGACGAAGTCTGGCAGCTGATCTTCGCGCCTGGCTTCTCGACTGCCGAGGTGGTGACCGACGTGTCGGGCCGTGGTGTCGGCATGGACGTGGTCAAGCGGAACATCCAGGAAATGGGCGGGCATGTCGAGATCAGCTCGCGCCAGGGCCTGGGTACCACCACCCGCATCGTGCTGCCGCTGACGCTGGCCATCCTGGACGGCATGTCGGTGCGCACCGGCGAAGAGACGTTCATCCTGCCGCTGAACTGCGTGATGGAGTCGCTGCAGCCGAAGGCCGACGACGTGCACACCGCCGCCAACGGCGAGCGTGTGATGAACGTGCGCGGCGAATACCTGCCGTTGCTGGAACTGCACAAGGTCTTCAACGTGGCCAACGCAGTGCAGGAACCCACGCAGGGCATCGCCGTGATCCTGGCCGCCGAAGGCAAGCGTTTTGCGCTCCTGGTGGACCAGCTGATCGGCCAGCACCAGGTGGTACTGAAGAACCTCGAAACCAACTACCGCAAGGTGCCGTGCATTTCGGCTGCGACGATCCTGGGCGACGGCAGCGTCGCGCTGATCGTGGACGTGGCCGCGCTGCAGCGCACCGGCGTGCGCCGCCAGGACATGGCGGTGGCACTGTAATCGACAGCAAGGAGAACAGACATGGCCGGCATCGGACACATCGATACCCAGGGCAGCGAAGCCTCTGGCCAGGAATACCTGGTCTTCACGCTGGGCACCGAGGAATATGGCATCGACATCCTCAAGGTGCAGGAAATCCGCAGCTACGAGACGGTAACCCGCATTGCCAACGCGCCCGACTTCATCAAGGGCGTGACGAACCTGCGCGGCGTGATCGTGCCGATCGTGGACCTGCGCCTGAAGTTCAACCTCGCCAACGTGCGCTATGACCACCAGACCGTGGTGATCATCCTGAACGTGGCGGGGCGCGTGGTCGGCATCGTCGTCGATGGCGTGTCGGACGTGCTCACGCTGACCGGCGACGACATCAAGGCCGCGCCGGAATTCGGCGTGTCGGTATCCAACGAGCACCTGACCGGCCTCGGTTCGGTGGAAGGCCGGATGCTGATCCTGATCGACATCGAACGCATGATGACCAGCGCCGAGATGGAACTGATCGAAGCCGAGTTCGCCTGAGCGCGCACCGGATCGCCCCCAACTGCCTGTACCGCCGATCATCGGCAACCCTGACGACATACACTCATGACGCCGCTCCGTTCTTCCTCCAGCGCCACCGGGAAGCCAGGCGCGGCCGCCAGCACGGCGACGCCGGTGCTGGCGCCCCTGCGCGACGACATGCGTGACTTCCTGCTGACCGAGCGCGACTTCGAGAAGGTGCGCGCGCTGATCCACAAGCGCGCCGGCATCTCGCTGGGCAGCCACAAGCGCGAGATGGTGTACAGCCGTCTGGCGCGGCGGCTGCGCTCGCTGCAGCTGAGCGACTTCGGCTCCTACCTGGAACTGCTCGAATCGGACGATCGCTCCGACGAGTGGGAGTACTTCACCAACGCGCTGACCACCAACCTCACGTCATTCTTCCGTGAGGCGCACCACTTCCCGTTGCTGGCCGAGCACGCAAAGAAGACTGGGCGGCCCTACAGCGTCTGGTGCGCGGCGGCGTCGACCGGCGAGGAGCCGTATTCGATTGCCATCACGCTGGCCGAGGCGCTGGGCGACCGCGCCGGGACCGTGCTGGCCACCGATATCGACACCCAGGTGCTGGCCAAGGCCCGCGCCGGCGTCTATACGACCGAGCAGGTGTCCCGGCTGCAGCAGGAGCAGCTCAAGCGCTTCTTCCTGAAGGGCACGGGCGCGCGCGCGGGCTCGGTCAAGGTCAAGCCGGAGCTGGCATCGACCATCGCGTTCGAGCCGCTGAACCTGCTGGCGCCCGACTGGGGCATTCGCGACAAGTTCGACGCGATCTTCTGCCGCAACGTGATGATCTATTTCGACAAGCCGACCCAGGGCCGCATCCTGGAGCGGTTTGCACCGTTGCTCAAGCCGAACGGCCTGCTGTTTGCCGGCCATTCGGAGAATTTCTCGTATGTCACGCGCGCGTTCCAGCTGCGCGGACAGACCGTGTATGAACTGGCGGGCAAAGGCGGAGGCGCATGATGCGCGGCACCCCCCAGATGCCCGAGGCCATTGCCACGCGAAAGTACTTCGATCGCGAATTCGGCAAGCAGGCCATCAAGCTGCTGCCCAACGAATACTACGTGACCGGCGATGACGTGGTGCTGACCACGGTGCTGGGATCGTGCGTGGCCGCATGCATCCGCGACGAAGTGGCCGGCGTGGGCGGCATGAACCATTTCATGCTGCCTGATGACGAGAACGCCGGCCCCGACCGCATGCTGTCGGCGTCGATGCGCTACGGCTGCTACGCGCTGGAAGTGCTGATCAATGAACTGCTGAAGATGGGCGCCCGGCGCGAGCGCCTGGAAGCCAAGGTATTTGGCGGCGGCGCGGTACTGGCAAACATGACGACCCTCAATATTGGGGACCGGAATGCCGATTTCGTACTGAAGTACTTGCGCACCGAAGAGATACGGGTGGCCGCGCAGGACCTGCGCGGGCCGCATGCGCGACGCGTCAGCTATTTTCCCGGCACGGGTCTGGCGCTGGTGCGCCGGCTGACCCGCTCGGACGATACCGTTGGCGTGGAGCGCGACGAGCGTGCCCTGGCACGCGCGCTGTCCACATCCACAAAGGCGCCCACCCGTGGTGCCGTGGCTTTGTTTACGCGGCAGGCATCGGCCAAGTTGCCGACCTGAAAACTGAAGACGTAGAGACGAACATGACCGCCGCGAAGATCAAGGTGCTGTGCGTGGATGATTCCGCGCTGATTCGCAGCCTGATGACGGAGATCATCAACAGCCAGCCGGACATGGAGGTGGTGGGTACCGCCCCCGACCCGCTGGTGGCGCGTGACATGATCAAGCGCCTGAACCCGGACGTGCTGACGCTGGACGTGGAAATGCCACGGATGGACGGGCTCGACTTTCTGGAACGCCTGATGCGCCTGCGGCCGATGCCGGTGCTGATGGTGTCCTCGCTGACCGAACGCGGGTCGGAAATCACGATGCGCGCGCTGGAGCTGGGCGCGGTCGATTTCGTGACCAAGCCCAAGCTCGGCATCCGCGAGGGCCTGATCGAATACACCGACACGATCGCCGACAAGCTGCGCGCGGCGTCACGGGCACGCGTGCGCGCCCGGTCCGAAGCTGCCGCGGGCAGCGCGCCGGCGGCGCCGATGCTGCGCGCGCCGCTGCTGTCGACCGAAAAACTGATCATCGTCGGCGCATCGACCGGCGGCACCGAAGCCATCAAGGAATTCCTGATGCCGCTGCCGCCCGATTCGCCGGCAGTCATGATCGTGCAGCACATGCCGGCCGGCTTCACGAAGTCGTTCGCGCAGCGCCTGAACGGCCTGTGCCGCATCACGGTCAAGGAAGCGGAGCACGGCGAGCGCGTGCTGCCAGGCTACGCGTACATCGCGCCGGGCGACTCCCACCTGCTGCTGGCGCGCAGCGGTGCCAACTACGTGGCGCACCTGTCGCAGGAAGCGCCGGTTAACCGGCATCGTCCATCGGTGGACGTGCTGTTCGATTCCGCTGCGATCCACGGCGGCAAGAACGTGACGGGCGTGATCCTGACCGGCATGGGCAAGGACGGCGCCCGCGGCATGCTGCGCATGCGCGAGGCCGGATCGTACAACCTGGCGCAGGACGAACAGTCCTGCATCGTGTTTGGCATGCCGAAGGAGGCTATCGCCACCGGCGGCGTGCATGAAGTAGTGCCCCTGAACCAGATGAGCCAGCGCGTCATGGCGCACCTGGCCACGTTTGGCGCACGGGCGCAGCGCGTGTAGTCCTGGATCTCGCGCGCGAGAGGTCAGATCAGCAACAACAACCGGATGGCCGTGTCATCCGCAACCGTTTTGGAGCCGTAAAGTGGACAAGAACATCAAGATCCTCGTGGTCGATGACTTCCCGACCATGCGTCGGATCATTCGCAACCTGCTCAAGGAGCTGGGGTTCACCAACGTCGAGGAAGCCGAAGACGGCGCCGCCGGCCTGGAAAAAGTCAAGGACGGCAGCTTCCAGTTCGTGGTGTCGGACTGGAACATGCCGAACATGGACGGCCTGACCATGCTGCAATCGATCCGTGCGATTCCCGAGATCGCCAAGACGCCGGTGCTGATGGTGACGGCCGAGGCCAAGAAGGAAAACATCATTGCGGCCGCGCAGGCTGGCGCCAATGGATATGTGGTCAAGCCGTTCACCGCCGCGACGCTGGACGAAAAGATCACGAAGATCTTCGAGAAGCTGGCTCAATAAGAAGAGGTACGCGACATGTCGACGACTCCGACTTTCAGCCAAGAATCGGCCGAGCAGATTATCCATCGCATCGGCAACCTGACGCGAATGCTGCGCGACAACATGCGGGAGCTGGGGCTCGACAAGGAAATCGAGAAGGCCGCCCTGGCCATTCCCGATGCACGCGACCGCCTGAGCTACATTGCCGCCATGACCGAGCAGGCGGCCGAGCGCACGCTCACCGCCGTCGAACTGGCGCAGCCGCTGCAGGAAGATCTGGAAAGCAAGGCCACCGCGCTGGACAAGCGTTGGGACGAGTGGTTCGCGCAACCCGTGGAGCTGGGCGACGCCCGCGCACTGGTGCTGGACACACGAGAATTCCTGACCGACGTTCCGCAGAAGGCCAAGGCGACCGGCAGCCACCTGCTTGAAATCATGATGGCCCAGGACTTCCAGGACCTGACCGGCCAGGTGATCAAGAAGATGATGGACATGATCCGCACCCTGGAGCAGGAACTGCTGCAGGTGCTGATCGACAACGTGCCGGCCGAGCGGCGCGTCGAAGCGCCCCCCACGCTCATGAACGGTCCGCAGATCAACCCCGAAGGCAAGACCGACGTGGTGTCGGACCAGTCGCAGGTGGACGACCTGCTGGCCAGCCTGGGCTTCTGAGCCCCGGCAAACGGGACGCGCCGGCAAGCTCGCCGGTGCGTCCCGGGCTTGTCGCGAGGATGCGCCGTACGCGCGTTTTCCGTCACATGGCGGCGCATTCGCTGGCACAATCGTGGGCAACCACGGTTTCCTACCGCCAGAGGGTCGCCCCCATGCATGCTCGCCGTACCGTCGTTGCAGTCTCCGTTGCCGCCGCACTTTGCGCATTCGCCGGCATCGCCCAGGGTCAGACGCTGACCGTCCCGCAGGTTTCCCCCAACGTTGACAGTGCCTATGCCCGGCTCGAAGCCGCGCCGCTTTACCAGAAGCTGATGGCCGACGTGCGCGCCGACGACGCGCGCGCGCTGGCGGAACTCAAGACCATGACCGAGATCCCGGCGCCGCCCTTCAAGGAAAAGGCGCGCGCCGAGTATTTCGTGTCCCGGCTCAAGGCGCTTGGCCTGACCGATGCCCATATCGATGCCGAAGGCAACGCCATCGGCATCCGCAAGGGCACCGGCAACGGCCCCCGGCTGCTGGTCTCCGCCCACCTCGATACCGTCTTTCCGGAAGGCACCGACGTCACGGTGAAGTCGCGTGACGGCAAGCTGTACGCGCCCGGTATCGGCGACGATACGCGCGGGCTTGCCGTGCTGCTGTCATGGCTCAAGGTGCTCAACGAGAACAAGGTGCGTACCGTCGGTGACCTGGTCTTTGTCGGCAACGTCGGCGAAGAGGAGCTGGGCAACCTGCGCGGCATGAAGGCGGTGTTCCGCGATCACCCCGATATCGATGGCATGGTGGGCATTGAGCCGGGCACCGGCGAACGCGTGCTGACGCAGGGTACCGGCAGCCATCGTTATGAAGTGACGTTCAAGGGCCCCGGCGGCCACAGCTTCGGCGCCTTCGGCCTGCCCAGCGCCATCCATGCGATGGGCCGCGCCATCGGCAAGATCGGCGACGTGAAGACGCCCACCGACCCCAAGACCACGTTCACGGTGGGCACGGTCGGCGGCGGCACGTCGGTGAACGCGATTGCCGGCGACGCCCGCATGGCCATCGATATCCGCTCGAACGGCACGCCGTCGCTGCTGGAAACCGAGAAGCACATCATGGACGCGATCGCCGCAGGCGTGGCCGAGGAAAATGCGCGCTGGAAGCCGGCCAAGGGGCAGGAAATCACGTACCAGGCGCGCATGATCGGCGATCGGCCCGCCGGCATCACGCCCACTGACTCGGTGATCGTGCAGTCGGCCGTGCGCGTGATCAAGGCGCACAGCAAGGAAGCCCCGTCGCTGCGCGGCGGCAGCACCGATGCCAACGTGCCGATGGCGCTGGGCATTCCGGCCATCATCATCGGCAGCGGCGGCAAGTCGGGCGGATCGCATTCGCGCGACGAGTGGTTCGACCCCACCAATGCCCATGAAGGCGCGCAATGGGGGCTGACCACGGTGCTCGGCCTGGTGGGCGTGGACGGCGTCGGCGACCCGCTGCTGGCAAAGCGGCCGGCCAGGCCGACGGCTACGCGCTGAGCGCGAAGCCGCGATCGAACGTGGTGGCCACGTCCAGCCGCTGCTTGAGCAGCCCCGCCTTCAGGTAGAAGTCGGCGGTCTGCTGCTGGATGGCCACCACATCCGCATCGATGGGCTGCCACTGGGTGCGGCGGCGCTCGAACTGCAGCCGCGCCGCCTCCGGCGGAATGCCGATGATGCGCGCCAGCGTGGCCGAGAACTCGGGCACGTGCTGGTACGACCAGACCTGCGCGCGCACCACGCGCTGGAGGAAGTCGGCCAGCACGGCCCGCTTGCTGGCCAGGGCGGCGTCGGTTGCCGCAAGATAGCTCAGGCCCGACCACAGCCCCCGTCCGCTCACCAGCACGCGCGCATGGCCGCTGGTTTCGGCCATCGCCGTATAGGGCTCCCAGGTGGACCACGCATCGACCGAGCCGTTGGTCAGGGCCAGCTTGGCGTCCGCGGGCGGCAGGAAGCGGAAGTCGGCATCCTCCGGTTTCAGGCCGGCCGATGCCAGCGCCTTGAGCGCGACGAAATGACCGATCGATCCGCGATTGGTGCCGATGCGCTTGCCCTTGAGGTCGGCCGCGGTCTTCAGCGGCGAATCGGGGCGCACAAGCACGGCGGTGCCGTAGGGATCCGAGCGGTTGGCGCCAATCAGACGGATGCGTGTACCGGCGGCCAGCGCGAAGATGGCGGGCGCATCGCCGATGGGCCCGCTGTCCACGGCCCCTGCATTGAGCGCTTCGGCCAGCGGTGCAGCAGCCGGGAATTCGGTCCACTGGATGTCATAGGCCAGCCCCTTGAGAGCGTCGGCCGACTCCAGCAGCGCGCGCAGGCCGCCCTTCTGGTCGCCGGCCTTCAATACCGGGCGGGGTTGGGCCCGCGCGGCGGCGGGCAACAGGGCAGACAAGGTGCCGGCGCTGGCGGCGTGCAGGAACTGGCGGCGGGAGCTGGACATGCGTGCGTACGAAATCAATGGCGGAAAGCCAGACCGTACGCTTGCCCCCGGCGCGGACCAACGAATGTTTTCGCGGTTTCTTATGCTTCGCACGGCAGCGGCCACGCTGCCGCGCCGGCCTGCCGCCTGCCGTGCCGGCCGCTACGTGCGCGGCGCCGGCGCGTTCTGCGCGAAGGCGGGGATGTCATGCAGGCGGCCCACAATTTCAGCGATGTTTGGCCAGCGTTGCGGCACGTCGAAACCCATGCGCGCCGCGCTGATGACCTGTGGGAACAGGTAGATGTCGGCAATCGTCGGCATATTGCCCGCTACATAGGGCCCCGTGCGGCGCGCGGCCAGGCGGTCTTCGACGGCGGTCAGGCCGACATCGACCCAATGGCGTGCCCACGCGGTGATGCCGTCGGCATCCATGCCTGGAACCTGGGATAGCCGCGCCGCCACACGCGGCGGCAGCAGCGGGTGGATCTCGCTGGCAATGGCCAGCGCAATGGCGCGAGAAAACGCGCGGTCTTCCGGGTTGGCGGGCAGCAGCGGCGGCGTGCGGAACCGTTCATCCAGGTATTCGATGATGGCAAGCGACTGGGTGACCAGTTCGCCGGTGTCGGTCTCCAGTGCCGGCACCAACCCCTGCGGGTTGATCGCACGGTACGCCGCCTGGCGCGACTGGGCCGCGTCGCCGAAGATCGTGACGGGCTGGACATCCACCGCCAGTCCTTTGATGGCCAGCGCAATCCGTACGCGCGATGTGGCCGATGAAACCTCGTTGGCATACAGCTTCATGACGATTCTCCAGAGGGTGCCGATTTGCGAAACAGGACGATGGGCGTAGCGTGATCGCCGTGCGTATCGGCGTTGTGTCATCGGACGCGCGCCCGGTATGCGTTTGTCTCGGGGCACCCGGCCGATACATTGCGACACAAAGCCCGGCGGCCCGTGACGGTTGCATCGCCGCCGCCCTTGCGCTTCAATGGGCGCCTCGGCCCTCCGGGCCCGCAACCTGCCGATGTCATTCATGGACCAGACCCCCGACACCCCCTCGCGTCCCGCCTTGCGCACGCTCACGCCGCTTGAGGCGCGTGTGGTAGCCGTATTGCTGGAAAAGCAGTACACCGTGCCCGATACCTACCCGCTGTCGCTGAACGCGCTGGCGTCCGGCTGCAACCAGAAAACCGCGCGCTCGCCCGTGATGAGCGTGACCGAGGCCGAGATCCTGACCGCGATCGATGGCCTGAAGTCGCTGAGCCTGGTCTTCGAGGGCAGCAGCAGCCGCGTGCCGCGCTTCGAGCAGAACCTGGGCAAGGTGCTGGGCGTGCCGAGCCAGTCCGCTGCGCTGCTGTCCACGCTGATGCTGCGCGGTCCGCAAACGGCTGCCGAACTGCGGTTGAATTCGGCACGGCTGCATGCCTTCGCGGACATTTCCTCGGTAGAGGCCTTTCTGGACGAACTGGTCGAACGCTCGCCGGCGCTGGTGGTGAAGCTGCCCCGCGCGCCCGGCGAGCGCGAAAGCCGCTGGATGCACCTGCTCTGCGGTGAAGTGGCCATGCCGGAACTGGTGGCGGCGTCGCCGCGCGGCGGCGCGGAAGCCACCGCATCGCCATCGGAATTCGAGGCCCTGCGCATCAGCCATCGCGCGCTCGAAGACAAGGTGGCACGGCTGCAGGCCCTGGTGCTGGAAATGGCCGGCCAGCTCGGCATCGAGGTCGAGCCCGGCAGGCTAGATTGAGACGAATCTGAAACGGTCACAACGTGTGTCCAAAGGGGCCGCGGCGGTTGATGCGGTGGTAGCCACCTTCGCGTGTTCAAGCGAAGGAGGTCACGGTGGAAATGCGGAACCCCGGTTCCACGACAGTCCGGATGCCGATCGCTGGTGTCGACACTGCGCAGACGCTGGATGAACGCATCGCCCCGGCGCTGCAGCGTGTGGTCAGGTCGGCGCGGGAATCGCTGCAGGCCCGGCACCGTCGCCAGCGTGCGGAAGATGCCAGCGCACTGATCCAGCACTGGAAGAGGAAATCACGCCGCAGGCATCGCGGATGCTGGGCTACCTGATTGGCGCCTTTGCCTGCTCGCACCAGGAACCCACGCTGCGGGCCGGGCTTGCTGCCTGGGGTGGCCTTCTCAACGCGGCACGACGGCCTGGCGCGGCTGCGCCGATGCTATGCCGAATACCTGCGCTTATGCGGTCGAAGCGGTGGGCGTACTAACAACTTCTGGTTGCTATTGGAGCAATTCACATCACCATTGTTTGGGAGCGACAGCCTGCCTACCATGGGTCTCAACGGCGCCGCTGCACACCTGACAAGGCAAGACGGCTCCGGAACGCTAACCGATCCGAATATCCAGGAGTCAGTCATGTCCCAATCGATCCAGTCCCAACACAACGGTAGCAAGGTGTGGTTTGTAACCGGCGCGTCGCGTGGCTTCGGCACGCTGATCGTACGTGCCGCGCTGCAGCGCGGTGATCGTGTGATTGCAACGGCACGTAATCCTCAGCAAGTGATCGAAGCCTTCGGCGAGCAGCCGAACCTGCTGGCGGTCAAGGTTGACGTCACCCGGGAGGAAGACGCCGTCGAGGCGGTGCGTCAGGGTGTCCAGCGCTTTGGCCGTATCGACGTGCTCGTCAACAATGCCGGATTTGGGCTCCTTGGCGCCGTGGAGGAAACGGCAGTAACCGAAGCGAAGGCTAACTTCGACACCAATGTGTTCGGCCTGCTGGCCGTATCGCGGGCCGTGCTGCCGCAGATGCGCAAGCAGCGCAGCGGCCATGTGATCAATATCTCGTCGCTTGGTGGGTATTCGGCCTACTACGGCTGGGGTGTCTACGGTGCGTCGAAGTTCGCGGTGGAAGGGCTGACGGAAGCCATGTCGCAGGAACTGGCACCGCTTGGCATCCATGCGACCGTCGTGGAGCCGGGCTTCTTCCGCACGGACTTCCTCAACGACAACTCGCTGGTGTCGACGAAGGCCGTCATCGACGACTACGCCGAAACGGTGGGCCAGATGCGGGTCTTTGCCAAGGGCGCCAACCATGCACAGCCGGGCGACCCGAACAAGCTGACCGCGGCCATCCTGCGCCTGGCCGACAGCGAGCAGCCGCCGCTGCGCCTGCCGCTGGGTTCCGATGCCGTGGCCCGGATCGAAGCCAAGCACCAGGCGGTGGAGGCCGAGCTGGCCGCGTGGCGCGAGCTGTCGGTGTCGACCGACCATGACGATGTGGTCCGCTAAGCGATCGCCGGCCGGCCGGCGCGGCATGTAACCCCATATGTATACAGGCACAGGACCCTCGGCGCCGCCGTCGGTTCTGGATGTCACGCGCGATCTGTGACATCATCGGTGCCGATCCCGTCCGAACCGGACGAGATCGGCACAATTTGGCGTTCCGGCCCTAAAGATCGCCATCCCCCGGGCCGTTATTTCCGCTGCCCCCCTCATTCCTGAAACAGGCACCTGTTTCCCCGCCTTTTCCCCCCAATGCCTTGCCCCTCGGGATTTGATAATCCTCGGTGACGAAGTGCCGCCCGCGCGCTTTGCACTGGAGCATTCATGTCCGAGGAAAGCGATCTCGAGAAAACCGAACCCGCCTCACCCCGGCGCCTTGAAAAGGCGCGCGAGGAGGGGCAGGTGGTGCGTTCGCGCGAGCTCGGCACGTTCGTGATGCTGATGACGGGCGTGCTGGGCCTGTACGTCATGGGCGGCACGCTCGGCCGCAAGCTGAATTCGGTCATGCAGGCCACGCTGGCCTTCGAGCCGGCCACGGCCTTCGACACCAACCGCATGCTGTCGCAGTTCGGCATGGCGATCTGGGATAGCCTGCTGGCGTTTTTTCCGCTGCTGCTGATGTTTGGCGTGGCGGCCCTGATCGCACCGCTGGCGCTGGGCGGGTGGAGCTTTTCGACCAAGTCGTTCTCGCCCGATTTCTCGCGCCTGTCGCCGTTGCAGGGCCTTGGCCGCATGTTCTCGTCGCACACGCTCGTGGAACTGATCAAGGCCATCGCCAAGTCGCTGCTGGTGGGCTGCGTGGGCGCATGGATGGTCTGGCACATGCTGCCCGAGGCCATCGCGCTGATGAATGCGCCGGTCCACGAGGCGCTGCTGCACATGATGGAGATGGTGCTGTACGTGTGCGGCATGGTGGCCGGGTCGCTGCTGCTGGTGGCGGCCATCGACACGCCGTGGCAGCTCTGGACGTTCTACAAGAAGCTCCGCATGACCAAGGAAGAGGTCAAGCAGGAGATGAAGGAAACCGATGGCGATCCGCACATCAAGGCCCGTATCCGCCAGCAGCAGCGGGCCATTGCGCGGCGCCGGATGATGTCCGAGGTGCCCAAGGCCGACGTGGTGGTGACCAACCCCACCCACTTCGCCGTGGCGCTGAAATACGACGAAGGCGCGCGCTGGAACGCGCCGCGCGTCGTGGCAAAGGGCGCCGACGAAGTGGCGGCTCGCATCCGCGAGCTGGCCAACGAGCATCGCGTGCCGGTGCTGTCCGCCCCGCCGCTGGCGCGGGCGCTGCACCGGCATGTGGAACTGGGCCACGAAATCCCTGCGGGCCTGTATACCGCCGTGGCCGAGGTCCTGGCCTGGGTTTATCAATTGAAGAACTGGCACTACAGCTACGGTCCGCAGCCCGATTCGCCGACCGAACTGCTGGTGCCGGATGAACTTGCCGTACCGGAAAGCCGCGCATGAACGCACTGACCAACCTTTTCAACATGCCCGCACTGCGGGGTGGCGCCCAGATGAAGGCGCTGGCTGGCCCGCTGCTGATCGTCATGATCCTCGGCATGATGATCCTGCCGCTGCCGGCGTTCATCCTGGACCTGCTCTTCACCTTCAACATCGCGCTGTCGATCATGGTGCTGCTGGTGGGCATGTACACCCAGCGCCCGCTGGACTTTGCCGCCTTCCCGGCCGTGCTGCTGTTCTCCACGCTGCTGCGCCTGTCGCTGAACGTGGCGTCCACCCGCGTGGTGCTGCTCGAAGGCCATACCGGCCCCGATGCCGCCGGCAAGGTGATCGAGGCCTTCGGCCACTTCCTGGTGGGGGGCAATTTCGCGGTCGGTATCGTGGTGTTCGCGATCCTGGTCGTGATCAACTTCATGGTGATTACCAAGGGCGCGGGCCGTATCGCCGAAGTTGGCGCGCGCTTCATGCTCGATGCCATGCCCGGCAAGCAGATGGCCATCGACGCCGACCTGAACGCCGGCCTGATCAACGAGGAAGGCGCCCGCAAGCGCCGCTCCGAAGTGGCACAGGAATCGGACTTCTACGGTGCCATGGACGGCGCGTCGAAGTTCGTGCGCGGCGATGCCATTGCCGGCCTGCTGATCATGTTCATCAACGTGGCGGCCGGCATGGTCGTGGGCATGGTGCAGCACGACCTGGACTTCGGCACCGCCGTTCACAACTACACGCTGCTGACGATCGGTGACGGCCTGGTGGCGCAGATCCCGGCGCTGGTGATCTCCACGGCCGCCGGTGTGATCGTGTCGCGCGTGTCGAACGAGCAGGATGTCGGCCAGCAGCTGACCGGCCAGCTGTTCTCGAACCCGCGCGTGATGTTCATCACCGCCGCCATCATCGGCACGATGGGCCTGATCCCGGGCATGCCGCACTTTGCCTTCCTGCTGCTCGCCGGCGGCCTGATCTGGTTCGGCCGCTATCAGATGCGCCGCGAGGTCAAGGCCACCGAAACCAAGGCCCAGGAAGAGCGCAGCCCGGCCGTGCAGGCCGAAGTGGCCGAAGCCACGTGGGAAGACGTGACGATGGTCGACCCGCTGGGCATGGAAGTGGGCTATCGCCTCATTACCCTGGTGGATCGCGCGCAGAACGGCGAACTGCTGGGCCGCATCAAGAGCATCCGCAAGAAGATGGCGCAGGACATCGGCTTCCTGGTGCCGGTGGTACATATCCGGGACAACCTCGAACTGAAGCCCAACGCGTACCGCATCACGCTCAAGGGCGTGGAGATCGGCAGCGGAGAGGCCAATCCGGGCCAGTGGATGGCCATCAACCCGGGCCAGGTCAGCGGTACGCTGCCCGGCGCCGCCACGCGCGACCCCGCTTTCGGCCTGCCGGCCGTGTGGATCGATGCCGCACTCAAGGAGCAGGCGCAGGCCTACGGCTACACGGTGGTGGATGCCAGCACCGTGGTGGCCACGCACCTGAACCACCTGATCCAGATGCATGCATCGGAACTGCTGGGACGCCAGGAAGTGCAGGCGCTGCTGGACCGCATCACCAAGGAAGCCCCGAAGCTGACCGAGGATCTGGTGCCGAAGACGATCTCGCTGACCGGCCTGCAGAAGGTACTGCAGAACCTGCTCGACGAAGGTGTGGCGATCCGCGACATGCGCACCATCCTGGATGTGGTGGCCGACAACGCCCCGAAGATCAACGATCCGGCCGAGCTGACCACGCTGGTGCGCGTGTCGCTGGGCCGCGCGATCACGCAGCAGCTGTTCCCCAACAACGCCGACATGCAGGTGATCGGCCTGGACGCGGGCCTGGAACGTGTGCTGACGCAGGCGCTGGCCAACGGCGGCGGCATCGAGCCGGGCCTGGCCGATGCGCTGCTGCAGCAGGCACAGGGCGCCGTGGTGCGCCAGGAACAGCTGGGCCTGGATCCGGTGCTGCTGGTGCCGCCCCCGATGCGACCGCTGATGGCGCGCTTCCTGCGCCGCACGCTGCCGCAGCTGAAGGTGCTGTCGCACGCCGAAGTACCGGACAACCGCAACATTCGCATCACCGCCATGATCGGCGGCGCAGCGTGAGGACTGAACAATGAGCGTGGCAAAGTTTGTGGCGGCCAACGGCCGCGAAGCGATGCGCAAGGTGCGCGAGGCCATGGGCCCCGACGCCGTGGTGCTCTCCAACCGCTCCATCGAGGGCGGCGTGGAAATCGTGGCGATGCGCGACGCGGACCTGGGCGCCGTGAGCGCTGGCGCGCAGATGTACCAGCCGTCCGCGCTGCCGCCTTCGCTGTCGCAGCCGATGCCGCCGTCGTCGCTTTCGTCGCTTTCGTCGCCGTCGTCGCCGTCGCCGGTGCCAATGCTCCAGTCTCTGCACGCGCTGCATCCGGCCAGCCCCGAGCCGTTCATGCCGCTGGGCGCCATGACGGCACCGTCCGCGCCATCGGCCTTGTCCGCCGGCATCGGTCAGGAAGAGGCGATGCTGGGCGACCTGCGCGGTGAGCTGGCGTCGATGCGTTCGATGCTGGAACGCCAGTTTGCCGGGCTGTCGCAAGGTACGAACGGCGTGGCTGCTGGCGATCCACTGCGTGAATCGCTGTTCGAGTGGATGGTCAATGCAGGCTTCTCCGGCCAGCTGTCGCGCACGCTGCTGTCGCGCCTGCCGGTGGGCACCGACCGCCCGGCGGCTATGGCCTGGATCCGCCAGGAGCTGGCCAGCAAGGTGCCGGTGCTGACCGACGAGGATTCGCTGTTTGCCCAGGGCGGCGTGCTGGCGTTGATCGGCCCGACCGGTGTGGGCAAGACCACCACCACCGCCAAGCTGGCTGCGCGCTTCGTGCTGCGCCACGGGCCGCAAAGCCTGGCGCTGCTGACGACGGACCGGTTCCGGATCGGCGCCCATGAGCAGCTACGCATTTACGGTGACATCCTGGGCGTGCCCGTGCATGCGGTGAAGGACGCCGCCGATCTGCGCTTTGCGCTGTCGGCCATGAAGGACAAGCACCTGGTCATCATCGACACCGTCGGCATGAGCCAGCGCGACCGCAGCCTGTCCGACCAGATCGGCATGCTGGCCGGCGTGCAGGCGCCGATGCAGCGCGTGCTGCTGCTCAACGGCGCAGCCCACGGCGACACGCTTAACGAGGTGGTGCATGCCTATCGCAACGACGCAGCCGGCGCGGCCGGTGGCATCGACGGATGCATCATCAGCAAGCTCGACGAAGCCACGCACCTGGGATCGGTGCTCGACGTGGTGATCCGCCATCGCCTGCCCGTGTTCTACGCGTCTACCGGCCAGCGCGTGCCCGAACACCTGGAACTGGCACAGGCCGGCGCGCTGGTCGAGCGCGCATTCCTGACGCCGCGCCGTGGATCGCTGTTCAATGACGCCGACGTGGCGCGCCGCCAGGCGGGCAGCGCCGAGGCCGCCGCGCCGGCCAGGATCGAACGTAGCGGCGCGGACGACATGCTGCGCTCGCTGACCGACAGCGCCAACGCGGTGGGGGTTTGCGTCGACGAACTCAATGCGGCCCAGTACGGCTTCGGCGTGGCCCGCCAGCTCTGGCAGCATCGCGCGGCCGGTGTGTCGGCGCTGCGCCCGATGGTGCAGCAAGTGCGCCTGGCCATGTGCCGCGACGCCAGCCGCGCGTGCGACCGCTATGTGCTGGCCGTCACGCAGAGCGTGGCGCAGACCGTGCAGGGCCGACGCGCGCCGCAGATGATGCAGCACACGCTGTGGCTGGCCGACCGTGACGGCATGCCGCTGGCCAGCACCGTCGTGCCGGCGGGCCGCGCCCGTCAGTCTCTGGCCGAAGCCGAGGCCGATGCCGAAGCCGCCACCGTGCGTGCCACGCTGGCCGCCGCCCGGACCGTGGTCAACCTGAACACGTCACTGCCGAGCCCGGCGACGCTGGCACGCTGGCAGCAGCTGGGCGAACGCTGGATCGCCGGCACGCGCAAGACCATGCGAGTCATTGCAGAGGGCCTGGCCAACAAGCTCGACACCGTTGCCGATACGCTGACGTTCCATGCCGTGGGCGACGTGACCTGCCGCGACCGCGCCGCCGCGCACTGGCTGGCGCACTGCACGGTCCGCATTCCCGAAGGCCAGGTGCGCACCGCCGCGCGCGGCCGTGGCAATGCCGCCGAGGCCGGCATCGAGGCCTGCCTGGTGGTGTCGCGCATGATCGACCACGAAACCGGCGACACGCTGTCGGTCGAATATGTGCTGTGCGATCCGGCGCTGGCCGGCGATGCCGCGCAGGTGGCACGCTGGTCGCACTGGACGGTTGCCGCCGAAGAACAGTTCCGCACGCTGCGCCACGCCATCGAGCACTTCGCTCAGGAAGGCGATGCCGACGCGTCGCTGTGCGCCGGCATGGTGGCGGTACAGCTGGGCCTGACCGCGCTGCGCCTGCAACACACGCCCACGCCCACGGCGCCTGCTTTCCTGTCGCGCCTGGCCGGCCGGGCTTCGGCACGCGTCAATGCGCCGGTGCCGGGTGCCGTGCTCAACGAAGGCATGGGCCGTTTGCTGGCACTGCTGGACGTGCTTGAAAACTATCCGGGCCGTGGCATGGCGGCTGCTGCGCCGACGATGACCGACGCGCCGGAGCCGGCCGCGTCGGCCATGCACGCAATGGCGACCATGGACACCATGGACGCGCTGGATACCATCGACGCCACGCCGCAGCTTGCGGCCGCCGGGGAGTAAGTGTTGAACACGATGGCCACCGATCAGGCCGAAAGCCTGCGCCGCCTGCTGGCACCGCGCGTGACGCGGCGGATCGCCGTGGTAGGGGCGGAACAGGGCGTCGGCACGACCACGGTGGCGCTGGGTCTGGCCAACGCGCTGGCGATGCAGGGCGAGCGCGTGCTGCTGGCGGACGAAGACATGTACGGCGCCCGGGCGATGCGGCTCGCTGGCGCCGCGCCGGCAGCCACGCTGGCTGATGTGCTCGATGGCCGGGCAGCGCTGGCCGCCGCGGCCGGCACGCGCGGTGCCAGCGGCATTGCCGTGCTGCAGGCGGGCCCGATCACCGTCCGTCCCGACGAGCGTGGGCTGGCGGCGCGATTGGCAGACGTGCGCTCGATGCTGATCGACACGCGGCGGGACGTCACCGGGGCGCTGTCGCCACTGGCGGGCATGGCCCACAACTTTGTGATCGTCATGCGCCCGGAGGCCACGTCGATCACCGCCGCCTATGCATGCATCAAGCGGCTGCATCACGAATACGCATGCCGTCACTTCCAGCTGGTCGTCAATCTGGCGGCCGCTGAGGGGACGGTCACGGCGCTCGCGCGCAACCTGGCCCGCACGGCGAGCCAGTACCTGGGCGTGGAGGCCAGCCTGGCAGGGTACCTGCCGATGGACCCGCTGGTGGCGCGTGCGCTCCAGCTTGGGCGGTGCGTGGTGGAGGCGTATCCCGCCGCTGCGGCCACCGGTGCATTGCGGCACATCGCCAGCGGTATCGGCGCTTGGCCGCTGCGTCACGAAGCATCGCCCCTGGGAATGGCCTCGGCCGTTGCCGCATAAACGCGAAGAACAAGAAGTCTCGACAAGACCGGAAACTCAGCCTGCCAGCCGCCGATTTTCAGCCTCTCCGGCGCTGGCACAAACAGTAAGCATTTAACGAGAGTTCCACCATGTATACGATTCAGGGAAAGCTCGAGCAGGCCGACGTGGTCAAGTCACACGCGCCACTGGTGCGGCGCATCGCGCTGCAGCTGGCGGCCAAGCTGCCCGCCAGCGTACAGATCGACGACCTGATACAGGCCGGCATGATCGGCCTGCTCGACGCTGCCAAACGCTATGAAGACAACCATGGCGCCCGGTTCGAGACCTACGCAAGCCAGCGCATTCGCGGCGCCATGCTCGACGAGGTGCGTGCCAACGACTGGCAATCGCGCAGCCTGCGCCAGTTCACGCGCAAGATCGAGCGTACGCAGCGTCAGCTGGAGCAGAAGCTTGGCCGCACGCCGATCGATTCGGAGGTGGCCAAGGAACTGGAAATGCCGCTCGAGGAATACCAGGAGCTGCTGAACGAGGTCTACGGCTGCCAGCTGCTGCACTATGAAGACTTCGAACGCTCGGGCGAGGAAGACTTCCTCGATCGCCACCTGGGCGTCACCGACGACGGCAACCCGCTGACCGTGCTGATGGAATCGGGCATGCGCGAGGCGCTGATCCGCGCCATCGACAAGCTGCCCGAGCGCGAAAAGCTGGTGCTGTCGCTGTGCTACGACCAGGAACTGAACCTGCGCGAAATCGGCGCGGTGCTGGAAGTGACGGAATCGCGCGTGTGCCAGATCCGCAGCCAGGCCATCGGGCGCCTGCGCACCCAACTGCGCGGGATGCTGTGATGCGGCGCGCCCTGGTCCTGGCCGCGGCGTGTGCGATGGGTCCGGCGGCGGCCCACGCGCAAACTTACGCGCCGGTCTTCACGAAGGCCACCTATGAACTGACCGGCTCGCGGTTTGCGTGGACGGCATCGTCGGTGGGGCCGCAGATCACGAACAAGGGACAGCGCGCACTGTCTTCGCCTGTGATGCCGCTGGCAACGATGCCGCAGGCCATGGGCCGCATCACGTCGGTACGCTGGCGCTACAGCTTCACGCGCACCCCGCCCGTGGACCTGCAGGCGTACCTGTGCAATGCCGACCGTTGCGTGCTGCTGGCCGGCGCCGAGGGCAAGACCGATGCCTTCGTCGGCGACGATGCCACCAAGGGCTTTGTCTTTGCCTATCGCGTACCGGGCCAGGGCGGCCTCACGCCAATGCTCCAGGGCCGCAGCAATGAGGTGACCGTCAGCTACCGCTGAGCGCCACGGCCGCCACGGCCACTACGGCCACCACGGCCACCACGGCCACCACGGCTTTTTCCGGGCCGGCTGATCCACGCCGATACTTCCGGGGACTTCCCTGCATTCCCCCTTGCCACCGTCCCGATGCGGCCGGTGGCACGCTTCCTGCGCCTTTCCGCCCAAGCAACGTGCGGCAAGCGCGACATTTGTCCGCTGCGCGGTATCCCTTTGCGTATCCCCGGCGGCATTGTGTCTGCCATGTCCGCTGGCGCCATGTAATTCCTACGTGCAAGTCCCGCCACGTTGCCGTCCTCTGTCCGTCATCTGTCAGCCAGAAAGGATCCAACGACATGGAAGAATTCAGCGACATCAAGCTTTCGCGGCGGGAATTCGTGATGGCAGGCGCGGCGTCGGTCAGCGCCGCCGCCTTGCCCGCCGGCGCCGCCACCGCCCCGCCATCCCGGGTCAGCCCCGGCGCCCTCAAGCCGGTGGCGTCGAACGTATCGTTCATCGTCAATGGGCAGCCGCGCTCACTGACGCTGGACACGCGCACCACGCTGCTCGACGCACTGCGCGAGCACCTGCACCTGTCCGGCACCAAGAAGGGCTGCGACCACGGCCAGTGCGGCGCCTGCACGGTGATCGTCGACGGCCGGCGCCTCAATTCCTGCCTGACCCTCGCCGTCATGCACGAGGGTGCCAGAATCACCACCGTGGAAGGGCTAGGCACGCCGAACAACATGCATCCGATGCAGGTGGCCTTCGTCAAGCATGACGGCTACCAGTGCGGCTATTGCACGCCCGGCCAGATCTGTTCGGCCGTTGCCGTGCTCGACGAGGTGCGCGCGGGCATCCCGAGCCATGTCACGCCCGACCTGAACACGCGGCCGCATCTGTCGCCCGGTGAGATCCGGGAGCGGATGAGCGGCAATATCTGCCGCTGCGGCGCGTACTCGAATATCCTCGACGCCATCACCGAGGTCGCGGGGAGCCAGACATGAACCCGTTCACCTACGAGCGCGTGACCACGCCGGCGGACGCGGCGGCGGCAGCCATGAAGACGCCCGGTGCCCGCTTCATCGCCGGAGGTACCAACCTGCTCGACCTGATGAAGCTCGGCATCGAAACGCCAACGCATCTGATCGACGTGAATGGTCTGGCGCTGGACAAGATAGAGCCGTCGCAGCAAGGGGGCCTGCGTATCGGCGCGCTGGTGCGCAATACCGACCTGGCTGCGGATGCGCGCGTGCGGCGCGATTACGGCGTACTGTCGCGCGCACTGCTGGCAGGCGCGTCTGGCCAGTTGCGCAACCGCGCCACCACGGCGGGCAACCTGCTGCAGCGCACGCGGTGCCCCTACTTCTACGACACGGCCCAGCCGTGCAACAAGCGCCAGCCGGGCAGCGGCTGCGCGGCGATTGGCGGCTTCAGCCGTCAACTGGCCGTGATCGGCGGCAGCAACGCCTGCATAGCCACGCATCCCAGCGATATGGCAGTGGCCATGCGTGTGCTCGATGCCAGTGTGGAGACGGTTCGCCCCGGCGGGCAGCACCGCGTGATCCCGATCGCCGATTTCCATCGTCTGCCAGGCAATACGCCACACATCGAAACGGCGCTGGAACCTGGCGAGCTGATTACGGCGGTGACGCTGCCGCCGCCGGTGGGCGGCGCGCAGCTGTATCGCAAGGTGCGCGACCGGGCCTCGTACGCGTTCGCGCTGGTCTCCGTGGCCGCGATCCTGCAGCCGGACGGCACCGGACGCGTGGCGCTGGGCGGCGTGGCCCACAAACCATGGCGCGTGGATGCCGCCGATGCGGAACTGCCGCACGGGCCCACGGCCGTCACGCAGCGGCTGCTGGACGGCGCCACGCCGCAGGCCGACAACGCGTTCAAGGTGCAACTGGTGCGGCGGACGCTGGCCGCCGTGATGACGCAGGCAAACGGGGTCAAGCCATGAAATTCGACACACCCGCCACTACCAATCCCATCGACACGGGCCGCATGGTCGGTCAGGCGGTGGACCGTATCGACGGCGCGCGCAAGACCACTGGCACGGCCACCTATGCCTATGAATGGCATGACGTGGCGCCGAACCCCGCCTACGGCTACGTCGTGGGCGCCGGCATCGGCAAGGGCCGCATCCGGGCCATGCATCTGGACGATGCGCGCCGCGCGCCGGGCGTGCTGGCCATCGTTACCGCGCAGAATGCCGGCAATCTGGGCAAGGCCAAGCGCAATACCGCCAAACTGCTGGGCGGGCCCGAAATCCAGCACTATCACCAGGCCATCGCGCTGGTGGTAGCCGACACGTTCGAGCAGGCACGCGCCGCCGCGCAGTTGATTCGCGTGGACTACGCGCCCGAGAAAGGCCGGTTCGACCTGGACGAGGCGTGCTGCTTTGCCACCAAGCCAAAGAAGGACGCGACGCCCGATACGGCGGTCGGCGATTTCGCTGGCGCGTTTGCGGCTGCCGCCGTGCAGCTGGATGCCCGCTACACCACGCCCGATCAGTCGCATTGCATGATGGAGCCGCATGCGTCGATGGCAGCCTGGTCCGGCGACGAGGTCACGATCTGGACATCGAACCAGATGGTGGCGTGGGCTCACGAGGATATGGCGACCACGCTGGGCATCCCAAAGGAAAAGGTACGCATCGTCTCGCCGTTCATCGGCGGCGGCTTCGGCGGCAAGCTCTTCCTGCGCGCCGAATCGCTGCTGGCCGTGCTGGGCGCGCGCGCCGTACACCGGCCGGTCAAGGTGGCGCTGACGCGGCCGCAGATGCCGAACAACACCACGCACCGGCCCGCGACGATCCAGCGCATCCGCATTGGTGCGAATCGAGACGGTCGGATCACGGCCATTGGCCACGAGAGCTGGTCTGGCGATCTCGAAGGCGGCGAGCCCGAGACCGCCGTGATGCAGACGCGCCTGCTCTATGCGGGCGCCAACCGCATGACATCGATGCGGCTCGCGACGCTGGACCTGCCCGAAGGCAATGCGATGCGCGCGCCTGGCGAGGCACCGGGCCTGATGGCGCTGGAAATCGCCATCGACGAGATGGCCGTGAAGCTGGGCATGGACCCCGTGCAGTTCCGCATCCTCAACGACACCCAGGTTGATCCGGAAAAGCCTGAGCGGCCGTTCTCGCAGCGCCACTTCGTGGAATGCCTGCGCCTGGGGGCGGAACGTTTCGGCTGGAGCCGTCGCAACCCGCAGCCGGGGTCGATGCGCGAAGGCCAATGGCTGATCGGCATGGGCATGGCATCCGCGTTCCGGAACAATCTGGTGACGAAGTCGGGCGCGCGGGCCGGGATCGATTCCAGCGGCATGGTCGTCGTGGAAACCGACATGACCGATATCGGCACCGGCAGCTACACGATCATCGCGCAGACCGCTGCTGAAATGATGGGCGTGCCGCTTGACCGCGTGGTGGTGCGGCTTGGCGATTCCGCCTTCCCGGTGTCATCCGGGTCGGGCGGCCAGTGGGGCGGCAACAGTTCCACCTCTGGTGTCTACGCGGCGTGCGCGAAGCTGCGCCAGACCATTGCCGAACGCGCCGGCCTGAAGGCGGAAGACGCAGTATTCGAGGAGGGACAGGTGCGCGCCGGTGGACGCAGCGTGCCGCTGGCGCAGTTCGCGGGGGTATCGGTCGAGGATTCGATCGAATTTGGCGACCTCGACAAGAAATACCAACAGTCCACCTTCGGCGGGCACTTCGTGGAAGTGGCCGTGGACCTGGCTACGGCGGAAGTGCGCGTACAGCGGATGCTGGCCGTGTGCTCGGCGGGGCGGATCCTGAATCCGAAGTCGGCGCGCAGCCAGGTGATCGGGGCGATGACGATGGGTGTGGGCGCGGCGCTGATGGAAGCCCTGCATGTCGACAAGCGCGTGGGCTTCTTCGCCAACCACGACCTGGCCAGCTACGAGGTGCCGGTACATGCCGACATCCCGCACCAGGAAGTGATCTTCCTCGACGAGACCGATCCGATCTCGTCACCGATGAAGGCCAAGGGCGTGGGCGAGCTGGGCATCTGTGGCGTGGCGGCCGCGGTGGTGAATGCCGTGTATCACGCCACCGGCGTGCGCATGCGCGACTATCCGGTAACGCTGGACAAGCTGCTGGCGGGCATGCCGGTGGTGGCCTGACGGCAGCCGCCCGAGGTAGCTAGCGCCCGAGCTTCTCCAGCAGCCCCTTCAGCACCGTCTGCTCTGCATCGGACAACCCCGCCGCGATGCGCGCATCGTGCGCGCATACGGCGGCGGTGGCCTCCTTCAGCGTGTTGCGGCCGGCCTCTGTCAGCACCAGGCCGAATGCGCGCCGGTCGGTGGGCGACGGCAATCGCTTCACCAGTTCCATCGACTCCAGCGCGTCCACGAGCAGCACGGCACCGGAGCGTGCAATGCCCAGGATCCGGGCCAGGTCGGTCAGTTTCAGGTCGGGATTGCGCGCGATGATCTGCAGCGCCGAAAAGCGCGGCGGCGTGATGTTCCACGCGGCGAGCGATGCCACGAAGTCTTCGTAGACGCGAATCTGGGCCCGACGGATCGCGTATCCGATCAGCGAGTCAAGCACGCCGTAGTCGACGTTTGGCAAGTGCGGTTCGAAGTGGCTGCCGTTGGGGTCGGGCGCGAGCGTGTCGCGTTGTTTGCGGGGTGACGTCATGCCTAGTTGACCAGGAAATAGCGCAGCTCGACGCGATCCGGGTAGCGCGCGCCGGCTGCCACGAACAGGTGCTGCATCAGCCAGCGATACTGCGGCGCGGCGGTCTCGAAGCGCGGCGTCGTACGGAAGTAGATCTCGGATGGGTCTACCTGCTCGCCCCGGTTGAGCCGCGCGATCACGTGGGCGCTGCCGGTGCGCACGCCGGCATTGACGATGTAGATACGGGCGCCGTCGTCGGTTTCCAGCACGTATCGCGCTTCGATATCGGCGGTGGTGACGTCGCTGCCGTCGTCGTGACGGATCAGCTGGAAGTCGGCGCCGCCCGGCAGGATGCGGCCGTTCAGGCGCGGCCCGCGCACCGTGCCCGACAGGATCGGGATCACACGCCGCTGGCCTAGCGCCGTGACGCCCACCTCGGTGGGGGCGGCCACCTGCAGGCTGAAGTCAGCCACGGGTTCCAGTGTGGGAATCGCAATGGCCGGAGAGACTCGGGTCATTTGACGAGCTTCCAGTTGCCGTTGTCGATGGTGAGCAGCACGCGGCCGCGCTGGTCGAAACCGAAATGGTCCTCGGCGGTGTAGTTCAGCACGCCGTGGGACACCACGATGTCGCGCTCGCTTTCCAGGGCGTCCTTGAGGGCCTTGCGAAACGCTGGCGTGCCCGGTTTGGCCTTCTTCAGCGCGACCGGCACGATGCGCTGCAGAACCAGGCCGGCATCGTAGGGATGCGCGCCAAACTGGGTGCGGGTCTCGGGGCCATACTGGGTTTCGTAGCGCGTGACGTAGTCCATGCCGGGTTTCTTGACGGGGCTGGACGCGGGCAACTGCTCGGCCACGATGACGGGGCCGGCCGGCAGGATCGCGCCGTTCACGGCCTTGCCGCCGATCCGGATCAGGTCGCGCGTGGCCGCACCGTGGGTCTGGTAAATCGGCCCGGTATAGCCGCGCTCGCGCAAGGTGGTGTGCGGCAGCGCGGCGCCGGTGCCGGCCCCGGCAATCAGCACGGCATCGGCGCGGGCGGCAATCAGCTTCAGCGCCTGGGCCGTGACGCTGGTATCGGAGCGCGCATAGCGTTCGGTGGCGATCACGCGAATGCCGTTGGCCTGCGCGGCCGAGGTGAACTCCTTGAGCCAGGTCTCGCCGTAGGCATCGGCAAAGCCGATGAATGCGACGGTCTTCACACCGTTCGCCTTGGCGGCGCCGGCCACCGCATCGGCCATCAGCCGCACCGGTTGTGCCAGCCGATACGTCCACGCACCGCGACCGGGCTTCAGTTCGATCGGCGAGAAGGCCAGTTGCACGGTCTGGCTTTCATCGGCCACTTCGGAGATCGCAATCGAAGGCGCCACGGCGGACGACCCCAGAATGACGTCGACCTTGTCTTCCGTGACAAAGCGGCGGGCGATCTTGGTGCCCTGTGTCGGGTCGGATCCGTCGTCCATGACGATGTAGTGGATCTTCTCGCCGGCAATCGACGCAGGCAGGAACGGCATGGTGTTCTTCTGCGGGATGCCGAGCGACGCCGACGGTCCTGTAGAAGCGATGCTGACGCCAACGGTCACGTCGGCCTGCGCCGCGCCGGCGGCCAGAACGAGGGCAAGGGCGGCCAGCGCAAGGCTGGTGCGAGGCATACGGAAATGGGGCATGGCGAGGTCTCCTGCGATCTTGTTCTTTGAGGGTTTGCGGCTTATGGCTTTCGGGTCCGCAGCTGCTGCTGCCCGAAGCCGGCCAGTGTCTTGTAGCGTTGGGAAATGGCTTCGAGTTCGCTGCGCGGAATGACATCGTCGATGCGCGCGAAGCCCTGGGGCGCACGGACTTCGGCCAACTGCATGACCTGCTCGGGCCCGTTCATGCGGTTGCGCAATACGATGCCGGCTGTGCGCGGCAGCCGCTCGGCCTCGTACTCGCGCAGCGCGTAGTCGAGGTCGCGCTCTGCCAGCAGGCAGTCGGTCAGGTAGCGCGCATCCACGATGGCCTGCGCGCTGCCGTTCGAACCGATCGGATACATCGGGTGCGCCGCGTCGCCCAGCAGCGTGACGCGACCGAAGGTCCAGCGCGGCAAGGGGTCCTTGTCGACCATCGGGAATTCATAGATGGCTTCGGCGCCGTCGATCAGCGCAGGGATGTCGATCCAGTCCCAACGCCAACGCTCGAACGCCGCCTGGAAGACTGACTTGTCGACCTGGCGGTTCCAGTCGCTGCGCGGCGGGGTGTCCGGATAGTCGTCGGGCACGCGCAGTTCGGCAATCCAGTTGATGCGCGACCGGCCCTGCGTGCGCAGCGGCTCGGAGATCGGATAGGCCACGAACTTCTGGTCCTGATGGCCCGCCATGAACATCGAGCGGCCGTCGAGATAGGGTGCGGCGTCGGTCGTGGCGCGCCACAGCAGACGCCGCGAGAACCGGGGCGCATCGCCGGTCGGGTAGAAATGGCGGCGTACCGCCGAGTGGATGCCATCCGCGCCCACCAGCACGTCCGCGCTGGCTTCGACCAGGGTATCGTCGCTGCGGCGCCTGAGCGTGAAACGCGCCGGCTCGCCGTTGCCGCCAGTGCTGGCAATCGACTCCAGCGCGTGACCGGTGTGGACGCGATCGGCACCCAGCCGGGCCAGGGCGGTCTGGAACAGCAGCATCTGGAACTCGCCGCGATGTACGGAAAACTGCGGCCAGTCGTAGCCGGCGGCAAGCCCGCGCGGCTCATGCCAGATCTGCTGGCCGAGCTTGTTGTAGTAGGACAGTGAAGAGGTCTCGATGGCGATGCGCGCCAGATCGTCCTGCAAGCCCAGCACCGAGAGCTCTCGCACCGCGTGCGGCAGCAGATTGATGCCGACGCCCAGCGGCCGCAGCTGTTCGCTGGCCTCCCAGACTTCGACATCGAACCCCTGCTGATGACAGAGCAGGGCGAGCGTGAGCCCGCCGATACCGCCGCCGGCGATCGCGATCTTCATGTGTTTCCTCCCCGGCGCCGCCGCCGCATTGTTCTACTGTATAACTAGTTGACGGCGGCCGAATCAGCGATTTCCCTGAGCGTCAATCGGCAAGCAGCGCGTCGGCAATGCGTTCGGCGGTGGGGATGGAGTCGGTCAGCCCCAGATGGCCGTGGCCGACGGCAAGCCACAAGCCCCGATGGCCAGCGGCCTGGCCCACCACTGGCACGGAATCGGGCATGCAGGGGCGATGGCCCATCCAGGTGGTGACGGCGCTGTCCGACAGGCCCCGGAAGGTCTGTCGCGCGATTCCTTCGAGGATGGCGGCGCGGCGCGGATCGGGCGGCCGCTTCAGGCCGGCAATTTCGACGGTGCCGCCGACCCGAAGCCCGTCTTCCATTGGCGTGACGAAGATCTTGTGGTCGGTCAGCACAACGGTGCGCGTCACCACATCGCGCCTGCCGGTGAACTGGACGTGGTAGCCGCGCTGACTTTCGAGCTGCAGCCGCACGCCGAGCGGATCGAGCAGGCGACGCGACCAGGCGCCGGCCGCCACCACCACATGGTCCGCGACATGCATGCCGTTGGCCCCGTGCAGCGTCCAGCCATCGGCGCCCGAGGTCATCCGCTGGATATCGTCACGCACCAGCTGGCCGCCGCGCGACACGAACGCATCGGCAATCGCACGGGTATAGCGCGCCGGGTTCAGGATCGTGCCGTGATCGGCCAGGTAGATCGCCGCCTGATAGCGCGCCGCCACGCCGGGCTCCAGCGCATCGATGCCGGCGCGATCGAGCGTCTCGAAGCGGAAGCCGAACCGCTGCCGCAGTTGCCATGCCGCGCTATCGGCCTGCAGGGCCGCGGCGCTGGGATACAGATGCAGGTGGCCGCGGCGCATGAACAGTTCAGGCACGCCGATTTCGTGTGTCAGCGCCTCGTGCTTGTCCACGGCGCCCGCATGCAGCGCCGCCAGCGCGGCGGCCGCGCGTTCGACGCGCTGCGGGGCGGCAGACAGTACGAAGCGTGTGAGCCATGGCATGGCGGCAGGCAGATAGCTGAGCGGCAGCCGCAGCGGGCTGTCCGGATCGACGAGCATCTTGGGCACCGACGCCAGCACGCCCGGCATGGCCAGCGGCGCGATGGAACGACGCTGATCGCCCCCGAGTTGCCAAAGCTGCAACCACTGGCCGGCCCCTCCCGGTCCATCAGCGTCACCGTGGCGCCACGCTTGCGCAGCGTGAGCGCGATACAACTGCCGACGATGCCGGCGCCAATCACCGCGATGCGCGGGGCGGAAGGGGTGGGGGCAGGGGAGGGGGCTGTCATGGCGCCACAAGGTACTGCCTAATGCGCCACAGGGCAAGCGGTTGCGCCGTCCCGGCGCATGCCGGCATGCGTATTGGCGCATCGCGGTGCAATCCGCGCGCCAAATCCGTGAATGCGGGTGGCACGGAACCTGCTGGACAGGACACCGGAGAGTAGAAGCGTTCAGCGGCCCCGCGCCGCCCGGAAATTGCTCGCCAATGTGCCCACGCATCTTTTTCCGGAGCTCTCCATGCGCCGTCGTTCCTTCCTGCGCGCCACTGGCGCCACCGCCATTTCCTCGCTGTTCGCCGCGCCTGCCATCGTGCGCGCCAGCGGTTCGCTGCAGAAGTTCAAGTTCAACCTTGGCTGGAAGGTGGAAGCCTCGGGCGCGGGCTTCCTGCTGGCGCTGCAGCGTGGGTACTACAAGGACGCCGGACTCGATGTCGTGATCGATACCGGCAACGGGTCGGCGTCGGCCATCAGCCTGGTGGCCGGCGGTGCCTACGACTGTGCATCGGCCGACCTGGCGGCGATGATTGAATTCAACGCCGCCAACCCGGCCTCCGCCCTGAAGGCGGTGGCCATCCAGTACGACCTGAACCCGAACGCGGTGATCGTGCGCAAGGGCGGCGGCATCGTCAAGCCGGGCGACCTGGCCGGAAAGTCAATTCTCGGCCAGCCGTTCAATGCGTCGCGCAAGCTGTTTCCGGTGTTTGCCAAGGCGCAGGGCTTCGATGCGTCGACGGTCAAGTGGGAAAGCGTGACCCCGGACATTGGCGACACGCGCTTTGTGAAAGGGGACTTCGACGCCGCCGCCTACTTCTACTTTACGGGCCTGCTGAACCTGAAGGCGCGGGGCATGGGGCCGGAGAAGCTGACGGTGTTCCGCTTTTCGGACTACGGCATGAAATCGTACGGCAACGGTCTGGTGGCCAATCGCAGAAGCATGGCGGAACAGCCCGAGGCCATGAAGGCGTTCGTCAAGGCGTCGACGCGCGGCTGGATCGAAGCCATGGCGGATCCGAAGGCCGGCGCGGCGGCGGTCAAGGCCCGGGAGCCGCTGGCCGACCAGACGCTGGAGTTCGAGCGTCTGAAGCTGATCGTCGACGGTGCAATGCGGACGCCCGATACGCTGCGCGACGGATGGGGCGCGGCCACGCAGCCGCGGCTGCAAGCCACGGTGGACGAGACGGTGGGCGCGTTCGGGATCAAGCCGGGCATGACCGTCACCGATATCTGGACCGATCAGTTCCTGCCGTCGGCGGCGGATCGCAAGCTCAAGGCCTGACGCGGAGCGCCCATGTCGATTCCTGTCATCGATCTCACCGATGCGTTGCTCCCCGGTGGAGCGCGCAGCGCCGAGGTGGCGCAGACATTCCGTGCGGCAGCCATTTCGTCGGGCTTCTTTTATGTCCGCAATCACGGCGTGGCGGCGGAAATGGTCGCCCGGCAATTCGCGCTGGCCCAGGCGCTGCTCGACCTTCCGGTTGCCACGCGGCACGCGTTGGCCATGGCCAATTCGCCCACCATGCGCGGCTTCGAAAACCTCGGGGACCAACGGCTCGATGCCGCGGCAAGGCCCGACCTGAAGGAGAGCTTCTACTGCGGCATGGCCTATCCGGACGATCACCCTTACGTGAAGGCGGGATATCAGACCTACGGCCATAACCAGTGGCCCCAGGAACTGCCGCAAGCGCCGGCGCAGTGCCAGGCCTATATCGACGCGATGCTTGTGCTGTCGCGCAGGCTCATGCAGTTGATGGCCCTCTCGCTCGATCTGCCGGAACACTATTTCGACCACACCAGCGAAAGCCCGATGGTGACGCTGCGCATGATTCGCTATCCCGCGCATCCCGCCGATGCCGACGCGCGGACCTTTGGCGCGGGGGCGCATACGGATTGGGGCGCCGTAACGATCCTGGCGCAGGACGCGCATGGTGGGCTGGAAGTCCAGATGCCGAATGGCGACTGGGTGCCGGCCACGCCCATGCCCGGCTGCTTTGTCGTCAACCTGGGCGACATGGTGCCCCGCTGGACCAACGGCCGCTACCACTCGAATCCTCACCGCGTGCGCAATGTCCACTCCGGCGGCGCGCCACGCTATTCGATTCCGTTCTTCTACGAGCCTGACTACCTGGCCCGCATCGAGCCGGTGCCTGGCACCCTGCGAGATGGCGAGACGCCGCGCTTTGCACCGTGCACCGCCGGAGAGCATCTGACCGAGATGTACCGGAAGACGTATGTCCCGGAGGTGCCCGCATGAAGCTGTGGTTCAACCTGCTCTGCCGCGATATCGACGCGCAGTTTGCGTTCTACCGGCAGATGCTCGACCTCCCCGAGGCCGTACAGTGCCAGTCGGCCATCTACCGCGCGCTGGAAACGCCAACGTTTCAGCTGGGGTTCAATGCTGCGGCGGCGTATGAGCTGCTGGGATTGGCGGATCGGCGTCCAGCGCCGGAATGCGTCTCGCCGGTCATTGCCTATGCGACCTTCATGGTGGAAACCCCTGCACGCGTGGACGAAGCCGGCAGGTCCGTTGAAGCCTTGGGCGGCACCGTGATCAAGCCGGCGTTTGCCACGTACTATGGACAGTGGCAGGTGGTGCTGCAAGACCCCGAGGGCAATGTGTTTCGGGTGGCCTGTGCGGCATTGCCAGTGGGGGCCACGCCAGCGAGACTGTGAGCCGGACGCGGCACGGCGTCCACCGACGTCTTGAAGTTTGGCGATCAGGCCCCAGATGGGGCCTGTTTGCTTTTTCACGCCCTCAAGTTTTCACAGCCCCCCGCATGTACCAGAAAGGCACTTCCGTCGAAATCCAGTTTCCCCCGCAACGCCTGAACGACGCCGCCGGCGACCCCTATTGGTTGGATTTGTCGATCGATGAGGCGCAGGCGCTGCTCGAACGCCTGCAGGCGCATCTGGCCCAGGCCACCGAAGGCACGGCCGCGCCGCTGGTGTTCAGTCTCGAAGGGCCGGCGGTGCCGGAATCGAAGGCAGCTCCCAGCCCGGACCAGCAGCCGGCGTCGACCGCAGCCGAGGCCGAATTCAAGCAATTGGTCTGCATCATCTGCGGCTGGGTCTACGACGAGGCAGCCGGCCTGCCCGAAGACGGCATCGCACCCGGCACGCGGTGGGAAGACATTCCGGACGACTGGCGTTGTCCGGAGTGCGATGTCGGCAAGGAAGACTTTGCGATGGTGGAGTTCTGAACCGTCGCGGCACCCGGGTTTTTTGTGGTCCAGGCGGCAGCGCTAGGCCTTCGCGCCATCCCCAAACAACACCGCCCCAACCCCTGGCAGCTCCGCTTCCAGTACGGAGCCGCTGGCCGATTCGGTCAAGACCAGGCGGTTCGTGCCGGGCCGGAACGCCACGTTGGTCACCGTGCCGCCCAGCGGGCTGCGCACAAAATGGGTACACCAGCCGTGCGCGTCGATGACAAACGCACCGCCCAGACTGGCGTGCGCCACGACCAGCCGGCCGTCGGCATCCATCGCCAAACCGTCTGGGCCGCTGGTGCCGAAGAAGGTCTGGAAGGCGCCGGCCTTCGACACCGATCCATCTGGCAGCAGCGGCATGCGCCATACCGCGTTGCCGCGCGTGGCGGCCACGAACAGGAAGCGGCCTGACGGATCGATGACGATGCCGTTGGGGCTCGGCACGTTAGACAGCAGCAGGTCGAGCTGGCCGGATGGACGCAGGCGGTAGACGCGCCCGGACGGGTCATGCAGGCCGGTCTGGCCCTGATCGGTGAAATACAGGTTGCCCTGCGTGTCGAACGTCAGGTCGTTGACGCCCTTGAAGCTTTCCGAATTGCGATGGCCCAGCACCACTTCGACATCGCCCTGGCCAGGCGTCATTCGCAGGATGCCGCGACGATAGTCGGCAATCCACAGGCTGCCGTCGCGATGCAGCGCGATGCCGTTCGGCCAGCCGCCGGTATCGCCGACGAGTTGCCATTGCAGGTCCGGTGTGATGCGGAACAGCCGGCCGTGCGGGATATCGGTCAGGTACAGGTTGCCGTCGTGGTCGAAGGTCGGGCCTTCCAGGAAGCTGTCGGCGATCTGTCCGGGCTTGTTCGCGTCGGCCCACGCGCTGCGCTGCGGCAGCCGCAGTGGGTCCGGCATGCGCGTGAGCACGCGCGCTTCGATGATCTGCGGTGGCGTGAAGTTGACGTTCCACATGGCGATGTCAGTCTGCCTTGATGTTGGCGGCCTTGATCACGGCGGCCCAGCGTTTGATCTCGTCGTCGACCAGTTTGGCCGCCTGCGCGGGGGTGCTGCCTTCCGGGTCCAGGCCTTGCGATTGCAACTGCTTCCTGACTTCGGGCGTGTTGACGGCGGCCACGATGTCCTTGTTCAGGCGGTCTATCACGGGCTGCGGCGTGCCGGCCGGGGCCGAAAACGCCACCCAGTATTTCATCACCATCTTTGGCATGCCCACTTCAGGCGCGGCAGGCACGTCGGGCAGCACGGGCGAGCGCACATCGTTGGCCAGCATCAGCGCACGCAGCTTGCCGCTCTTGATGTATTGCAGTGCCGTCGGCAGTGACGTGATCAGCGCCTGGATCTGGCCGCCCATGACGTCCTGCAGCGCGGCCCCGGCGCCGCGATAAGGCACGTGAACCAGGTTGGTGCCGGCCACGCTGTTGAACAGCGCGCCACCCAGATGGGTATTGGTGCCGTTGCCGCCCGAACCGTAGTAGTACTTGCCCGGATTGGCCTTGGCCAGTGCGATGAACTCCTGCACGGTCTTGGCGGGCACGTTGGGATTGACCACGAGCACGTGCGGGACCGATGCGACGACGGAAATATGACGGAAGGCGGTTTTCGGGTCGAACGGCAGCAGCTTGGGCTGCAGCGTAGCCGCGATGGCGTAAGACATCTCCATGGTCAGCAGCGTGTAGCCGTCCGGATTGGCACGCGCCGCCGTGCTCCAGCCGATCACGCCGCCCCCGCCGGTACGGTTGTCCACCACCGTGCTGGTGCCATTGGCGCTCATGCCCGTGGTGACCAGGCGGGTGATCAGGTCGGCCGAGCCGCCCACGGCGTACGGCACGATCACGGTGATCGGCCTGGACGGGAAGGTTTCGGCGGCAATGGCGTGGATAGGGGCCACCGTTGCACTGGCGGCGGCCAGCGCAACGGCACCCAGGAAGGCGCGGCGTGTCATGGAGTCTCCTGCAGCATCTGAAATTTTTTCGTTCTATTGTTTAGAACGTTGTTCCGTTAATGCTGCGCCGAAAGGCAGGAGATTGTCAAGCGGCGCGGGATGCCGCTCATGGCCGAAGTACTGCGATCCGGCAGGGGAGGCAGCGGGTGCTACCGATCCTGCGGCGCGACGCCGAGAATGTTGGCCGCGAACGCCTCATGTGTGGCCGCGTCCACCGGGCGGTGCTTTATCGTGGCGGACGGCGGGTACTTGCCCACGGTGTTGCCGTTCTTCCAGTCGCGCGACGGGCGAATGGGGCGCGCCGTGAAGCCGCCGCCGCAGTTGGGGCAGACGTTGCCGAGCACGTTGTCCACGCAATCGGCGCAGAACGTGCATTCGAAGCTGCAGATGCGGGCCTGCGTGGAGGCCGGCGGCAGCGCGGTGTTGCAGTGTTCGCACGTGGGGCGCAGTTCCAGCATGGGTGTCTCCTTTCCTTTTCGTGTTCGTGCCATCATAGCCGCCTTCAGTTTCTCCTCTGTCATCCGATCAAGTCATGACCGCCGCGCAGGACGACCATCCACATCCCGCCAACGACCCCGCCAGCAGCGTCCTCAAGGCCGCGTTCGTGCGCCATGAGCAATCGCTTGCGCCGCCGGGGCATGCGCCTGGCGAGGACGACCACGCCGTCTACCGCACGCTGCTCGAATCGACGAAGGCCATTCCCTGGAAGATCGACTGGGCGACGATGGAGTTTGCCTATATCGGCCCGCAGATCGAAACGCTGCTGGGCTGGGCACCGTCGACATGGAAGACCGTCAACGACTGGGCCGACCGCATGCATCCCGATGACCGGGAGCAGGTGGTCAATTTCTGCGTGGCGCAGTCACAGGCCGGCACGGATCACGAGGCGGACTATCGCGCGCTGACGCGCGATGGCGGCTACGTGTGGCTGCGCGACGTGGTCCACGTGGTGCGCAACGCGCAGGGCGAGGTGGATTCGCTGGTCGGCTTCATGTTCGACATCAGCGAGCGCAAGCGCACCGAGGAGATGCTGGCCCAGCTGCAGCAGGAACTGGAGCGCCTGTCGTTCACCGACGGCCTGACCGGCGTGGGCAATCGCCGCAAGTTCGATGCCGTCCTGCAGGCGGAATGGGATGCGGCGGCGGTGACGGGCATGCCGTTGTCGCTGATCATCATGGACATCGACTTCTTCAAGTCCTTCAACGACTACTACGGCCACGTGCAGGGCGATGGCTGCCTGAAGCGAATTGCGTCGGTGCTGCGCGACGCGCTGGGCGAGCATCATTTCCTGGGCCGCTTTGGCGGCGAAGAATTTGCGATGGTGCTCGGCAATACCGATGCCGATACGGCCGTGAAAGTGGCCGAACGTTGCCGCGAGCTGATTGCGGCGGCGGCCATCCCTCATCTGCGCTCGCCCTACGATCAGCGCGTGACGGCCAGCTTTGGCGTGGGCACGATGGTGCCGAACGACCGCAGCGACGCCACGGCCTTCCTGAACCTGATCGACGCACAGCTTTACCACGCCAAGGACAACGGCCGCAATCGCATCGCGGCCGTGGATCGCGCCGGGATGCAGGGCGACGCCTTCAAGGTGCATTCCCGATGACCGTGCAGGGGCCGGCGCCCACGGCGCGGCTGCTGCTGCGGGCCTGGTGCGAGGCGGACCGTGCGCCGTTTCGTGCCATGAATGCCGATTCGCGCGTCATGGCATGCTTTCCATCCACTTTGACCGATGTGCAAAGCGATGCGCTGTTCGACCGCATCGTGGCCCATCACGCGCAGCATGGCTTCGGCCTGTGGGCGCTGGCGCGGAAGGAACCGTCGGGGGCCGGCACGTTCATCGGCTTTACGGGACTCAGCATTCCGGCATGGCAGACGCCCTTCGGCCCCCGCGTGGAGATTGGCTGGCGCCTGACCCATGACCATTGGGGGCAAGGCTATGCAACGGAAGCGGCACGGGCATCGCTGGCCTATGGATTCGATGTCCTGCAGATCGACGAGATCGTATCGTTCACGGCGGCCATCAACCGGCGGTCCGAACGCGTGATGCAGCGGCTGGGCATGCACCATGACGCCGCCGGCGATTTCGATCATCCCGCGCTGCCGCCCGGCCATCGGCTTGAACGGCATGTGCTCTACCGGCTGACGCGCGAAGCATGGGCCATGGCAAGACGCGGCCGGTGCCGGCACTGCGGTGAAACGGCCACTGGGCACGGGGGCTAGCGGCAATCACGGCGTTGCGGTCTATATCCGCAACGTAAGGGCCTGCAGTCGTGGCGTGCAGTCGTGGCGTGCAGTCGTCGCGTGAGCCATTCGGCGCGGCTGCAGCGGAATGGCATCCGCAGCAGGACTTCCATCAGGTGCTGACGAATCGGCCAGGCCGGGCCGCAGCCGGAAACGTGGTGAAACAGATCCGCCTGGGTACTGGATGGCGGCCTTCAAATAGCGGGACAACCGGGTAACGGTATTCGCTAGGCGCCGCCCGGCGGCCAGATCCATTCCGGCGCCTGCTGGATCAGGCGATCCGCGACGGTGCGTACTTCAGCCATGGCCTGGCTGGCGATGCCCGACGCGGTGGACGCCTTGCGGCTAACGATGCCCACCGACCGCACCGGGCCGTCCACGATCTCCGTCACCGACATGCCCTTGAGCGACAGCAACGGCATGATGCCCAGGTACGGCAGCACGGCAATGCCCAACCCCTGCTTGACGAAGCCCGCGATGGTGCCGATCTGGTCCAACTGCAGCTTCGGGCGGAACACCACGCCCCGCTGCAGGAAGGCCGCACTCATGTATTTCATCGCCGTACTGGCATCGGTCATGCTGATCAGCGGCAGGTCGTTCAGGTTCTCCATCTGCGTTCGCGCGCCCAGCCGCTGCCGCCACGCTGCCGGCGCCAGCAGCACGAAGCGGTCACGCAGGATTTCCTCGTAGTGCAGGTCGGGATTGGACGGCGAGGCCGACGCCAGCGCAAAGTCCACCTGATAGCTGACCACGCGGCGGACGGCTGCCTGATCCGCGCAGTCGTGAACGGTGAGATGCGGCTGCGGATAGCGCCGCTCCAGGGCTGCGCACACGCCGGGCAGCAGCACGTTGGCCAGTGACGGCAGCGCCGCCACGGCCAGCCGGTGCGCCTCCTGTTCGGCCCGGTTCTGCATCTGCTGCAGGCCGGTGTCGAATTCCCCAACGATGCGGCGTGCCATCGGCACCAGTTGCTCGCCGGCGGGCGTCAGCCGCACGCTGCGCGTGGAACGCTCGAACAGCGCGACGCCGAGTTCGTCTTCCAGATCCTTCACCGTCTTGCTCAGCGAGGGCTGGGTGACAAAGAACTGTTCAGCCGTGCGGCTGAAGTTCAGCGACTGGGCCAGCGCAAGGAAGATGCGTAGCTGGCGCGGTGTGACATTCATTCCTGGCACCTATCAATTTATCGATAAATGGAATTTCCGCAATAAATGTAGCCTGCCTAGAATGGGCCGGCAAATTTCACGACAACGATGACACGGAGACGCGGCATGCTGGATCTGCATGGGAAGGTGGCACTGGTGATGGGCTGTGGCGCGGTGGCCAGGGGCTGGGGCAACGGCCGCGCCACGGCGGTACTGATGGCGCGCCAGGGTGCCCGCGTGTTCGGCACCGACCTGCATGTCGGGCACGCCAACGAGACACGCGACCTGATCCGGGCGGAAGGCTTCGAGGCCGAAATCATGGCCTGCGACAGCACGCGGGCGGAGCAGGTGGAAAAGGCTGTGCAGGCGTGCATGGCGCGCTATGGCCGGATCGACATCCTGGTGAATAACGTCGGCCTGTCGCAGCCCGGCGGCCCGGTCGACATGGACGAGGCGGTCTGGGACGCGCAGATGCAGGTCAACCTCAAGGGTGCGTTCCTGGGCTGCAAGCATGTGCTGCCCATCATGCAGCATCAGGGTGGCGGATCCGTGATCAACGTGGCGTCGGTGGCGGGCCTGCGCTATGTGGGCAAGCCGCAGGTTGCCTATGCGGCCGCCAAGGCGGGGCTCATGCATTTCACGCGCACCACGGCCGTGATTCACGCACCCGACAACATCCGGCTCAACTGCGTGGTGCCGGGGCTGATGCACACGCCGCTGATCGAGGGCCTGGCCGCCAAATACGCGAAGGGCGACACCGAAGGCTTTATCGCGCATCGCAACAACCAGGTGCCGATGAAGCGCATGGGCGACGGCTGGGATACCGCGCATGCGGTGCTGTTCCTGGCGGCGGACGAAAGCCGCTATGTCACCGGCACCGAAATCGTCGTCGATGGCGGGCTGGTGGCCGCGACGCGCTGACAGGCGGCAATCCGCCGCGCGTATCCGCCGGGACGGACCGCAGAGTCCGCCGGCATCGAGTCATCACCCAATCAAGAAAGGAGACAACGATGACACGCATTTCCCGACGTCTGTCTGGTGCCGCCGCACTGGTCGCGACGGCCCTGGCGGCAATGCTCGGTATGGCGCCCGTCAAGGCGCAGCAACCCTATCCGACCCAGCCCATCCGGCTGATCGTACCGTTCGCGCCCGGTGGTGCGGTCGACCAGACCGCACGCACCATTTCCAACGCGCTCGGCAAGCAACTCGGGCAAACCGTGGTGATCGAGAACAAGCCCGGCGCCAGCGGATCGCTCGGTGCAGGGGAACTGGCCCGGGCCCGCCCCGACGGATACACGCTGATGCTGGCGCTGGATTCCCAGGCGGTGAACCACTACACAGTGAAGAACCTGCGCTTCGACACATTCAACTCGTTTGATTACCTGAGCCTGCTGGTGACCACGCCGCAGGTACTGGTGGTGCGCAGCGACATGCCGGTGAAGAACGTCGACCAGTTGGTGACCTACCTCAAGACACATCCGGAGACGTCATACGGATCGGCCGGTACGGCATCGGCGGGCCATGTGAACAGTGCCCAACTGAACATCGCAAAGCAACTGTCGACGACGCACATCCCGTACAAGGGGGCGGCGCCGTTGCTGACCGACCTGCTCGGCGGGCATATCCAGTACGCGTTCGCCGGGCTGTCCGTGATGCTGCCGCATATCCAGGCAGGCAAGATCCGCGCGCTGGCGGTCAGCTCGCCCAGGCGGTCGGCGATGTTGCCCGACGTGCCGACCATGAGCGAGTCGATCCCGGGCTTCGAATATCCGACCTGGATCGGCCTGGTGGCGCCCAAGGGGCTGCCGTCCGACGTGCGCGAGAAGATCCTGGCCGCCACCCGCGAAGTCATGCATGATCCCGAGGTGTCGAAACGGTTCGCGGAAAATGCGTTCGATATTGTCAACAACAGCCCCGAGGCGTTCTCGGCGCGCGTGAGGAAGGATTCTGACGTGATGGCCGAGCTGGTCAAGCGCAAGATCATCGTGGCGGAATAAGCCGCGCGTACAGGGACACAGGAAAACAGGAACACAGGAGAGCACAGCAACATGGCCAACATTCCCTATGCCGATCTGTCCGATCCGGCGGTACGTCCGCTGGTGGACCGCATCACGGCCGAGCGCGGCGGCGTGCTGCATCTGTACCAGATGCTGCTCCACGCGCCGCCCGTGGCCGAGGGCTGGCTGACCTATCTGACGGCGATCCGGCAGAAATCGAGCTTGCCGGGCGCACTGCGGGAACTGGTGATCATGCGCGTGGCCATCCTCAATGGCGCGCCGTACGAGGCCGACCAGCACGCGCCCATCGCGCTCAAGGAGGGCATGACGCAGGCGCAACTGGACGATCTGGCGTCGTGGCAGGACAGTGGCCTGTTCGATGATACGGAACGTGCGGTGCTGGCCTACACCGATGCCATGACCCGCGACATACAGGTGCCGGCATCGGTGTCCGAGGCCATCCGCCAGCGATTCCCGCACCGGCAGGTGGTGGAGCTGACGGCCACCATCGCGGCCTACAACATGGTGTCACGCTTCCTGGAAGCGCTGCAGGTGCATTCGCACGACGCGCGTTAGCGCCGTCGCGCCGTCGCCGGGGCGGTTGCGGTGACGCCGCTCAGGCGTCGGTCGTTGCTGGCCGCGCTACGGCAAGGTGCAGGGCGAACCACGTGCCGCTTCCGTCCGCCTGCCATCCGATGGCGGCGCCGATGGCCTGGGCGCGGCGGTGCAGGTTTGCCAGCCCGCGTCCGCCATGCGCGGGCGAGACCGCACTGGGGTCGAACGGCGCGCCGTTATCGTGGATGCGGACCGTCACGGTGGCGTCCGCCGCGCCGGTCTGCACGCGGATCGCGGTGGCGCTGCCGTGCTTCAGGATATTGGTGAACACCTCCTGGACGATTCGCAGCACGTGCAGCGCGCCTTGCGGGTCGAGCCACTGAAGCGGTGGCACGTCTTCCACTTCCCACACCAGCTGGATGCCGGCGGCTTCGAGGCGTGGGCCCAGCCGATAGCGCAACGTGGCCAGCAGCAGGAGCAGATCGGCGGAATCGGGCTCCAGCGAGTCGATGGTGAGCTTCAGGTCGTCGATGCACTCGCGCAGCAGCTGTGCGACGTCTATCGCTACGCCACGCTGTTCCACCACGCGCAGCGCGCTCATCAGCGATGAGCCCAGCCCGTCGTGCATTTCTTCCAGCAGGCGCTGGCGCTCCTGCGCCAGCGTCTCGCGACGCTCGATCTCGCGTAGCTGGCGATGGCTTTCGTTGAGTTCGGCCTCGCGCTGCGCCAGCCGCGTCGCCAGGCTCGCATTGACCTGTGCGACCTGTTCCAGCGCGCCGATGTAGCGGCGGTACATCAGGTACATGAACAGCAGCAGCTGTACGCAGCCCAGGTACGACAGCAGGTAGATGCCTTCGATGCTGAGGCGGTAGTTCTGCAGCAGCACGTCGTGGACGGCGATGGGCGTGCTCATCGCGTTCCAGATCGAGAACAGCAGCGCCTCGCGCGAACGGGCGCGCCACGCTGCCTGCAGCGCGGCGATCGATGCGGTGAGGTTCAGGCAGACCAGCAGCAACTGCGACAGCGGGAACAGGAAGACCGCGTGCGTGAACCACGACAGCGGCAGCGTGCTGGTGGCCAGGAACACTACGATGCAGATCAGTGCCGCTTCGAGCCGCCGGTAGCGGACATCAAGGTACCGGAAGATGAAGACGTAGCACGTGAGGATCAGCCAGGCGATGCTGTTGAACGCCAGCCAGGTGAACCACGCTTCGGGAATCGGCAGCGGGTCCTGCCCGACCAGATACTGCAGCGTATGCAGGAAATAGCTGCCGGCGGCCAGGAAGCAGAGCAGGTAGCGGGATTCCGCGCGGCGCCGGCACCAGATCATCAGTGAGAAGATGCCGATGGCCAGCAACGCACCGCTGGAAAGATAAGGAAACTGGGTCTGCAGGAAGCTGCGCAGCGCGTAGCGCCACAGCAATTGCCCGTTGGTGCCGATGCGCATCGTCGACAAGGCGCCGCCAATCTGCCCGGCCATGTCCATGCGCACGACGATTTCGTGCGGGTTGGGTCCCAGCGGAATCCACAGCGGATAGTTGTAGCTGTTCCAGACCGGGCCGGCGCGTGAATGCCAGCGCAGCTGGCCATCGACATAGACGGCCAGGCGGCCGACCGTCTGCCAGCGCGGCGCGTAGAGATACAGTTGATCGCCAGCCTCGCCGCTCTCGGCGGCATCCGGCACCGGCACGCGCACCCAGACGGTAGTGACAGCGCCGTTGTCGAGCGAATCTGGCGTAATCTGGCGCGGCACCACGATGGGCAGGGGGGTGGGCTGCCAGGGCCCGGCACGCTCGGACATGGCCAGCTGCATTGGCGGCGAGTCGAGCGAACCGGCCGGCGTGATACGCACTTCCGCGCGGGTGACATGCAGCGGCGGGCTGCTGGCTTGGGCGCATGTGCCGACGAAAGCGGCCGCCAGGCATAGTGCCAACGCCAGCCAGCGATGCCAGGCACGCTTAATGGTCAGCGGCCGGTTCATCGGGCGCATTCATCGGGCGCGTTCATCGAGCAGGCCCTGCGTGCGTGCCACGTTGATGGCTTCGATCTTCGAATGCACGTCCAGCTTGACGTAGATGCGGCGTACGTAGGTCAGCAGGGTATGGCGCGACACGCCAAGGCGCTGGGCGATTTCGTCGTGAGAGAAGCCGCGCGTGATATCGGTCAGCACCTGAAATTCGCGCGGCGACAACGTTGACGTAGCGGCGACCGGGGCCGCGGGCGGCGATCCGGTGGGGGCGGCAGACGCTGGTGCGCGCATGCGCAGCAGCACCTGCCGGGCGATCAGGGGACTCATCGGGCTGCCCCCCTGATGGAGCGAGCGAAGCTCGCGCACGATGTCCGCGGCGCTGCTGTCCTTGAGAAGGTAGCCGGTGGCACCTGCGGCGATCGAACGCATGACGTGGGACTCGTCGCCAAATACGGTGGCCACCATGATTTCGCAGCAGGGCCATGCGGCGCGGGCGGCGTGGATGGCATCGACGCCCGAGCCGTCCGGCAGGCCCAGGTCGATCACCAGGATATCGGCGGGTGTCGCGCAGCGCAGCATCGACAGCCCGGCGGACAGCGTGGCGGCTGCACCGGCCGCGCGCATGTCCGGCGCGCTTGCGAGCGCCTGCGTGAACGCGGTGCTGAAACGTGGATCGTCCTCGATCAGGGCGACGCGAATGGTCTGGGCGGGCTGGACAGGCGGAGGCGGGCGAGTGTTCGTCATGATGCGTTGGGTTGCGAAGTCGACAAGGCTGCGCACGACACTGGCAGCGGCTCGTGCAACCGCGAACGTCCCCCACGCAAGAGGGGAAGCGGCCTCATGTCACTTGTTCGGGGGACATACACGCCGCGAGGGTAACGCTACGATGCGTCCGAATTGTTGCACGCGTTGCCCGGATGCGAAACCACGGCGCAAAACGTGCATGCACCAAAACAACAGACGGGGAAGAGGGGCAGCATGAAGATTGCGACGACGCAACGGGCATTGGTTGCACTGGCGGGTGCATGGATCGTCAGCCTGGCTTTGGCCGGGTGCGGCGGAGGCGATGGGGGAAGCAGCGCGGCCGGAAGCAATGCCGGCAATGCCGGCAATGGATCGACGGGATCCGGCGGCGGGGGCACGGGCGGGACTGGCAGCAACGGCGGTACGGGCGGCACCGGAGATGGCGGCGGATCGGTGACGCCCGCTGCTGTCACCTACCTGGGCGTCATCAGTTTTGGGGACACGATCGCCATTACGCTCGATGCCCCGGCGGCTGGCAAGCTCAAGATCCGCTTTGCGGATTCCGCTTTCGGCCTGAGCGGCACGCTAATTGGCGACTATACGAACAATGGCGGTGTCTACACCGTTGCCAATCTCGCCGCAGACGGCGCCGATCCGCCGCCGGCTTTCGTGTCGGCGTTGCTCGGATCGATCACGGCGACGTTCACGGTGTCGGGCACGACCTTGACCGGCGAGATTGCCGGGTTGCCCAAACAGCTGGGCGGGGGCAAGCTGTCGGGGCATATCAGCGCCAGCAGCGTATCGGCGGGTTCCACGCCGGCCAGCCTGGCCGGCACGTACAGCCTGATCACCACGCAATCCACGTACTACGCGACAAGCGGCAACCTGCAGGGGCAGAACGGTATCGGCAGCCAGATGCGGGTGAACGCCGATGGGTCGGTTCGCATGTGCCAGGCCGACTACAGCGACACCTGTGTCAACGGGCTGCCCGGCAGTCTGACGCTGGCAGACCAGACCCGCTACCCCGGCGCGTACGAGCTGACGCTGGGCGGCCAGTTCCAGGGGCGCCTGTTCACGCTGCAGACCAACGGCGGCATACAGACGCTCTACCTGGACATGATTTACCCGAACAACATGGGCAACCCGATCACCGGTACCGCGATCTTCCGCCCCGTGCAGACGCTGACCGCCGCGCAGGTGGCAGGGCGCTGGACGTGCTCGCAGCCGGCAGTGTCATATCTGCGGCCCGCAGGGCTTGGCTTGCCTGTCTACCTGGATGGCGCGATGCAGTCCAACGTGTTCACGATTTCCGCCGATGGCGAAGTCACGGACATGGCCACCCATACCGCGACCCCGCTCCATACGAATGTCGCCAGGAACTCGGTAGGCGGAATCGCGCAGTTGACAGCCATCAACGGCATCATGTCCACCGAATGGACGGTGCCAGTGGGTACCGTCGGCACACGCTCGCAGGTATTTCTGCCACTCGACGCCACCACGATGGCCTATTTCGCCGAGATCCAGGTGCCGATCGTCGACACGAACGTGACGGTAGCAGCGCTGGTCCAGGGCAAGTGCAGCAAGTCCGGTTGACGCCGAAGCACGACATGAGCGATGCCTGAACGCCCCGGCGCGGCGATGCCCGGGGCGTCTTGCCAGGAGGGCCCAGGCTGGCCGAGGACTGTTTCCGGGCGGCGGTGACGGCCGGCGTGAAGTGAAACTGGCCCAGCCGGGTGAAGCCGTCGGGTGCCAGGCCAGGCAGGCGGCCAGCCAGAAGAAACGCCCCGGGGCATCTCTGCCGCGGGGCGTTTCGTTGGGTGCTTCCCCGTCTTGCAGGCTGCCGGGCAGCCCGCATGACGGCTGGTCGGATCAGGCGCTTAGCCCTTGACCGCTTCCAGTGCGGCGTTCAGCGTCTTGCTCGGGCGCATGATGGCTTCGAGCTTGGCTTCGTCCGGCTTGTAGTAGCCGCCGATGTCCACCGGCTTGCCCTGTACGTCGCCCAGTTCGCCGATGATGGTCTTCTCGTTTTCCGTCAGCGTCTTGGCCAGCGGTGCGAACGTCTTCGCCAGGTCGGCGTCTTCCGTTTGCGCGGCCAGTTCCTGAGCCCAGTACATGGCCAGGTAGAACTGGCTGCCGCGGTTGTCGAGCTGGCCGGTCTTCGGCGACGGGCTCTTGGCGTTGTCCAGCAGCTTGCCGGTTGCAGCGTCCAGCGTCTTGGCCAGCACCTTCGCGCGGTTGTTGCCCGACTTGATGCCGAGTTCTTCCAGCGATACGGCCAGGGCCAGGAATTCGCCGAGCGAATCCCAGCGCAGATGGTTTTCTTCCACCAGCTGCTGCACGTGCTTCGGTGCCGAACCGCCCGCGCCCGTTTCGTACATGCCGCCACCGGCCATCAGCGGCACGATCGACAGCATCTTGGCGCTGGTGCCCAGTTCCATGATCGGGAACAGGTCGGTCAGGTAGTCGCGCAGGATGTTGCCGGTAACCGAGATGGTGTCCAGGCCGCGGATCACGCGTTCCAGCGTGTAACGCATGGCGCGCACCTGCGACATGATCTGGATGTCCAGGCCCTTGGTGTCGTAATCCTTCAGGTAGGTCTCCACCTTCTTGATCAGCTCGGCCTCGTGCGGACGGTACGGGTCCAGCCAGAACACGGCCGGCATGCCCGAGTTGCGGGCGCGCGTGACGGCCAGCTTCACCCAGTCGCGGATCGGCGCGTCCTTGACCTGGCACATGCGCCAGATGTCGCCCTGCTCGACCTGCTGCGTCAGCGCCGTCAGCACTTCGCCGGTGGCGTTGTCGACGATGCGGGCTTCGCCGTCTTCGGGAATCTCGAACGTCTTGTCGTGCGAACCGTACTCTTCAGCCTTCTGCGCCATCAGGCCGACGTTCGGCACCGTGCCCATGGTCACCGGGTCGAATGCGCCGTTGGTCTTGCAGAAGTTGATGATTTCCTGATAGATGCGGGCGAACGTCGATTCAGGGATCAGGCACTTGGTGTCCTTGGTGCGGCCGTCGGCGCCCCACATCTTGCCGCCGATACGGATCATGGCGGGCATCGACGCGTCGACGATCACGTCGTTCGGCGCGTGCAGGTTCGAGATGCCCTTGGCCGAATCCACCATCGCCAGTTCCGGACGATGTTCGTGGCAGGCGTGCATGTCGCGGATGACTTCTTCCTTCTTCGACTCGGGCAGCGCCTCGATCTTGGTGTACAGGTCCACCAGGCCGTTGTTGACGTTCACGCCCAGTTCGTCGAACAGCTTCTGGTGCTTGGCGAAGGCGTCCTTGTAGAAGACCTTGACGGCGTGGCCGAACACGATCGGGTGCGACACCTTCATCATGGTCGCCTTGACGTGCAGGCTCAGCATGACGCCGGTCTTGCGCGCGTCTTCCATCTGGTCTTCGTAGAAGGCCAGCAGGGCCTTCTTGCTCATGAACATGCTGTCGATGACCTCGCCGTCCTGCAGCGCGACCTTCGGCTTCAGGACCACGGTCTTGCCGCTCTTGGTCACCAGTTCCATGCGGACTTCGCGTGCGCGGTCGAGCGTGATCGACTTTTCGCCGTGGTAGAAGTCGCCATGCTTCATGTGGGCCACGTGCGTGCGCGAGGCCATGCTCCACTCACCCATGCTGTGCGGGTGCTTGCGCGCGTAATTCTTGACGGCGGCCGGGGCGCGGCGATCCGAATTGCCTTCGCGCAGCACCGGGTTCACGGCGCTGCCCAGGCACTTCGAGTAGCGTTTCTGGATGGCCTTCTCTTCGTCGGTCTTCGGATCTTCCGGGAAGTCGGGAATCTTGTAGCCCTTGGACTGCAGTTCCTTGATCGCGCTGACCAGCTGGAACACCGAGGCGCTGATGTTCGGCAGCTTGATGATGTTGGTGTCCGGGTCTTGCGTCAGACGGCCCAGTTCGGCCAGGTTGTCCGGCACGCGCTGTTCTTCGGTCAGGTATTCGGGGAATTCGCCCAGGATACGGCCAGCCACCGAGATGTCGCTGGTTACCACGTTAACGCCGGCCGGGCCGGTGAACGTGCGGATGATAGGCAGGAAGGCACTGGTGGCCAGCAGCGGAGCTTCGTCGGTTAGGGTGTAGATGATGGTGGGCTGCTGGTTACTCATCGCTTATCTCGCATCAAATTCGGGTTGGGAAATGCCACGCCCGGGTCGCGGTGCGGGGCAAGATTTGAATTTTGCCTGATTTTGCATGGCGGAGGTACGCTCCTTCATGTGAAATTTGTGTGCTGTATGCAGTGGCATTCAACGTTGCTTTGCGTATCTTTCCGGCTTCAGCAAGCAATTGCATGCAAGTTCATTAATTTAGGTCGGAATCCGGAACCTGCAAAATTCTCGATTCTTATGTCTTATAGAAGAGTTCGAGTAAGGTGCTCGGGTATTCGAACGCGTTGTGTGATCGTTAAGCAACTTATTGCGATAGTGGTCACGTGTGAAAGGTCCCGCCGCCGTGAGCCATCCGGGGCGCGTCGCCGCCCCGCTCGAAGTCGGCAATGATCTGCGCGCCGAACAGCAGCAGCGTGGCGGCGATCTCCAGGCTGAGCAGCACCACGATGGCTGTGGTCAGCGATCCATAGACCTTGCCAACCTGGGAAAGTGTCGAAAAGTACCAGACCAGCACATGGCGCGAGATTTCCCAGAGGACGGCTGCAAAGACCGCGCCGACCAGCGCATGCCGCACCGATAGCCGGCCGACCGGCATCACCAGGTAGATCGACGTCAGCAGCAGGATCTCGCCCAGGAAACCCAGCCCATACAGCAGCCAGCCGGACAGGCGGCCCAGCGACCAGTCGTGACCCAGTACCTCCAGATGCCGTTCGCCGATGGTCTGCAGGCCGCCCGCCACGATGGTCACGATCAGCAGGCCTACGCTGAGCACGAGGATGTAGCAGTAGGGCAGGATCGCGGACACCAGGAAATGGCGTCGCCGGATGGCCACGCGATGGATGAAGATCACCGACATCGCGTTCTCCAGCACCGTGAATGCCAGCGAACTGAAGAAAACCATGGTGATTGCCAGCACCCAGCCGATAACGCCACGATTGTTGAGAAACCGGGCCAGTTCCGTGACCAGCGCGTGCGATTGCCCCGGCAACAGCCATTCGAGATAGCGCTCCACGGTTTCCAGCAGTTCGACGGGGTCCACCAGTTGCGACAGCCCGATCAGCATCAGGATCAGCAGCGGCACGATGGACAGGAGCGCGTAGTAGGCCACGGCGCCGGCCAGCAGCAGGCCCTGGTTGGCGCGAAAGTGGACCAGTGCATCGAGCAGGAAACGGCAGGGGTGCCGAAGCACCAGGCGGATGCGGGCGTCGAGGAGTTGCATGGCGGCACACCGGGACGGGGTGCCCTCAATGTGGCCGAGGGCAGCGCACAAGGCAAGGGGATGTTGTCTGACATGGCCCGCCAGCGTGGCGGCGGCCGTTCAGTGGCCTCCGTACGGAAACCGGGTTTGCGCGGCCATTCTCGACAGGTGATCGCGCAGGTGTGCCAGTTCGGCCGAAAGCTGCAGCGTCAGGAAGGCATGGGAGCTGTGCCCGATCGACGGGTCGTCGGGGTGCGGGGACGGCAGCGAGGCGTGCTGGTGCACCATCGTCTCGTCGGCGGCTTCCAGCGCGGACGCCATTTCCAGCAGCAGGTCGCGGATATTGCGCTCGCCGCGGGTTTCCTCGGTGGCGTCGGGGTCGATGGCGGCCAGCATCTCCAGGGCGCTGATGCAGACCCGGGCGCTGTGCTGAACCTCTTCCAGATCGGCTGTCGGCACTTTGGTTTCCTTTGACACCGATGGAATCAGGCTGCGCATTTGCACCAGGAGGCCCGACAGCTTCATCATGTCCTGCTGCCGCTCCTTCTCGTCGCGCTCGCCGCGCTCGATCTTCGCGTGCACCGCAGCGCAGGCACGCAGCAGACTGGCCAGCTTGAACCGCCAGGAATATGACGCATACGCCGGAAATGCGAACGAGAAGACCAGCGCGATGGCGGTGCCGATCAGGACGTCCACGGTGCGCCACAGCGCGTCATAAACGTCCTGGTTGCCGTGGCCTGCGGTGATGACCACGGTCACCGCTGCAAGCAGGGCGATGTATCCGCCTTTGCCTACGGCGTGGTACGCGCAGTAGCCGCAGATGACGGCCATCAGGCCCCATGTCAGTGTGGGGATGCCGAAGTAGGTTTCCTGGATGATCAGAAATAGCCCGATCAGCGCGCCGATCAGCGTGCCGGCACCACGTTCGGCCGCCCGGCGGCGGATATTGCCATGGTGCTGCAGCCCGCCGATGACCACCAGGACGGTAATGGTGGCCCATTCGCCGTGGGGGATGTCGATGCCGGTGGTGAGCGCAATCGACACCAGCAGGGCCAGCGCCACGCGCGTGGCGTGGAAGATGCGGGCCTGCCGGAATCGTCGGTCGGGGTCTAGCAGCGCGCTGGTTGTTTTTCGCAGTGCCTCGAACATGGCGGCGATCACCGTGCGGAGATCTGAACGCTTCGAGTGTATAGAGCGGGGCCCATGTTCCGCAATGTTTACATTCTGCGGCTGGGCGGGCCGGGCAAGCCCCGGCGTCGGGCGATCGAGATCCACGGCGGTGTCAGCCAGCCGTGGCAATCAGGACGGGTCTTTGGCGCGGGTACGCGACACCGCCATCATGATGCCGATGCCGAGCACGATCACGCAGGCGATGCCGATGTAGACGTGCGCGACGCCGGCCACGGACAGCCCCCAGGCGATGCCGCCTACCAGCACCACGAGGCCGATTACATAGAGCAGGAATGACATGGCTGTACCTCCGGAGGTTGTTTTGGTTGCCGGACGTCACTCCGCTGCGCCGGGCAGGCAACAGCGGGTGGCTCAATGTCAATGTAGGGAGGATGCCTGCCGTTTGCGATCAGGCAATGGCCGAGCCTGACGTAGGCAGGCTCTGACGCGCCGAGGGCGCGAGATGACGCTTCAGCCTGCCGCCAGGCTCACGCCGCTGGCGGCCGCCTGGGCCTTCCCATCGCGGCCGTACATCTCGTTCGGTCCCATGCCGCCCTGGCGCAGCACCTGAATGGCTTCCTGCGTGAATTCCAGATGGGCATTGACGATGGCGCCATTCAGGTCGTTGGCGTCGTTGGCCTTGTGGGCGAAGAACACCACCTTGCGCCATGCCTCGGTGACAGCCGGTTCGACTTCGCGGCCCACCAGCAGGCCGCCGTCGCCGACGCGCAGGCCAAGCGCGATCATCTGCGCCTCGCGGGAGGCCGAGGCGCGGGTCAGCGCCTGAGCCAGTTCCATCTTCTTGTTGAGCAGTTCGCTCAGTGCCTGGAAATCCTGCCGCTTGATGGCGTCGCGCTCTTCAGAGAGGGCGCGCCCGAAAGCGGCGATGGCGTTGGCTTCAACCGAAAGGGACTGGATCAGCGCAGCTTGGCTCATGTCAGGTTCAGGATTGGCTACCGCCCTGGCTCAGCTCATGCAAAGAGGCGAGCAGGCCATCGGCGATCTTGCTTGGATCGATCTTGATCCGGCCTTCCGCAATGGCCTGACGGACTTCCGCAACCTTGGCAGCGTCGATGTCGCTATCGCTGTCCTGCATCAGGCGCGTACCGATGTCGCGCACCTGTGCGGCCAGCGGGCTGACGCGCACGCCGGTCAGGGCGGAGGGGTCCGTAGACGTGGCACCGTTGGCGCCCGCACGGGCGTTGCCTTCGGTAGCCGCAGTGTCGGCGGGCCGGGACGGAGTGGAGTTGTTGATCTTCACGGTGAAATCCTTGCTGGGTTCCTCTGGGTTATCGACCTGACCACCGGAAACTTTAGGCTGTTCGCCGGAGGGCTCGCGGGTATTCGGGTCGATCCCGGAGCAGTTGGCCCGCATTCTCGCACGGTCCGCCTGCGCCGGTTGAAACGGCTGTCTGCTTCCTGCTGTTTCGGGGATCCCAGCCCGTGTGATGACTAACTTCCCGTTACTGCGAAACGCCAAAAAAAGTGACTTATTGGCTGCTTGAAGCTTACTGCTGCAGCACGACCGTGTCGCCGCTGCGGACTACGCCGCTGACCACCTGGCCATTGCGCAGACGCACCTGCACCGGGTTGCCCGTGGCAGCGTCGGTCAGCACCTTGCCTTCGCTCGACAACTGGAACGAATCCCCCATCACGGTCACGTTGACGGTCTGTCCGGACTTCACGGCGATCGGCTTCCTGATCAGGTCGGTGCGCATCGGCGAGCCGGCCGCGATGCGGTTGGCCACGACCGACCCTTCCAGTTGCGACGGATCCGTCACCACCGCACGCGGGAGCGCGCCGAGGTCGCCCTGGCGCAATTCGAGGTCCGCCACGGTAACGGTTTCCCCCGGGCCCATGGCGCGCGCGGCCACGTAGTAGTCAGTCAGCACTGACACTCGGGCCTGCATATAGCGCGTCCAGGGACGTTCGCCGCCGCAGCGCAGCCCCACGTTGACGCGGCCATACGGCGCGGCACCGGCGGGCAGGAACGGTTCGGGGTCCACGCATTCGGGCGCGCGGCCGCCCGAGGGCGGCACCACCTGCACGCTGACCTTGCCCGGCAGCCCGATGGACTGGCGCAGCAGGAACTGTTCGACGGCAACCCGCGCGGGATCGTCGTTGGCAAAAGGATTGCGGGCGGCCTGCGCCTGGGCGGCGCCCGGCGGCGCGACCGGCGTGACCGGCGTGACCGGCGTGACCTGCGCGGCGGCCAGTACCGGACCCGCCAGCGCCATGCCGGTCAGTGCCATCAGCGCGGCGGCCTGTCGATGGAAATTCATAGGGCATCCCAGCAAGGATGGAGACGGCAGCGATTGCCGGGGCGTCTGGCGGCGTGCCGCGTATACCCGTCAGGCGTGCGATGCCGTCGCACAACAGTTGAACATCTGTAAACGTCGCGCGCCGCGTGCCCACCGTGAATGGAGCCGTGCCGCGCGCTGACCGGAGCGCCTTGCGCGGCGCCGCCTGGCACCGCGATGCGGCGCCCGGCCATGCCAGTCAGTGGGACCCATTGTAGGCAGGCTCGCGCGAGAAGCCGAACCGGAAATGCACAGGTTTCTCGTCCCTATTCAGACGATTGGCGTGACAACCCGGCCCCTAAGATGGCAACCCTGAAGAAGCCCGACCGGCGGTGTCCAGCAGGTATACCCAGGTCTACGGCGGCTCTCTCCCCGAAATGAAGCCATTGCAGGAAAGGCAGACATCATGGACAGACTCGATGCGGCGTTCCGCTTCCAGCAGGAAGCACTGAGCCTGCGGACCCAGCGGCAAGGGGTAATTGCCTCCAACATCGCCCACGCGGATACGCCGGGCTACAAGGCACGCGATTTCGACTTCGCCAGCACGCTGGCCCAGTCGGTGGAGCGCGGCAACCAGCAGCGCGACGGCGTGTCGCTGTCGACCACGTCCGCGCGTCATCTGCCCGCCCAGGCGCCGGCCATGAGCACGAGCGACCGCGACCTGCAGTACCGCATTCCGCTGCAGTCGAGCATCGACGGCAACACCGTGGAAATGGACACCGAGCGCGTGGCGTTTGCCGACAACACGGTGCACTACGAAGCGGGCCTGACGGTGATGAGCTCGAAGATCAAGACGATGCTGTCCGCGATCCAGCAGTAAGGAAAGAGACACCATGGCTTCCATGAACATTTTCGACGTGGCCGGCTCGGCCATGGCCGCGCAGTCGCAGCGCATGAACGTCACGGCGTCGAACCTGGCCAACGCCGACAGCGCCGTGGCGCCGAACGGCCAGCCCTATCGCGCCAAGCAGGTCATCTTCGAGATGGCACCCACGCCCGGGCAGTCCGACGTGGGCGGTGTGCAGGTGGCCGGCGTAATGGAGGATTCCGCGCCCGCGCGGATGATCCACAACCCCACGCATCCGCTGGCCGACGCCAACGGCTACGTGACGATGCCCAACGTGAACCCGGTGGAAGAGATGGTCAACATGATCTCGGCGTCGCGTTCTTACCAGGCCAACGTGGAGGTGCTCAACACCGCCAAGAACATGATGCTCAAGACGCTGACCATCGGTCAGTAACGGCAGCAAGTCCCGATCGAAATCTCTTCCGGAATCAACCGCACAACCATGGCAACTTCCTCCGTAGGCAACAGCACCTCCAACTCGGGTGTGAACCAGGCCCTGCAAAGCGGCAGCGCCAGCGCCGCCGACCTGCAAAGCAACTTCCTGAAGATGCTGGTCACGCAGATGAACAACCAGGATCCGCTCAATCCGATGGACAACGCGCAGCTGACGTCGCAACTGGCGCAGATCAGCACCGTGAGCGGCCTGCAGACCATGAACGAAACCATGACGCAGCTGCTGACGCAGACCGCCGCCAGCCGCGCCATGGATTCCGCCAGCCTGATCGGCAAGACCGTGATGGTGCCGGGCTCCACCGTGAGCGTGGCCGACGGTGCCGTCGGCAAGATCGGCGTGGACATTCCGTCGACGGCCGATGCCGTCACCGTGCAGGTGCTGGACAAGAACGGCAACGTGGTGCGCAACATCGACATGAAGGGCCAGACCGCCGGCGTGCACGACATCGCCTGGGACGGCAAGAACGACCAGGGCAACGCCGTGGAAAACGGCGACTACACCTTCAAGGTGGCCGCCACCGCCAACGGCAAGGACGTGGCGCCGATCGCGCTGGTCTACGGCAAGGTACAGGCCATCAGCGGCGACAGCTCGGGCGTGCTGGTGGAACTGGGCGACGGCAAGAAAGCCAACGTGGACGACGTGCGCCGCATTTCCTGATAACGAATCACCCGGTCCGGGCATACGCGCGGGCATTTCACGAACGACAGCCTACTTAGGGGAAACATCATGGGTTTTGGTCAAGGGGTAAGCGGCCTCAACGCCGCGGCGTCCAACCTGGACGTGATCGGTAACAACATCGCCAACGCGAACACCGTTGGTTTCAAGCAATCGACCGCGCAGTTCGCGGACGTGTACGCAGGTTCGAAGATCGGCCTGGGCACGCGTGTGAACGCCGTCGTGCAGTCGTTCACCAACGGCAACATCTCGACGTCGGGCCGTAACCTCGACGTGGCCATCAGCAACGGCAACGGCTTCTTCCGCCTGACGAACACCGACGGCTCGGTGTTCTACTCGCGTAACGGCCAGCTGAACCGCCTGGACGACGGCCGCCTGGTGAACGCCACCGGCCTGCAGGTGACGGGCTACCCGGCAGGCACCACCGCCGGCGGCGTGGCACCGCAACCGATCGTCATCAGCAACGCGCAGATGAATCCGCAGCCGACGACCAAGATCGAAGCCCAGTTCCAGCTCGATTCGCGCAGCGCGCTGCCGACCAACCCGGCGTTTACCTCGAGTGCGGGCAACCCGCCGACCTCGGCGATGTTCAACTACAGCACGTCGATCACGGTGTACGACTCGCTGGGCAACAAGCAGCAGTTGACGGCGTATTTCGCCAAGACCAACACCACGCCTGCCGCCCCTAACACCCAGGGCACGATCTGGAACATGTACCTGACGTTGCCGGACGGCACGCCCGTGGGCAACCCCACGCCTGCGGCGCCCGCGGCCATTCCCGTCGAATTCGACAACAACGGCAAGATGGTCACGCCGGCCGCGCTGGCGACGGTTGCCTTGCCGCCCAAGAACGGCGCTGCCGCGATGTCGGCCACGCTGGACCTGACCGGCTCCACGCAGTTCGGTTCGGACAACGACCCGAAGAAGATCGTCCAGGACGGTTATGCATCGGGCGCGCTGCTGGGCTTCTCGGTGCAGGAAGACGGCACGATCCTGGGCTCGTACTCGAACGAGAAGACCCAGTCGCTGGGCCAGATCGCCATGGCATCGTTCGGCAACGTCGAAGGCCTGAAGCCGGAAGGCGACAACGTGTGGTCCGCCACCGGCGCGTCGGGCCAGGAACTGCTGGGTACGGCAGGCGGTGCGATGGGTACGTTGAAGTCGAACGCCGTGGAAGAGTCGAACGTCGACCTTTCCGGCCAGCTCGTGAACCTGATCGTGGCGCAGCGCAACTACCAGGCCAACGCACAGACCATCAAGGCGCAGGACACCGTCCTGCAGACCCTGGTGAACATCTGATCGACGCCTAGCCAGACGCACTCGCCATGGACCGCATGCTTTACACCGCCCTGTCGGGCGCCAAGCAGATACTCGACCAGCAGGCCGCGGTATCGAACAACCTGGCCAACGCCTCGACGCCCGCCTTCAAGGCGCAGGTGAACCTGTACCGGGCCGTCCCGGTGCAGGGCCAGGAAATGCAGACGCGGGCGTTCACGCTTGCGTCCACGCCCGGCGCCGACATGAAGGCCGGCCCGCTGACCTACACCGGCCGCGATCTCGACGTGGCGCTGCAGGGCAACGGCTGGCTGGCGGTGCAGATGCCTGACGGTTCCGAGGCCTACACCCGCGCCGGTTCGCTGCAGGTGTCGGCCGACGGCCAGCTCCAGACGTCGGCCGGCCGGCCCGTGCTGGGCGACGGCGGCCCGATCGCCGTGCCGCCCGGCTCGACGGTGTCGATCGGTACCGATGGCAGCATCGTGGCGCGCGGCCCGGGCGAGGCCGCCAACGGCCTGGCCCAGGTGGGCAAGCTGCGCGTGGTGACGCCGCCGCCCGAAGGGCTGGCGCGTGGCGACGACGGCTACTTCCGCCTGCGTCCCGGCGTGGACGCGCTGCAGCAGGACCCCAACGTGCGCGTGATTTCCGGCGCGATCGAAGGCAGCAACGTCAACCCGGTCGAGGCCATGGTGGACATGATCGCCAACGCGCGCCGCTTCGAGATGCAGATGAAGATGATCTCGAGCACCGATACGAACGACCAGCGGGCCAATTCGCTGCTGTCGAACAACTGATGACGCGCGCGGCACCCGTCGCGCGCACAACGAACTCTCGAACCAGGAAAACTCCATGATTCGCTCTCTCTGGATCGCCAAGACCGGCCTCGATGCGCAGCAGACGCAGATGGACGTGATCTCGAACAACCTGGCCAACGTGTCGACCACGGGCTTCAAGCGCAGCCGCGCGGTGTTCGAGGAACTGATGTACCAGACGATCCGCCAGCCGGGCGCGCTGTCGTCGGACCAGACCGTGCTGCCGTCGGGCATGCAGCTGGGTACCGGCGTGCGCCCTGTGGCCACGGAACGCATCCACACGCAAGGCAACCCGACGCAGACGGGCAATTCGCGCGACGTGGCCATCATCGGCCAGGGGTTCTTCCAGGTGACGATGCCGGACGGCACCACCTCGTACACGCGTGACGGTTCGTTCCAGGTGGATCCGAACGGCCAGCTGGTGACGTCCAGCGGCTTCGTGCTGAACCCGGCCATCACGCTGCCGGCCAACTACACGTCGGTGAACATCGCACGCGACGGCACGGTGACCGTGATGCAGCCGGGCTCGACCAACGCCGCTACGGTGGGTCAGATCCAGGTCGCCACGTTCCCGAACCCGGCCGGCCTCGAAAGCCTGGGCGAAAACCTGTACGTGCAGACCGATGCCTCGGGCGCGCCCAACACGTCGGTGCCTGGCCTGAACGGCGCCGGCACGCTGCAGAACAACTACGTCGAAGCTTCGAACGTGAACGTGGTGGAAGAGCTGGTCAGCATGATCCAGACCCAGCGCGCTTACGAAATCAACAGCAAGGCGGTGCAGACCTCGGACCAGATGCTGCAGCGTCTGAGCCAGATGGGCTAAGAATGGGAATGATCATGGCCGCCACGCAGTATCGCATCAGCACAATCGTCGTTCGTGTCATCGTCGGCCTGGCCGCGCTGGCAAGCGGCGGCTGCGCGATGATGCCCAGGGAGCCGCTTGTGCAGATGCCCACCACCGCGCGCGCCGAGCCGCGCGCGATGGCCCCTGCCACGGGCTCGATCTACGCATCCTCGTACGCGGGAAATCCGCTGTTCGAGGATCGGCGGCCGCGTAACGTTGGCGACATTCTCACGATCGTGATCAGCGAGAACGTCAACGCGAGCAAGAACTCTGCCACCAACGCCAACCGCACCGGCAGCACCGCGCTGGCGTTCAATGCGGTACCGCGCGCCCTGAGCGGGCTGTTCAGCACGAGCCAGAACGCCGACATCAACGGCGCCAACTCGCTGAAGGCCGGGGGCGGCGCCAGCGCCGCCAACACCTTCAACGGCACGATTACCGTGACGGTGATCGAGGTGCTGCCCAACAGCAACCTGGTGGTGTCCGGCGAGAAGCAGATGGCGATCAACCAGGGCGCGGAGTTCATTCGTTTCTCGGGCGTGGTCAATCCGCGCACGATCACCGGCGACAACGCAGTACCGTCCACCCAGGTGGCGGATGCGCGCATCGAATACACCGCGAAGGGGTATATCGACGAGGCGCAGAACATGGGCTGGCTGCAGCGTTTCTTCCTCAATGTCTTACCGTACTGATCCCGCCATGTTTCTGCCTCCGATGCCTTTCCACAAGCCAGGCTCGTATTTTGGCAACCCGCCCGGCCGTCTTTCCCGCTCAGGTCGCGCGGTATCTTTTGCCTGCCTGCTGCTCCTGCTCGTGCTGGGTCTGGGCGCAGGCGCCGCGCATGCGGAACGCCTGAAGAACCTGGCGACGTTCCAGGGCGTGCGCGACAACCCGCTGGTGGGCTATGGCCTGGTCGTGGGTCTGGACAATACCGGTGACCAGACCATGCAGACGCCGTTCACCACGCAGAGCTTGAGCAACATGCTGTCGCAGCTGGGCATTACGCTGCCCGCCGGCAAGAACATGCAGCTCAAAAACGTGGCCGCCGTGATGGTCACCGCCACGTTGCCGGCCTATGCCCAGCCGGGCAGCCAGATGGACGTGGTGGTGTCGTCGATGGGTAACGCCAAGAGCCTGCGCGGCGGCACGCTGCTGATGACGCCGCTCAAGGGCGCCGACGGCCAGGTCTACGCCATCGCCCAGGGCAACATGCTGGTGGGCGGCGCGGGCGCGTCGGCCAACGGCAGCAAGGTGCAGATCAACCAGCTGGCCGTGGGCCGTATCGCCAACGGCGCGATTGTGGAACGTGCCGTGGCGTCGTTCCAGCCCGAAAACGGCTTCACGAACCTGGAGCTGAAAGACACCGACTTCGGCACGGCCGAACGCGTGGTCGAGGCGATCAACCGCAATATGGGCCCGGGCACCGCCGCCGCGATGGACGGCCGCGTGGTGCAGGTTCGCATGCCGCAGACGCCGACCGCACGCGTGGGCTTCATGGCACGTATCGAGAACATCGACGTGACGCCGGCCAAGGCCGCCGCCAAGGTCATCCTGAACGCCCGGACCGGCTCGATCGTGATGAACCAGGCGGTCACCGTGGAAGACTGCGCGATTGCGCACGGCAACCTGTCGGTGGTCATCAATACGCAGCCGGTGATCAGCCAGCCGGCACCGTTCAGTCAGGGCCAGACCGTGGTGGCGCCGGTGTCGCAGATCGACCTCAAGCGTGACGGCGGTTCGCTGCAGATCGTCAAGGCGGGCGCTTCTCTGGCTGCCGTGGTCAAGGGGCTGAACGCGCTGGGCGCCACGCCGGCCGACCTGCAGACCATCCTGGAGGCCATGCGCTCCGCCGGCGCGTTGCGCGCCGAACTGGAGATCATCTGATGTCGGCGGGTACCACGCTTGGCGGCCAGGCCGATATCTCGCAGCGATTCGCCCTGGATACGCAGGGGTTCGAGTCGCTCAAGAACCAGGCTCGCGCCGGCAACAATTCGACGACGCTGCAGGCCGCTGCCAAACAGTTCGAGGCGGTGTTCACGCAGATGGTGCTCAAGAGCATGCGCGACGCCACGCCGTCCGATGGCCTTTTCGACAACGAGCAGACCAAGCTCTACATGTCGATGATGGACCAGCAGATGTCGCAGCAGTTGTCGTCGCGCGGCATCGGCCTGGCCGATGTCATGATTCGCCAGCTGGCGCGCGCCACGGGCACGCAACTGCCCGCAGGCATGAACGGCGCGGGCGGGATCACGGGCGCGAGCTTGCGCGACGCGCAAATGGCGCAGATGCTCGACAGCCGCGGCGCCACCGACGCCGACGGACCGCCGCCCATCGGCACCACGCTGCCGGGCGCGGCATGGAACCCGACCGCCGGCGTGCGCCAGTACCAGAACCAGGCCGACTGGCAAGGCAATGGCCAGAACCAGCTTGGCCAGTTGCCGGACGACTCCCCGGAGCACATCAGCAACTTCGTCAATCGCATGGCCGAGCCGGCCATGGCGGCGTCGCGCGCCTCGGGCGTGCCGGCCAAGCTGATCGTGGGCCAGGCCGCGCTGGAGTCGGGCTGGGGCCGCCGGGAAATCCGCAATCCCGATGGTTCGAGCACCTTCAACGTGTTCGGCATCAAGGCAGGCGCCAACTGGAAGGGACCGACCACCGAGATCCTGACCACCGAATATGTGGACGGCCAGCCGCAAAAGGTGCGCGCGAAGTTCCGCGCCTACGGTTCGTACGAGGAAGCCTGCAACGACTACGCGAAGCTGATCAGCAACAACCCGCGCTATGCGGGCGTGGTGACCGCCTCGAACGCCGAGGAAGCCGCCCATGGCCTGCAGCGCGCGGGTTACGCCACCGATCCGGCCTACGGCGAGAAGCTCGTGCGGATCATGAAGAAAGTCTCGACCTGACGGCGCCGGCGGTGATGACTGCAGCATACGTCGCCGCCCCGTTCCCCATCCAGCGTGACCGTTTAGCGGTCGCGCTGTTTGCGCTTCTGCACTGCATTCTCATGAGAGTGATTGCTCACAAATGCCGTGTATTTCAAAGCATTGCGCCGCTAAAGTCGCGCGGCATTTCCGCCGATAACCAACACATCCACCGCCGTCGGCCGTTCGCCGCTGGCTAGCCATTCGATCCGGAGTCAGACAAACATGTCTCTGTTTAATATCGGTCTGTCGGGCCTGAACGTCGCCCAGAACGGGCTTACCACGGTCGGCCACAATTTCAGCAACGCGGCCACCGCGGGCTATACGCGCCAGAACACGATCATCGCGTCGGCCGGCGGCCAGGCCACTGGTTCGGGCTTCTACGGCATGGGCTCGAACACGGTCACCGTGCAGCGCGTGTACGACAGCTTCCTGACCGGCCAGTTGCGTGGTGCCACGTCGTCCAGCTACGACCTGTCGACGTACTCGGATCAGATCCGCCAGATCGACAACCTGCTGGCAGACGAGAAGGGCGGCCTGGCGCCGCTGATGCAGAAGTTCTTCGCGGCCGTGCAGGCCGTGTCGGACACGCCCTCGGACCCGGCCACGCGCCAGGGCCTGATCTCGTCGGCGCAGGCACTGGCCGGCCAGATCAAGTCGTCGAGCGATTACTTCAAGCAGCTGCAGGACGGCATCAATACCCAGCTGCAGTCGTCGGTCACGCAGGTCAACGACTACACCAAGCAGATCGCCAGCCTGAACAAGGAAATCACGCGCATGACCGCCTCCGCCGGCGGCCAGCCCCCTAACGACCTGCTTGACCAGCGCGACCAGGCCGTAGCAAAGCTGACCGAACTGGTGGGCGCCAAGGTGGTGGTGCAGGACGGCGGCACGTACAACGTGTTCGTGGGCAATGGCCAGCCGCTGGTGATGGGCAGCGATTCGTACGACATCAAGGCCGTGGCTTCGGCAGCCGATCCCAGCCGCACGGTCATCGCCTACACGATTCCGGGCACGTCGAATTCGATCGAGGCCGAACCCGGCGCGATCAGCGGCGGCTCCATCGGCGGCCTGATGCGCTTCCGCAGCGAGACGCTGGATACGGCGCAAAGCGCCATCGGCCGCATCTCGCTGGCCATCGGGCAGACGTTCAATGCCCAGCACAAGCTCGGTATCGACCTGAACGGCGCCATCGGCACCGACATGTTTGCCATGGGTTCGCCGGTGGTCTACGCGAACGACAACAACACGTCCAACTCGGTGGTCACCGCGACGATCACCAACGCCGGTAATCTGACCACCAGCGACTACACGCTGAGTTTCGTGGGCGGCCAGTACTCGCTGACGCGCAAGACCGACAATGTGGTCGTGCAGAGCTTCCCGGGGCCGGCGCTGCCGACCTTCACGGCGGACGGCATGAACATCACGCTGAGCGCGCCGATGAATCCGAACGACTCGTTCGAGATCCAGCCAACGCGCAACGTTGCGTCGAGCTTCAACTCGCTGATCACCGATCCGGCCAAGATCGCCGCGGCATCGCCGGCACGCGTGGACGCCAACACGCAGAACACCGGCACGGTCAAGGCGTCGCTGTCCAACGTGACGCCGGGCTACTCGCTGCTGACCAACCCGGTCAAGGTCACGTACACCGCTGGCGCCTACGTGATCGTGGATTCCGTCACCGGCAATCCGCTGGCCCCTGCGCCTGTTGTGACCACGACGGCCACGGGTACGGATATCACGATCAACAACATGACGTTCAGCCTGAACGGCACGCCGAAGAATGGCGACCAGTTCACGCTGTCGAACAACACGGGCGCGGTGGCCGACAACGGCAACATGCTCAAGCTGGCCAAGCTGCAGACCGCCAAGACCATCAACGGCACGTCGAGCTTCAATGACGCGTATGCCCAGCTGGTCAACGACGTGGGCAGCAAGGCCAAGTCGACCGACATCGCGTCGGCATCGCAGGACAGCATCACGGACCAGATCTACACGGCCCAGCAGTCGGTGTCGGGCGTGAACATGGACGAGGAAACCGTGAACCTGCTGAAGTTCCAGCAGCTGTACCAGGCCAACGCCAAGGTCATTCAGGCGGCCAGCACGATCTTCGACACGCTGGTCAGCATCGGCTGATCGCGGACTCCCCTGACAACACCGGAAAAGAAGGAATCACGCCATGCGCGTCGCAACCTCCACCCTGTATCACCAGGGCCTGTCCTCGATGAACAGCCAGCAGTCCAACCTGCTGCACGTGCAGCAGCAACTGGCTACCGGCCGCCGCGTGCTGACGCCGTCGGACGACCCGGTCGCGGCCACGCGCGCCCTGGGCGTGTCGCAATCGGTCGCCGTGAACGGCCAGTACACCGCATCGCGCAAACAGGCCAATGCTTCGCTGGGACTGGAAGAAAACACGCTGTCGACGGTAACCACCGTGCTGCAGAACATCAAGTCGCTGCTGGTGAACGCCGGTAACGGCACGCTGAGCGACAACGATCGCGCATCGCTGGCAACGGCCCTGCAAGGCCAGTACGACCAGCTGGTGGGCCTGGCCAACGCCGATGACGGCAACGGCAACTACCTGTTCGCGGGCCTGAAGACTGGCACCGCCCCATTCGTGACCGATGCCGCCGGCAACCTCACGTACCAGGGCGACACCGGCCACCAGCTGCTGCAGGTGGACGTGGCGCGCCAGATGGAAGCCGGCAACAACGGTGCGGAGATCTTCCAGACCGTCACGGCCAATGCCGGCTACGTCATCAAGGGCAACAGCGCCAACGCCGGCACGGGCACCTTCAGCGCGATTTCGGTGACCGATCCGAGCAACGCACTGTACGGCCACAAGCTGAGCGTGACGTTCTCGGTCGCTGCCGGCGTCACGCAATACACCGTCAACGACCAGACCACGGGCAACCCCGTCGGCCCCGCGACGAACTACGTCGATGGCGGCTCCATCAACGTGGCCGGCGTGTCGTTCTCGATCAAGGGTACGCCCGCCAATAACGACACGTTCCTGGTACAACCGGCCCAGCAGGCAGGCGCCGACATGTTCACGAACCTGAAGGACGTGATCACCGCGCTGCGCACGCCGATCGACTCGGGCACTGCCCAGGACGTGGCCGCGGCCAACCTGCAGAACGCGATCTCGACCGGCCTGCGCCAGAACAACAATTCGCTGGACAACGTGCTGACGGTGCGTGCGTCGGTGGGTTCGCGCATGAACGAACTCGATGCGCTGGACACCATCGGTTCGAACCGCGACCTGAGCAATTCCAAGACGCTCTCCGACCTAACCGAACTGGATTACGCATCGGCCATTACCGAGTATTACCAGCGCCAGACGGCACTGCAGGGTGCGCAGCAATCCTTCATGCAGATCCAGCAAATGAACCTGTTCAGGTTCCTGGGATGATGTCGTGAGGTGGCCTGGCGTCACCTCTTGTTGTCGTGCCGGAACAGGGTTATGCAAAGCCCTAGAAAGAGCTCTGCAAATGTCGGCGAAATCGCCCGGAAAGGCGCGCCGGCTCTAGGGCTTGCAGGATTCTTGCGCTGCTGGCGGCGATCCTCCCGGAGGGTCTTGCCCGCCCGAAATTTTCAGCGCTTCCAGAGCATGTTTCCGCGCTCCAAGACGGAGCAATCTGCAGTCCGCTACCGCAAAATATAGGACAGTTTCGAGTTGTTGGCGTGTACTAGGACTACGCCTTCAGAAGCCCCCGATTCTGTACGCATCTTCCCGACCTTCGAGCCATTTGGGACGACGTCCCTGGCCTGTCCACGTCTTCCCCGTCACTGGGTCCATGAATTTTGCACGCCGCGCGACGACTAGACGGTCGGATTGCCGACGGACGTCCTTCTGTTGACCCGTTTTTTTTCGGGGTTCACCACTTGCGGGTCGACAAGGACATACGCCTTCCACTGCTCGAGTGAAATTTTCTCGCCCGAAGTATTCGCCCAAAACGCCTTTCGCGTGATGTGAACATCGTAGCCAGCCCAAGCAAGGCTGCTAACTAGCATAGCAAGCAACGCAACGATAACGCACACTTGTCTACCGCCTATCGGCCCGAAGAGTGCCGACATTGTTGACCATATCGGGTGGTCCGTCGAGCGGCCGCTCCTCGCCGATCTCGGCCCTGTGCGAGTCGGGGCGTGGGCTTCCTGAAGCCGGGGGCCGCTACCGAACCCATCTCGGCCATCGGAGCAGGAGTCATGGGATGACTGCCCAGGATCCCAGATGAGTCATCGTAAGCGGCTTAGATCGCGATGAGGGCCTTGAGCCTAGAATTAGCCGGTCGAACGCTTGAGCCGCATCGACACGGCAAAGCTGTCTGCCGGATGCACGGTCACCGATACTTCGAACGTCTCGCCTGCGTCGTCTATGTAGCGCCGCACGATCTTCAGCACGGAAGCACCGGGCTCGATATGCAATGCGCTGCTGATGCGCGGGTCGGCCAGCGTTGACGCGCGCACGACCTGCTCGATCTCCGCGATGTGTTTTCCGTGCCGGCTCTCAAGCAGCGAACTGACCAGTTCGCCCGGAAACTGGTACACGGCCTCGGCAATGTCGGTGTAGACCGGGTCGATATAGATGTCCGTCCACGCGATGGGCGTGGCGCTGGCGGCGTCGCGCATCCGCACGCTGGACACGCGCAGGCGCCGGGTGTCTTCCGCGCAGCCGATGTCCTTGGCCGCATCGCCGGTGACCGACACGATTTCCACCGACTGCACCACGCGCCGGTGCTCCTCGCTGAACTGCATCAGGTCGTCCACCGACGCCAGCGTCGGGCGGAACGCGGCGCGCGGCCGCGATGTCTCCACACGCGTACCGACGTTCTTGCGGCGCGACACCAGCCCCAGATCCTGCAACTCCTGCAGCACGGCGCGGATGGTGTAGCGGCTGGCCTGGAACTGCTCGCACAACTCGAATTCGGTGGGCAGCAGCCCGCCCACCGGGTAGCGGCCCGACGTAATGCCATCCAGCAACTGGCGGGTGATTTCAGCGGAATTGGATCTGCTCATACAAGCCTGACGCATCGCATTTTTGCGGCGGCGCACAAACGCTGACGCGGGTTAACCCTCATTTTCTTAATATGTTCGAACATATTTAATGCTCGATATGTTCGAACATATTAAGACTCCTGTCTGATCGCCACAAGGTAGCACCATGACCCCGATTTCCATCCCCGCCGCCAGTACCGTTGTCGACTCCGCGCTGTTCCGCGATGCCTTCGGCACGCAGAAAATGCGGCAGATCTTTTCCGATGGCGCGCTGGTCCAGCGTTACATCGACGTCGAAGTGGCGCTGGCCCGCGCCGAGGCCCGCGTGGGCGTGATCCCGGCCGATGCGGCCGAAGTCATCGCCCGCGAATCGCGCATCGACCGCATCGACTTCGACCACATGCGCGAGGAAACCGACATTGTCGGCTATCCAATCCTGCCGCTGGTACACCAGCTCGTGAAAATGTGTGGCGAAGCTGGCCGCTACGTGCACTGGGGCGCCACCACGCAGGACATCATGGACTCGGCCGTGGCGCTGCAGGTGCGCGACGCGCTGGACAGCATCGATGCCGATATCCGCGAACTGCGCGGCATCCTGGCCGACCTCAGCATCAGGCACCGCGACACACCGATGGCGGGCCGCACCCATCTGCAGCAGGCGTTGCCGGTGACGTTCGGCTACAAGACCGCGATCTGGCTGGCCATGTTCGACCGCCACCAGCAGCGCATCGCCGAACTGCGTCCGCGCGTGGCCGTGGTCGAGTTTGCCGGGGCCGCCGGCACGCTGGCATCGCTGGGCGACAAGGGCTTTGACGTGCAGCAGGCGCTGGCCCAGGAGCTGGGCCTGGGCGTGCCGGCCACCACCTGGCATGTGGCTCGCGACGGATTTGCCGAGGCGGTCAACCTGCTGGCCCTGGTCACCGGATCGCTGGGCAAGATCGCGCTCGACATCATGATCATGGCGTCCACCGAGTTTGCCGAGGTCTACGAGCCGTTCGTGAAAGGCCGTGGCGCCAGCAGCACCATGCCGCAGAAGCGCAACCCGATTTCCAGCGAACTGATGCTGGCCGCCTCCAAGGCCGTGCGCCAGCATGCCGGGCTGATGGTGGACGCCATGGTGCAGGATTTTGAGCGCGCCACCGGCCCGTGGCATGCGGAATGGATCGCCATTCCCGAGAGCTTCATCCTGACGTCCGGCGCGCTGCACCAGGCCAGGTTTGCGCTGGGCGGCCTGATCGTCGACACCGACCGCATGCAGCACAACCTGGGCATCTCGAAGGGCCTGATCGTGGCCGAGGCCGTGATGATGCGCATGGCGCCGCATATTGGCCGCCAGCAGGCCCACGACGTGGTCTACGACGCCTGCCGTACCGTCAACGCGTCCGGCGGCACGCTGGCGGAGGCGCTGCTGGCGCTTCCCGAGGTCACCCGCCATTTCGATCGCGCCGCCGTCGAGCAGATGGTGGACCCGGCCAACTACCTGGGCCTGGCGCCGCAGATGGTTGACCGCGCGATTGCCCTGTCCAAAGAAGTTGCCTGAGGCCGAACGGCCCGGGTGGAGGAAGACACCATGCAGCACACATCGACACAAAGTCCCGCCGCACCGCCGGCTCGCAAGCATCTGCCCTGGTATCGCCGGCTCGGCATGCAGGTGCTGCTGGCGCTGATCCTTGGCATCGTGGTGGGGTTCGCGCTGCCGCAGTTCGCGGCCAAGCTGAAACTGCTGGGCGACATGTTCCTGTCGCTGATCAAGGCCGGCGTGGCGCCGCTGGTTTTCCTGACCATCGTCCATGGCATTGCGTCGGCCGGCGATGTGAAGAGCGCCGGCCGCGTGGGCTGGCGGTCCATCGTCTACTTCGAGGTGATCTCAACCATCGCGCTGATGGTGGGCATGCTGGCGGGCAACCTCCTGGAGGTCGGCAAGGGCATGAGCCACGTTGCCGGCAGCGCCGCCGCGCCCGCCGCCAAGGCCGCCAAGGCCGCCGCGCCGCAGGGCTTCCTGGAATTCATGATGCATATCGTGCCCGACAACTTCGTCGGCGCCTTTGCCAAGGGTGAGTTGCTGCAGGTGGTGGTGCTGGCCGTGATGGTGGGTATCGGCATTCTGGCGATTCCCGAGGCACGCCGCGAGAAGGTCAACGCCGGGCTCGACATGATCTCGGAGGTGCTGTTCTCGTTCATCAATCTCGTGATGAAGCTGGCCCCGATCGGCACGTTCGGCGCGGTGGCTTATTCGGTCGGCAGCAACGGGTCGGCCGTGCTGATCGCGCTGGCGCAACTTGTGCTGAGCTTCTACGCCGTGGTGTTCCTGTTCATCGCCGTGGTGCTGGGCATCGTGGCCCGGCTGGCCGGCTTCAGCCTGTGGCGCTTCCTGCGCTATATCAAGGACGAAATCCTGATCGTGCTGGGCACTGCGTCGTCCGAAAGCGCGCTGCCACGCCTGTTGATCAAGCTGCAGCGCCTGGGCTGCGCCAAGCAGACGGTGGGGCTGGTGCTGCCCACGGGCTACGCGTTCAACCTGGACGGCACATCGCTCTTCATGGCGATGGGCGTGATGTTCATCTCCCATGCCTATGGCGTGCCGCTGACGCTGGACCACCAGATCGGCATCCTGGTGCTCATGCTGCTGACGTCCAAGGGTGCGGCCACGGTGTCGGGCGGTTCGTTCGTGGTGTTCGCCGCCACGGTCACCTCCACCGGCCTGCTGCCCGTGGAAGGGCTGGCCGTCATCTTCGGCGTGTACCGCTTCCTGTCGATGGCCATTTCCACCTGCAACACCATTGGCAATAGCGTGGCCACGGTCGTGGTGGCCAGGTGGTCCGGCACGTTCGATGCGGAAACCGCCAGACGGCACCTGTATCCCGAGCTGTATCCCGGTGTGGCACTCGACGACGAACAGGCCGACAACCCTGCCGTGCAAGGCCGCGAATCGATGAAGCTGCGCACATCGGCCACCTGACGGGCGCCGGGGAAGCCAGCCTCCCCCATACGCACCGGCCGGATCAGACCAAGAATTCCAACGGAGACAACATGAAACCCATCATCGCCGCGGCCATTGGCACGCTACTGGCCGCCTCGGCCCACGCCCAGACCTACCCGTCCCGGCCCATCACCTGGATCGTCCCGTTCGCCGCTGGCGGGCCCACCGACGCGCTGGCGCGCACCATCGCCGACCGCGTGTCGCGCGAGCTGGGCCAGTCGATCATCATCGACAACTCGCCCGGTGCGGGCGGCACCATCGGCGCTGCCAAGGGCGCCCGCGCGCAGCCGGACGGCTACACGATGCTGGTGGGGCATATGGGCTACATGGGCGCGGCGCCGGCGCTCTACAAGAAGCTGTCCTACGACCCGGTGAAGGACTTCGCGCCGGTCTTCCGCTTCCCGGACACGCCAATGGTGTTGATGGTGCGCAAGGACCACCCGGCGCGCGATGTGCGCGAGTTCGTCGACTACGGCAGGAAGCATCCCGGCAAGCTGAACCTGAGCAATGCGGGCATGGGTTCCACGTCGCACTTGGTGGCAGCCATGTTCGCGTCGTCGGCAGGCATCAAGGTATCGCTGGTGCCGTACAAGGGCGCCGGGCCGGCACTGATCGACGTGATCGGCGGCCAGGTGGACGGCATGTTCGACCAGACCAATACGGCGCTGCCGCAGATCACCGAATCGAAGGTGCGGCCGCTGGCGGTAACGTCGGCCGCGCGCGTGCCGCAACTCAAGAACGTGCCGACCTTGGCGGAGACCGTGCTGCCGGGCTTCGAAGCGGCCACCTGGTACGGCATCTATGCACCTAAGGGCACCCCCCAGGCGGCTCTCGACAAAGTGCAGCAGGCCTACCTGAAGGCGATGGGCGACCGGGACTTCACCGCGAAGCTAGCGGGGCAGGCCATCCAGATGCTGCCGCCGGATCAGTACACGGCAAGTGCGTTGGGCAAGCACACCGCCGCCGAAGTGGCACGCTGGAAAGTGCTGGCCGCCAAGGCCAATATCTCGCTGGATTGAATCGATGCAAGACGTACGGATGGAGCATGACGCGTTCGGCCCGGTGGAAATTCCGGCCGACCGCTACTGGGGCGCGCAGACCCAACGCGCGCTGGCGGTCTTCGAGATCGGCGACGAACGCTTTCCGGCGGCGCTGGTCCACGCGTTCGGCCTGCACAAGATGGCCGCAGCGCAGGCCAACCTGCACTGCGGGGTGCTGGCGCCAGACATCGCCGGGTCTATCGTCGCGGCGGCGGCCGAAGTGCGCGAGGGTCTTTTCGACGCGCATTTCCCGCTGACGGTCTGGCAGACCGGTTCAGGCACGCAGACCAACATGAACGCCAACGAGGTGATCGCCAACCGTGCCAACGAGCGGCTGGGCCAGCCCTTGGGTGGTCGGCTGCCCGTGCATCCGAACGACCACGTCAACGCGTCGCAATCGTCGAACGACAGCTTTCCGTCGGTGATGCACCTCACGGCGGTGCTGGAACTTGAGTCGCGGCTGTTGCCTGCGCTGACCACGTTGCGCGATAGCCTGCAGGAACGTGCCGTGGCCTTCGCCGACATCCTGAAGCTGGCACGCACCCATTTGATGGATGCGGTGCCGATGCGGCTGGGGCAGGCCTTCGAGGGGTTCACGCTGCAGATCGACAACGCCCTGGCACGCGTGCAGTCCGTGATGCCGCACCTGCTGGTGCTGCCCCAGGGCGGCACGGCGGCCGGGACGGGGCTCAATGCGCCGGCCGGCTTTGCCGAAGCGTACTGCGAAGCCGTGAGCGTGCTCAGCGGGCACGCGTTCCGTGCCAGCCCGTGCAAGGTGGAGGGCATGGCCGCCCATGACGCCCTGCTGGAGCTGTCCGGCGTGCTTAACGTGATCGCCGCGTCGTTCATCAAGATCGCCAACGACCTGCGCTGGATGAGTTCGGGCCCCAACAGCGGCATCGGCGAGCTGCAGATGCCGGAGGATGGCCTGACCTCGTCGATCATGCCCGGTAAGCGCAACCCGACCATCGCCGAAGTCATGGTGCAGGCCGGCATGCAGGTGGCCGGCAATCACGTAACCGTGACGATGGCGGGCGCCTCCGGCAACTTCGAGCTGAACGTGGCCAAGCCAGTGCTGATCCACAACGTGCTGCAGTCGATCCGGTTGCTGGCGGACAGCGCCCGCGTGGTGGCGCAACGTGTTGTTCCCGGCCTGGAGCCGCGGCGGGATCAACTGGCCCGCAACCTCGAAAGCCCGCTGTTGGCCGCTACGGCGCTGAACCCGGCAATTGGATATGACAAAGCCGCTGCCATCACACGCCATGCCCGGGAGCAGCAAACCTCGCCACGCGCCGCCGCTATCGCCCTGGGCCTGTTGAGCGGCGACGAATACGATCGCCTTGTCGACCTGCGGAGGATGGCCGGCGGCCTGGCATCGTCTGGCGACTAGCCCTTTCTTCTGTGGCGCCAGACGAGTGACATGTGCTTCACGACTAGGGTGTGCTCGCGCCCAAAGGCCTTGCACAAGCCAGCAGCGCGAACCTGCAGGAAGCGCTGATTGGCGCGTTCCCTTGCACGCAACGCGTCGCACTGCGACACAGATTGAAGAGCCGTCCTGTACCGTGTAGAAGTCGTTTGTCAGCCGCTATTCCAAGGGCCAAAAAATGGCCGAGAATCGCCCGGCCAACCCGGCGGTCCGCTAGCCTGACTGCCAAGAGCGGCCAGCCGAACGGCGATGTAGCGTAATGGCTGATGCTGTGCGATTAGCCGGCTGTTACATCAAACGGGCTGATCACCGCAGTGGCTGGTGTAGAAGCTGACGCCATATCCGTCGGGATCGAGCATGGAGAAATAGTGGTGGCCGTACAGCTCGCCATCCGCAATGGCCGACGGCGAATATCCCTTGCCAATCAGTCTGGCCCTGTACGATTCGAGCTCGGCCCTACTATGCCCCGCGATCATCAGGTCTATTCGTTCGCTGCTGAAATCCGCTCTCTGACCGCTCTGGCTGTTCAGCAACGCGCCAACCTGATCATCACCTTTCTTAAACAGCAGCAGATGCGTTCCGCCGCGCATTTCAACGATCGCCATCCCGGGAAAGGTACCGAGCGCTCGCAGACCCAGACCGGCATAAAAGCGGTAGCTGGCATCGACATCCTGCACCTTCATGACGAAGTGACCGAGCGCTACAGCCGGCAATCCGTCATCGGTATCGGTCTCATGTTCGTTCATCACTTGCCTAGCCTGCTTGTTGGAAAAAAAGTTGCACCGCGTGCATCTCTGCACTAATCTGACTGATCAGTCGGAAATACTATACGACTGACCAGTCGAAAATCAAGGGGGAGGGTGTGGCACGCAAGAAAGAAATCGATAGGGAACGCGTCCTGGACGCCGCCGAAGCCGTCATCCTTGAATCCGGAGGTAAGAACTTCACGCTCGATGCCGTCGCGGAACGCTCGGGAATCAGTAAGGGCGGTCTTGTTTATACCTTTGCGACCAAGGACCAACTGATACTTGCGGCGCTGGAAAGAGAAGTGTCGCGGTTTCAGGAGGCGGTACGACGGCGATTAGGGAGTGGAGGAACGGGGCCAGTCGAATGGATCCTCGCGTATATCGAGGAAGCGTTGGACGAGGATGACGCCACAACCCAGAAGGCGGCGTTCCTAGTAACTGCCTTGGTGCACGCTCCTGAGATGCTAGAGCCTGTGCGACGCCATTATCGCGCGCTGCTCGATTTGCTTCGATCGGAACACGGCGAGTTTGAGGAGGTTCGTCAGGCGCTGCTGGCGGTCGAAGGCATCTTTCTGCTTCAGGGACTCGGGTTCGTAGAAGTCGACTCGGACGAACACAAATCCGTCTTGCTTCACGCGCGCAACACAGTCCTTGCGGCGTCTAAATCGACATACCGGACGAAGAAACAACGATAAGCACGGCGATCCGCCGATTTTGGGGGCATGTTGAACATGAGTCACGGATGCCCCTACATAGCCGGAGTCGGAAGCCGGACCTCGTTCACAGGCTGGGCACACCTCAATAGGCGGCTCGCAACCCATAGCGGACGACAGCGATTCCCGTGAGCGGTCATTTGCGAGGCGTATCGCCGCGGTCGCGAGATCGTCAGAGGCACAACCATCGCCGGGACCGAACGCTAGATTTGATTCACAACTCTCGATCCAAAAAAAGGCCTCCGCCTGGCGCCATTACGTGAGGTTCAACCCGCCGTCTGATAGCAAGATTTCTCCGGTCAGATAATCTGATGCGACAAGCACGGCAACAGCCTGTGCAATATCTTCAGGTTTCGCCGACCGCCGCATTGGAGCGCGTGTTTTCCACAGATCTTGTGCTTGCGTCCAATCTGCGGTCAAAGGTGTGTCTACCAGGCCTGGAGCAATTCCATTAACTCGAATATCGGGCCCAAGTGATAGCGCCAGCAGTCGGGTCATGTGGTTGAGTGCCGCTTTGGTCGCCGAGTATGGAATTGACGCGCCCTTGGGCCGGACACCCGCGTGCGAACTGATGTTGATGACGCTGCCCGGGCGTCCTCGCCGAGCTGCTTCACGTAATGCGGGTTCCGCTTCAGCAATCAAACGAAATGGCGCGATCACGTTGACCTCGTATAACTCTTGCCAAATGGCTGGCGTTGCCGCAATCAGGTCCGCATGAGGGATGACACGACTGATCCCCGCATTGTTAATGAGCACGTCGAGCCGTCCCCAAGGAGCGACAGACTCGCGGATGAGTCGCACTCTGTCAGCGTCATTGGCGAGGTCGGCCTGAATGTAGATTGCCGAGCCCAGTTCACGAGCCATCGCGTGCCCTGTTTCCGGGGAGCTTCGCGAATGCAAGACAACCGAATATCCATCGCTTGAGAGTCGCCGGGCAACGGCAGCGCCTATACCGGAGGTCGAACCAGTGATAAGCGCAACAGGTCGCCGAATCGTCATAGAAGTACCGATTGGTTCAGGGAAATGGGAATTCTCAACAATCTCGGCCTCGTTGTCCAACGGCGGCTTCTGGCCGGGAAGTGCCCGATCGCTTCGGCGAGCCGTTAGCTGGGTGGCATCGGGCGGGAGCCGACCCGAAGCGGTCAGTTAGAATCCTCGAAAGCGGTCAATAGCTTAAGCACACAGTACGGATAATCACGCCATGTTCACCCCAGAGTTTTCGGCCCGTGATCGACCTGAACATGTTTTAATCGTCAATCATTTTATCGAGACGGAGGAAGCGCTCAAGTTGAGTCTCGCTTTCGTTCGCGCTCGTGTCCATTACGGGCGTCAACACGTCACATCGCCCGCAGCGAGTTTTGTGGCGTACTACGATGTGCGCGGGCAAAAGGTCGGGGGCGACCTCGAAGCGCGCTTGACTAATGCTCTTCAGGACCTCGCTGAGGTTAAGGTGAAGCGATCATGAGTCTTCAGCTCATCGTTCAGTGCGGCACTGTCGCCGAAGTAGAGACCATGCTTTCTGCGTCCTGCGGCAGCGCTGTCGAAGTATTCGCTATCGATATGGACAACATTGGGGTTTCCATTCCAACGTTGTTGCTGGACTCTGTCGGGGAAGAGAGGATCAGAGCCGCGCTCAGTCATGCACGCGTGTACGATCTCTACTCTGGCATTTGGAATGACGCCACGTGACTGGATCACATACACCCAGATCTGCACCATCCCATGGCTGACGGTTTTTTGCCGACTAACGCCTTCCGTTGGCTGGCCTCTACCGTGACCGCCGGTTCCCGACCCCCAACGGCCCTTAAGCCTTGCCTCTAACAGCCATTCGTCGGGTGGCATTTACTGCAACTTGACCTAGATCCTATCTAATTCTCTATGGGGCTCGGGAGGAAGGAACACACGAATCTCATCGCCCGGACAAACAGCACCACCGGAGATGACGACGCCCATTACACCGGCCTTGCGGATTAGCTTGCCCGCCGAGGAGCGGTCCAAGACAGCCTTAAGCAAGCCAGGCTGAAACGCATCGATCTGTGAGCACGGGTTACGTAATCCGGTAAGTTCTAGAACGGCATTGGACCCTATATGAAGCCGGGTTCCGACGGGCAAAGTAAGTAACGATAATCCCACCGTTGTGATGTTTTCACCAAGCTCAGCGGGGCCGACCGAAAGTCCCTTGTCCGCCAATTCATCAAACAGTTCGCTATGAATCAAGTGAACTTGCCTAAGGTTTGGCTGCGAAGGGTCAACCGCTACACGGGAGCGATGCTTCACCGTCTCCCCGCAATGCGCATCCCCTTTCACACCAAGATCGGTCAGTAGCTCGATATGGTCTTGCCGGAATTTCGAGAAAGAGTGCGTCGGGCTTGCACTCACGGAAACAACACGTGGACTCATCACGCTTCCGGTTGGAGATAGGTCAAGGCATTGTCAACGATTTTGCTGGCGATGTCGAACGACCGAATGTGGCCGAACTCGGCCCTCGGCCAACCCGGGCACGCGCTTGCCGGAGCCAGAGGCCATTTCCGACTGCGGATTCAACCGGTAAGAGTCGATTGCGTCCCAGAGTGCATAGTGGAAGCGGCTCGTCGCCAGAATCGAAGGATGCGCCTCGCTCTACGCTGCTCGGATGTCTGCGAGGCTAAGTGAGCATTTGCAAAACTCTGATCCGTCGGCGAGAGTTTTGCATCTGGGCCAAAATTTCTCCGTCAGGACTGCGCCCCTTTGCATGACTCGGGCGGGGGAGTCTGCTCGGAATGGCGCTCCAGCTCTAGGTTTCCGGCCAACCGATCAAGAATCTTGCAAGCCTTGCAGAACTTTCTTCCGGTACAACACCTCTTGTCGTTCCCGTACAGCGTCGTGCAAGGCCCAGGGGGCGCCCCGAAAGGTCGGGCTCCCTGGCTTTCATAACGCTTCCGTCTTTGAAACGGTGTCGAACTCAAGGTCTCGACCCGTCGGAACCCACCGAAGCGGTACGCATCTTCCCCGCCTTCCAGCCATTTGGGGCGATGTCCCTGGCCGGACCGTATAGAGACCCCGTCTCAGGCCACGGATACCGGTTCGCAGGTTTCCGATTGCTCGTCCCGCGAGAATCTCCTATTGATGCGGCTGCTCGTCCCGACAGCGGATTTGAGTGGCTCGATTTTCCATACAGACAGCAGCGCGTCGAATTCGTCCTCCACAGGCGACGCGCCACGCAGGTACGCTTCAGGCGGACCGCCCAATACATGTATGGACAATGTATATCCCGATTTATGGACATGCTGGAGCATTCCTGTCGCCACCAGGACTTTTCGGGCTCTTCCGAAATCGTGGTTGGACAGCAGGTTTCGTGCAACGATTTCCTTGCGGGTGAGGCACTCTCCGCCTCTAAGCAAGGCATACAACGATTCTGCGCACTCGTAATCAGATTTGGTGGACCTCAAAACGTCTCCTTGGCAGGTTGACTGGTCGGTACGATGAGAATCGCGGGATCGGAAAAAACGCGCTTTGGTAGGACGAGCCGTCGGAGCGGTGTCGCGGGGGGAAAGGCTCATCGACGCCGGCGTCCTCGATTCGATGAATCGGGATAGCACCGATCACACTCCCCATTTTTGAAAGACGTGCCGAAAAATGGGGAGTGTCGCCCGGCGGGTAACGGTGAAGACCCGCCCGTCAATTTACGGAGCCAACCTCCAGGGCGCTTCGCACACTCGCATTCCGACTTGTCGCAGGTGGAATGTACGTCATTCCCAACTTGTCGGCGCATCGCACAAGTTCCGCGAGCGAGTCGATCTCCAGTTTGTCCATGATGTGGGCGCGATGGACCTTCACGGTTTTCTCGACGATGCCGAGGAAGTTGGCGACCTCCTTGTTTCGGAGTCCGGTCGTGACCATGGCCATGACCTCTCGCTCGCGATTTGTCAGCCGCTGCATCTTTGCATCGAGGGCTGCCTTGATGCTCCGCTCCATACCGCGTTGCGCGGCCAGCTCCAGCGCACGGACCACCGCCGTGACCAGACGGTCCTCAGCCACGGGCTTCTCAAGAAGATCGATGGCGCCAGCCGTCATCGTCTCGACGGTTTGCTTCACATCTGCACAGCCTGTCAGCATGATGAAGGGCACATGCGACGGCAATAGTTTCAGCAGTTCGTGACCGCTGATGCCAGGCAGAATCAGCTCCGCCACCACGCAGGTCGGGCCGCGGATGCCGTCAAGGGCAGCCCGACATTCTTCGGCCGAACCAAAAGTCCTTGATGAGAATCCCTTTGCAAGCAGCAGCCGCCCTAAAGCCTTGCGGATGCTTTCGTCGTTGTCCACAACAATTACAGTCCCGGTCATCGCGCGTACCCTCTTTAGAAAATGGGGTGACTCCTCGCCACATTACCGAGCGCCGCTTGCATCCACAACCGGTCTTCGGGTGGAGCGAAAAGTTTCATACCGACTTGTGAAATGACTTTCGACGCGCTGACGCGGGGTGGGGGACGCGAGGCGGCGGCGTGGAGAAGTCCTCATTGTCTGCGGTCCGGGTCTCGATCACAGGATTTCAGCCGGAACTGGACCACCCGTTCGCGGGTTGTCCGAACCGGACACCCGCGCTTCCTGTCCGGATGCCTATTCCGGAAGATTATTTCAACAAAACTAGATTCGATAGCATTGGATGCTAATGAGGTAGCGGCCAGAGCAGGATTTTAGAAGCAGTTTTTAGAGTGTTCGTCGTAGCATGGTCTTCCTATTCAAGGATGACTGGAAATGAGTGCGACCACCCTGCGGTACTTCGATTACGCTGCAACCACACCAGCGGACCCTCGCGTCATGGAGGCGATGTTCGGCTGTCTCGGGGCCGACGGCGTCTTCGGAAACCCTGCGTCGAATTCTCACGCCGCGGGCCTATCGGCGAAGGACCTCGTCGAGCAGGCTCGTGCGCAGGTTGCCGATCTCATTGGCGCGGAGCCGTGCGAGATTGTGTGGACGTCCGGTGCAACGGAGTCGAACAACCTGGCTCTCAAGGGTTTCTTCGACTACGAACAGGGACGACGCCATCTGATTACCAGCAAGCTGGAGCACAAGGCGATCCTGGATACGGCGGCGCATCTCGAGCGTCTTGATGTTTCGGTCACCTACCTTGCTCCCGATGCGTCGGGAGACATTTCGGTGGCCGCCGTGGAAGCGGCTTGCAGCCATCGTACGGGCCTCGTTTCGTTGATGATGGTGAATAACGAAATTGGCACCCTGACCAACATCGCCGAGATCTCGCGGGTCGTACATGCTGTGGGCGCGCTACTTCACGTGGACGCAGCACAGGCTGCGGGCAAGACGGAAATAGACGTCAAGGCGATGGGGATCGATCTGTTGTCGATGTCGGCACATAAGCTCTATGGGCCAAAAGGCATCGGCGCACTCTATGTCAGCCGCGAGGTGGCGTCGCGCATTGCCTGTCAGATGCACGGCGGAGGGCACGAACAAGGACTACGATCTGGCACGCTTGCCACGCACCAGATTGTCGGCATGGGCACCGCGTGCGAACTGGCGCGCCTGCAAATGGCGTCCGACAATCAGCGTATCGCGCAACTGAGCGAGTGCCTGCTGAATGGTGTACGCGCATCGGGTGTCGTCACGCAGAACGTCGCCAACGCGATCCGCATCCCACACACACTCAGTCTGACCGTGAATCTGCCGGACTTCCTCCCATTTATGCTGGCCGATCGCCTGGCGGTCTCCTCCACGTCGGCCTGCAATTCGGCGGCTGGCAAAGTCTCTCACGTGCTGACATGCATCGGGCTGGATGAAGACGCTGCGCAACGCACGGTGCGGCTGAGCCTTGGACGGTTCACAACGGAGGCAGATGTGGACGTTGCGGTCGACTGCTTCCAGCAAGTCATTGCCCGGTGCCGGGAGTCGGGAGCGGGGGGACCGGAGATGCAGATCCGGCATCTTTCGGACGACGTCAGCGTTGCGGCGCAGCTGAGCGATGCCGACGTACGGGCCGCGCATGCACTGGGGTTCCGCTCCATCGTGTGCAACCGGCCCGATGAAGAGGCTGCCGGTCAGGCCCGGTTTGCAAATATCGCCGAGGTTGCGGGTTCGCTTGGCATGGCTGCGCACTACCTGCCGGTGAAATCGGACAGTGTCACCGCAGAGGATGCCGCAGCCTTCGGCTCGCTGGTGGCAGCACTGCCGAAGCCCGTGCTCGCGTACTGCCGTACGGGTACCCGCTCGGCGACGCTGTGGAATCTGGCGGGAACCAGGCTAGGCTGACGGCGGGCTGACCGATCGTGAAACCGTCATTTGGGATGGTCTACAGGAATCAGCATTGCGCTCAGAAGCGGAACGCCACGCTAACCATGGGGCCCTTCAGCGTCAGCCTTTGAACCAGTTCGCCGCTGCCGAGCTGGTAGGTCAGGTAGCGATAGGTCAGTTGTATGTCGCCCCACCTGGCCGCATAGGCGGCGCCTCCCGACGCTTGAACCGTGTATCGGGAAGCGCCGGTGCCCACGTCGAGGTAGTACGGCAGATACCATCTGTCGCTGTTGCCGAGGCGGACTCGCCCGCGCACGCCAATGATCGCGTCGACGATGTTCTCGGTCTGCGACACGCTTCCCTGCGTGGCCAGCGTGGCGCCCTGTTGGGTGAACGTGGTGGATAGCGTCCAGTTGGCGCTGGCGCTGAGGTTGAGGTAACGAAGCCCGCCGAGCGGCTCGACGGTTCCCCATGGCGCGCGCACCGCCGTGTAGGCGGCGTAGAGCCCGAGCAGTCCGCCGCTAAGGCTGCTGCCTGTGTTGGTCGCCAGTTCCCGCGGAATGACTACCGAGCCGACGGTGTTGAGCGTAGTCTGGTGGTTGCTAAAGTCAAGGTAGGCCGCGTCGGCGATGACCGTCCAGTCCCCCTTGCTGGCTTCGGCCTGCATCATGAAGAGGAACTTCAGGTTCGAGAGATAGCTGTCCGGACCGGTGCCAAGGTCGAGCCTGCCGCCGCCGGTGGATGAGTTCCCGGAGAAGCTGAACGCCCCGCTCACGTTGGGCAGCCACAGGTACGGCGCGACCGCAAACCTCCAGCTATTTGCATCGGGCGACTCGGCATGTCCGGCACCGGCGGCGATAGCCAGGCAAAGCGCAATGCCGAGCCGCGTCCCGCCAAGCCTTGAGAAAGGCAGCTTGATATCGCCCCCATCGAAGCGACTACCTTCTTGCATCGCCTTCATCATTCACGCCTTCGCTCTGCCGTGCGGTTGTCGGTCACGCCACGCTCCAGTTGCCAAGCTAGCCGGTCTTGATGGGACGCTCAATTGGCCCAAAGGGCTAACTAATGAAATTGCCGGGTGGCAGCAGGGCATTTTGTCCAACGGACGGATCCGGCAGGCCAGGACAGATTCGTACGCCATCCCGGGCAAGAACAGGAGCGCCCGTGTCGTGACACGAGCGAAAGTCGATGTGGGTGGCCGCGCGGCGCAAGGCCGTTTATCCGAATACGGTGGCATCTGGGTAGCGAGGCCGGTGTGCTGGTTTCAGTCGGCTGACGTCACTTGGCATCGGCCTGGAACTGGATACCTAGTGCGCACGAGCGGCCGCTAGGCCTTCGGCAATAACGTGTCAGGCGTTTCGCCGGGGCTGGCCGCCAGCTTCCGAAAGGCGTTTCAGCGCGGCGCCCGGAGGCTACCACTGCTGCTGTTGCTTGCCTTTGATGTTGCCCGCCACGCCGCCGGCCACGGCGCCGATCGCCGCGCCTGTCCAGCCACTGCCGCCGGCAATGGCGGCGATGCCGGCACCGGCCGCGGCACCGAGGCCAGCGCCGGTGACGGTGCCTTGCTGCTGCGGGGTCATGTTCGTGCATCCCGCGGCGCTGACGACGATCAGGATCGCGCCAGCCAGATGGAGTCGTTTCATGGCGTCACCTCACTTGCTGGTCTTCAGCCCAGGAACAACCATTTCGAACCAGATGGTTTCAATGACCGGCCGCTGCAATCGGTCGGGATGTGCCGCGTACCAGCGATCCAGCCCCTGGCTCACCGAATCGAGCGAATGGCTCTTGAGCCCTTGGGCAAAGCGCGGAAGAATGCTTTGCGCGTCGGGCGGCGGCTTGCCCTCGTGATAGGCGATATCCACCTGGACCATATTGGCGATGCCTACCAGGTAGGCCTTCTTGGTCTGCTCGGTGGAGGCTGTCCATTGCTTGCCGGTAACCAGTGGAATTTCGTCGCCACGGGCGCCGGTTGCCAATACCAGTGTCGCGAGTGCCCCAGCCGTCACTGCGAGCCGGCTTAGTCTATTTGCCATTGCGGTCTCCATCAGTGTTGCCATTACTCCACGCAGCCCTGCGCTCGTTCATATTAGTCGCTATTCCGGCGTATAGGAGCCGGCTAAACCGCGCGCTGTCGCTCAGAACTTGTGGCGCAGTCCCAAGGCGATGCCCAGCATGGAGCTTTGCCCGTTGGCCAGGGCATAGCTGTTGCCGAGCGACAGGCTGTTGGCATAGAAGATGGCGGCGGATTCCAGACCAAGGCCGGCATTTTTTGCATAGGCGGCACTGATATAGACATCGGTGCGTTTGGAGAATGCGTAGTTGGAAATGAAGGCGATCTGCCAGGGATTGGGCTGGCTGGCATTGCCGAACTGGTTCTTGACGTCGTCGTAGTTGTACTCAAGCATCAGGCCGATTGAGGGTGTCAGCTGATACGTCCCGCCGATCCAGTAAAAATTGTCGCGAAAGAATTCGGCACCTACCTGATTCTTGTTCTGGCCCCAGCGGTAGCCACCCATGATCTTGGCGGCACCGAATGCATAGCTGGCGCCTGCACCAGCCTTCTTGAACGTGCCGCTGCCCGCATTGGCCGGGTTTGCGGCGGGTGCGATGGTCGGATTGAACTGGTCATAGGTGACGACCAGACCCACCGGCCCTGCCGTATAGACCACCGACCCACCATAGGCGGTATCGCGCCGGAACTGGCCCGGTACTTCGCCGTTGCCGCCAAGAATGAACGGTGCACCAACCGTCGGCGGCAGCGCCAGGCCGGTGCCGAAGGAAAAGTGGGCCAGTGCCGTGACGGGCCCGAAATTGCCGGTGTACTTGATGGTGTTGTCCTCGCGGAAATTGGCCCCGGCCAGCACCACCGCAGGCTCGTACTGCGTGGCATAGGCAGCCGGGACGAAGTTCGCCAGCGACTCGAACATCGACGTGTACTGGCGGCCGATCGACAACTGGCCATACTCGCTTTGCAGCCCCACGAACGCTTGCCGGCCAAACAGGCGGCCACCTTGCTGCGAGGTGCCACTGTCCGCATTGAAGCCGCTTTCCAGAACGAAGACCGCCTTGAGGCCCATGCCCAGGGCCTCCGTTCCGCGTAGACCCCAGCGCGACCCGGATACACCGCCGGAGTCCATCCGCACCAGGCTGTGCGAGGGGCCAGGGTTGAAGCCATTTGCGGATGTGGGTACGGCGCCAAGGTGATTGACGTATTCAACGTTGACGTCGACAACGCCATAGAGCGTCACGTTCGATTGCGCGTGCGCCTGCCAGGCAAGAGCCTGCAACGCCACAAGTGCAAGAAGTCTCAGTCTCATGTCTGCCGCCTCCTCCTTGTTTTTATGGGTAGTTCATGGCTGCTGGCGTTTCGGTTTCACGCTCTTCGCTTGCATGGAATGCCACCCTGACGCTTCGATCTGTCTGCTGGCGCACGCACGTGTGGCGCGTCGGCGGTCGATTCCGACGCCGATGATTGATGAGGCAACGGCCCGGGCTTCCGGAAATCTATCGATCCATTCCAGTTCGGCATATCGAACCGGCATCCGGTCCCCCACTATGTCCACATGCATGGACAAGCATAGTCGCGCGCCGGCTGTCCCGTGCCTCTTGTTTCTTGTGGAGCATTCATGAAACTCACTTTCCTTGCGCCGGCATTGCGGGCGATGCCCCGTGGGCCAGCAATGACACGCGCGGTCCCGGAGCCAGCGCTGAACGCAGCGCCGAAGCCAGCGCCGAACGTAGCGGCGGATGCCGACGACGGCGTCATGAAGGGTTTTCCGCCGCCCCCCGACAAGCAGGTGGTGCGCGGCGGTGGGCTGCGTCCGCCATTCATGCGATGGGCGTTGAGCCACACCCGGGAGTTGGCGCCTACGGTGGGGATCCGGCACGCTTCACGGCCCATGCCGCTGGTAGACGCACCAGGCCTGCCATTCGACGAGTTGCCGCTGATGGTGGCGGGCCGAAGCCTGGGTCTGGACGACTACCTGCGTGCGACGCACACGGACGGCTTCGTCGTGCTGCATCGCGGTAACGTGGTCTATGAGCGGTACTTCGGTGATTTCCATCGTCATCAACCGCATATCTGGGCGTCGATGACCAAGTCGGTGACCGGGCTGCTGGCAGCGATGCTGATCCATGAAGGCAAGCTCGACCCGCACGCGCCGCTGAGCCAGTACGTGCCGGAACTCAAAGGCAATCCGTTTGGCGACGCCACCGTGCGACGCAACCTGGACATGGAGGTACCCGTCGGCTATCCGCAGGCGTTGCCTCCCGACCTGGGCCTATTTGGGGCTGTCGGCATCGTGCCGCGCAAGGACGATGCCCCCGACAATATCTACGACTTCCTGAAGATCGCGCATGCCACCGGCACCGCGGCCGAGGCGCCTGTCTGGTACTACCAGAATGGTTCGGCCGAGGCGATGGCCTGGGCGCTGCGCAGGATAACGGGCCAGCGATGGTCGCAACTGGTGACGGACCGGATCTGGTCAAGGCTGGCCGATGACGACGCCTACGCCAGCGTGGACCGTCTGGGTACCGAGATGGCAAGCGGCGGCCTGAATTCGACGCTGCGCGACGCCGCACGCTTTGCGGAGGCGGTACGCCGCGCGATGCAGGGCGACCTCTCGGGTCCGATTCCGCCAGCGGCGGCACGCATCGCGTTCGAGCCGGCAAGCAACCAGTCGCGTTTCGCCAGCGGCAACCTTGTGTCGGGCCGCGATGGCTATGGCTATCGCAACTACTGGTTCCAGTGCAACGATGGCGATGGCAGCGTCGAGGCCAGCGGCCGGTTCGGGCAACGCATCTACATCAACCCGGACAAGGACCTCGTCGCGGTCAAGTTCTCGGCAAGCCCGGACGACGCCGCACGCCCCACGAGCGCGGCCGACATCAGGCGGTGTGAGGATGCTGCCCGGGCACTGGAGACGTCCGCTGCGTTGATCGCAGCCGCGCTGGCCATACATCGAAGCCTGGAACACGACGGCGGCCTTGCCCAAGCGGCGGGTATCGGTCAAGGGTCGCCAGCAACATGAAGCAAGACGGAAGGAGTTTGACGGTGGGAAATCATTGCGTGACAGACGACACGAACCTGACCCGGCGCCGCTTTCTCGCGCTGGCCGGCGGCACCATGGCGATGGCCATCGCCGGTCCTGCGCTGGGGGACAAATGGCCTTCCCGGCCGATCCGCTTCGTCACCGCATCGGGTGCCGGCGACCCGGTGGATTTGCAGTTGCGCGAGTATCTGAAAGCCTTGTCACCTGCACTGGGCAACGTGCCGATGATCGTCGACAACAAGGTGGGCGCAGCCGGCCAGATCGCTGCGCAGTCGGTCTTGCTGGCGCCGCCGGAAGGGTATGACCTGCTGCTGGCCAGCGCGAGCTTCACCATTACGCAAAGCTATTTCCGCAAGCTCCCATACCGGCCGATGGTGGATTTCACGCCGGTGGCCATGACGGGCGCCGCACCGGTCGGCCTGGCCATCCCGGCTTCTAATCCGAGCCGGACATTGCGCGAATGGGCGGCCTGGGCGCGTCGTCAGGGTGGTGCGCTGAACTACGCGTCGCTTGGCAACGGCACCGTTCCCCATCTGTACGGATTTCAGCTCACCAACGACGTTGGCTTCGATGCCACGCACATCCCGTACAAGGGGGCTGGCGCAGGGCTGATGGACCTGTTGCGCGGGCAGATTTCGTTCATGATGCTCGACATCGTGAACCTGCGTCCCCTGCTGGCGAAGCAGCAGGTCAGATTCCTGGCCGTGACCGGCAATGAACGATCCGCGTACCTGCCCGACGTGCCCACGTTCAAGGAGCAGGGCTTCACCGGATACGACCGCACCGGCTGGACGGCCCTGATGGCGCGCCATGGCACGCCGCGAGACGTGGTGCAACGGCTCAACCAGTCCATGGACAGGACAAGCGCCACCGACGAATGGCGCCGCAAGCGCGCCGAAGTGTGGTCAAGCTGGCAGCCGATGGCACCGGACGAGATCGCGCGCCAGATGCAGGGCGAGGCCGCGGCCTGGGGAGAGCTGGTCCGGCGCGTCGGTGTCTATGGCGATTGATTGCGGTGAATGATGAGGGGTGGATGGCGAAGGCGACATCAAGGCCTGGCGCCGGTTGGCCGCAAGCCGGCCGCGCGCTTGACGAGTATCTCCACCAGACGGTCGGCAAGCGGTGAGTGGTAGCCGTCCTTGCGACGCAGGATGCCGACAGTTCGCGGCCACCTGAGGCTGGGCATGTCGAGCGCGCGCAACCCGCGCGTGGACTGCGCCAGTGTTGCGCGCCCGATTACCGTGAGCAGGTCGGTCTTTCGAATCGCCGCCATCAGGCCCTCTGCCGACGAGTTCGTTTCGAGCGCGACAGTGGGTGGCGGCAGGCCAGCATCGGTAAACGACGCATCGACCAGCTTGCGGGCGATGACGTCGGCATTGGGAAGCAACCACGGATAGTCCCCGAGACTGGCCAGTCGCAATGAACGCTTGCCATGAAGCGGATGCTGGTCACGGGCCACCACGACCAGATCGTCGTCGAACAGCAGCGTCTGTTCCATTTCGGCGTCCGGCTTGCGTGACAGCGTGGCGATGCAGAGGTCAAGCTCGCCACGGCGCAATCCGGTGACGAGCGGGTCGTTCAGGCCGATCGTCACTTGCACCCGGGCCGCCGGACGCTGTTTGATCAGGTCGGCGAACGCGTCCGAGAAAACCGAGCCGACAAGCGAAGACGGCACACCGACCCGGACTACCCCGAGCTTGCCCAGGTGGAGATCGTTGGCTTCCCGGATCGCATCGTGCAGCGAACTCCGGACCGTGAGGATGCGTTCCAGGAAGACATTGCCCGAGCTGGTCAGATCCATGCCCCGGGACGAGCGCACGAACAGCTGGATCCCCAACTGTTGCTCCAGGCGCTGAATGGCCTTGGTCAATGCGGGCTGGCTTTGTCCCACCTGTTCTGCCGCACGTGCGATCTGACCGGCCTGCGCCACCGCAACAAAGTAGTTCAGATCCTCAAGACGCATGGCATTCCCTTCGGTTATCAAGCATGGGGTGCCGATAATGAAAGGAAGGGTGCCGGATCGTCAAGGCATCCGGGTGTCATGCTCCGCATAAACGGTCGATTAATGCGATGCCAGGCCTTGTTGCTAGGGGCGCGGCCGGGCTGGCTCCATTTGCCAGCCTCCCGGGCAGCGTTTGACATGGGGGTAATAACCGCCGGGGTGGTCGCAGTAATACGACCACCCGTTCTCTGACGCACTGTCAGTATTTGCGGCCATCCGGCGGGTGGCCGGCGCCGACGGCGTGTCATAGCCGGACAAGGTGTCGTCCGCGGGGTAGTATGGCCCGCCGTCGTATGAGTATTCCCACCAGCCAGGCCATGCGGTGCCTACCGCGAAGTAGACCACGTGCCCATGGCTGGGGCGGAACCCGCCGTGACGAAAGCCACCGTGGCCCTGAAACCCGCCGCCATGAAAGCCTCCGCCATGAAACCCGCCGCCATGAAAGCCCCCGCCTTGGATGACGCCGCCTTGGATGCCCCCGCGGTGCATGCCGCCCGCGACGCCGCCTCGGCCGCCGGCAACGGACGGGCCGCCGATGGCCATCGCCGCGCCCGCCGCCAGTGCCAGGACGATCTTGCGAAACCTGCGCCCGTTCATGATGTGTCCTCGCTTGGCTGACTGGGTCCAATGCTGGCGGGGCGATCCGCCGCGCCCGGCTGACGGACGACGCGCGACGACCTGTAAACCGTAGCGCAATCGGATTCATTCCATCATATGTTGCGGACGGAACGCTGCAGCGCAACAAGGCCTTAAAATGCCGCGTGCGCCTTATGCGCAGATCGACGCCATGCCCCAGATTCACAAACTTCCCGCCATCGACGGCCAGCTTGGCTGGTTCGAAACGTCCGCTTCCCGTCACTCCGCCATTGGCCAGCCGCTGCACGGCCAGCATCATTTCGACTTCGCCGTGGTTGGTGCCGGCTTTACCGGCGTCGCGCTGGCAAGGCGTCTGGCCGAACTGCATCCGCAAGCGCGCATTGCGCTCGTGGAAGCGCTCGAAGTGGGGCAGGGCGCTTCTGGACGAAACGCGGGCTTCATCATCGACATTCCGCACAATGTGGACGGTGGCGAGGCCGACGCGGAATCGAACCGCCAGCTGCATGCGCTGAACCTGTTCGCCATCGAACGGCTTCGGGCCATCAAGGATCGCCATGGCATCGACTGCGCATGGCATGACGCCGGCAAGTACATGGCCGCCCACGAGGCACGCCACATCGGGGCGCTGGAGCATTTCGCACAGGGTCTGAAGCGGGCCGGGTTCGACTACGAGCTTGTCGAAGGTAGTGCGCTGGCGGAGCGGCTGGGCACGTCCTACTACAAGGCGGCAATCCATACGCCCGGCAACGTGCTGGTGAATCCGGCCGCGCTGGTGCGTGGCCTCGCATCGGCATTGCCCGAGTCGGTCACGTTGTTCACGCGCAGTCCGGTCACGGCCTGCCAATTTGGCCGCCGGCATACCTTGACCTTCGCTGGAGGTACCTTGCAAGCGGACAAGCTTGCGCTGACGGTCGGCAGCTTCAGCGAGACCTTTGGAAAGGTCCGCAACCGCCTGGCCGCGATCTTCACCTATGCGAGTCTGACCGAGCCGCTGACGCAGGATGAAGCGGCCCAGTTCGATGGCGTAGCGCCGTGGGGCACCACGTCCGCGCATCCGGCGGGCACGACCGTCCGTTACACCCCCGACCGGCGGATCTTCGTGCGCAACACGTTCCATTACCGTCCCGCGCTATGCGCGTCCGACCGGGATCTGCGCGCTGCCATGCGCCAGCATCGCTTGTCCTTCGAAGCGCGCTTTCCAGCATTGGCCGCCAGGCCGTTCGCATACACCTGGGGCGGAATGATCAGCATGACGCTGAATCACCATTCGATCTTTCGTGAGGAAGCGCCGGGCCTGTTCAGCGTGGTGGGCTGCAATGGCGTGGGGGTGGCCAAGGGCACCTACCTGGGCCACTACATGGCCGAGTTCATGTCCGGCATCCCGGGTCCTGCCATCGACTTCATCCTTGCCAACAGCCGGCCCGGGTGGATGCCACCCGACCCGCTCAAACGGGTCGGCGCAACGTGGCGGATGAGAAAGGAGCTGGCGGGAGCGGGCGGAGAGATCTGACGCAGCGGCGAGGATGAGCAGGGCGCGCGGCGATGTGGCATTCAGCGACAGCCCGGCTGTTCCAGTCGTTCGATATAGGCGTCGCCCCACTTCTTCATGGCCTCAAGTACCGGCGCGAGCGTCTTTCCGAACGGCGTCAACGTGTATTCCACGCGAGGCGGAACTTCGGCAAAGACCTCGCGGGTCACGATGCCGTGGGACTCCAGTTCGCGCAGCTGCAGCGTCAGCGAGCGTTGCGTCACGGTGCCGATCAGGCGCTGCAATTCGCCGAACCGTTTGGTGCCGTCCATCAGGTAATGGACGATCAGAGGCTTCCATTTGCCGCCTGCGACGTCGACTGTCGCAGCGACCGAGCACTGGTAGGTGGTAACCGAAGAGGTCATGGCGGGTCCCAATAGGATACTTTTTATCCCTATATATCAAAGATGTGCCTTCTTGTGGAAAAGCGCCCGGCCCTCGATAGTTCGGCTCAGTTGCGCTGGCCGTCGATCGGGGACGTCCGCGTCGATACCAGGAGTCTGATTGATGAAGGCCGCATATTACGAACGACAGGGCAGGGCCTCGGAAGTGCTGAGGCTCGGAGACCTTCCTGTTCCACTGCCCGGGCCTGGCGAGGTGCGGGTGTGCATCCATGCATCAGGCCTTAATCCGAGCGATATCAAGGCGCGCACGGGTTTTTCCGGTCCGTCCGCATTCTCGCTGGTCATTCCGCATCAGGACGGCGCCGGGGTCATCGACGCGGTCGGACCTGGCGTTGCGCCCACTCGCGTTGGCGAGCGGGTGTGGGTGTTCGAGGCGCAGTATCGTCGTCCGTTCGGAACCGCCGCGGAATATGCCGTCGTGCCGGCCCATCAGGCCGTGCCGTTACCCGGCAACGTGTCATTCGAAGTCGGCGCCTGTCTGGGCGTTCCGGCGCTCACCGCGCATCGCTGCCTGTTTGCGGACGGCGACATCAAGGACCGCGCCATTCTCGTCCAGGGCGGTGCGGGGGCGGTCGGCACGGCAGCGATCCTGCTGGCCAAATGGGCGGGCACCTGGGTGGCGGCAACGGTCTCAACGCCTGACCAGGCCGATGCCGCGCGACGCGCGGGTGCAGATCTGGTGATCGATCGATGGTCGGAAGACGTGGCGGCCATCGTGAAGTTGCATACGGGGCAGCGCGGTGTCGACCGGATCGTGGACGTCAGCCTGCAGGATAACTTCGATATCGATATGGCAAGCCTGGCTGGCGGCGGCATCATCAGCGCCTATGCCGTCGGCGCGGCCGCCGACCAGTTGTCGCTGCCATTGCTGAAAGCCATGATCGCCGGCTGTTTGCTCCGGTTCGTCTACATCTACACCGTCCCGGCAGCCGCAAAATCCGCAGCCGTTTCAGCGATCACCCAGTGTCTGGAGGACGGCGCCTACACGCCGACGATCGGGATGCAGGTGCCGCTCGACGCGATTGTCGACGCGCACGAAGCCCAGGAAACTGGCCGGATGATCGGCAAGATCATCGTCAAGCCACTGCCATAGGCCACGCTGCAGACCCGCGAACCGCCGACGCACGGCGCGGGTTCACTCCGGCACGATATCGGGGCGATCGCGCGGAAACTGCGCCAGGGTTTCGGCGCTGATGTTCAGCGTCTGCATGACCATCTCGGGCGGCGTATGGGCAAGCCAGTCGGACAGCGACACCTCGGCAAAGTGGTCGGCCTTGAAGACCTCGACCATGATCAGGTCCGTGTTGCCGACGTTCTGCACGTAGTGCCCCAGCCCCTTCTTCACGTAGCCGATATCGCCGGCGTTGAAGTCGGCGGTCATGGCCTTGGGGCCCGTGTCGAATACCGTCATGCGGCCCTTGCCCTTGATGTAGTACTGCCATTCGTCGGCGTTCGGGTGCCAGTGCAGCTCGCGCAGACCGCCCGGCTTCACCGTGACCAGCGCCGCCGCAATGTTCTGCGAGATGCGGAAATTCCGGCTGTCGGCAATCTGTACGCGGCCGCTGCGCGTCTCGCGCACCGGCTTGGCTTCGGACAGCGAGAACGTCACCGGCAACGCAGGCGGCCCCTTCTTCGACGCCGACGCGCGTTGGGCGGCGGCCAGGGGCCCCGGATCTTTCCCCTGGAAAATCCAGAGATTGTCGACAGGAATATTCCTGAACGATTCGACCGGCACGCCAAAGTTCGCTGCCAGCACTTCCGGCGGCGTATGGGCGATCCAGTCGGTGACCAGCAGCGTGTTGAACTCGGATGCCATGCCATTATCGAACGCGATCAGGAATTCCGCGCCCGTGGTGCCAGTTCCCTGCAGCGAATGGGGCAGGCCCGGAGGAAAGTACCAGAGGTCTCCCGCCTTGACGTCCTGCACCGAGGGGCGCCCTTCTTCGTCGAGCGTCGTGATGCGGCATCGTCCGTCGAGCATGATGGCCCACTCGGCCTGCTGATGCCAGTGCATCTCGCGAATGCCGCCGGCCGACAGCCGCATGTTCACGCCGGAAATGTCCTTGGAGATGGCAAAGTCTTCCTGCGTGACTTCGCGCGCCCAGCCACCGTTCTGGATCCGCTTGTGGGCATTGTTGAACGACGACCAGAACAGCGGCATGCCGTTGACGTCGGTGGCCGGCGCATCCTGGAACGACGGAAACTGCTCCGCCAGGGCATCGTTGCGCGGACCGGGATCGGTGAGACCCTGGCGGTTGCGCGCATTGATCGCGCCTTCCGGCGGGCGGTCGGGGTTGCCGAACGAAGCGGCGTGCGCCGACGCGGCAGCTGCTGCAAACGCGGTGGTGGCCGCGCCGATCATTACCTTTCGCCTGGTCAGGTCAGTCATGATGGATTTCCTTTTTCTTCGATGGGACAGTCCGTCGCATTGGCATCACGAAACACGGCGGGCCGTGATTCAAGGTTAGGCAGCGCAGCGGGCCTCGCCTATCAGACCATCACCATGGCGGCGCTATACGATGGTTTGTCGGCCTGGCCCGTCGGCATGAAGGGCGAGCGCACTGCCATGCGTGCGGAATCAGAACGTGACACGCACAGTGCCGTTGTCCGACCGCAAGAGCCTGACGTGCTCACCCGGATAGAAGTTGCCTTCGGATGCGGGTTGCGTGATGGCCTGCAGTCGCCCATCGCGAAGGCGCACCGTGATTTCGTATCCGGCCTTGCGGTCGATGTGATCCTCGATTTCGTGCCCGGCAACGCCGCCGGCCAGTCCGCCCGCAACACCGGTGATCCACGAACCGTGCCCGCCGCCAATGGCGCTGCCCGCGACGGCGCCCAGCAATCCGCCGCCGAGTTCGCCGACCAGCGTGGACGTGGGACTGCTGTCGTCGATCTGCACCGACCGTACCCGCTCGACCACCGCGGTACTCACCGACTCCGGCCGCTGCAGCTGTCCGGCGTCGTAGACGGTGCCTGACGGACCGATGCTCGCGCAAGCTGACGCGAGCCCTGCGGCGGCCACCAGCGCCGCCGTGACGCGCATCCGATTGAGGTTGGAAAACATGAACGCTCCTGTCAACGCAGTTGGGGATGCCCGCCAGGTATCGCCATGCCGGGCATGGAGGTGCTCAGGCGCCGTTGTAGTTGATCTTCAGCGTCTGGTTGTCGAGCGACGTACGGACCTTGTCGGACAGCTTCCGGGTGGGCGCCTTCCGGCATTCATCGACCACATGGGCGACCGTGTGCGGGGTATCGACGACGATCTGGTCGTTCTCACGCACGCCCAGCTTGTCGACGCTGGCGATCCAGTAGATCACCGCCGGCTTGTAGGTTTCGCTGACCGACAGGAACTCTTCGCAGGTCATCTTGAAAGGCTTCACAGTCTTGACGTCGTCAGTCGCAGCCGCGGCGACGAGCGGGGTGGAGAGGGCGGCGATGGCAAGGGAAAGGATCAGGCGTTTCATGTGGGCTCCTGGGACGTCGCATGGGATGGGTTGGGCCGGTGGGCAAGCAACGTAGCCGTCCGGTCGAGAACGATCCTATGGGCGGACGGCGCCGGACCGTTTCGGCAACCCGCAAGCCATTGCCAAATCACATGACGGGGAGCGAGATTCCGCGACGATGTCCCCAGCCATCAAACGACGGTCCCAAAATGTCAAATGCTCGGCCGAAATTTCGCCAATACTGCAACGGATACCCATGTGGAATTCCGCCATTCCGCGAATGGCGGCGTCTCCCGGCCCGGGCATCTCACACAACGAGAATCGAGGAGAAAAAATGGACCGTATGAACTGCCTTGCTGCTGCCTTGGCCTTGTCGATCAGCATCGCGAGCGGCGTCGCCAGCGCGCAGGCCTCGCAACCTGCGGCACCGGCGCCGGCGCCCGCCACCACCGATGTCAACGAAGTCCCGCAGCCTCCGCAAGGCATGACGCCGGCCGAGCGCAAGAAGTGGTTCATGGAACGGTTCAAGGCGGCCGACACCGATCACGACGGCAAGCTGACCCGTGAGGAGGCACGCGCTGGCATGCCGGAGGTCTACAAGCGATTCGACAAGATCGATACCCGGAAGCACGGCTACGTGACCGAGCGTCAGGTGGGGGCAGCCTGGTCAAAGATGATCCAGGACGATATGCAGAAGAAAAATCCGATCATCAATTGAAGGCAAGGCCCTGACGGTGCCGAACCACGGGATGCCGGAGGGGCTACGCCAGCCGCCTTGCCGTGACAATCGGAAGATCCCCGTTTTTTGCTGGCCCGGCGCGTTCCTGCGTGGCGATATTCCGCTGCAGCCATTGAAAGACATGGGCCGTATATTCGTATTGCCGACCGCGGACCTGCCGGGTATGATCCGTTCGCTCATGTAGTGTTCCCTGTATGAAGTGCGGGATGAAAGGCCGCGAGCGGTCGGGAGGTTGCCGGCAGCAGGCCGGCGAGCGTGCATGGCCAGTGCCGTAGCGCGCGGCATGCTACCTCCGCATGCCGCCGATCCCGCGCCGTTCTCCTGTCATGGCCGATATGACCATACGTTGGTATGACTGTCCGCCTATGGCGGTATGCGCGGCCCCTGCAGGTCATGTGCGCCGCCAGACCCGCCCAGGGGCATGGCCGGACCACCGCGCGTATTTCTGATGCAGGCGTGCGCGGCCGTCGGCGCCGTTTAGCCAATCTTCATTTTGTAAATGCCGGCGCAAATGCTGGTATGGGCCCACTCACCTGCCGGGCCTATGGTGTGTTGCAGGCAAACCATGGTGTCATTCCGCCGCGCCGTTCGGAGAAACGGCAATCGGAGAATGACCATGACCTTGGACACGGCTGCGCCGCCAAACGCTTCTTCCCAGTCTTCCCTGTACGCGGGCCCGACCCACCGGGCCGCCATAGCCCTGTGGAGCCGGTACTGGTCCCGCATCGGCCGAATGTGGTACGCGGTGGCCCTGGCCGTGCTGCTCCTGTTGCTTGCCGCGGAATGGCAGGCGGGCGGACATGGCCTCACGTTGGCTACCCCGTCACGCAGCGGCATTCCGTTGATTGTCGTGCTGTGCTTCGGCGCCGGCGTGGTGCTGGTGGCGGGCGTCTGCGTGCACCGCATGTTCAAATTGCGGGCCGCCGTGGTGGTGCTGGCCGCCCGGCTGGAGCAGCTGTCCGACACGGACCCCGGCCGCAGCGAGCCATTGCCGGAGATGGGCTTCCCCGGGATGGACAGACTGGTTCGCGCCATCAACGGCGCCCGCCGGCGGTGCGCCGAGCGCGAATCGGAATGGCTGACGATGCAGGCATCTTGCGCGCACGACCTGCGCACGCCGCTGACGCGCATGGTCCTGCGTTGCGACCTGATCGAGGACGCGGCGCTGCGCGCGGCGATGGAACGCGATCTCGACGAAATGCGCGAGCTGGCAGAGGCCGGGCTGGCCTGTGCCCGCATGCAAAGCGGCCTTGCGCAGAAGCTGCGGAATGTCGACGCCGACGGCATGCTGGCCGCGCTGGTGCAGAACTATCGCGATGCCGGCTGCACACTGACGCTCGATGGGCTGGTGGGCCGGCCTGTCGTGACATGTCCGCACGCGCTGCGCCGCATCCTCGTCAACCTGGTCGACAACGCGTTCCGCTATGGCAACAACGTCCGCGTGCGGGTGCGTGCCGACGGGGGGCGCCTGCATCTGGCCGTGCTCGACTCCGGGCCCGGCATTGCGCCGGCCGAACTGGACGCCGTGTTCATGCCCTGGTATCGATCGCCCGAAACCGCGGCGCGCGGGCCGGGTAGCGGCCTGGGCCTGGCCATCGCCCGGCGGCTGGCGCAGGCGATTCGCGGCGACCTGGCGCTGCAGAACCGGCATGAGGGCGGGCTCGAGGCGCGGCTGTCGTTGCCCCTGTGATGGCATGGATGGATGCACGTAAGCGCCGGGCACGTCCGCGCGCTTACGGGTTCACGATTGTGCGGTAGCGCATCGGCTGCCCGACCGGCGGGAGGACGGGTCTGCGCAGCAGCGCATCGACTTCCACCGCTTTCCCGGGCGTCCCGAACTGCCTGGACCTGTTCCCGGCGAAGGAGATCTTGCGGATGTGCGCGCCCAGGCCGCGGTCCCAATGGGAAGATGAGCGCATCCCTGATTGCCGGGGAGAATCCGCTGGCTGTATCATCACCGATCGCCCAATGCGTCACTTCATGACGGCATCGAACGATGACAACCACCAATAACATCAGTCAGACCTCGTTGCCCGCGGCGTTAATCCCGGGCTGGTATGCGGAACTCGGCGCCGATGGCAAGCGCGCTTTCAAGGCGTCGTTTGCCGGATGGGCGACCGACGCGTTCGACTTCATGGTGTTCAGCTTCGTGCTGGCCTCGCTGATCGATCTATGGGGGCTGGACCGCAGCAAGGCAGGCCTGCTGGGCACAGTGACCCTGATCTTTTCATCGATCGGCGGCTGGATTGCCGGCATGCTGGCCGATCGATACGGACGCGTCAGGGTGCTCCAGTGGACCATCCTCTGGTTCTCGTTTTGCACGCTGGCCATCGGGTTTGCGCAGAATTTCGAGCAAATCTTCGTGCTGCGCGCGCTGCAGGGGTTGGGTTTCGGCGGCGAATGGGCGGTTGGCGCCGTGCTGATCGGCGAGATCATCGCGCCGCAACATCGCGGCAAGGCCGTCGGTCTGGTGCAGAGTGGCTGGGCGATCGGCTGGGGCGTGGCGGCCATCCTCTACAGCATCGCGTTCACGCTGCTGCCCGAAACCATCGCATGGCGCAGCCTGTTCTGGGTGGGCATCCTGCCTGCGCTGCTGGTGCTCTATATCCGCAAGCACGTGCCGGAACCGCAGGTGTTCGTGGCGGAGTCTGCCCGCCGGATCAGCGGCCATCCGGTTTCCGTCTGGGCCATCTTTGCGCCGCCCTTGTTGCGCCGCACGCTGCTGGGAGCGTTGCTGTGTACCGGCATCCAGGGCGGCTTTTATGCGATGTCCACGTGGTTGCCCGCCTATCTGCGGCTCGAGCGTCATCTGTCGGTATTCAACACCGGCGCCTACCTCTTCGTGATCATCGCGGGCTCGTTCTGTGGCTATGTCGTGGGGGCGTACCTGGCCGACTATTGGGGCCGGCGGCGCAACTTCATCATGTTCTCGGCGCTGTCGATGGTGTCGGTGTACCTGTACCTGACGCTGCCGCTATCGAACCAGCAGATGCTGTGGCTGGGCTTTCCGCTGGGCTTTTCGTCGTGCGGCATCTTCAGCGGCGTGGGAGCCTACCTGACGGAACTGCATCCCTCGGAATCGCGTGCGAACGGCCAGAGCTTCACCTACAACTTCGGTCGGGGCATTGGCGCACTGTTTCCGGGTCTGGTCGGCATACTGAGCCATACGGCCGGTCTTGCGACAGCCATTGCCATCTTTTCCGGCGCGGCCTACGGCGTGGTGCTGCTGACGGTCTTGCTGCTGCCGGAGACCAAGGGCGCTTCGCTGGAGGCGCAGCCCACCAGCGAGTAAGCCCGGCCCCGCGACAGGATGCGGGGATTTGTATCACTACGTATCGAGCCAGACGACTGACGCACGCTGATACGAGGACGCTGCCCCGGTGACACACCTGCGATACGTCCTCGCCGCCTAATGGAATCCCGATACCGAATTCGCGGAGCCACCATGAAGCTGATGTCTGTCGTAGCCCTGACCGCGGTCGCCACTGTCGTGCTCACGGGCGCCACTGCTGCTGCCGCACAGTCCGGCGCGACGCCCAATCCCGGCGCCACTGGCAATCCCAATGCGTCGCCCATCTACGGCGTAACCCTGCCCGAGGGCTACCGCAACTGGCAACTGGTGGCCCCCGCCCTGGAGGGCGAGCCGCTGAACGAACTGCGCACGGTCGTGGGCAACAAGATCGCCATCGATGCATACAAGCGCGGCGAGCTACCGTTTCCGGATGGCGCGGTACTGGTCAAGCTGGCCTGGAAGTACACGCAATCGCCTGAGTTCAAGTCTGCCCTGGTGCCCGGACACGCCACCACCGTGCAGGTGATGGTCAAGGACTCAAAAAAATACGCCGCCTCGGGTGGCTGGGGCTACGGGCGCTTTATCGATGGCAAGCCCGCCGACCTGGCACAGCATCAAACGTGTTTTGCCTGCCACAACGCGCTCGTGAAGAACCGCGACTACGTATTCACGCGACTTGCGCCGTGATCCCATCCTGATCGCGCCGTCTCCGCCCAGCGGTCAATCGGCAGCCGGGCAGCCGGGCGGCCGGGCGCCGCGGCATCGATACATCGTGCGATTTCGAAATATGCGGGCGGTATCGACAAGGTGCCGCGCCGACACCGTTCAAGCTTCACCCGCGCCGCCGTTCCCTGTTTTGGGTTCGCGGGTTTCTTTTCTGGCCGGCTGTACCCGTCTGGCCTTTACTTGAGGAGGATGAAGATGCTGAAGAAGACCGTACCGATGCTGATCGTTGCCGCGCTGACGGCCGTGAGCGCCGTGCAACTGGCCCACGCGCAGACAAACTCGGGCCGCACGCTGCGCAAGGTGGACCCTTATACCGATGGTGCCAAGGTCGGTAAGCCTGATCCGTATCTGGACGGCGCAAAGGCCGACAAGTTCGATCCGTACGCCGGCGGCGCCAAGACATCGACCCGCACGGACCTGGCCCCTCGCAAGGCCGATCCGTACACCGACGGCGCAAAGATCGGCAAGGCCGACCCGTACACGGACGGCGCCAAGGTTGGCAAGCCCGATCCGTATCTGGATGGCGCCAGGACCGGCAAGCCCGATCCCTATACCGACGGCGCGAAGCACTGAGGATCGGCATTGTGGTGTACGACGGTCAGGCCCGGCAACGTTCCAGGCGTCCGTCGATGTCCTGCGCTATGCCGGCACGATCTGCTGGTCGGGCCCGGTGCTGGAGGCTTCCAGGACGATAGAACTGTGCAGGCTGCCAAAGAGCATCAGCATTGGATAAGCGGTGTTCGCCGACCACGTGCGTACACCCGACCTGTTGCGTTCGCGCGCGGCCACACTGTTCGACTGGGTATGTCAGGGCAAACTGAAAGTGTCCGATGGCGGCGAGTGCGCGCTGGCCGATGCCGCCAACGCCCGCGCCGACATGTGGAGCCGCAAGGCCTCCGGAAAACCGGCGCCCTTCCCGTGACGATGCCGGCTGTCGATCCGGCTGCGGATACCGTGACGGTACGCGGATGCGCTACTTCACGTTGCCGCCGAGTACTTCGCGGCGGGCCCGCAGGACGTGGATCGACTGGCGCAAGACGGCGAGCGTTCCTGCAGCGTGGGCCTCTCCGCTGCCGGAGGCCAGCCGCGCCGCAACTTCCGCGCGCCGCAATTCAGCCTCGCGCTCGGCGATATAGCGATCAAGAATCACCAGATCCCGCAGTGTTTTTCCTTTTTGCATGGCTGTCAGAGGGGATGGAGGAATGACTCACTTCAATATATCGGCCCGAATGGCGCGCACGCGGCCTAACTCGGCACAAAACAGCCGCCAGGGACTGTCCGAATTGCATTCATTTCGTACAATCGATTGCATCACGGCTCGACATATATTCGGGGGCTCTTGCACTATTCGCGCCATGCAAGAGAGTCAGTTCGTATTCGAGCCGCTCCTTTGAGAGCGGCTTCTTTTTTTGTGCGGCACCCTCCGGCCGGGGAAGCCGGACGCCATGGGTTGGGGAACTTCCTGCGTAGTATCATTGCGCTCTCTATCCAGCATCGGCGCGTCCTCGTTCATGGCTCGGTCCAAGGTGAAATCCATTCCCAGTCAACTTCACTTTCCTGTGGTGGGAATTGGCGCATCCGCCGGCGGGATCGAGGCGCTGCGGTTATTCTTCGAAGCCCTCCCAGGCCGGACGGGTGCCGCATACGTCATTGTGCTGCACCTGTCGCCGGATCACGCCAGCTCGCTGCCGGGCATCCTGTCCGGCGTCACTTCGATGCCGGTGCAGCAGGTCAACGAAGCCATCGTCATCGAGCCCAATCACGTCTACCTGATCGCGCCGTCGATGGTGCTGACGATGGTGGACGGTTACCTGCAGGTACAGCCGGCTGCGTCGCATGATGACCGGCGCATGGCCATCGACCTGTTCCTGCGTTCGCTTGCGGAAGCCCACCGTGACCGGGCGGTTGGTATCGTACTGTCGGGCGCCGGTGCCGACGGTGCCGTCGGGATCACGCGGGTGAAGGAGCTGGGGGGCATCGTGTTGGCCCAGCAACCCGAGGACGCGGCGTTCTCGAGCATGCCGCGCGCCGCAATCGGTACGGGGCAGGTCGATTTCGTGCTGCCCGTGGCAGACATGCCCCAGCGCCTGCTGGAGATGTGGTCCAACAAGCGCCGCATTCGGGCCACCGTGGAGGCCGAGTCCGACGCCGACGACGCCGTTGCCACCGACAACGAGCGGATTCTGCGCGAGATCATGGTCATCCTGCGCACGCGCACCGGCCACGACTTCCGCCAGTACAAGCGCGCCACGGTGCTGCGCCGCATCGAACGCCGCATGCAGGTCAGCGGGCTGTCGGAACTGCAGGAGTATCGCGACTTCCTGCACGACCACCCCGACGAGACGCCGCACCTGCTGCAGGACATGCTGATCAGCGTGACCAATTTCTTCCGCGACAAGGACGCCTACGACCTGTTGCAGAACGATGTCGTGCCGCAGCTGCTGGAGCATCGCATCGAAAACGAGCCGATTCGCGTCTGGTCTGCCGGCTGTGCCACGGGCGAGGAAGCCTACTCGCTGGCGATGCTGCTGGCGGAGGCCTCGTCGCGCAACGCGGAAGCCGTGCCATTCCAGGTGTTTGCCACCGATATCGACGAGCGTGCCATCTCCTACGCGCGCACCGGGCTGTATCCGGAATCGATCCTGGCCGATGTCGATCCTGGCCGCGTGCGCCAGTTCCTCGTGAAGGACGCCGCCCACTACCGGGTCAAGAAGGAACTGCGCGAACACGTGCTGTTTGCCCTGCACAACGTGCTGCGCGATCCGCCGTTCTCGCGGTTGGACATGATCTGTTGCCGCAACCTGCTGATCTACCTGGATCGCGAGGCGCAGCTCGATGTCCTGCGCACCTTCCACTTTGCACTGCGTCCCGGCGGCTATCTGTTCCTGGGCAGTTCGGAGGCGGCAGACAGCGTCAGCTCCCTGTTCTCGGTGGTGGACAAGAAGGCGCGCGTCTACCGGGCCAATGTGGCGGTGCGTGGCGAGGCGCCGGTGCCGATGTCGGCCGCGATGCAGAACATGCGCATGCCGATTGCCATCATGCAGCCGCCTGGGCGACGCAAGTTCTCGTTCGGCGACCTGCACCAGCGTCTGGTGGAGCAGCATGCCCCCCCGAGCGTCCTGGTCAGCCGCGAGTCGGACATCGTTCACCTGTCGGATCGCGCCGGGCGCTTCCTGGAATATGCGGGCGGCGAGCCGTCGCACAACGTCATCGCGGCGGTCCGGCCCGAGTTGCGTCTGGAATTGCGCACCGCCATCTTCCAGGCCCTGCAGGCCAACCATAGCGTGGAGGCGCGACGCGTTCAGCTGACGCGGGATGGGCGCAACTACTTCGTCAACATGATCGCGCGCCCGGTACATGACGCCGAGGCCAATGCGGACTTCGTCCTGATCCTGTTCCACGAGGTGGAGGACAGCATGAGCGAGTCGTCCGACACCCCGCAGAAGCGCCAGCCCGACCCGATCGTCAGCCAGCTCGAACGCGAACTGCATCGCACCAAGGAACAACTGCAGGCGACGATCGAGCAGTCGGAAACGTCCACCGAGGAACTGAAGGCGTCCAACGAGGAACTGCAGGCCATCAACGAGGAACTGCGCTCGGCCACCGAGGAACTCGAGACCAGCAAGGAAGAGCTGCAGTCGATCAACGAGGAACTCACCACGGTCAATGCCGAACTGAAGTCGAAGGTCGAGGAAACCAGCAAGATCAACGACGATCTGCAGAACCTGATCATGGCCAACGACATTGGCACGATCTTCGTCGACCGGAACATCCGTATCAAACGCTACACGCCGCGTGCCACCGACGTGTTCAGCATCATTCCGTCCGACATTGGCCGCTCGCTGCTGGACATCACGCACCGGCTCGACTACGACAAGCTGTCCGACGATGCGGCCGAGGCCTTCGATTTGCTGCGACTGATCGAACGCGAGGTGCAAAGCAGCGATGGCCGCTGGTATCTGGCGCGCTTTCTGCCCTATCGCACGACCGAAGACCGCATCGACGGCGCAGTGCTGTCGTTTATCGACATCACGTCGCGCAAGGCGGCAGAGGCCCAGTTGCGCGAGGGCGAACGGCGCATGCGCATCGTGGCCGAAAGCACGCGGGACTACGCCATCATCACCTTCGACGACGACGGCCGCATTACCAGCTGGAACATGGGCGCCGAGCGCATTTTCGGCTACACCGAGGCCGAACTGCTGGGCGAGCCGGCCGATGTGCTCTACCTCCAGCAGGATCGCGATCGCGGTGTGCCGGCGGAGGAAAGGGCGCAGGCACGCAAGTTCGGGCGGGTAGAGGAGGATCGCTGGCACCTGCGCAAGGACGGCACGCGCTTCCGCTCCACCGGGGTGCTGTCCCGGCTGGAACAGTCCGGCGTCAGCGGCTATGCCAAGATCTGCCGCGACATGAACGAGGCGCTGCCTGCCGGCGCGCTGCGCCTGGATGGCGATTTCCGCTCCACGCCCGTCCAGGATCATCGTGACGAGTTCCTGGCTGTGGCGTCGCACGAGCTGAAGCATCCGCTGAACCTGATCAGCGCCAGCAGCGAACTGATCGCACGCTCCGCCGAGGCGCGCCGCAACCCGATGATCGCCCGCGCCACGGAAACGATCCGGCGTACGGTGCTGGGCCAGGCCCAGATCATCGACGACCTGCTGGACATGTCCCGCGTGCGCACTGGCAAGCTGTCGGTCGCGCGTGCCACGATCGATTTCGCGGAGGTCGTCCGGCATGTCAGCGATGCGGTGCGCGAAGAGGCAGGCCAGCGGGGAACGACGCTCGAAGCGGTATTGCCGGATCAGCCCGTGTGGATTCATGCCGACGTGACGCGCATCGAGCAGGTGGTCTGGAACCTGCTCAGCAATGCGCTGAAATTCACGGAGTCAGGCGACCACATCAAGGTGGTGCTGGAAAGCGATGCCAGCGTTGCGCGATTGACCGTCGAAGATTCCGGGATGGGCATCGATGCCCAGACACTGCCCCATATCTTCGACATGTTCCGTCAGGGCGTCGCCATGCGGGCGCGGTCCCGCGGGCTGGGCATCGGCCTGAATCTGGTCAAGGAAATCACGACCCTGCATGGCGGCAACGCGGAAGCCGCATCGGCCGGCCCCGGTCAGGGCAGTACCTTCACCGTGACGCTGCCGGTCGGCACGCCCGCGACCGCCGATGACGAGGCCGAGGCGCTGCCGGCATCGTTGCTGCGCGGCATGCATGTAATGCTGGTGGACGATGACCAGCAGACCGTGGATACCTTCCGCATGCTGCTCGAGGCCGAAGGCGCCCTGGTCGATGTGGCCAGTGACGGCGAGTCGGCGCTGGCTTCCATGGAGATGCACAAGCCCGACCTGCTGTTGTCGGATATCGGCATGCCCGGCATGGACGGCTATCAGCTGGTCCACCGGGTGCGCGGGCAGGCCGCGCTGAAGGAAGTGCCCGCTATCGCGCTGAGCGGCTATGGCCGCCACAGTGACGTCGACGCGGCCCTGCAGGCGGGATTCGACGCGCATCTGCCCAAGCCGGTCATGCTGGATGACCTGCTGTCCACGCTCATGCGCCTTCGGCTTGCCTGACAGGCGCCGGTGCGCCATCCGGCCGCGGCACATGGTCAGCCGGGTCGGGCGGCATGGCTTCGAGCACGAAGCGCCGGTGCCGGCGTAGTGCCTCGACCGTCGCGCGCAGCGCATCCAGCAGTTCCAGCCCATTGCGGGTGGGCAGCCCGTCCTGCTTCAGCTGGCGCAGCACCCCAATCTGCCGGCGGATAATCGTCCGACCTTCGGAAATGTGACGGTCTACCTGCGCCAGCGCCGCTGCAGGGTCGAAGACGCGACGCTGCCCGGTACGAGACGGATCATGCATGGAGTGGCGCGGGATGTCCCGCCCCGGAGGGAAGCGGCTCGCCGTAGCCGGGACACTGGTTGCGGTCGATCCAGTCCTTGGCCCAGGCCAGCCCTTCGGCCATGGCCCGTTCGCACGTTCGGAAAACGCCAATGTCGCACGACTGCACCAGGACCGCGCCGCCTTGCGCCACGCGCCCTGATGCCTGCCAGTTGTTTTCGCCCAGAAACAGCGCGGCGCCTTCGACGGTATGCCCATAGTACTGTTGCATTGCCATGGCGGTCTCCTTGCTTCCAGATACCCAGGCATATCGATTGCCTGTGGAAAAATTGTAAGAAGACCGCCCGAGCGGCGATACATTGCAGCGTTGTCCGGAATGTCCAGGTTCAGGACATCCTGATATGCTTGCACTCACTATCGGTCACGCGCCGCGCCATGCCCTCGACCCACGTCTATACCAATCAGGCTTCCACCCTTCGCGAATTCGAAAGCGAATGCGTCAGCTTTGACGCCGCCGGTTATGTCGTGGATTTCGGACAGGCCTGGTGGGAATGCAGCCCGGCGTCGATTGCTGCGCTCGATCGCCCCCGTATGCAGCAGCTTCTGCGGCGTCTGCGTGCCGGGGATGTGGTGGCAACGCTGCGGCTCTGCAGTCTTGGCAGCTCCGTGCGCGACGTGGTCGCCACCGTGGAGCGGTTCCGGGCGCTCGGTGTGAAACTTCACTGCGTCGAAACCGGCGAAGCGATGCTGACCGACGCCGGCTCAACGGCATTCCGGACACTGCGGGCCGTGGAGAGCCTGGAACGCGACGCGCGCAGCGCCCGGATGAAGGCCAGTGCCGAGCAGGCCGTGGAGCGCGGTAGCCGGCTGGGCAGGCGTCCGGCGCTGGCGACCAACATGCACGATGAAATCCGGGCGGCGCTGCGCCGGGGCACCTCGGTCAGCGAACTGGCACGCACTTTCAAGGTGTCGCGCCAGACCATCATGCGGATCCGGGACGTCCACCCGGAGTGACGCCGCGCCCGCGCGCCATGTACGATCGGCGTGGCGCGATGCAATTCTTGCCCGCCCGCTGCCTGTGACCTTGCGTGAATGCTGGCGTGGCGATAGGCATACTCCTTGCGCTTGGCGATACCGTTCCCGAACTTTCGGTTGCGGAGGGCAAGCGCATGCCACAGACCGCGATGCCAGTATCGCGCCGGCGGATTGCCGGCGAACTCTGGACGGCCATCTGGCGCCATCGCGTCCGTGTCGTGGTGGCCGTCGTCCTGCTGCTGCTGGCCAAGGCCGCCACGGTGTCCGTCCCGCTGATCCTGAAACTCATCGTGGACGAGGCGGCGTCGGCCCAGACGCTGGTCAACCCCGCCGGCGCCGCCAGCATGGGGCCGTTGGTGCGTCTGATCGTGACGATCCCGGTCTTCCTGGTGCTGGCCTACGCCCTCCTGCGACTGCTCGGCAACGCCTTCAACGAACTGCGTGACGTGGTGTTTGCGCATGTCGCGCAAAGCACCGTGGCCGCCTTCACGGCCCGCGCGTTCTCGCACCTGCACGGGCTGGGTGCGCGATTCCATTCGCAGCGCGAGACCGGCGGCATCATCCGTGACATGGACAAGGGCACCGCCGCCATTGGCTTCCTGCTTGGCGTTGCCGTCTTCACCATCGTGCCGACGCTGCTGGAGATCGCGGCCGTGCTGGTCATCATGGTGGCAGGCTACGGCGGCCAGTTCGCCGCGATCATCCTGCTCGTCTTCGTGCTCTATTCGGCCTGTACGGCACTGCTGACCCGGCGCCGCATGCGGGTGCAGCGCCGTGTCAACGCCGTGGAGGCGCAGACCAACAGCAAGGTGGTGGATAGCCTGCTCAACTACGACACCGTCAAGTATTTCGCCCGCGAATCGTTCGAGTCGCGGCGCCTCGGCCGCCTGCTGGACCGCTGGGTCGAGGCCAGCGTGGAAAACCAGCACGCGCTGTCGGCGCTGCATATCGCGCAGAGCGGGTGCATTGCCATCGGGGTTGCCAGCGTCATGCTGCTGGGCGTGCAGCGGGTGGCGCAGGGCACGCTGACGGTCGGCGACCTGGTGCTGATCAACGCGTACATCATCCAGGTGGTGTTGCCGCTGAATACGCTCGGCTTCATTTTTCGCGAGTCGAACGACGCGATGACCAACGTGGAACGCCTGTTCTCGCTGCTCGACGCAAAGGGCCGTGCCGGCGAGGACGACGATGCGCCCGGCGCGCGGCCGCTGGTAGTCAGGCAGGGCGACATTGCGTTCGAGCACGTGAACTTCAGCTACGACCCCAGCCGCCAGACGCTGTGGGACGTGAGCTTCCGCGTGGGCGCGGGCCAGACCGTGGCGGTGGTGGGCGGCAGCGGCTCCGGTAAATCGACGCTTGCGCGCCTGCTGTTCCGGCTTTATCAACCGGACTCGGGTCGCGTGCTGATCGATGGACAGGACCTGCGGCTGGTCACCCAGCGCAGCCTGCGCGAGGCGGTGGGCATCGTGCCGCAGGACACCATTCTCTTTAACGACACGATTGCCTACAACATCGCCTATGGCCTGGAGGGCGCCTCGCGGTCCGATGTGGTGGAAGCCGCGCGCGCGGCCCAGCTCGATGCGTTTGTCGATCGTCTGCCGGACGGCTACGAGACCATGGTGGGTGAGCGCGGCGTGCGCCTGTCCGGCGGCGAGCGCCAGCGCGTGGCCATCGCGCGCGCCATGCTCAAGCGGCCGCCGATCGTGGTGTTCGACGAAGCCACGTCCGCGCTCGATACGCGTACCGAGCGCGCCATCCAGCTGGAACTGACGCGCGTGGCGAAGGGCCGTACCGCATTCATCATCGCGCACCGGCTATCGACCATCACGGATGCGGACCATATCCTGGTCATGGAACACGGCCGGGTGGTGGAGGCCGGCACGCACCAGGCGCTGCTGGCGCGCGGCGGCGTCTACGCGCAGATGTGGCGGCTGCAGCAGCAGCAGCGCGAACTGGAGCGCACCGAAGAGCGCCTGGCGCTGCAACCGATCCGGCTCGAAACGATTGTCGCGGGGGTGGTGGACGGCCTGCGCGAGCGCATCGCGGCCCGCCATATCCACCTGTTCACGGTCGTGGGAGAGGCAGAGCTGCGTGTAACCGGCGATCCGGGGTTGCTGCAGAAGGTGATATGGGAGCTTTGCGAACGCATCGTCGATGCGGTGGAAGCGGGTGGCCGCATCGAATTGCGCCTGGAGCGCAGCAACGGCGACGCGGCGCTGACGCTGTCGGCTACGGCGTCGGCGCAGGGTCATCCGGTGTCGGCCGCCGAGATCCAGCGGCTGCAGGCAGAGCTTGCCGAGGCCGGTATCACGTTGAAGGCCGATACGGCCCAGCAGATGTGGCAGCTGCGCATGCCGATGCGCCCGTTGGGCGAGCCGCTGGCGACGCCCCAGGTGTCGTTGACAGACGCGCCGCCGCTTGCGCTGGGTCCGCAGACGCTGCGCGGCTGCTGCGTGCTGGTGCTGGACGACGATGCGCCCACGCGCGACGTGCTGGTCGATGCGCTTGAAGATCTTGGTGCCGAGGCGCTGGCATTCGCGCACGGGCGCGACCTGTTGCAGCACCTGTCGGAAGCAGCGCCGGGCCAGTGGCCCCAGGTGCTGCTCTGCGACATCGCACTGGACGATGAGGACGGCTACACCGTGCTGCGCGACGTGCGGCGCCTGGAATCCCAGCGCGAAGTGTCGCTGGTACGCCGCGTCACCGCCATTGCACTGTCCGGGCACGCGCAGCCGCAGGACCGCATCCGCGCGATGATGGCGGGCTTCCAGCTGCATCTGTCGAAACCGGTGCAGATGGCAGAGCTGATTGCGGCGATATCGGCCCACTACCGGCACGCCGCGACCGGGCCGGCGGCCCCACCGGCCGACCCGCTTCCCGCGGGATCCTCCCGGCTGCCGCCTGGCTCGCGCAATGAGTCGTCCTGACTGATCCGGCGTCAGCGTTGCCGGCGCGTGAGCCGCAGCGCCGCCACCACATGGTCGCTCACCACGGCCCGCTCACGTAGCACCCAGTGCATCCCTTGCGCCAGTTCGCGCCATCCCGCCACGCCCAGATGCATGGCGAGCGACGGCATGGCGCGCACGGTATCGCCGATCGCCATGGTGGCGGGCAGGTGCAGCCATGCCGCCCACACGGCATTGCGTGCCAGCAGCGCGCGGCGGGCGCGGCTGTCGCGCAACGGGCTGGGATGATGATGAACCACCAGTTCCGGGGCGTAGACCATCAGCCAGCCGCGGGCGGCGAGCTTCCAGGCGAGCACGGTTTCTTCGCCCCCGATGAAGAACCGTTCGTCGTAACCGCCGGCGGCCAGGAAGGCATCCACACGGAATGCCGTTGCGCCGGCCATGAAGCCAAGAATGGCGCGACCCGGCAGGCCCGCGGAGGGCAGCGGGCTGTGGGACATCAGGGTGCTGGTGGGGTCTTCGCGGCCGGAAGCGCCCACCAGGATGCGCGCGGTCAACGATGCCACGGCGGGATAGGCGTCGAGCAGTGCGCAGGCCCGGGCGAGCGATCCGGGCTGCCACCAGCAGTCGTCATCGCAGAACGCCACGTATGGGGTGCCGGCCACCTGGGCCACCCATTGCGCGCCAAGGTTCCGGCCCGCCGCGCCCAGGTTGGTGTCGCTACGCAGGCAGACGACCTGCGGAAAGACCTCTCGCACCATGGCCACCGTACCATCGGTGGACCCATTGTCCACCACGACGATACGGGGCCGTTCGGGCAAGCCCTGCAGATGGCGCAGCGTCCGGCACAGCGTGTCGCGGCGGTTGTAGGTCAGCACGACCACGCTGATGCCGGCGTGCCACGGGGTAGCGTCCATTGTCATCTGCGCGACCGTCAGTGTGTCGGCTGGGGTGCCCACCCACGCATTGGCTTGTGCGCCCGGTTACGCGCCTTTGGCCGGCACGATGTCGAGCGTCCAGTACCGCTCGGGCGCGCCGATGTCAGCGAGCTGGCCGGCGTTGAACAGCGGCAACTGGCTTTCGTAGGCCTCGACGGCCGCCATCTTCATGCTCTGCCACGGTGTGAGTGGAAAATGCACGGGTGCGGCGATCAGGCCGGCCTGCCACCAGCCCATCAGGCGGCTCTGCACCATGCCAGGCAGCCTGCGGTAGATCGCGTCTTCATAGAACAGCCATTGCACGGGCGGCGTTGGCGTACCGCCCTCCGCCGTATCGACCGTCTGCATGCTTGATACCGTGGCACGCAGCAGCATGCAGGCCCTGCTGACAAGGATGTGATCGCTATGGAACAGCCCCATCGGCGCGATCACGGTGCCACCGCGCTGCATCGCCGGCGAAGCGGCCAACCCGGCCATGATCTCTTCCGCGCTGTGCTGGCGGCCGTATTGTCCATCGAGAAAGTCGAGCCACTCGGGCCGGGCACCGAGCATGTTCAGGCCGCGCGCGTCCTCCCGGCGCCGTTGCGAAACGGCTTGCGTGACACTGCAGAAGCCTGCGGCCCGATCCCAGTCCGGCACGTCGGCGCGAGCGTCGGGCACGCCCGCGAGCACGGTGACGACCACGGCATCCGGGGCGGCGGCAAGCAGCGCACCGCAACTGAATACGGCGTCGTCCAGGTGGGGAGAGATGACGGTGAGCGGCTCGGGGATCTGAAGAAAAGGCATCGATATCAGCGCAAGTCAGCGGAAGTCGGTCGGGTGCCAGTCTGGCGCGGGCGCCGCGTCGGTTGCCTCGCCCGCGGTCGGTTGCCACAGGCTCCCGCGGGACCGCGCGCGCTGCTGCGCCGCCCGGCGGGATACGAACGCGGCCACGGTCAAACGCAATCCTTGTGCCAACGGCACGGCCGGCTGCCACTGCAGCAGCGTGCGGGCCAGGGTGATATCGGGGCACCGCTGGCGCGGATCGTCCTCCGGCAGCGGTCGATGCTCCAGCGTCGAGGCCGAGCCCGTGGCGTGGAGGATCTCTGTGGCGATGTCGCGCATCGTGGTCTCGCACGGGTTGCCCAGGTTGACCGGCGTGCCGGCCGCATTCGATGCCATCAGGCGGATCAGCCCTTCGACCAGATCGTCCACGTAGCAGAAAGAGCGCGTCTGCGACCCGTCGCCATAAAGCGTAAGCGGCTCGCCGGCCAGCGCCTGCGAGATGAAATTCGACACCACGCGGCCGTCGGCCGGATGCATGCGAGGCCCGTAGGTATTGAAGATCCGGGCGATCCGCACGTCCACGCCGTGCTGGCGGTGGTAGTCCATGAACAGCGTTTCCGCACAGCGCTTGCCTTCGTCGTAGCACGCCCGCCGGCCCACGGGATTCACGTGCCCCCAGTAGCTTTCCTGTTGCGGATGGTGGTCGGGGTCGCCATAGACTTCGCTGGTGGAAGCCTGCAGGATGCGGGCCTTGACACGCTTGGCCAGGCCCAGCAGGTTGATCGCGCCATGCACACTGGTCTTGGTCGTCTGCACCGGGTCGCTCTGGTAATGCACCGGCGACGCAGGGCAGGCCAGGTTGTAGATCTCGTCGACCTCGACGTAGAGCGGGAACGTCACGTCGTGACGCAGCAATTCGAAATTGGGCCGTGGCAGCAGGTGAGCGATATTTTCCTTGCCACCCGTGTAGAAGTTATCGACGCAAAGTACATCATGGCCCGCTTCCACCAGGCGGTCGCACAGGTGCGAACCGAGGAAGCCGGCGCCGCCCGTTACCAGGATGCGCTTGTGGTGGGGATCCTTCATGGTTCATCTCCTAGGCCGCCACGCGGCCCGCGCCTGCGGCGCGAATCGCCAGCCGGGCGTAGACCTGCTCCATTTGCCGCGCCACGCCCGCCCACGTGAACAGCGCCTGCGCCCGCTGGCGGCCGGCCTCGCCCATGCGTTGCATCAGGGCGGGGTCGGCGCAAAGCTGCGCAAGCCGCTCGGCAAGTGGTTCTGGTGCATTGGGCGGCACCAGGAAGCCCGTTTCGCCATCGAGCACCGTGGAGCGGATACCGCCGACGTTGGCGCCCACCACCGGCACCCCGCAGGCCATGGCTTCTACCGGGGTGATGCCGAATGGCTCGTACCACGGCGTGGTGACGAAGACGTCCGATGCGCCATAGAACAGGCGCAACTGTTCCCGGCCCCGCCGGCCCACGAAGGTGACGCTGTCGGCCACGCCGGCCTCGTCGGCCACCTGTTGCAGGCGTCCGATCTCGGGTGTGGCCGCGACACTCGGCGATTCGGCGTTACCGCCGACCACGTACAGCCGGGCACGCATGCCGAGCGTGTGGCGCAGATACCCGATGGCCCGGATCACGTTGTCGATACCCTTGCGCGGCACCAGGCGGCCCAGTTGCAGCACCGTGAACTCGCCGCCGTCCCACCCCAGCGTGGCGCGGGCCTGCGCGCGTTCCACCGGCGCGAACTCTTCGTCGTCGAAGCCGCACGGCACGGTTTCGATGCGTGACCGCTGCGCCCCGCACAAGGTCACGAGGTCTTCGGCATCCTGCGGGCATTCGGCAATCACGCAATCGGACTCGCGCGCGAGCGCGTCCTCGATATCGAAACGCGCGTCGGGAAAGCCGTCGGCGCTGCCCTGGTGCAGCCGCCGTACCTTGCCCAGCGCGTGGAACGTCATGACCAGCGGGATGCCCAGCGCCTGTCTGGCCCGTAGTGCCGCCACGCCGGACATGAAAAAGTTGGCGTGCAAGACGTCGTAGCCGATGGCGTCATGGCGCATGAACTCCACCATGTAGTCGCCAAACGCCGGCATGTGCGGCAGCAGCGATTCTTTCGGCACTTGCATGGCGGGCCCCGCCGGGACATGGATTACCCGTACGTTCGGCGCGAAGGCCACGACGTCCGGCAGCAGCGCCTTGTCGCGCCGCGTGAAGACGTCCACCGGGTAGCCGCTCTTGCCCAGCTGCCGGGCCAGGTGGGCTACATAGACGTTCTGTCCACCGCTATCGACGCTGCCGATGCTGGCAAGCGGCGAGGCATGTTCGCTGATCAGGGCAATTCTTCGCATGGCGGACTCCGCGTTGTGGTCGTTGTTCAAACCGGCCGTCTGCAGCATGCATGCCAATCGGTGGTCAGGAGACGGCGTCCTTACGGAGAAGCGTTATAACGGTTCTCGGCGTCACCTCGCACCTGTGGGGCGCCGGCGCGGGCAATCCCGGATTTGCAGTTCGAGAGAGCCGTTTCTACTGACGCCGTGTAGAAGCGTTGGTCCGCCGCTCGTGCAGCGAGGGCGATTGCGGCCGGGCAGGTCGATTGCAGCGGCGGGGTCAGGGGTCGGCGCAAAGCTTGCATGCCAGACGCACCCATACCTGTCGGGGAATGCCATGTCAGCTCAAACCGAAGCCGGCCGCCGGCCGCTGGCCGATGCAGACGCCGCGCGCCGCGCCATCGCGCTCGCGCTGCCCATGCTCGAGGCCAGTCTCGACGACAAGGGCGTTGGCGAGAGCCACTGCCTGCACATTGTCATCATGGATCCGGGCAAGCCGTACGGTTCGTGCGCGTTCGAGCAGGCGATCCTGCACGAGCACTCGCTGCCGTCGCGCGACCGCTGGGATGCGGACTATGCCCATTACGCACGCGAGAAGGCGCGCATCACGTGGCGCACGGCCATCGATAGCGGCCAACTGATGGATCGCGCGCCACACCTGCTCTGCACGGGCGATACGGTGCTGGCAGGCGCCATCGTGCTGGACGGCATCGTCGTGGCCGCCAGCGGCGCGAACGGATGGTATGACGAGGCATTTTCGCGCTGCATTGCCAGCCTGCTTCGCGCCGTGGTGCGCGAACGGCTGCACGGCAACACGCAGGGATGACAGCCGCCGACTACGGGGTGGCATGCAATTCGCTGCGACGGCTCCATTCATTGACGACGCGAGGGGGAGGGCAACATGCGAGACTTCGAGCAAGACAGGCATCCACTGCTGGAAGGCAAACGGTATCTGGTGACTGGCGGAGGGGGCGGACTCGGTGCCGAGATTTGCCGAATGCTCGCGCAAGCCGGCGCGCATGTGATCGTTGCCGATGTCAACGAGGCGCTTGGCGAGCGTTGCGCGGCCTCGCTGCGTGAAGCCGGTGCCGAGGCCACGGTGCGCTGTGCCGACGTCTCGGATCCGGCGGCGGTACAGCGGCTGTTCGCCAGCATTGCGGATGGCGGGGGGCGGCTCGACGGGCTGATCAACAACGCGGCCATCGACATCACGTTGCCCGTCGAGGAAGTGGATACCGAACAGTGGCGGCGCGTGCTGATGGTCAACCTGTACGGTCCCTACCTGCTGACGCATGCCGCGGTGCCCCTGATGAAGGCCCAGGGCGGCGGGCATATCGTCAACATCGCCTCCACGGCGTCCAAGCGCGCCTGGCCGAACGCGTCGGCGTACCATGCGACGAAGTGGGGGCTGCTGGGCCTGTCGCACGCGCTGCACGCCGAACTGCGCGCGCATCGGATCAAGGTGTCCGCCGTGGTGGCAGGCGGCATGCGCACCCCCTTCCTGCTCGACAGGTTTCCCGATATCGACACCTCGAACCTGCAAGACCCCGCAAACGTGGCGCGCGCCGTCCGCTTCGTGCTGACGCAGCCGGAAGAAACCGTGATCCCGGAGGTCATGGTGCTGCCGATGAAGGAGACCTCATGGCCATAGTCGACCGTGGCGGCGCAGTGCTGCTGGACAAGGACGGCACGCTGCTCGAGAACGTGCCCTACAACGTGGACCCCGCAAAGATCCGCCTGGCCGATACCGTCGGCGATGCGCTGCGCCGGCTCTCGCGGCTGGGGTTGCCGCTTGCGGTGGTCAGCAATCAACCGGGCGTTGCGCTGGGCCGGTTCGACGCGGAGGCGCTCGATGCCGTCCGTGAGCACCTGAGCGATCTGTTTGCCCTGCATGGCGCCAGGCTATCGGGCTTCTTCTATTGCCCGCATCACCCGGCTGGCCAGGTGAGGCCCTATGCGGTGCATTGCCTGTGCCGCAAGCCGGCGCCCGGACTGCTGCGGCAGGCCTGCACGGCGCTGGGCTGCGATCCGGGAAAGTCATGGATGGTGGGCGACATCCTCGACGATGTGGAAGCCGGGCGCCGCGCCGGGTGCGGCACGGTGCTTGTCGATTGCGGCAACGAAACCGAGTGGATTGGCGGTGCGCTGCGTACGCCGGACTTTATCGTCCCGACGCTCGATCGCGCTGCCCAGGTCATTGCGGCGGGTCTGCCGGTTTCGCCATCGCCTCCGATGATGACGGAGCGGCCATGCTGACATGGCAGCAAGCCCGGCGCGTGCTCTGCGTCCGGCTGGACAACATGGGCGACGTGCTGATGACCACGCCGGCGATGCAGGCGCTTGCCGAAAGCGTTCCCGGGCGCAGCCTGACGCTACTGACATCGCGCGCATCGGCCATGCTGGCGCCGCACCTGCCGATGATCGACGACGTGATCGCGTGGGATGCGCCGTGGGTCCGGCATGCGCACGATGGCGACGGCATGGCTGCCGCCATCGGCGAGGGTGTCGCACAGCTCGCGGCGCAGTCTTTCGACGCGGCGGCGATCTTCACCGTATACAGCCAGAGCGCGCTGCCGGCGGCCATGCTCTGCGGCATGGCGGGCATTCCGCTGCGGCTGGCCCATTGCCGCGAGAACCCTTATGCGTTGCTGACCGACTGGGTGCCAGACACCGAGCCCGACACGAGGACCGAGGCGCCGCCAAGGCACGAAGCGCAGCGCCAGCTGGATCTTGTGGCGCAGGTGGGCGCGGTCACTGGCGATCCGCGCCTGCGGTTTTTGCTGACCGACGCTGACCGAGCGATGGCAGGCGGGCTGCTGACGGACCTGGCTGGCAAGCATCGCGCCGCCGTGCGCGTGGTGGTGCATCCCGGCGCCACGGCCGCATCGCGGCGCTGGCCTGCGGAACGCTTCGCCAATGTGGCGCGGGAACTGGCCATCGGCGTCGGGGCGCTGGTACTCGTAACAGGCAATGGCGGCGAACGCAGCCTGGTGGAGGAAGTCTGCAGGCGGGCGGGTCACCCGGCGGTGGTGCCGATGGCCGACCGGCTGTCCATCGGCGAAATGGGTGCGCTGCTGTCGGCGAGCGATCTGCTGGTTTCGAACAACAGCGGCCCGGTGCATATGGCGGCCGCGCTCGGCACGCCGGTCGTGGATCTGTACGCGCTGACCAACCCGCAGCACACGCCATGGATGGTGCCGCACCGTGTGCTGTTCCAGGACGTGCCGTGCCGCTATTGCTACAAGAGCGCATGCCCGCAAGGCCATCATCGCTGCTTGCGCGAAGTGTCGGTGCTGCAGGTGGTGGAGGCATCGATGGCGCTCCTCGACGGCGAGGCCGGCGCACGAACGACGATGCCGTGGGCTTGCCATGCCAGGCGGGTGCCAATGCCGCCGCCCGTTTCGCCCGGGCAGGAAATGCCCGTGCAAGCCATCGCCAAGGAGGATGTCCATGTACACGCTCGGCATTAACGCTGCCTATCACGACTCCGCCGCCTGTCTCGTGCATGACGGGGTGGTGGTGGCGGCCGCGGAAGACGAACGCTTCACGCATATCAAGCACGGCAAGCGGCCGGTGCCTTTCAGCGCGTGGGAGCTGCCGTGGCACGCGATCGAATACTGCCTGCGCCAGGCCGATATCACGCTGGCGGACGTGGATCACGTGGCGTATTCCTATGACCCGGCGCTGCTGCTTGGCGCGCTGCACGGCGAGGAATCGGTGGTGCTGCCGCTGGAGCCCTCGCGCGACCGGCAGCCCGATGCCCGCACATCGCCCTGGGATCCGCTGTTCCTGTCGTACGTGGTCAACGCGCCGCGGCAACTGGCATCGGGCGCCCCGCATCATCTGTCGGCCCGCTTTCGCGAGGTCAGCCACGATGGGCCGTTCCGGTGGCATTTCGTCGAGCACCACATGGCGCACGAAGCCAGCGCGTTCCTGGCGGCGCCGTTCGAGCGATGCGCCGTGCTGACGATGGATGGCCGCGGCGAATCGGCCACCACGAGCTACGGCATGTTCGACGGGCGCGAGTACCGGCGGATCAAGCAGATCGACCTGCCCGATTCGCTGGGACTGCTGTACGAGAAGGTGACGCGTCATCTGGGCTTCCTGCATTCGTCGGACGAGTACAAGGTCATGGCGCTCGCGTCATTCGGCAAGCCAACCCATCTCGATGTGTTCCGCAGGATGGTGACCAGCGATGGCGAGGGCGGCTACCACGTGGCCGATGTCGATCTCGAAACGGTGCTGGGTCCGGCGCGCCTGCGCGGCGATACCTTCGATGCCCGGCACTTCGATATTGCGCGCTCGCTGCAGCAGGTGCTCGAAGAGACCGTGGTCGGCATGGCGGCCTGGCTCGCCGAGACCACCGGCGAAGCGAATCTGGCGATGGCCGGCGGTGTCGCGCTCAACTGCGTGATGAACGCGCGGGTACGCGACCAGGCACCGTTCGACGCGGTGTGGGTGCAGCCGGCCGCCGGCGACGCCGGCACGGCGCTGGGCGCGGCCTTGTGGGTGGATTTCACCGAACGCGGCCGGCCGGCGCGGCACTGGAAGATGGAACACGCCTACCTGGGGCCCGCGTTCGGCGACGACGAGATCGCGGCGTTCCTGGACTGGGCCAAGCTGCCCTATCGCCGGCTCGATGACGTGGCCGCACGCGCGGCAGAGCTGCTGGCGCAGAACCGCATCATCGGATGGTTTCAGGGCCGCATGGAATTTGGCCCGCGCGCGTTGGGGGCCCGGTCGATCCTGGCATCGCCGATCGATCCAGGCATGCAGCAGCGACTTAACGAAATCAAGGACCGGGAGGACTTCCGGCCGGTGGCGCCGGTGGTCATGCAGGAGCGCCTGGACGAATGGTTCCGCGCGAAGAAGCCTGGCGACGGCGCCGCCCCGTTCATGCTGTTCGTCTATGACGTGATTCCCCAGCAGGCTAAGCGCATCCCGGCGGTGACGCACGTGGACGGTACGGCGCGGGTGCAGACGATCCGTCGCGACCAGAATGCCATCTACTACGATGTGCTGGCGGCCTTCGAGCGGCTGACCGGCGTGCCCGTGCTGGTCAACACGTCGTTCAACACGCGCGGCGAGCCGATTGTCTGCACGCCGCGCGATGCCGTGGAGTGCTTCTGGACGTCTCCGCTGGACGCGCTGGTGATCGGTTCGTTCCTGCTGGAGAAGCCAGCCGCCGCGCCGGCGGTGAAGGCCGGCCACAAGGAGGCCGCCGATGCAAGCGTCTGAACCGCTGGTCTCGGTCGTCATCGCTACCTACCGGCGTGCGGCGCTGCTCAAACGCTGTCTGCTGGCGCTGTGCCATCAGCGGATGGACGCGCGCGCGTTTGAGATCATCGTGGCCGATGACGGTTGCGAGCCGGCCATCGCGGCATTGGTCGCGACGCTGGCGGCCCGGTATCGCGCCGTGGCGTTCCGTTACACGGCGGTGCCGGCCACGCAGGGGCCGGCCGGTGCCCGCAATGCGGGCGCGCGTCTTGCACGGGGCGAGATCCTGGCCTTCACCGACGACGACACGATCCCGTCGCCCGACTGGGTCTGCAACGGCTATCTGGCCCTGGCCGGCGCGCCCGGATGGTGCGCGGCGGCGGGCCGGGTCGTGGTGCCCACGCCGGCACGGCCGACCGACCACGAGCGCGATACGGCCGGGCTTGCCAGCGCGGAATTCGTTACCGCCAACTGCTTCGTGCGACGCGCGGCGTTCGAGCGGGTCGGTGGCTTTGACGAACGCTTCACGCGCGCATGGCGGGAGGACTCCGACCTGCAGTTCCGTCTCGAAGGGCAGGTCGGCCCGGTGGGCCGCGCGACCGATGCGGTGGTCGAGCATCCCGTGCGCCCCGCCGAATGGGGCGCGAGCGCGCGGGCACAGGCCAAGGTCTTCTTCGATGCCTTGCTGTACAAGAAGCATCCGCTGCTCTATCGCCAGCGTATCCGGCGGGTGCCGCCCTGGCACTACTACGCGATCGTGGCGTGTGCCGGTGTGGCGCTGGTCGGCGCGCTTGCCGGCGCCGCGCAGGTGGCGGCGGTCGCGGCAGCCGGATGGGCGTTGCTGACGGCGGCCTTCTGTGCGCGCCGGCTGCGCGGTGCGTCGTGGCGGCCGCGCCATGTCTGCGAGATGGTAGCGACGTCGATCGTCATCCCGCCGCTGTCGCTCTATTGGCGCCTGCGCGGGGCGCTGGCATTCCGCACGGGCTTCCTGTGATGCCGGCCAATACGCGCAAGGTCGCCGTTTTTCGCGCGCTGCAACTAGGCGACATGCTCTGCGCCGTGCCCGCGCTCAAGGCATTGCGCGCGGCCGAGCCGGACGCGCACATCACCCTTGTCGGCTTGCCGTGGGCACGCGATTTCGCCGCGCGCTACTGTGGGCTGATCGACGACTTCATGGCCTTTCCCGGCGCGCCAGGCATGCCGGAGCAGGGCGCCGATGCGCAGGCGCTGGACCGCTTCCTCGCCGATGCGCGGACACGGCGATTCGATCTCGCCATTCAGCTTCATGGAAGCGGGGCGATCACGAATCCGCTGGTCCGCCAGCTGGGCGCACAGCGCGTGGCCGGATTCTGCGACGGGTCCGACGGCGCACAGCCCACCGCACCGGGCGAGTTCTGGATTGCCTGGCCTGACGGCAACGAGATCGAGCGACTGCTTGCCCTGATGCACGCGCTGGGCTATCCGCACGCGGACACCCATCTTTCCTTTCCCCTCCACCCGGACGACCTGCGTGACTGGCGGAAGCTGGCCGATGCCCATGGGCTGGAGCCGGGCAGCTATGTCTGCGTCCATCCCGGTGCGCGCATGCTGTCGCGGCGCTGGCCGGTGGAGCGCTTTGCCGAGGTGGCGCAACGTCTGGGCAATCCATGGCGGATCGTGGTAACGGGCGCGCCGGACGAGAGGGACCTGGCCGACCGGCTTTGTACGCTGACCGCGGTGCCGGTGGTGAACCTGTGCGGCCAGACCTCGCTGGGCGCGATGGCCGCGTTGATCGCCCACGCCAGGTTGCTGGTCTGCAATGACACCGGGGCGTCGCATATTGCCGCGGCCATGGACACGCCCAGCGTGGTGGTGTCGTGCGGCAGCGACAGCGAGCGATGGGCGCCGCTCGACCGCACGCTGCACCACGTGCTGGCCGACTATCCGCCTTGCCGCCCCTGCGCCTGGCAGGCGTGCCCGTATGGCCATGAATGTGCGATGCACATCGACGTCGACAGCGTGGCCGCCGCGGCACGGCGCCTCGCGGATCGGGAGACCGTATATGTCTAGGCGACTGCGCATCCTGACCTGGCACGTCCACGGCAACTACCTGTACTACCTGTCGCAGGTGCCGCACGACTTCCTGCTGGTAACGCGGCCCGGCTATCCGCCCGGCTACGCTGGCGTGGGCGGGCAGCTGCCATGGGGCGGGAACGTGCGCGAAGTGCCCTATGACGAGGTGCCGCGCACGGCGTTCGACTGCGTGCTTTACCAGCACCGGGACCACTACGCCCGCGACAGGGAAGTCCTGCTGACCGACGCCCAGCGCGGGCTGCCGGCCATCTATCTTGAGCACGACCCGCCGCAGGAGCATCCCACCAACACGCGGCACCCGGTGCAGGACCCGAAGATGTTGCTGGTGCACGTCACGCCGTTCAATGCGCTGATGTGGGACAGCGGCATCACGCCGACGCGTGTGATCGACCATGGCGTGGTGGTCGATCCGGCGGTTCGCTACACCGGCCATCGGGCGCGCGGCATCAGCGTGGTCAATCACCTGGCCAGGCGTGGCCGGCGGCTCGGTGCGGATGTGTTCGCGCACGTCAGCCGGCGCGTGCCGGTGGACCTGGTGGGGATGGACGCGCAGGCGGCCGGCGGCATCGGCGAGGTGCCCAACAACGAGCTTGCCGCCTTCATGGCGCGCTACCGCTTCTTCTTTCACCCGATCCGCTATACGAGCCTGGGACTCGCGGTAGTGGAAGCCATGACCATCGGCATGCCCGTGGTCGGCCTGGCCACCACCGAACTGGTGACGGTGATCCGCAACGGCGTCAACGGCCATGTCGATACGCGCGTCGAAGGCCTTGTCGAAGTCATGCGCGCATTGCTGGAAGACCCAGGCATGGCGGCGCGCTGGGGCCAGGCGGCCGCCCGGACGGCGCGCGAGCGTTTTGGCATCGAGCGCTTTGTTGCCGACTGGCAGGCCGCATTTCGCGACGTCACGCGCTAGGTGTGGGGTCGTTGCAGCGGTTTGCCAGCATCGTCAGGTGATCGGCGAATCCGCCCGGCGCGCGGCCCTTGCTGCGGGCGCTGGTCACCACGCGCGGCAGCGCGCTCCAGGCAATCTGCGCATTCAGCGCGATCAGGCGCTGCACCAGCGCCACATCCTCGCTGCTGGCATGGGGCGGAAATCCGCCCGCACGGCGGTAGGCCCGCGAGCAGACGCCAAGATTGGCGCCGTGAACATGGCGATGATCGTCGGTACGCTGATACCGTGCGGCAAACCGCACTGAGACGTGCGGAGGATGCTCGCTCCAGTCGTCGACGGTGACCAGCCCGCACACGGCATCGGCGGCGAGCGCCAGTTGCGCCACCAGCCAGTCCGGTGCCACGCGGCTGTCTGCATCGGTGAAGGCCAGCCAGCGTGCGCCCAGCCCCAGCAGCAGTTCTGCGCCGGCGTGGCGGGCGACGCCCACGTTGCGCGCGGCGATGGTCAGGCAGGTAACCTGGGCGGGCGCATGGCGGCGGGCGATGTCAGGCGAACGGTCGCTGCAGTCGTCGAGTACCACGACCAGCATCACCGGTTCGCCCTGCAGGCCGGGGTGCAGCGCCGCGGCGCGCAGCGCAAGCAGGCACGCCTCCAGACTGGCTTCCTCGTTGTGGACGGGCACCACGACGCCGATCATCGCATGGGCTCCCGGCTGCGCAGCGGTTCCGGGTTGCGCGACCAGACTTCGAGCAGGAAGTCCGGCTCGACATGCCGCACATGCCGATGCAGGCCCGGCCGGCGCGCAATCGCGGCGTGCACGTGGCGGGTGGATTGGCGCCGCTCGGAGAACGGGTGCAGCCAATGGCAGGCCACGATGGTGCCGGCAGGCGTGAGCGCCCCGGCGGCGTCTGCCACGGTCCGCAGCCACGGCTCGCGATCGAAATAATAGCCAAGCTCGCTCAGCACGATCAGGTCGAAGCAGCCGCCTGGCCACGCGTCGGGCAGGCTCGCCACGCGCGTCTCGACCTGCGGGAGGCCCGCCACGCGCGCACGGGTACGCTCGATGGCGCGCGGCATCATGTCGATGGCAAGCAGCGCGTCGCAGCGTGCGGCCAGCCTCTCTGTCAGCAGGCCCGTGGCACAGCCGGCTTCCAGCGCCCGGGCATAGCGCGGCTCCGGCAGGGTAGCCATCAGCAGATCGCGCTTGCGCGCCTCGTACCAGAGCGAAGCGAAGCCCCAGGGGTCGTCCTGCTCGAAGATGGCGCTGAAGTCGGTGGTGGCGTCCGGTGGTGTCATAGCCGGTAGCCCTGCTCGCCGACATCGTTGGCGCTGCCGGCGTCGCCGGCTTTGCCGCCGCGATTGCCCTGGCTCAGCCTGTCCCCCAGCGACGCCAGATCGCGCTCCGCGTGGCTTTGCCGCAGGAGTACGGGCAGGTCCGCGAACAGGGCGGCCAGCCGCGCGTCGCGACAGAGCGGGCCTGCGCCCAGCACGTTGCCGGCGCGCTGCATCACACGCTGGACGGTGGCCTCGACCGTGGCGCGCAATCGCATGGCCGGCACGTACGCGTCGTCTTTGGGATGCGCGTCGATCCAGGCCGCCGTTTCACGCAGCAATGCCGCTGATGCCCGCAGGTCGCTGTCGATGGCGCCCAGGTGGGCGGCAGCATGGGGGTCGCCATGGCGGCATACCGTGTGCCGCACGGCGTGTTCGAACGGCAGTACGGCGCCGTACCAGCAGGCGGCGATGCCCGCGCCGCCATGCCAGAAACCAGGGCGGTCCAGATAGGCGCCTGCCGGGCCGATTTGCAGCGCGGGGCAGTTATCCAGCATGACGTCGCCGCTGCCTGTGTCGCGCATGCCCACGGCATGCCAGCCCTCGTCGGTGATTCGCACGCCGGGGCCGTGCAGGTCGATGGCCGCCATCAGCGCGCCGCCATTGCCGTCGTGGCAGGTGACCAGTGCATGCGACACGGCTTGCGCGCCCGAGCACCAAGCCTTGCGGCCATCGAGCCGCAGCGGCGTGCCGCCTGCCAGCCCGGTGCGCGCCGCCAGCGGGCGGATGTCGGTGTCCATGGCGGCACGCGCCTGCACGCGGGCATCGGGCGGCTCGGCGGCCCACACGGCCCAGCGCGTATCGCGTGGGGGGCGGGCCTGCGCGACCTCCAGCAGAATGGCCAGCGCATCGGCATGCGCCTCGAAGAGCTTGATGGCGACGGCGCCGTGCGTCGCGGCAACGTCCGAGAAGACTCGCCAGCGGGCGAGCGTCTGGCCGTGGCCGGGCGGCGGCATGCCGTCTGGCGTGTCAAAGCGGGCGATCAGCGATCCGAGCGTGTCGTCGGGGACCATGGCGGCGGGAAGGTGCATTCACATGCACGGCGCTCCGCAAGTTTCCTGCCAAAGCACCTGTGGGGCTGCCAGCGCCCATGGCACGCGATTCGCAGAGCCGGCCAGGGGGAAGACGGGCCGTCGGCCGGTGTGGCGCAGGCCCCCATATTTGCCGGTCTGTTGTAGGGCTTACAAGGGACGGCAGCGTGGCCGCAGGCGGTCGTGAACTATCGGATGCGGCCCCGGATCGCCTTCAACATTGCGCGCCGATAGGCCCGGTCCACGGCCAGCGTCCGGCACATCAGTCCAAGCAGCCGCTCGGCATGCGCCACCGGATACCCTTTCTGCTTCAGATTTCGCAAATGCCTCAGCCGTGCGCGAATCTCGCTGCGCAGGCGTTGTATCCGGTGGTCCACCGGGAATATCTCTCGTTCGAGGAGGGCCTGTTGCCGTTGCGCCTCCAGGTCCTCGTCGCTATACCGCATGCGATCCATTACAGCCTTCCGGTTGATCCGTATGGGCGAGGACTCGCATCTTTCGTTCCGGGCGCGGGCCGTGGCGCGGTGTGATGCAGGCGGTATCTACCCCGGCCAGCGCGCGTTGACCCGTTCGGCAATGCTGGCCGCCAGCGCGTCGATGCCGTCGGCCGACAGGGTGTCCGCCGCGATCGTCATGCGATCGTTCCAGCGATGAAAGTGCCTGCGCTGCGAGCGCGCGTACGACGGGTCGTAGTGCCGGGCGGCCAGTCCGGCGAACAGTTCCGGCAGGTTGCGGGCGAGCGCCATGCCCTGCCAGGCGTCGACGGTGGTCTTGCCGTGCAGCGCCTTGAGCCGCCCGATCTGCGCGGCCAGCCATTCCGGACGGTCGCCCAGGTAGGCGTAGTCACGCAGCAGGAAGGCCAGCCGGGCAGGCATCGGCACGTCGATTTCCAGGCACGGGCTGTCGCGCATGCGTGCCACCAGCGGTACTGGCAGGTTGAGCTGGCCGATGCGCGCGCCTTCGCCTTCCACAAACAGCGGACGGGACAGGTCGATGTGCTCGATGGCGTCGGCGAGTGTCGTCTCGAAACGGGTCTGCGAGGGCTGCGGCACGCCCGGCAGCGCGCCCAGCAGCGATCCCTTGTGCCGCGCCAGCCCTTCGATATCGACCACCTGTTCGCCGTGGGCCGCCAAGGCCTGCAATACGCGGGTCTTGCCGCTGCCCGTGGCGCCACAGATCACCACCAGCGGCAGTTGCAGCGCCAGGGTTTCCAGGGTGGTGAGGACATGCCGCCGCCACGACTTGTAGCCGCCCGCCAGCTGCTGGGCGTCCCAGCCGACCATGCGCATCCAGGTGGTCATCGCACCGCTGCGCATCCCGCCGCGCCAGCAGTAGACCAGCGGCCGCCAGTCAGCCGGGCGGTCGGCAAACTGGCCGCGCAGGTGTCGGGCCAGGTTGGCGGCCACCATGGCGCCGCCCAGCCGGCGGGCCTCGAAGGCGCCTGCCTGCTTGTACAGCGTACCGACGATGCGCCGCTCCTCGTTGTCGAGCACGGGGCAGTTGATCGCGCCCGGCATATGGTCGATCTCGAATTCGGCCGGCGAGCGCGCGTCGATGATGGTGTCGAAGGCGTGGCGGTCTTCCACGCGCACAAAGGGCTTCATGAAAGCACGGGCAGAGCGGGCTGTGAAATGGGTCAAGGATGAAGCCTACTCCAACCAGGACCGCCCGGGATGCCGAAGATCTTGCCGCCAGGCGCGGACCCCGGAATTGTGCGATAGCCGGCGGCGGCGCCATGCGGCGGCCGCGGCCTGCGTGCTATGCTGCGCCGGCCTGCTTCTGCAAGGATCTGGTAAGAATCAGGCGGCATCATCGTGATTCATCGCGGACTTTCGCCATGTCGACAACCCAAACCACATCCGCCCCGATGGTCAAGCCAGGTCTGGTCGATACGTTCGGCTGCTCCGCAGACAAGCTGGGCGCCGACCAGGCCCTGGCCGGCGGCGACATCCAGTTCTATCGCAAGAGCTCGCGCCTGCAGTCGGGCCAGATCGCCATGCCGGCGGCCGAGCGCGGCTTTGTCGCGGGCATTGCCCTGGAGGCTGGCCACCGCCGCCGCATCATTGCCGGGCGCCACGCGCGCACGCACGATTTTGCGGCGGGCGACATCTACGTCCGCAGCCTGTCCGAGGACTACAAGGCCGATTACCAGACCCGTTTCGATTTCATCCTGATGGAGCTGCCGCGCAGCTTCATCGAGCGCACCAGCAGCGAGATGGGCCGGGTGCGTCAACGCGCCCTGCGCGAGACCGCCGGTCAGCCCGACCCCGTGCTGGCGCACCTGGCCCAGGCGATGGTGCCTGCGCTGAGCCACCCCGAACATGCCTGCCGGCTGTTCGTCGACCAGTTGAGCCTGACCATCGGCGTGCATCTGGTGAGCCAGTATGGCGAGGAGCCGGTGGCATCGCGCAGGGTCAACCGCCTGCTGTCGCCGCGCAGCATGGCCCGGGCCAAGGAACTATTGGCCGCCAAGCTCGACGGCGACCTGTCGATTGCCGACGTGGCCGACGCCTGCCAGCTGTCACGCAGCCATTTCACGCGCGCCTTTCGCGATACCACCGGACAGACGCCTTATCAGTGGCTGCAGTCCCAGCGGCTGGAACGCGCCTGCGCGCTGCTGCGGGACGCCGCCGTGCCACTGGCCGAGGTGGCCGTGGCCTGTGGCTTTTCCGACCAGAGCCATTTCACGCGCGTCTTTACGCGGCACATGGGCATGGCACCCGGTATCTGGCGTCGCCGCTGCCTGGGCTGACGACAGCTGGGGCCGCTGGGCGGGCCCCGCGGCATCGGTGTCGCCTCAGTGGCATTTCAGGCACATATAGCGCGGCAGTTCGGCGCACAGACGTTCCAGGCGCGGCACAAACCGACAAGTCAATTTCCGATGCATGCCGTAGATTGCGTCTGACGGCCGCATGGCGCGCCAGCAGGAGCCACGAGCTTCTGCCCCGGCCGCCGGCGGTGCTTGATTGTTGCCAAATGGAGATGCCGCCGTGACACCGCAGAGCGACCCGCCCCTGGAGGCGGCATTCCAGCTGGACGCCATCCGCATGGTGCGTGACGTGGCTCAGGCCATCGAACGGCGTATTCAGGAAAACCTCAGCGGTGCCGGGGCGGACGCTGGCGCATGCCGCAGCGACACGGCCATCATCCAGTGCCTGCAGGAGCAGATGGTCCATCTGTCGCGCGTGGCCACGCTGGGCACGCTGGCAGCGTCCATCGCCCACGAAATCCGCCAGCCGCTGACCGCCATCCGCATCGAAGCCGGCACCATCGAACGCTGGATGAAGCGTGACGCGCCCATGGCCGCGGAAGTCAGCGAAGGGATCCGCCGCATCCAGGAACAATCCGAGCGTGCCGAGCGCGTGATCCGCAGCCTGCGCGCGTTGATGCGCCGCGAGCCGTTGCCGCCCCAGCCGTTCCGGCTGGACGACGCGCTGCGCGAGGTGCTGCCACTGGCCGATTGCCGGATCAGTGTCGCCTGCGTCGATCTGCGGCTCGATCTGGATACGACCCTGCCGCCGGTACATGGCGACCGCGTGCAGATCCAGCAGGTCATGCTCAATCTGCTGCTCAATGCGGTGGAAGCCAGGCGCGATGGCCCGCCGGGCAGTGCCCGGGTGACGCTGCGCACGCGGCAAGGCGCGGCCGGCATGGCCGTGATCGAAGTCATCGACAACGGGCGTGGCATCGAATCGGGACAACTGGCCCGGATCTTCGAACCGTTCTTCAGCACGAAGGACGATGGCATGGGGATCGGGCTAGCCATCTGCCGCTCGATCGTGGAACTGCACGGCGGCACCATTGCCGCTGCCTCGGGCCATGGAGAGACCACGGTGACGGTGACCCTGCCGTTGTACGCGGCCGCCTAGTCGACAGGCGCGCTTTCACCCGGATCAGGCCGCGCCGGTGGCTTCCGCGCCGTCTGCGGGCTGCGGTGTCTCTGGGCGCAGCGCGCGCAGGATATCGCGCCAGCTCACGATGCCGACCGGCCGGAACTGCGCATCCACGACGGGAATGCAGGACACCTGGTGCGTCAGGAACAGGTCGATCGCATCGGCGATGGCGGCTTCCGGGCGCAGGGTAATCGGCTGGCGGGACATGATCTGATGGACGCGCCGGTTCAGGGTATTGAGATCCCTGGCCGATTCCACGTTGCTGCCGATGAACGGGCTCATGGCCCGCAGCAGGTCGCGATCGGACACCACGCCATGCAGCCTGCCGTCTTCCACCACCAGCAGATGGTGGAAGCTCGCGGCGTCAAAGATGTCCTTCACCGTTGCCAACGTGTCATCGAAGACCACGGTGGCCACCTGTTTCGACATGATGCTGTCAATACTCACGACTGGCTCCGTTCAGCTAGATCAGGCGCACATTTCCGCATGGGGTCGGCGCGGATGCGCGGGTGACATGTGCCCGGTAGGTATAACGGCAGCATCGGCCGGAAACTGAAGCCGGGACGGCGCGCGCGGGTCAGTCGTCGAACGTCCCCTGGTACTCGGGGGCGGCGTCCGAGCGCGTATTGAGTTCGAACATCACGCCGCCCGGTGCGCGGCAGAAGAAGCGTGAACCCCGCCCGTTGTTGAAGACGCCAGTCTCGAGCTTCACGGCATCGTTCTGGAAGCGCGCGTACAGTTCACGCACCGCGTCGAGCGTCGGCAGTTCGAATCCCACGTGGAAATTGCCGGGCCATGCGGGCACGTCATCGCTCGCGTGGTCGATCACCACGTCGAAGCCGGCGCGCTTGAGGATGAAGGATTTGTCCCACGTCCCGGCGATCGTGAATCCAAGGTACTGCTCGAAGAAGCGGGCCGTGGCCGCGGCGTTGGCGGAGGGAAAGCTCAGGTGGTTGAGCTTCATGGTATGGGTCACATCAGTCATCGTCGGTCTTTCATGCTGGCGGCGGGCACCATTGCCCGGCTCGCCCGAGGACTTCAGATTATTGGCAGCGGCCCGCAGCCACAACTCGCATCGGCGGCATGCGCCGGATGGCCGCAAAACCCGCGCCAGCCATGGATTTCCGGCTGGTGGCGCAGGCCCGAGTTCAGGGCGTGCTCACATTCGGCGTTTGCGGACCCGGGCCAGATAGCCGAAAACCGCCGCCTGCAGACGGTGTTCCAGGCTCTCGATATCGCGTTCGCCGCGCTCGCCGGCGGCATCGACCATGCCGCGAATCATGGCGAAGAGGTCCCCCGCCACCATTTCGACCTGGGCCGGATCGGCAACCACGCGGCCCACGATGGTGGTGAACAGGGCCTGCAGTTCGGCCGAGCCCACTTCGTCCCGCAAGGCCGGGCGCGCTTCCTCGATGTCGAGCAGCTTGGCCAGCATGGGCCGCTGCAGTTGCTGGCGCACACACGCGCCCAGCAGGTATTCGAGCGCGGCCTTGCCCCCGCGCCGGGTCAGCGCGAAGGCCATGTCGGCGCGAAAGCGCTCCGTTTCGCGCTGGATCAGCGCCACGGTCAGCGCGTCCTTGCCGGGAAAGTACTGGTAGAGCGAGCCGATGCTGACACCGGCCCGCTCGGCCACCGCGTTAGTGTTGAAACCTTCGACACCGTGGGCTTCCAGCACCTGGGCGGCGGCCTCGACAATGGCGGCCACGGTCTCGCCGGCACGTGCCTGGCGCGGCATCTTGCGCGGGCGCAGCGGCGCCGCCGGTCTGGATTGGGGCATGGGTGGCAACCTGATCTATCGCTGCTGGACGGCGGCGCTGTCCAGCGCATCGAGGCGTGGACAGCCCAACTGGGCCATCGCCACTTCCAGTTCGGTCTGCAGCATCGTCAGCAGGTGGGCCACGCCGGGCATGCCGCCCACGGCCAGCGCATGCAGCACCGGCTGGCCGACGAGCACCGCCCTGGCGCCCAGCGCGAGGGCCTTTGCGATATCGGTGCCGCGCCGGATACCACCGTCGAGCAGGATCGGCACCGCACCGTTCACGGCCTGCGCCACGGCCGGCAGCGCGTCGATGGTGGCCGGCACCGTGTCCAGCGTACGACCGCCATGGTTCGAGACGATGATGCCCGCCACGCCGGCATCGAGGGCGGGGCGGACATCGGCCGGATTGAGCAATCCCTTGACCAGGACAGGCAGCGCCGTCTGGCTGCACAGCCATGCCACGTCCTGCCAGGTTGGCGCATGGCGCAGCATGCTGCGGAATACCGGGCTGCCGTGGCTGGCGTCGTGGGCCGACTGCGGCGGCAATTCGGCCAGGTTGACAGCGCTGATACCGTCGGGCAGGCGGAATCCCGCGCGCTGCTCGACATTGCGGATGCCGTTGACCACCGCATCGATGGTGAGCACGATGGCCCGGTAGCCGGCCTGCTCGGCGCGGCGCACCAGGGTCAGGGTGTCTTCGCGGCGCGGCTGCAGGTAAAGCTGGAACCACAACGTGGTGGTGGAGGTGCGGGCGATGTCTTCGAGCGTGACGCTGGCCTGTGTGCTGACCGTCATCCAGGTGCGCGTCAGCGATGCTGCATGGACCGTGGCCAGCTCGCCATCGGGATGCGCGAGCTTGTGATAGGCGGTGGGGGCGATCAGCACCGGATAGTCGAGCACCTGGCCGAACAGTTCCGAGCGCGCCGACGCCTGGGACATGTCGACCAGGGCGCGCGGCATGAGGCGCAGGCGCTCGAAGGCCGCCTGGTTGTCGCGCTGGGTGATGCCGTCTGCCGCGTAACCGGCGATATACGCGGCAACGGACGGATGCACGCGTTCGTGAAAACGGCGTTCGTAGTCGCGCGCGGAAACGGTATCGGCAGGAATCATCGTCAAAGCTCGGCCCAGCGCCGCAGCAGGTTGTGATAGTGGTTTACCAATGACAGCACCGCGTCATCGCCGTCGCCGAGCCGCGTGCGGATGCCGATAATCGTCATGTCGAGTTCGTGCAGCGTCGTGCGCTTGCCATCGTCCTTGACCATCGACTGGGCCCAGAAGAACGAGGCCCAGCGGCAGCCGCGCGTGACAGGCGTGACACGATGCAGCGACGAGGCAGGATACACCACCATATGTCCGGCCGGCAGCTTGACGGCGTGGGTGCCGAACAGGTCTTCGATGACCAGTTCGCCGCCGTCGTACTCGTCGGGATCGGACAGGAACAGCGTAGTCGACACGTCGGCGCGCATGCGCAGGCCGCCGGTGCCGGGCATGGTGCGGATGGCGTTGTCGACGTGCGTGCCGAACGTCATGCCGGCTTCGTAGCGGTTGAACATCGGGGGCAGCACGCGCAGCGGCAGTGCGGCCGAATGGTAGGCCGCGCTGCGGCCAAGCGCCTGCAGGACGAAATCGGCCAGTTCCAGGGCTTCGGCGGTGTGCGTCGGCAGCTGCAGGTTGGCCTTGGACTGCGCGGCCAGGTCGCCGGCCGTGACGCGGCCATCGACCCAGGATGACGCCTCCAGACGTCGCCTTAGCGCGCGCACTTCGTCGGGGGTCAGGACATCGGGGATGCGGATCAGCATGGTGGGGATTTCTCGGGGAGGGCGGCCGGCCCCCGGCGAACGGTGAAGGAGCCGGCCCGGTGTCGGCAGGATCAGAACGTCATGCCAACATTGAGCAGGACGGTGCGGCCAGAGGCCGGAACTGCCCGCGTGGCGTTGAACGCCGACGCGTAGTTCAGGCTGTTGGTCAGGTTGTAGCCGTTGAGCGATGCGCGGAACTTGCCCTGCTGGTAGGCCAGCATGGCATCGAACGAGAAGGTATCGGGCACGCGGCCCGTGTTGTCCGAATTCGCCCAGTAGCCCGACGCATATTGCACGCCGCCGCCCAGTGTCAGCTTGCCCGGCAGTGGCACGAGCGCGTGCGGGATGTCATACGCCGTCCACAGCGTCAGGTTGTGATGCGGCACGCCGGGCGCCACGTTGCCGACCAGCGCCGGCCGGGAGGCCGATGTCACCTCACCATCCAGATAGGCATAGGCGAAGTTGGCCGACCAGTTCGTGGTGATCCTGCCGGTCAGTCCAAGCTCCGCGCCGCGTATGCGACGGCCTTCGCCGCTGTCGGAGAAGCCGTTGGCGACTGCCCCCGTCACCGGGTCCACCGTGTAGGCGTTGGACTTGCGGATCTGGAACAGCGACCCCGTCACACCCAGGCGCTTGTCGAGGAAGTCCAGCTTGGTCCCTACTTCCACGGTGTCGGACCGCTCCGGCTCGTTGGCGGCGCCGGCCTTGGGCACCTCGGACTGCACGCCGCCCACGGCCAGTGCGATGTCGGTGCCCACGGGCCGGTACGAGCGCGAGAACATCGCGTAGAACATGGCGTTCTTCGTCGGTTCCCAGATCGCGCTGATGGCCGGACTGAGTTTTTTCGAATCCGCCGTACCACCCGCCGCCGAGGCGCTGGTCTCGTATTCGCTGCGGAAGTAGTCCCAGCGCAGGCTGCCGAGCAGCGAGACCTGGTCCGTCAGCCAGACGCGGTCGTTGACGAACACGCCGACGTTGGTGGAATTGGCGTCGCGCGTGGCCACGTACTTGACACTGGCATTCTTGCTGGCGTCGAAGACCGGATCGACGATGGTCTGGTTGTTCAGGCGGCCGGTCCAGCTGCCGATGTCGCGATGATCGCGCTGGTAGTTGACGTCCAGCCCGGCCATGGCGCGGTGGCGGATGGTGCCGGTATGGAACTCGCCTTTCGCGGTCAGCACGTTCTGCAGGCCCCAGCCGCGCTGCATGTAGGTCATGCCGCCGCGCGCACCGTACCGCAGCCGCGCGTTGCCGCCAGCCAGCAGCTTCTGCAGCGTGGCCTGGTTCACCCCGGCGGGGTTGGTGCCCGAGAAGTCGCGGTCGTAGTAGCTGAAGCGCGTGTCGTTGTTCAGGGTGATGCCATTGCCGAACTTCGTCTGGAAGAGCGAAGTCACCACATGGGCATCACTGGTGTCGCGGTCAGTGTTGCGCACATAGGAAGTGGACCGCGACAGGCCCGGTACGTCGTACTCGGTGATCGGCCGGTACACGCCGTCGGCGCCCTGCGCCATCGGCACACCATAGTCGGGCGGCCCGCTGCGGTGCAGGTAGGCGTAGTTCAGATGCCACTCGGTGGGCGTGCCCAGGCCGGTGCCGAAGTCCACGGACAGGCCGCGGCGGTCATCGTCGACGTGATCGCGGTCAGGTGTCCTGCCATCCTGGAACATGGCGTTGACGCGCACGGCCGTGGTCTCGCCGAGCTGGTAATTGCCATCCAGCATGGTGCGGTACGTAGGGCCGGAGCCGAAGTTCTGGTCGATGCTGGTGCGCGTGCCCTTGCCGGCCTTTTTCGAGGTCTGGTTGATCAGGCCGCCCAGGTTGCCCACGCCGAAGCTCTCGCCGGCGGGGCCCTTGATGACTTCGACGCTTTCGGTGTTGAAGATGTCGCGCCGGTAGGCGCCAAAGTCGCGCAGGCCGTCGATATAGACATCGCCCTTGGCCGACAGGCCGCGAATGCGGAACTGGTCGCCGTTCTGGCCGCCGTTGCCTTCGCCGGTGGACACCGTGATGCCGGGCACGTTCTTCAGCGCCTGTTCCAGCGAGGTAACCTGCTGCTGCTCCAGCACGTCGCGCGGGATGACGAAGATGGTCTTGGGCGTCTCTTTCACGGTATCGGGTAGCCGCGCGATGCCGGTGAGCGCTTCGTTGGTGTTCTCGATGCCCTTGCCGGTCACGGTGACCGCCGGGAGCACCGTGGCGGGCTGGGCGTGGGCGATCTGTGGAAGCGCCGTGATCGTAAGGACGGTGCCGGTGCTTGCCGCGCCGGACACCAGCACGCGGATCGAAGACGATAGGATTTTCTGCTGCACAACTGAACTCCAGCGTTGACGACAACAATCGGGGCGGATGCAGGCATCCATTGCGCCTGTCAGGCGACAGGCGCGCGGGCGGTCGAAGGGGGGCGGAGTAGGTGTGACGCGGAGGCTTGCTGGTCGCTGGGGGCGATGGCTGGCTATGGGCGGGCGGATGCGCTTTCGGCATCGACATGGCCCGACCCGGCGCCTGTGTTTCTTCAACAACGGGCGCCAACGTAAGCCATCCGGCTACGGTGGGTCAATCGAAGATCGGGAGGGACGAGATATTTCGGAAAACTTCGAAAATCTCACAAAGAATGACTGACTCGGAGGTTTCCGAGCCGGTCAGGCGGTGCGTGGGAGGTGAGGGGCAAGCGTTCAGAAGCTTGCCGCCAGGCCCAGCGACACCCCGGACACGTTGTTGCCGAAGACGTAGCGCACCACGGCCCGCACGCGCGTGACGAAGACCTCGTGCGCCGTGGTGTCCAGTTCCAGGCCCATCCCGAGCGTTGTCAGGTAGTTGAAGCCCAGCGCCCCAGCCTGCGCGCCGAGGTAGTGGGAGTGCGACAGTTCCAGCACGTAGCGCACGGGCCGATCCATCGCGAAATAGCCGGTGGGGGCGCGCCAGCGCGCGTACAGGTTGGCGGTCTGGGCGATGGCGGAGCCCTGCACCGCATCGGACGAGCCGCCGAAGCTCTTCAGGTGGATATTGGTATAGCGCAGTTCGACGTCGATGTCGTGCTCGGGCCGGTAGTGTTCCCAGTCGATCATCACCGAGCCACCCAGCCCGTAGGCATTGAGCGATCCGCCATCGAGGAAGTTGATGGTGCGGTCGGTCTTGCGGTTGACGAAGCCTTGCGCCAGCCGCAGGTCGCTGGACACATTGCCCAGCGAGGCGTTGAAGATCGGGCGGAACACCAGTTCCTTGCTTTCGGTCAGCGGGAAGTCCCAGCCGATGCCGACGGTGCCGGCCACCGTGTTCCAGCGCGTGGGCAGTTCGCGCGACTCCGTGCCGTTCGAGGCCACGAACGTAGGGTCGTAGCGGCTGTAGGCAATCGACCCTTCCATGTAGATCGGCGTGGTCTTGCTGAGGGTGAAGCCGCCGCCCAGCTGCGACATGATGATGCCTGGATTGGCGGTCTGCCCGTTCGAGATCGACAGGGAACTCGACGCCAGGTCGGGCACCACCGAAAAGCTCATCAGGGTCAGCACCGCATTGGCCTGCCGCTGCACTGCCGGGCCGAATACCACCTGGAGATCGGAAGATTGCTGCGCATGCGCCGCCCCCGCGCCGCCCCATAGCAGCACGGCGGGCACGGCGAGCACCAGCGCGGTCAGGCAGCGCCGACGGACGAAACCGGATCCTGGAAGCGTCATGCGGCCCATGGGGTCGGCCGGATAGGCCCGGCGGCGATCGGCAATGCTGCAAAGCGTACGCCAGCGCGGGGCGGCTTGCGAATTGGACCAAAGCCGTATGGGCCACGCGATACCGGGCCCGGAAAGCGGCCTATTGGCCCAAGGTTCCATTGCGGCGTGTCTGGCTGCCATCTATATGTTGTGCTGACAGCCGGAGAAGGGGACGTCGGCACCATTTTGCGGAGGGATGCCATGAGGCGTGGCAGCGGGCGACAAATTCGGCGCATGCGATGCATCGGCCACTGGATGCTTGCCGGCCTGTTGGTCTCCACGGGCAGCGCCCTGGCGCAGCAGGCGCCCGGGCAGCAGCCGGCCCAGCCGCCCGCGCAGGGCGCGCAGGCGACAGCGGGGCAGCAGACCTTCAAGCCCGAGGAGATCGAGGCACTGGTGGCGCCCATCGCGCTATATCCGGATTCGGTGCTGTCGCAGGTGCTGATGGCGTCGACCTATCCGCTGGAAATCGTGCAGGCCGCGCGCTGGCAGAAATCCAATTCGAGCCTCAAGGGCGATGATGCCGTGAAGGCCGTGCAGGACCAGCCGTGGGACGTCAGCGTGAAGTCGCTGGTGGCGTTTCCGCAGGTGCTTGAGCCGATGAACGACAAGCTCGACTGGACGCAGAAGCTTGGCGATGCCTTCCTGGCCCAGGAAAAGGACGTGCTCGCGGCCGTGCAGCGGCTGCGCAACAAGGCCCAGCAGTCCGGCAACCTGAAGTCGAACGAGCAGCAGAACGTGACGGTCCAGCCGGCCACGCAAAGCAGCGGCTCGCAGCAGACGATCATCATCGAGCCCGCCAATCCGCAGGTGATCTACGTGCCGGCGTACAACCCGGCCACGGTCTACGGCAGTTGGGGCTATCCGAGTTATCCGCCGTACTACTGGCCGCCGTATCCGGCCTACTATCCGGGCGCCGCGCTGGCAACCGGGTTTGCCTGGGGCGTGGGGCTGGCGGCCGCCGGCGCGATCTTCGGCAACTGCAACTGGGGCGGCGGCGACGTGAACGTCAACGTGAACCGTGCCACCAACATCGACCGCAGCTTCAACCGCAACAGCGTCGAAGGCGGCAAGTGGAAGCACGACTCCAGCCACCGCAAGGGTGTGGCCTATCGCGACAACGCCACGCGCGAGAAATTCGGCAACAACGTTGGGGGCGCGGACCGGCGCAACGATTTCCGGGGCCGCGAGGGAGACCGGGGCGGTGATCGCGCGGGAGACCGTGCAGGAGATCGCTCGGGCAATCGGGCCGGCGACCGCAGTGCGGATCGTGCGGGGGATCGGGCTGGAGACCGGGCTGGAGACCGCTCGGCTGACCGGGGCGGTAACCGTGGCGGCGATCGTGGCCAGGGTGTGGGCGGCGACCGCGCCAGTACCGGCGACAGGATGTCCACGGATCGCGGGGGCGCCGGAGATCGCGGCGGCGCCGGCGCGAATCGCACCAGCTACAGCGGCGGCGGCCGGGACAGCGCTTTCCAGGGCGTGGGCGGCAGCGGCGCATCATCGCAGCGCGACTTCGATCGCGGACGTGCCAGCTCGGGCGGTGGCTACGGCGGCGGACAGGGCGCGGCCCAGCGCAGTGCCGGAGGCGGCGGCTTCCAGGGCGGCGGGGCAAGCCGTGGCGGCGGCGGTGGCTTCCAGGGTGGCGGAGGCGGCCGGGGCGGCGGCGGATTTGGCGGCGGCGGTGGCCGTGGGGGCGGCGGCGGCCGTCGGTAGCGGGAAATGGCGATGACAACCACGAGGTGTCAGGCATGCGTGCAATGAAAGCAATCCTGCCGTCGCGCATCGCGCGTACCGTCCTGCCGCTGGTGCTGGGCGCGGCGCTGATGTCGGCTGCGCAGGCCCAGAAGCCGTTCGATACGCCCGAGGCCGCCATGAATGCTTTTGGTGACGCCGTGGCCACCAGCAATGACGCGGCCATGACGGCGCTGCTGGGCCCGGAGGCCCGCCGCATGATCCCGCCGGTGGGCGCGGAGCAGCGTTATCGCTTCCTGTCGGCCTGGAGCCAGTCGCACCGCATCGAAGGTGGCGAAGACGGCACTGCGCGTGTGGTGGTGGGCAACAACGGCTGGACGCTGCCGATACCGCTGGTCAAGGCAGCCAACGGCCGCTGGCATTTCGATGCGAAGCAGGGCATCGGCGAGATCCGCTTGCGGCGCATCGGCCGGAACGAACTGTCTACCATCCAGACCATGCTGGCCATCTACGACGCCCAGCACGACTACGCGCTGGGCAACCATGAAGGCAATGGCCTGACGGTCTATGCGCGCAAGCTGGTCAGTTCGCCGGGCAAGAAGGACGGGCTCTACTGGCCCACCCGCCCGGGCGAACCGGAGAGTCCGCTGGGGCCGGCGTTCATCGATGCCGTGTCGAGCCATCGCAGTGCATCGGACGGCTATAACGGCTATCGCTACAAGCTGCTCAACGGCCAGGGCCCGACCGCGCCCGGCGGCAAGTACACGTATCTGGTCAACGGTAAGCTGTTCGGCGGGTTTGCGGTGCTGGCATGGCCGGCCCGCTATGGCGATACCGGCATCAAGAGCTTCATGGTCAGTCACGACGGCCAGGTCTACGAGCGCGACCTCGGACGCGACACCGGCGCGCGCGCTGCCGCCATCGATACTTTCGATCCCGGCTCGGGATGGAGCAAGGTGGCCCCTGAACTGCTGCAGCCCGTGACGGCGGGCAACGCGGACTAGGCAGCTGGCCGGCGCCGGCTTACGCGGGCGATCCCCACAATGCTCTGGCCGGTGTGAACACCGGGCCAGGGCATTTTTTCTTCCGGCTTTCCTTATCTGGCAATGGGTGCGCACCGGTGCGTGTGGATTGCGCGGCTGATGCTAAGCAGGCTTTTTAATTTGCGCCGAGATCCCGCCAAAAACCTCGAATAAACGTGCTGCCCGGCAGGATTGGGTACCGTTGGCGGCGCTTGAATATGAACGCTTGATTAATGACAAGCAGGCCGTGTGCTGATATTTTTTTCGGCCGTGTTTCATCTTTACATAACAAGGGAAGTAAAGATTGCAATCGCGGGGCCATCGACCTACTTTGATATGGCACTAACGGAATATCCAGAAAAAGCAATAAGCATCAATCGTATTGGCGTGGGGTAGGCACGCCCAGGGACGTTCCATGGATCTGGCGCAGCGGCACGCAACTCGCCGCTGGCCGTTGTAGGGCCCGCTCGCCCTGGCTTGCTCCCCGTTCTGTTTGGGAGACCATGATGAATCGACGGTTGTTCATGAGCCTGCCTTCACTGGCATTGGCACCGGCTTTATTTGCCTGTACCACCAACATGTCTGGCAGCGATGCCGTGGCCAAGCGGCGTGAGATCGATGCCGGCGTGGACGGCACCATGAGCAAGCTGTTCGCGTCCGCCAGTTCGGCGCAGGCGCTGTCGCAGCAGGCAAAGGGCATACTGGTCTTTCCCAAGATCCTGGCCGCCGGCTTTATCGTCGGTGCCGAGTATGGCGAGGGGTCGCTCCGGGTGGCCAATGCGCCGGTGGGCTATTACCGCACCACGACCGCATCGTTCGGTTTCCTGGCCGGCGCACAGTCCAAGGCGCTCATCCTGATGTTCATGACCGACGCCGCATTGCAGGCGTTCCAGGCCAGCAGCGGCTGGACGGCCGGCGTGGACGGATCGGTTGCGCTGGCGACCATCGGCGCGAACGGGCAGATCGACACCAACACGGCCCGCGCGCCCATCGTCGGATTCGTGCTGACCAACGCCGGGCTGATGGCCAACCTGTCGCTCGAAGGCACCAAGATCAGCAAGCTCGATATCTGAGCGTGCGCGTCCGACCATGAGATGGGTCACGATCCTGCTGCTGGGGGCGTCCGTCGCGCTGGCGACGGGCGTGCTGCCGCGCCCGCGCGCCGCGCCGAGGCGCCGTAGCGATACCCTGCGCGTGATCGATACCAGTCCGTTCTCCGACATCGCCAGCCGCCCCGGCATGGTCGAACTGGCTGGGTCGCTGGCGCACGAACTCAATCAGCCGCTGACCGCCATTACCAGCAACGCCCAGGCCGCGCGCGAGTACCTGATGTCGGGCACGCCGGATCAGGGCGAGATCCGCGAAATCCTCGATGACATCGTCAGCGACGCCTCGCGCGCCAGCGATATCGTCAAGGGCGTGCGGGCGCTGATCCGCGGCGAGGCCCCTCACCTGGTGCCGTTCCAGATTGGCGAGGTGATCGCGCGTGCGCTGGAACTGGTGCGCGACGAAGCCCGGGCGCGCGAGGTGACCGTGGATGGCACGGCGGATGGCGAATTGCCGCGCGCCGTGGGCGATCCGATGGAGATCCAGCTCGTGCTGCTGAACCTTCTGGTCAATGCGCTGGATGCCGTCGAGGCAGCGCACGCCCGTGGCGCGCGCAAGGTATCGGTCGGCGCGTCCGCGCAGGACGGCGTGCTGAAGCTGACCGTCCGCGACAACGGCTGCGGCGTCGCCGAGGGCGACCTCGACAAGATCTTCCGCCCGTTCTTTTCCTCTAAGCCCAAGGGCATGGGCCTGGGCCTGTCGTTCAGCCGCGCGCTCATGGAACGCAATGGCGGCCGGCTGCGCGCCATCCGAAACAGCGACAGGGGCATGACGTTCGAATGCCTGCTGCGCACCGAACTTCCCGCCTCGGCCACGGCGCATCATCGCGGCCCTGCGGTCGTTGCGGCCCGGTTCAGGACTGCATTTTCCCGGAGGTAGGACTCCATGCTCGCTACCAGGACCACCCTCTACATCGTTGACGATGACGATAGCGTTCGCCGCGCGCTGGGCCGTGTGCTGGGCGCGCATGGCTACCTGACTGCCGGGTTTGCGTCAGCCAGCCAGTTCCTGGAAGAAGCCGATCTGGACACCGCTCCTGGCTGCATGCTGCTGGACCTGCAGCTGCCCGACATCAGCGGCATCGACCTGCAGCAGGCGCTGTGCAGCCGGATTCCGGTCATCATCCTGACCGGACATGCCGACGTGGCCAGCGCGGTACTGACGATGCAGGCGGGCGCCATCGACTTCCTGCAAAAGCCGGTATCCGACGTGCAATTGCTGGCTGCGGTCAGCAAGGGCTGCGACTGTGCCACGCGACTGTTTGCACAGGCCAGCGAATTGCGCGACCTGAAAAAGAAGATCGACCGCCTGACGCCGCGCGAGCGCGAGGTGCTGGCGTGGATCGTCACGGGCTTCCGCAACAAGCAGGTGGCCAACCGGCTTGGCACGGTGGAGAAAACCATCAAGGTTCATCGCGCCCACGTCATGCAGAAGCTCGAAGTGGATTCCCTGCCGGCATTGGTCCGCATTGCCGACCGCATGGGCATGGTGGCGGATCCGGCCGCCTGAACACGGTTCGTCAGCCCGGGGGCGCAATCCCGCGGCGCGCTCCCCGATACCATCCCAGGGCCATTCCCGCGCCGGTCCGGCGAAAATCCTGCATGCCCGCTGGACCATGGGCCAATATCGCCCGCCGCGCGTGTCTCGTAGCCTAATCAGTACGTGCTTACGATCGGCTGCGCAACGTGCAAATGGGTGCGACGGGAAACTTCGTGGTGGTTGTCGACGACGACGCGTCGGTGGCGCGGTCCACGTCGCGGCTATTGCGTGCCGCGGGGATCACCGTCGACACCTTCACCAGCGGCGCCGATTTTCTTTCCCGCATCCACGGCAAGGCGAGCTATCGGCCGTTCTGCGTGATCCTCGATGTCTGCATGCCCGGGATTGACGGGCTGGAAGTGCAGCAGCAACTGGCCGGCCTGGACCTGCCCCTGATCTTCATCACCGCGCACGAGGTGCCCGAGGCACGTGACAAGGCATTGGCGGCCGGCGCCGTCGGCTATCTGCGCAAGCCTTTCGACGCCGCGCAGCTGGTGGATCTGGTACGTAGCGTGATGCCTTAGCCCCATGCCTTTGGTCCTTGGTCCAATTGTCATTCAGGCCGCAACAGGCACACTCTTATCAGGGCACGCGGCAGGCACCCTGCCATACGCGTGTTTCGCGGGCCGAACAGGAGGACCGGCAAATGTCGCTACTGATGATTTCCAACCTCCACCCGGACACCACGGAGGAGCAGGTCAAGGAATTCCTTGGCCGCTATGGCTTTCCGGCGGCAGACGAGATCGAACGGCAGGAGGGCGATGGCACGCGTCCGTCGATGACGCTGACGTTCCGGACGGTGGACATGGGCGCGCTGCAACAGCTCGTACCGCGTATCCACGGCGTGTTCTGGAATGGCCACAAGATCAATGCGCTGATCCTGCGCGAACACTTCAGGTAATCGCAAAAGTCTCGCGTGGCCCACGGCCGGCGCGGGCAGGAGATACGACGATGGCAAGCGGTCTGGTATCCAAGCGCGGTCGGTGGGCATTGCTGGTCCTGGCCGCACTGGCGGTGACCGGCTGCCACAAGCAGGAGGCCAAGGCGCCGGCGGCACCGCCGGCGGCCGAAGTGGGCGTGGTCAAGGTGACGCTGCACGACGTGCCCCTCACCTACGAGTTCGTGGGTGAAACGCAGAGTTCGCAGCAGGTGGAAATCCGGGCCCGGGTGAGCGGCTTCCTGGAGCAGCGCCTCTATACCGAGGGCTCGATGGTCAAGGCCGGCCAGGTCATGTTCCGCATGGACCAGAAGCCGTTCCAGGCCGCGCTCGATGCGGCGCAGGCCGAACTGGCCCAGCAGCAGGCCCGGCTGACCACCGCGCGGTCCAACCTGGCACGCGTCAAGCCGCTGGCTGCCAAGAACGCGTTGAGCCAGAAGGACCTCGATGAAGCCACCGGGCAGGAACAGGCCGCCGCCGCCGCCGTGGAAGCGGCCAGGGCCAACGTCACCAACGCCAAACTGAATCTCGGCTACACGACCATCACGTCGCCGGTGGATGGCCTGTCCAGCTACGCCAAGAAGCAGGTGGGGTCCTACATCGACGCCACCAACAGCCTGCTCACCTATGTGGCCAAGCTCGATCCGATCTGGATCAACTTCAGCCTGTCCGAGAACGAGGTGCTGCAATACCAGTCGCAGACCGCGTCCGGCACGCTCCGCATGCCCGAGCGCGGCGCGATGGAGGTCGAGATCGTGCTGGCCGACGGCACCACGTATCCGCAGCGCGGGCGTATCGCCTTCGCCGATGCGTCGTTCAACTCCGAGACCGGCACCTACCTGATCCGCGCCGAAATGCCGAACACCAAGGGCATGCTGCGGCCGGGGCAGTTCGTGCGCGTGAGGCTGATCGGCGCGGTGCGTACCAAGGCCATCACCGTGCCGCAGGAAGCCGTCGTGCAGGGCCAGCGCGGCCAGTCCGTCTGGCTGGTGGGCAAGGAGAACAAGGCCGAGTCGCGCGTGATCGACGTGGGCGAATGGTCGCAGGGCAACTGGGTGGTCCGTTCGGGCCTGCGCGAGGGCGATACCGTCATCGTCGATGGTGCGATACGCCTCGCGCCGGGCGCGCCGGTCAAGCCGGTGGCGGCTGCGCCGCGCCCGGCCAGCGACGGGCCGTCACCGGTGCCGCCGTCGGCGCCGCCCGCGCGGCCAGCGGCGCCGGGCGCCCCCGGTGCGGCGGAAGCCGGCAAGGGTGCCGCGTCATGAAACTGTCCCACTTCTTCATCGACCGGCCGATCTTTGCGTCGGTGCTGTCGATCATCATCGTGGTGGGCGGGATGGTGGCGCTGTTCAACCTGCCTATCGCGCAGTTTCCCGACATCACGCCACCCAGCATCACGGTGTCGACCACGTATCCGGGCGCCAGCTCGGAAGTGGTGGCGCAGAATGTGGCGGCGCCCATCGAGCAGCAGGTGAACGGCGCGGACAACATGCTGTACATGTCGTCCACCAGTTCGTCCACGGGCAATATCACGCTGACCACGTACTTCGAGATCGGCACCGATCCGGCACTGGCGCAGGTTGACGTGCAAAATCGGGTCAACCTGGCCCTGCCGACCCTGCCCGACGCCGTGACCAAGCAGGGCGTGACCGTGGAAAAGCGTTCGCAGGCGTTCATGATGGTGATTGCCGTCTATTCGCCTGACAACAGCTACCCGCAAACCTTCGTCGACAACTACACCAGCATCTACATCCTCGATTCGCTCAAGCGCATCCCGGGTGCCAACCAGTCGTCCATCTTCGGCACGCCGGACTACGCGATGCGCATCTGGCTCAAGCCGGACCGCATGGCCCAGCTGGGCATCACGGCCGAGGATGTCAAGAACGCCGTGGCCAACCAGAACGAGCAGTTCTCGGCGGGCCGCATCGGCAGTTCGCCCACGTCGGAGCCGGTCAAGCAGACGTTCCCGGTGACCACCAAGGGCCGCATGACCGAGCCGGCCGAGTTCGAGAACATCATCCTGCGCGCGGCATCGGGCGACGCCGCGCTGGTGCGGCTCAAGGATGTCGGCCGGGCCGAGCTGGGTTCGAAGGACTACTCGCTGCGCAGCCGCTACAAGGGCAAGACGGCCACGCTGCTGGCCGTGTACCAGCAGCCGGGCGCCAATGCGCTGGCAGTGGCCGGCCAGGTCCGCAAGGCGCTGGAGGAAGCCAAGAAGACGTTTCCGCCGGGGCTGGAATACGAGATCGCGCTCGACACCACCGAGTTCGTGCATGAATCGATCAACGAGGTGGTCCACACCTTGCGCGACGCGGTGATCCTGGTGATTCTGGTGGTGTACCTGTTCCTGCAGAGTTTCCGCGCCACGCTGGTGCCGATCCTGGCGGTGCCGGTGTCGATCATCGGTACGTTCACCGCCATGGCCGCGTTCGGCTTCTCGGTGAACATGCTCACGCTGTTCGGGATGGTGCTGGCCATCGGCATCGTGGTGGACGATGCCATCGTCGTGATCGAGAACGTCGAACGCAACATGATGGAGTTCCACATGCCGCCCAAGGAGGCCGCCAAGGCCGCCATGGACGAAGTGGGCGGCCCGGTGATCGCCATCGTGCTGGTGCTGCTGGCGGTGTTCATCCCGGTGGCGTTCCTGTCGGGCATCACGGGCCAGCTATACAAGCAGTTCGCCATCACGCTGGCGGTATCGGTGCTGCTGTCCGGGGTGGTGGCGCTGACGCTGTCGCCGGCGCTGGCGGCCATCCTGCTCAAGCCGGGCAGCCACGAGAAGAACCGGTTCTTCCGCTGGTTCAACCGCAGTTTCGACCGGCTGGTGGAAGGCTATGGCTCGACCGTGCAGGCCGTGATCCGGCGCACGGCGATCTCGGTGGGCATCGTCATCGCGCTGATCGTGGCCGCCGTGCTGATGTTCATGCGCATTCCGTCATCGTTCCTGCCGGTGGAGGACCAGGGCTATCTGCTCGGCGCGGTCATCATGCCCGACGCGGCCAGCCTGGACCGCACCGGCGCGGTATCGAAGCGGGCTGCCGAGTGGTTCGAGAAGCAGCCGGCGGTGAAATCGGTGGCGGTGCCCGACGGCTACAGCCTGATCGATTCGCAGAACAAGTCGAACGCCGGCACGCTGTTCATCACGCTGAAGGGCTTCCATGAGCGCGGCAAGGGCGAAAGCGCGGCTGACCTGATCGCGCAGGCCAACAAGGAGTTTTCGACCTATCGGGAAGGGCTGGTGATTCCCGTGAATCCGCCGTCGATACCGGGGCTCGGCACCACGGGCGGCTTCGAGTTCTGGCTGCAGAGCACCGGCGACGGTACCTACCAGCAGCTTGAGGAACGCACGCGGGCGTTCATTGCCAAGGCCCGGCAGCGGCCGGAACTGCGCGGCGTGAGCACGACGATCAACACGCGGTCGCGGCAATTGCTGGTCGACCTCGACCGCGAGCGCGCCGAAACACAGGGCGTGCCCGTGGAGCAGGTGTATTCCGCGCTGCAGACGATGTTTGGGTCGTTGTACGTGAGCCAGTTCCCGAAAAACAGCCGGCTGTTCCAGGTGATCCTGCAGGCCGAACCGGAGTACCGGTCGAAGCCCGAGGATATCGACAAGGTCTACGTGCGCAATTCACGCAACGAAATGGTGCCGATCAAGGCCGTGACCACGGCGCGTTATGTGGCCGGCGCCGATCTGGTGACGCGCTTCAACAACTTCCCGGCGGCCAAGATCACCGGTGACGCCGCGCCGGGGTACAGCTCGGGCCAGGCGCTGCAGGCCATGGAGGAGGTGGCGGCCGAGGTGCTGGGCCTAGGCTACAGCTATGCGTGGAGCGGTCAGGCCTATGAGGAAAAGAAGGCCGGGTCCACGGCGGCGATGGTGTTCGCGTTCGCATTGCTGATGGTGTTCCTGATCCTGGCGGCGCAGTACGAGAAATGGTCGCTGCCGATCGGGGTGCTGCTGGCCGTGCCGTTCGCGCTGTTCGGCGCGCTGGTGGGCATCCTGGTGCGGGGCATGGAAAACGATGTGTACTTCCAGATCGGCCTGACGGTGCTGATCGCCCTGGCCGCCAAGAATGCCATCCTGATCTTCGAATTCGCGGTGGAGATGCGTGTCAAGGAGGGACTCAGCCCGTATGACGCGGCGGTCAAGGCGTCCAAGATGCGGCTGCGCCCGATCATCATGACGTCGCTGGCGTTCATCCTCGGCTGCATCCCGCTGGCCATCGCAAGCGGTGCGTCGGCGGCCAGCCGCCAGTCGCTGGGCACGGGCGTGATCGGTGGGATGCTTGGCGCCACGGTGATCGCCATCTTCTTTATCCCGATGTTCTTCTGGGGGCTGGAGCGCGAGAGCAAGAAGAAGCTCGCCAAGCAGGCCGAGAAGGATGCCGGGCCAGGCGCCGACCCCGCCGCGCCCACCGGAGGCACGCTATGAGCCATCGCGGCTTGCGGGCGCGAGCCCTGGTGCCGGGGCTGGCGGCGATGACGCTGCTGGCCGGCGGCTGTACCGTCGGACCCGACTACGTGCGGCCGGACGTGGCCGTGCCGGAGACCTACCGCTTCGCGCCCGAAACGCCGCAGGCGGCCGACGTGGTCACCACGCAATACTGGTGGTCGCAGATCGGTGATCCGGTGCTCGACGACCTGATCGCCGCGGCGCGCGCGCACAACTACGACGTGCTGATTGCCACGGCGCGCGTAGAGGAATACTACGGACGCGTGATGACCACGCGGGCCGGCCTGTTCCCACAGGTGGGGGCAGAGGCGGGCGGCGGGCGGCAGCGCATCAGCACCAGCGGCGGCACCGTGCTGCCCATCGACAACCCGTTCAACTCGGTCAAGGCCGACGTCTACGCGTCGTGGGAGATCGACCTGTTCGGGCGCATCCGGCGGATGACCGAAGCGGCCCGGGCGGATTGGGCGGCTTCCGAACAGGCGCGCCGCAGCACCGAGATCAGCGTGGTGGCGGCGGTGGCCAGCGGCTACATCACGTTGCGCGATCTCGACAACCGCCTGCGCATCGCGCAGGACACGCTGGCCAGCCGCGAGGGCGCGCTGCAGGTGTTCCGCGAACGGTTCCAGGGTGGCGTGGTGTCGGAGGTCGAGTATGCGCAGTCGCGCTCCGAGTATGCGTCGGCGCAGGCTTCGGTCGAGCAGTTCCGGCAGCTGGTGGCGCAGCAGGAAGACCTGCTGGCCGTGCTGGTTGGCGACAACCCGCGTGCCATGCCGCGTGGCAAGTCGATCGACGAGCTGATTCTTCCGGTGGTGCCGGTGGGATTGCCGTCGTCGCTGCTGGAACAGCGCCCGGATCTTCTGCAGGCCGAACAATCGCTGGTGGCGGCCAACGCGCAGATCGGCGCCGCGCGCGCGCAGTATTTCCCGACGATCTCGCTGACCGGCATGTTCGGCGCGGCCAGCACCGCGCTGTCCGGGCTGTGGGTGGGTTCATCCAGGGCGTGGTCGTACGGTGGCCTGATCAGCGTGCCGATCTTCACCGCCGGTGCGATTGCCGGTGACGTGAAGCAGGCCGAGGCACGCCAGAAGCAGGCGCTCTACGGCTACCAGCAGGCGGTGCAGACCGCGTTCCGCGAGGTGGCCGATGCGCTGGCTGGCGTGCAGTACACGCGCAGCCAGCTCCTGGCCAAGAACGACCAGGTGGATGCGTTGTCGCGCTACGCGCTGCTGGCGCGCGACCGATACGAAGGCGGCTACACCAGTTACCTGGAAGTGCTCGATTCCGAGCGTTCGCTGTTTTCCGCGCAACTCGAACAATCGACGTTGCGCGGCACGGAGTTCGGCCAACTGGTCCAGCTCTACAAGGCGCTGGGCGGCGGCTGGCCCGTCGACGGCGCACCCCAGGCCAGCGTCAACCAGCCGGCCAGCCCCGCCAAGGAGTGATTCATGTCCAGATCCAGCATTCCGGCCGCGCTGCTAGCCGCCACCGTTTTGGTTGGCCTCAGCGCCGGCGCCCTCGCGCAATCGAAACCGATCGCCTATCCGGCCAAGGGACAAAGCCAGGCCAAGCAGCAGGAGGATGACGGTTACTGCTACTCGTGGGCCAAGTCGAACACCGGCATCGATCCGGCGCAGGTGGCCGCCGCGCCCCCGCCCGCGCCCAGCGGCCCCGCCGTAGGGGGCGGCGAACGGGTGGGCGGTGCGGCGCGCGGCGCTGCGGGGGGCGCGGTGGTGGGCGCCATTGCGGGCGATGCCGGCAAGGGCGCCGCGGCCGGTGCGGCCGTGGGCACGATGGCGGGCGGTCACCGGGCAAGGCAGAACCAGCGCAATGCGCAGGCCAATGCGCAATCGCAGCAGTCGGGAGCCATGAATACCTACTACCGCGCCTATTCGGCCTGCATGCAGGGGCGCGGTTACACGATCCAATAACCAAGGAGGTCATATGTTCAAGCGAGTCGCCATTACAGCTGCAGTGCTGCTGAGCCTGTCGGCAGCGTCGTACGCCCAGCCGGACGTGAAGACGGACGTGCAACGGTCGCCCGGGCAGACCACGGCCACCGGCACGGCCAAGGTCAACGCCACCATCACCGCCATCGACGCGGCGTCGCGCAAGGTCACGCTCAAGACCCAGGCCGGCAAGGTGGTGGACATGACCGTGGGCGACGAGGCGCGCAACTTCGACCAGTTGCGCGTGGGCGACAAGGTTGCCGTCGAGTACACCGAGGCCCTGACCGTAAGCCTGAAGAAGGGCAGCGGGGCGTCCACCATGCAGGAACGCGAGATTTCGGAGCGTTCCGAACCCGGCGCCAAGCCGGGTGGCCGGCTCGGGCGCGAGGTAACCGTGGTGGCACAGGTTGTCAAGGTCGACAAGGAAAAGAACATCGTCACGGTCAAGGGGCCCCGTGGCCACACGGTGGATCTGCTGGTGGAAGACCCCGAGCAGATGAAGGCCGTGAAGAAGGGGGACCGCGTGCAGGCTGTCTATACTGAGGCAGTCGCGGTATCTGTCACACCGGGCGCCGCGAAGTAACGGCATTCCCGATCCAGTCCGGCAAGGAGTGAAGGAGGCAGCCTCGATGCTCACTGCGAAATGGCACGGCCTGTGCGCGGCCGCGCTGCTGGGCCTGGCCTGGCCAGCGCATGCGTATTACGATCACTTCCTCAGCGGCACCATCATCGGCACCCTGGACAAGGACCAGGTGGCGGCGTTGCGCACCACATTCGGCAAGGCGCTGACCGACTCCGATGACGGTGCCAGCGTGCCGTTCCACCTGGACGCCAGCACCAGCAACGCCAAGAGCAAAGCCACCGATGGCACGTTCACGCCGCTCAAGACGCGTACGGAGAACGGGCAGCGTTGCCGCAAGGTGCGCAGCGAACTGCGTCAGCCGGGCCGGCAGCCGGAACGCTGGACAGGCTGGTATTGCCAGCAATCGGACGGCGACTGGAAGAAGACGATGATCAAGGACTGACCGCGCGCCGCCCGGCGGCGGACCTGGCCCCACCGCCGCACGGCGGTGGGCTCAGAACTTCTCGGGGATGTAGCGGTACGGATAGTCGGGTGCCTTGTAGTTGCCCGCCTTCTGGCGCGCCGGCAGCGTGACCTTCTTGCTCTTGACGTGCTCGTACGGCACGGAGGCGAGCAGATGGCTGATGATGTTCAGCCGCGCGCGCCGCTTGTTGTCGGAGCGCACCACATGCCACGGGGCAAAGTCGGTATCCGAGGCCGCGAACATCGCGTCCCGGGCGCGGGAGTAGTCATACCAGCGGCTGTACGACTTCAGGTCCATGTCCGTCAGCTTCCAGGTCTTGCGCCCGTCCTCGATGCGCGATTGCAGCCGGCGCGTCTGCTCTTCGGGCGTGACTTCGAGCCAGTATTTCAGCAGCAGCACGTTGGACCCGACGATGGCGCGTTCCATCAGCGGCACGGCACGCAGGAACGCATCCACCTGTTCTTCGCTGGCAAAGCCCATCACGCGTTCCACGCCGGCCCGGTTGTACCAGCTGCGGTCGAAGATCACCACTTCGCCGGCGGCGGGCAGATGGGGGATGTACCGTTGCATGTACATCTGGCTCTTCTCGCGCTCCGTGGGTGCGGGCAGCGCCACCACCCGGAACACGCGCGGGCTGACCCGCTCGGTGATGGCCTTGATGGTGCCGCCCTTGCCGGCGCCGTCCCGTCCCTCGAAAACGATGCATACCTTGGTGCCGCTGGCCTTGATCCAGTTCTGCATGTGCACCAGTTCCACATGCAGCCCGGCCAGCGCCTCGTCATAGTCCTTGCGGCCCAGTTCGGTGCTGGCCCCCGCCTCGCTTTCGGCGCGCCGTGCCTGTTTTGCCATGTCAGCTCCCGGAGTCTTGATGGGGATACTCTCCCCCGAGTATCAATCTGGACACTGGGTCGGGCTTTGGCAATGGACCTTGGTCCAATGCTTGGCCCAAGGACCAATTGCTTTGCGCCGGTGCTTGGCTGACTCTAACTGGAGAACCTGTTCGAGTTTGCCATCATGCATAAATGCGGTGTCGTGTTGATGGCGGGGGCGCTGTGGCTGGCCGTGGTGGGCATCTTCTTCAGCGATCCCAGCGGACAGATGCCGGACAAACTGAACCTGTTCAGGCTGGCAATGCGCGGCCTGGAGGTGCAGATGTTCCGGACTGGCAGCGACCCGCCACGCTACCTGGTGAACGTGCTCGCCCGCGACTGGCTGATCGGCTGCGTGGTGCTGTTCGCCGTCGGTGCCGTCGTGTTCCTGATCGCGCGCCGGCGCCAGGTCGCCTGATGGCGTGCCCGCTGTCCCGCTCGCAATCCGCCGCACAAGGGAGGTCATCCCATGCTGCAAGCCCCGTATTCCAGCGCGACCGCGTCGCGCACGCTGATCGACTCGCTGATCCGCTTTGGCCTGATCGCGCTGCTCTCGGTCTTCTGCTTCCAGATCTTCAAGCCGTTCATGAACCTGCTGCTGTGGTCGGTGATCCTTGCCATCACGATGTATCCGCTGCAGGTGCGGTTGCGTGGCAAGGTCTTTGACGGCGAAGGGCGCACCGCCACGCTGATCATCGTGCTGGTGATCGCCGTGGTGATGGTTCCGACCTACCTGCTGGGCATTGCGCTGATCGAATCGGTCGAGCATGCCATGGCAATCGCCAAGACCGGCGAATTCACGATCCCGCCGCCGCCCGAGACGGTGGCCGGCTGGCCCGTGATCGGACAGCGGCTCCATGACGCCTGGCAGATGGCATCCACTGATGCGGGCGGCCTGATCCAGAAGCTGGGGCCGCAGATCAAGACGGCCAGCCTGGGCCTGCTGGGGGCCATGGGTGGCGTGGGCGTGGGGCTGTTGGTCTTCGTCGGTGCGCTGATCATCGCCGGGATCATCATGGCCTATGGCGAACTGGGCACGCGCAGCGCGGAGCAGATCGCCACGCGTCTCACCAGCCCGGAACGCGGGCCGCGCATCACGGCGCTGTGCACGGCGACCGTGCGCGCGGTGGCCCAGGGCGTGGTGGGCATCGCCTTCATCCAGATGCTGCTGATCGGCGTCGCGTTCATCATCAAGGGCGTGCCGGGCGCGGGGCTGCTGGCGCTGGCCGTGCTGCTGCTGGGCATCATGCAGTTGCCTGCCACGCTGATCACGGTGCCGGTGATCGTGCTGGTTTTCGCGGCCGAGGGTGCTTCCGGCGCCAACATCGTCTTTGCGATCTACGTGTTCATCGCGGGGCTGTCGGACAATGTGCTCAAGCCATTGCTGCTGGGGCGAGGCGTGGACGTGCCGATGCCGGTCATCCTGATCGGCGCGCTGGGCGGCATGGTCACCGGGGGCGTGATCGGCCTGTTCATCGGCCCAATCGTGCTGGCGGTGGGCTATCAGCTGTTCTGGCAATGGGTGGAAGATCCGCCGCCGCGTATCGAGGTGGAAACCGAAGCGCCGCGCAGCGTGCCCGACATCACCGGTGCAGACATCACCAGGGGATAACCGTGGCTGCATCCGCCCGTGCCTGGCTGGCCCTGGCCGCCGTGCTTGGCGGATGCGCGCGGGTGGGGCCCGATTTCCAGCCGCAGCCCGAGCCATGGACCGCCACGTGGCGCAGCGATGCCATCGAGCAGGCCAGCGTTCAGCAGGCGACGCCGGACCTGCGCCAATGGTGGCAGGTGTTTGGCGACCCGGTACTCGAAACGCTGATGGCGGAAGCCGACGCCGGCAATGCCGATGTGCGGATTGCCGGCCTGCGCGTGATGGAAGCGCGCGCGCAGTTGGGCATTGCGCTCGCGGGCCGCTATCCGCAGATGCAGCAGGCCAGCGCGTCGGCCATGTATGTCCACAGCCGCCAGTCCGGTCCCACGGCGCAGAGCGCGCGGCTCTGGGAATACAGCGCGGGCGTGGATGTCGGCTGGGAGCTTGATTTCTGGGGTCGTTTTGCGCGCGCCATCGAATCGGCCGATGCCGGGTACTTTGCCGCCCAGGCCAATCGCGAGTCGGTGCTGGTGTTGCTGCATGCCCAGCTGGCCACGACGTACTTCGCCGTACGCACGGCCGAGGCCCGGCTGCGCATTGCGCGCGACAACGCCCGGCTGCAGAAGCGGAGCTTCGAGATCACGGAACGGTTGTTCAAGGGCGGCGAGAGCGACGAACTGGACTTCCAGCAGGCGCGTACCCAGTACCTGGGCACGTTGAGCAGCATTCCGGAACTGGAAAACCAGATCGGGCAGGCACGCAACGCACTGGTACTGCTGCTGGGCCGGCCACCGGGTCCGCTGCCTGAACTGGCGGAGGCTCCCGAGCGAGAGGGCGTGCTGCCATTGATCGATCGCGCTGTGCTGCAGGATGTACCGGCCAACCTGCTGTTGCGCCGGGCGGACATCCGTGCGGCCGAATTTCGCATCGCGGCCCAGTCCGCGCTGATCGGCGTGGCGAAGGCCGACCTGTATCCGGCCGTCACGCTGATGGGCAGCATCGGCTGGACAGCGGCGTCGCTGCCCGGCACCCAGAACGGCCTGCTGCTGGTGGGCGGGCCCAGCGTGCGCTGGAACATCTTCGACTACGGCCGCATCGTGAACAACGTGCGCGTACAGGATGCGCGGCTGCAGCAGTTGATCGTCGACTATCAGGCGGCGGTTCGGCAGGCCGCGCGCGAAGCCGACGATGCGGCCAGCGGGCTGGACAAGGCGCTGCAGCGCGAGCGCATCCTGGGCCAGGCGGCCCAGTCGGCCGAGCGGTCGCTTTCGCTGGCGAACACGGTGTTCCGCGAAGGATATTCGGATTTCCAGCGCGTGCTTGACGCACAGCGCGCGCTGTTCGCCCAGCAGGACGCATATCTGGTGAATCGAGGCAACGCCGTGAACTACCTGATCGGGCTCTACAAGGCACTTGGGGGCGGCTGGGACACCACGGCGCCGCTGCTTGACGCCGGCACGCGGACCCAGATGCAGCAGCGCATCAACTGGGGTGGGCTGATCGACGAAGTGTCGCCGCCGCCGGCGGCCAGCCTTCCGGCGCAGAAGGGGAGCGCACGCCCATGAACGATACGCGCACTGGCGACTCCACCCTCGACGACAAGCGCGCCGCCGACAAGCCGGCCGAGGGTGGCGGCACCCTCGCACCGCCTGTCAAGGAGGCCGCGGCCGATCCGTCGCACAAGGCGCTGCGCTGGGTGGTGGCGCTGATCGTGCTGAGCCTGGCGTGGTATCTGCTGGCCGACCGCTTCACGCCTTACACCCAGCAGGCGCGCGTGCAGGCGTTCGTGATTCCGGTGGCCTCCGAAGTGCCGGGCCGTGTGACGCGCGTCTACGTGCAGAACAACCAGAACGTGACGGCCGGCACCGTGCTGTTCGATGTCGATCCGCAGCACTACAAGATCGCGCTGGACCGCGCTCGGGCCGACCTGGAAACCACGCGGCGCGGTATCGGCGCCAATACCGCCGGCATCGATTCGGCCCGGGCGTCGCTGCGCGCCGCGCAGGCCAACGAACTCAAGGCCCAGCAGGACAGCGAGCGGCTGGAGCGGCTGTATCGCGAGGATCCGGGCACCGTGTCGGTACGCCGCCTGGAAGTGGCGCGGGCCACGCATACGCAGGCCATCAGCCAGGTTGCCGCGGCACGTGCCGAGGTGGAGCGTGCGCGCGAGCAGCAGGGCGGCAGCGATGACGACAACGCCAAGCTTCGCAGCGCTGCCGCCGCCGTCGACAAGGCCGAGCTGGACCTGGCCAACGCGCAGGTACGGGCGCGTACGGCCGGCCTGATTACGGACCTGCGCACCGAGGCGGGCCAGTACGCGGCGGCGGGCGCGCCGTTGATGACGTTGATCGCCATCCACGATGTCTGGATAAGCGCCGACATGACCGAGAACAACCTGGGTCATCTGGTCCCCGGCTCGCCGGTGCGCATCGTGCTGGACGCGCTGCCGGGCACCGTGCTCACGGGCAAGGTGCGCAGCATCGGCTATGGCATCAGCGCGGGTCAGAGTACGCCGCCCGGCACGCTGCCGACGATCCAGAACAGCCGCGACTGGCTGCGTCCCGCACAGCGATTCCCGGTGATCGTCGACATCGACCCGGGGCAGCTGTCCACGTTGCGCGGCGTGCGCGTGGGCGGACAGGCCGAGGTGATGGCATTTCCGACCGAAGGCAATCCGCTGAACCTGCTGGGCCGTGCGTTCCTGCGCTTCATGAGCTGGGTCTCGTATGTCTACTGACGCCGCCGCGTTGGCCATGCGCGCGATGCTGGCGCGCCGTGCCTTGCGGCTGGCGCTGGGCACGGCGGCCTGCCTGGCCGTGAGCTTCGGCATGCAGTGGGCGGTGCCCGTGATGGCGCCGGTGCTGGCCGTCTTCCTGTTTGCGACGTTGGACCGTCCGTTGCCGTTCAAGGCAGGCGTGGGCCTGGCGCTGGTGGTCATGCTGACGACCGGCAGCGGCATGCTGCTGGTGCCGTTCCTGCGCCATGCGCCGCTGACCGGCGTACTGATGGCGGGCCTGTGCCTGTTTCTGGCATTTCGCCATGGTTTGCGGGGCGGCAACAATCTCGTGTCGACGTTCCTGGTAGCGGGCGTCACGCTGATTTCGGCGGCGGGCACCGCCAACAGCGCGCTGGCGCTGACCGTGATCGGCGCGCTGGTGCGCGGCCTGCTGTGCGCGGTGCTGATGCTGGGTATCTGCTACCAGCTGATTCCCGAACCGGGCGGCCTGCGCATGCCGCAGAAGCCCAGCGTCGCCCCCGGGGATGCGGATGCCATGGCCCTGCGCGCCACGCTGGTGGTGATGCCGCCGTTCCTGCTGGCGATGGCGGACCCGGCCGCGTACCTGCCCATCATCATGAAGGCGGTCAGCCTGGGGCGGCAAAGCTGCAGCACGACGGCGCGGGGTGCGGCGCTGGAACTGGTGGGCTCCACGCTGATGGGCGGGGCACTGGCCATTCTGTGCTGGCTGGCGTTGGGGCTGTTCGTCCACATCTGGATGTTCTTTCTCTGGATGCTGCTGTTCGGGCTATGGGTGGCGCGCCGGCTGTTCCGGCTGCGGCCGGGGCGCATGTCGCCAGGCTTCTGGCTGAACAGCCTTGTCACGATGATCATCCTGCTGGGGCAGTCCGTGGCGGACAGCGCGGCGGGCAAGGATGTCTACCAGGCGTTCATGGTGCGCATGGGGCTGTTTGTCGGCGTGTCGCTGTACGCCTGGCTGATGATCGCACTGCTGGACCGGCGCGCCGCGCCGGTGCCCGCGTAAGCTGAGGGAGACCGTCATGCAATTGCACCTGCTGGTTGCCGCTCCCGTGATGCTGCTTTGCCTGCTGCTGCAGTGCGGGGCCGTGGCACTGTGCCTGCGGCGCTATGCGAGGTTCCAGAACAAGTGGCAGGGGCGCGAACCGCTGTGGATGGACGCCGTGCTGCTGACGTCCGTGATGCTGCTGACGCTGTTCTGCAACTTCGCGCAGATGGTGGTGTGGGCGGGGCTGTTCATGGTGCTGGGCGAGTTCGACACGCTCGGGGCGGCGCTGTATCACTCGGCGGTGAACTTCGCCACCCTGGGCTACGGCGATATCGTGATGTCGCCCCGCTGGCGCATGCTCGGGCCGATCGAATCGGCGCTGGGCATCCTGATGTTCGGCCTGTCCACGGCGCTGATGACGGCCGCGGTACTTGACGTGGTCAAGAGCCAGATGGCCCGCCTGCGGGAGGCGGGGCCGTCATGACGCAGGGGCCATCGATCGCGGTTTGTGATCAGGTGCAGTTGGCGCGGTAGGTTTCTTCCAGCTGCTTGCGCGAATCGTCGCGCTCAAGCTTGGGAACGGCACGGCCCTGCGCACTTTGGGTGGCCGTGCCGGGCGACGTGTAGGCGCGCTGCTTCGACGTACCGCTCAGCTCCTGCAACAGCGCGTCGCAGCGTTCGCGTTTGGCGTCGGCCGGACTCGCGGTCGGTGCCGAAGGAGGCCGGTAGGGGTTGCCGCCTTCACGTACCGCATCGGAGATGGCCGCGGCACCCGAACTCGGCATTTGCTGCGCCTGCGCGGGCATCGCGCCCAGACTGATGCTCAGCGCGCCGGAGGCGGCGATCACGCACTGCAACGACTTCATGGCGTTCGGCATGCGGGCTCCGCGTTGGACCTCAGGTTGGTGTGGCATACATAGCTGATGCTTCGGGATGTTCGGGTGGCGTAGTGACGCGTAGTGACGCGCAGTGACGTTTCCTTAGCCTAGACGCAGCCGTCCCGTGCCGCAAGGGCAGCATGAGAGACCCTCCGTCTCCGTCAGCGCGAGTTGGCGTGCCGTCGCCGCCAGACGATCGGCGCCTCGCCGAACTGTGCGGAGAACCAGCGGGTGAACGCCGCGGCCGACCCGTAGCCCAGCAGTTCCGACACCCGCAGCAGGGAATAGTCGGGGTTGGCGACGTATCGCTGCGCCAGGTCGCGCCGCACGCCATTGACGATGTCCGAGAAAGTCTCGCCGGAGGCGTCGAGCTGGCGTTGCATGGTGCGCAGGCTCATGCCCAGCCCCTGCGCCACGGCTTCGCTGGTGGCGCGCCCCATCGGCAACATCAGGTAGACGGCATTGCGTACCTCGCGCCCGACCGACGCGTCGTTCACGCGCGGCAGCGATTCCACCACGCGCTCCGCGTGGCGCGCCATGGCGGGGTTGCCGGTCGGGTTCGGCGTGTCCAGGTCGGCCGCCAGGCAGACGATGCCGTTAAACTCGCTGCCGAACTCCAGCGGGCAGCCGAACAGGCGCCGATGCACCTGCAGGTCCGGCGGCGCCGCGTGCGTGAAATTCACGCTTTGCGGATGCCATTGCGGCCCCAGCAGTGCGCGGCACAGCCGGAATACCACGCCCAGCGCCAGTTCAGTGGCCTGGCGCGAGGGCGCTTCGAGCACCACTTCCTGCCGGATCAGCACGATCTTGTCGGACGCTTCCAGCAGGATGGCCACCGATTCGTTGACCAGATGCCGGTAGCGGATGATGGTTTCCAGCGCGTCGCGCAACGTGGGTTGCTGGCTGATCAGCAAGCTCATCAAGCCAAAGTCCGACAACTGCCGCGACTCCGCCATGCGCAGGCCGAACGTGGGGCAGCTGGTGGCTTCCGCAGCGGCTTCGAGCAGCGTGGCGCAGGCCTGCACCGGAATGCGCTGCTCCGGGTCGGCCAGCAGCGCCTGGCTCAGGCGGGCCGTGCGCAGCAGCGGCAGCGGATTGACGCCGAGGCCATTCGCGACGTCGAAGAAATTGGTCATCACCGCAGCGCGTACCAGGGTTTTCAAGCGAGTCTCCCGATGTCGTTTTGCGCGCGTCACATGCAGGGTGCCATGACGCGTCGTTGGCGCGATGATAGGCGGCGATGGCATGAAATGCAAAGTGTCCGGATTGCGCTGCAAAGCAGCCGAAGCCTCCGACTCCTACATTGAGGGCATGGCGGCGCAAGTGGTGCCGCCCCCAAACTCAGGAGACGATTCCCATGGCCAAGGCAGTGCGTATGTATGAAACCGGCGGACCCGAGGTGCTTCGCTACGAAGACGTCGAGGTAGGCGACCCGGGTCCGGGTCAGGTCCGCATCCGCCACGTGGCGGTGGGGCTCAACTACGCCGACACGTACTTCCGCAATGGCACCTACCCGGTGCCGCTGCCCGCGGGCATGGGCGTGGAAGCGTCGGGCGTGGTGCAGGCGGTGGGCGCCGGTGTGACCAATGTGGCCGTGGGCGACCGTGTGACGTACACCGGCTTCCTGAACACCCTGGGTGCCTACAGCACCGAGCGCCTGGTGCCGGCCGCGCCGCTGATCCGCCTGCCGGAAAGCATCGGCTTCGAGACGGCCGCCGCCATGACCATGCGCGGCCTGACGTCGGCTTACCTGATGCGCCGCATCCACACCTTCCGCAAGGGCGACACGATCCTGTTGCACGCGGCGGCCGGCGGCGTCGGGCTGATCGTCTCGCAGTGGGCGCGCCTGCTGGGGCTGAACGTGATCGGCACGGTATCGACCGAAGAGAAGGGCGAGATCGCGCGGGCCCACGGCTGCCAGCACATCATCAACTACAGCCACGAGGACGTGGCGGCGCGGGTACGCGAACTGACCGACGGCGTGGGCGCCAACGTGGTGTTCGACAGCGTGGGCAAGAGCACCTTCATGGCATCGCTGGATTCGCTCAAGCGCCGTGGCCTGCTGGTATGCGTGGGGACGGCCTCGGGCCCGATCCCGCCGTTCGACCCGGTGCTCCTGGCGATGAAGGGCTCGGTCTACGTGACGCGTCCGGCGCTGGCCGACTACATTGCCGACCCGGCCGAGAAGGCCGAACTGGCAGGCGAGCTGTTCGACCACGTGGGGTCGGGCCGCATCCGCATCGAGATCAACCAGCGTTATGCGCTGGAAGACGCGGTGCAGGCCCATCGCGACCTGGAGTCGCGCAAGACCACCGGTTCGTCGATCTTCGTCGTCTGAAGACCTTGAGGAGACAGTGATGAAAGTACAACAACTAAGCTGTGCGCTGGGCGCCGAACTGGTGGGCGTGGATCTGGGCGAAGCGGTGCGCAACGACGACCTGTTTGGCGAGATCCGTGCGCAACTGCTGAAGCACCGCGTACTGTTCCTGCGCAACCAGCAGTTCAGCCGTGCCGAGCACGTGGCATTTGCAAGCCGCTTCGGCGCGCTGGAAGACCACCCGGTGGCGGGCAGCGATCCCGAGCATCCGGGGCTGGTGCGCATCTACAAGCGGCCGGACCAGCCGAACGACCGCTACGAGAACTGCTGGCACTCGGACACCACCTGGCGCGAGGCGCCGCAGTTCGGCGCGGTGCTGCGCTGCATCGAGTGCCCGCCCGTGGGCGGCGACACGATGTGGGCCAACATGGCGCTGGCCTATGAGCGGCTGCCCGACACGGTCAAGGCACAGATTGCCGACCTGCGCGCCCGCCACAGCATCGAGGCAAGCTTCGGGGCGGCCATGCCGATCGAAAAGCGGCTGGCGCTCAAGGCCCAGTTCCCCGACGCAGAGCATCCGGTGGTACGCACGCATCCCGATACCGGCGAGAAGGTGCTGTACGTGAACGGTTTCACCACGCACTTCACCAACTTCCACACCCCGGCGCGCGTGCGTTACGGCCAGGATGCCAACCCGGGCGCGGCCGATCTGCTGCGCTACCTGGTGTCGCAGGCGTACATCCCGGAATTCCAGGTGCGCTGGCGATGGGAACCGAATAGCGTGGCGATCTGGGACAACACGGCCACCCAGCACTACGCGGTAATGGACTACGCGCCGTGCCACCGCAAGATGGAACGCGCCGGCATCATCGGCAGCGTGCCGTACTGATCCGCATGCGGATCAGGCAGAACCCGCAAGACATGATGGACATGAAGGACAGAGCTGGCATGAAGGACAACCTCGTCGTTACCACCCCCTCGGCATACGCCTACCCGCTGCTGGTCAAGCAGCTGCTGACCAACGCGATGAGCCTGTATGGTGATCAGGAAATCAGCTATCGCGGCGAGATGCGCTACACGTATCGCGATTTCCACCAGCGTCTGGGCAGGCTCGCCAATGCGCTGGGGGCGCTGGGCGTGCGTCACGGCAGCACCGTGGCCGTGATGGATTGGGACAGCCATCGGTACCTGGAGTGCTACTTCGGCGTGCCGATGATGGGCGCCACGCTATTCACGGTGAACGTGCGCCTGTCGCCCCAGCAGATCCTCTACACGCTGAACGACGCCGGCGCCGACGTGGTGCTGGTGCATCCGGACTTCCTGCCGGTGCTCGAACAGATCCGCGACAGCCTGGTGCGCCAGCCGCGTTTCGTGCTGATGGCCGACGGCCAGGACGTGCCCGCCGGCACCGTGCCGTTCGATGGCGAATACGAGGCCCTGCTGGCTGCCGCGCCGGCCGCGTTCGATTTTCCGGACTTCGACGAGCGCACCAAGGCCACCACGTTCTACACCACGGGCACCACGGGCGACCCCAAGGGCGTGTGCTACAGCCATCGCGACATCGTGCTGCACACGCTGACCACGGCCACCAGCCTGTGCTCGCCGCGCGAAGGCCAGCGCATGCACCGTGAAGACGTGTACATGCCGATCACGCCGATGTTCCACGTGATGGCATGGGGCATGCCGTTCGTGGCGATCATGCTGGGCCTGCGCACCGTGCTGCCGGGCCGCTATGTGCCGGCCACGCTGCTGCAACTGCGCAAGACCGAGAAGGTCACGTTCTCGCACTGCGTGCCGACCATCCTGCAGATGCTGCTGCAGGCGGCGGACGAAGGGGAATACAACCTGTGGGGCTGGAAGATGATCATCGGCGGCTCGGCGTTGCCGCCGGTGCTGTGCGAGGCGGCGCTGTCGCGCGGCATCGACATCTTTGCCGGCTACGGCATGTCGGAGACGGGCCCCATCGTCGCGCTGGCCCAGCTGCCGCCAGGCCATGTGCCGCTCACCCGCGAGGAGGAAGTGCGCATGCGCAGCGCCACGGGCCGTCCCGTGCCGCTGGCCGACTTCCGCATCGTCGGCCCCGATATGCGCGAAGTGCCGCACGACGGCAAGGCGCAGGGCGAGATCGTGCTGCGCGGGCCGTATCTGACCAAGTCGTACTTCCGCAAGCCGTCCGCGTCGGAGGACCTGTGGGCCGATGGCTACCTGCACACGCAGGACGTGGCGGTGATGGGCGAGGACGGGTTCGTGCAGATCGTGGACCGGCTCAAGGACGTGATCAAGACCGGCGGCGAATGGGTGTCGTCGATCGAGATCGAGAACCTGGTCACCCAGGTACCCGGCGTGCAGGAATGCGCGGTGGTGGGCGTGCCCGATGCGCGCTGGGGCGAGCGGCCGATGGCCTACGTGGTGCGCAAGGCTGGCATCGAGGTGGATGCCCAGCAGATCCGCGCGGTGCTGCTTGGACACGTCGAAGCCCAGCGGCTGAGCAAGTTCGCGGTGCCCGAGGGCGACCGTATCGCGTTCGTCACGGCGATTCCGAAGACGAGCGTGGGCAAGATTGACAAGAAGCTGCTGCGGGAAAAGAAGGCAGCCTGAGGCGAAAGGGAAAACTGATGGCCGCCCCTCCCCGGCTCGGAGGGCGGCCTTTTTGCGTTTACGCCGCCGGCAGCACCCCTGGCAGCCAGTCCATTCCCCGGAATCCGCCGATGGCATGCCGCGCCAGCAGCGCCGAAAGCACCAGCATGGTCACGCCGACCAGGCGGTCCAGCATCTGCCAGGCGCGCGGATTGGCAAACCACGGCGCGAGCCATCGTGCACCGAAACCCAGGGCACCAAACCAGGCCAGGCTGCCGACGCTGGCGCCGGCCACGAACCAGCCGCGCATGGCGGCCGGCTGTTGTGCGCCGATGCTGCCCACCAGCAGTACGGTGTCCAGGTAGACATGGGGATTGAGCAACGTGAAGGCCAGGGCCTGCGCCAGCACAGCGCCGCGCGTGGTGCTGGACGGGCCGTCGGCAGCCCGCAGCACATGCTGCCCGTGGGCGCGCCGCCACGCCCGCCAGCCGTAGCAAGCCAGGAAGACCGCGCCGGCCAAAGCCAGCGCGGTCGCCAGTGCGGGCCGTTCGCCCAGTGCGCGGGCCATGCCCATGACGCCGGCTGCGATGAGCAGCGCATCGGCCAGCGCGCACAGCAGCACCACGCTCCCCACGTGTTCGCGGCGCAGGCCCTGGCGCAGGACGAAGGCGTTCTGGGCACCAATGGCGACGATCAGGCCCAGGCTAAGGGCCAGGCCCTGCAGCAGGACGGCGATACCGGGCGGCATGCCCGAAGTCAGGAGGTCGGTCGAGTACATGACGCAAGCTTGCCATCGTGCGGCGATGAAGCCAAACTAAACAATCTTCATTGACATTAGCCAGGCTTAAGCATGCTCGACTACGCGGCGCTATCCGCGCTGGCCGCCGTTGTGCGCGAAGGCAGTTTCGAGCGCGCCGCCCGCGCGCTTCATGTCACGCCATCGGCCATTTCGCAGCGCATCCGGATGCTGGAGGAGCGCGTCGGCTGCGCGCTTGTGATCCGCGACAACCCATGCCGGGCCACCGAAACAGGCCGCCGTCTGTGCCAGCACGTCGATCACGTCCGGTTGCTCGAACAGGAGCTGCACGGCACCTTGCCCGCCCTGGCGCCGCAGGGCGAGACCCGCGTGCCGCTGCCGGTGGCCGTGAACGCCGACAGCCTGGCCACCTGGCTGGCGCAGCCGATTGCCGCGTTTGCCGCGCGGCATCCGGTGCTGATGGAAGTGGCGGTCGACGATCAGGACCATACGACGGAATGGCTGCGCAGCGGCGCGGTGCTGGCCGCCGTCACGGCCACCGCGCGACCGGCGACAGGATGCAACAGCCGCCCGCTGGGGGCCATGCGCTATGTGGCGGCGGCCAGCCCGGCGTTTGTGACGCGCCATTTCGCGGCCGGGGTGGGGGCCGGCAGTCTTGCGCAGGCGCCGAGTCTGGTCTTCAACGCCAAGGACGAACTCCAGGCGCGTTGGGTGAGCCGGCTATGCCACCGGCAGGTGCAGCTGCCCCATCACACGCTGCCGTCATCGTATGCGTTTGTCACGGCGGCGCTGGCTGGCATGGGTTGGGGCATGCATCCGCAGTCGATGATCGATGGCTATCTGAAGGCCGGAATGCTGGTGGAACTGGTGCCCGACACGCCGCTCGATGTGCCGCTGCACTGGCAGCATGCGCGTGCCGCTTCGGGCCTGCTGGAAGGATTGACCGCCGAAGTGCTGGCCGCTGCGCGGACGGCGCTGCTGCCGCCCTGAACAACTGTCGGGGCCGCGAGCCCGCGACGGCCTCAGCGCAGCGTCAAGGCGAAATCGTCGAGCTGGGTGATGGCGGTGTTCCAGCCTTCGAAGAAGCCCATCTTCTCGTGCTGGTCGCGCGTGGCGTCGTCGGGATGCATGACACGGGCGACATAGCGGCTGCCGCCGGGGTCGTCTTCCATCGTGATGATCGCGGTGAAGCCGAGCCACGGCTTGTGCGGACGCCAGCCGCCGGTCAGCATCGACGTGAACACCAGGCGAGACTGTGGCACGACTTCGAGAAAGCAGCCGGGGTTGTCGCTGGTGCCTCCGTCCGGCCCCTGCATGAAGGTATGGAAGTTGCCGCCCGGCCGCAGGTCGAAGTCGCGCACCTGCGTGGTCCATGGCTTGGGGCACCACCATTCCTTGAGCAGGGCGGGATCCGACCAGGCGCGCCAGAGTACGGACCGCGGCGCGCGCAGCACGCGGGAAATCACGAGATCGCGGGATTCAGCGGCGTTTTCCGGCATGGGCTTGCTCCTCTTGATGCAGTCGCTCGACGAAATCGACCATGCGGTCGGACCTGGCTTCCCACACGGCGCGCTGCTCGGCCAGCCATTGCTCGGCTTGCGACAGCGTTTCCGGCACGAGTTCGCAGGTGCGGGTGCGCCCGGCCTTGCTGGTGCGGATCAGGCCACTGCGTTCCAGCACCGTCACGTGCTTCATGAATGACGGCAGCGCCATGTCGAACGGCGCCGCCAGCGACGACACGGTCTGCGCGCCGCCAACCAGCGCGCAGACAATGGCGCAGCGCGTGGGATCGGCAAGCGCATGGAATACGTCGCTCACCGAGACTTGATAGTTAGCCATGCAGCTAACTATAGGGCAAGACGCAGGCCGTGGCAATGACGGCTTGTGGTTGCGGGTAATGAGGAGATGGGGTCAGGGCTTGATGTTGAACGTCTTGACGATGCCGGCGTTGCGGTCGTATTCGGCGTGCAGCGACTGGCTCAGGTCCTGCAGCGACTGCGCCGGCATCGGTTCGTAGCCCAGCGCCTCCAGGCGCTCACGCACCTTGGGATTGGCCGCGGCCTTGTACACCGCGCTCTGGATCTTCTGCGCCACGTCGGCCGGCATCTGCGCGGACGCGATCACGCCCACCCAGTTGCTGAAGTCGATATCGGGATAGCCCTGCTCGGCAAACGTCGGCACCTGCGGCAACAGCGGCGAGCGCGTCCGGGACGCCACGGCGTAGGGCTGCAGCTTGCCGGCGCGGATCATGGGCAGCGAGGTCACCATGCCGTCATACATCAGCGGGATCTGGCCGCCCATCACCTGGGCCAGTGCGGGGCCCGAGCCGGCGAACGGCACGTGCTGCAGGTCCATGCCGGCTTCCTGGTTCATGATGGCGCCGGCGTAGTGCGATGCGGTGCCAGCGCTGTACGAGGCAAAGCTGAGCTTGCCCGGATTGGCCTTGGCGTACGCAATCAGGCTTTTGAGATCCTTGGCCGGCAGGTTCGGCGCGCCGACCAGTACCATCCGCGAACGGCCCACCGCCGCCAGCGGACGAACGTCCTTCATGGTGTCGTACGGCGTTTTCTGCACCTGCGGCACTTCGGTCAGCACATTGGTGGCCGTCACCATGATGGTCTGGCCATCGGCGGGCGCGGCCAGCATCGTGTTGATGGCGATGGCACCGCCACCGCCCGGCTTGTTGTCGACCACTACGGACTGCCCAAGGTCGGCGGCCAGCTGTTCGGCCAGCACGCGCGCCATGACGTCCATGGTGCCGCCCGCAGGCGCGGGCACGAGCACGCGCACGGGCTTGCTGGTCCAGGCCATGGCGGCCGGCATCGCCAGCGTCATGATGGCCGCAAGGATCGCACGGCGCATGCGGAGGGGGGCAGGTTGGTTCGGCATCTTTGTCTCCATGATAGGTCTTGTAGGTATAGAAAGCCGGACCCGCCCGCGTTGGGCTGTAGAGGAACGTGTCTTCGCGTTGGAATCGGCAGACCCGGTGAAACAGCTGGCGCGCGCCGCATACGTCGTGCGGCGCATCGCCGGGAATGCTGGGGCGGTCAGGCCTTGCCTGCCGCCGGTCGACCGCGCCGCGCAGGCAGCGCCTCCATGATGAAGGCGCGCTGTGCGGCGGTCATGCCGTCCCACAGGCCGATTTCGGTCGAGGTCCGGCCGCATCCCTGGCAGTAACGTCGCGCACTGTCCATGCGGCAGATATTGATGCAGGGATTGGCGGGCCGGGTATCCGTGGACTTTGACATGGCGGTCGCGGGCTCAGGGGTGGATCAGGCTGCGCGGCGCAGCGGCAGGTTCTTCTGGCCCGACTGGCGGTTCGGCAGCATGCCGTGGGCCGCCAGCGTTTCGTCCACGCTGTCGTACCAGGTGCCGATGCGATAGATCTCGCGCGCTTCCTTGCCCGTGGCGATCTCGCGGCCCAGCTCGTGCGCCACGCGCACGCACTGCTCGATCTGCTGCACAGACGTCATGCGGTTGCCGTGCTGGTCGATGATGGTGTCTTCGATGCCGCATCGCGGGTGCAGGCCCATGGCCATCGCCATCATGTTGAACGGCAGCACGTTCTTGAGCAGCGACTCGGCGGTCAGCGTGCAGCCGTCCGGCGCGCGGTGGATGAAGTTGAAGAAGTTGAACGGATTCGGGCCGTCAAAGCCGCCGCCGATACCGATCCAGGTCAGGTTCAGCGGGCCCTTGTACGCGCCGGCACGCACCATGCGTTCGAGCGTTTCCAGGGCATGCATGCCGGTCAGCTGGAAGTGCGGCTGGATGCCTGCGTTCGACAGGCGGCGCAGGTGTTCTTCCACCCAGCCCGGGCCGGCCGGCACGGTCATCTCGCGGTACGCCTCGATATACGCCGGGTTCGACAGCGACGTGCCGGCCAGGTACTCGGGGTACAGCAATTCCATGATGTTCATCTGCGTGGTGTTGATCGCCACGGTAACCTGGTCGGGGGCCGGAGTCAGATCGGCCAGCATGTGGCGCGTATCGTCCGACAGCCACACGGCGGCCTGGCCTTCGTCTTCCGGGGCGAACGAGATCGAGCCGCCCACCTGGATGATCATGTCGGGTACCGCGGCGCGCACGCCGGCAATCAGCTCGTTGAACTTGGACAGGCGCTTCGATCCCTTGCCGTCCAGTTCGCGCACGTGCAGGTGCAGCACGGTGGCGCCGGCGTTGTAGCAGTCAACGGCCTTCTGGATCTGCTCTTCCATGGTGACCGGAATGTCTTCCGGGAAATCTTCGGGCATCCACTCGGGACCGTACGGGGCCACGGTGATGACCACCTTGTCCATGTTTTCGGGGTGCAGGGAATCGTCGAGGAATTGCATGTTGGTCTCCTGTGTAGGGTGCGTGCTGCGGTGACGGAAGTATCGGCGAACGGTGTGCCGCAATTTGACGATCGGGGACGCTCGATTTACATTTGGGGACAGTCAGGGAAAACGCGATGTCCTACTTTCTGCGCAGTGCCAGCCTTACCAACTACGTTGATGTGGCACGGGCCGTGGGGCTCGATCCACACCAGATGCTGCGTGCCGCACGCATCAGCCGTAACGCGTTGCTGGATCCCGACATCCGCATTCCCGCGGCGCTGGTGGGCAAGCTGCTGGAGGCGTCGGCCAGCGCCGCACAGGTGGACGATTTCGGCTTGCGCATGGCCGAACTGCGCCCGTTCGCGAACCTGGGGCCGCTCGCCTTCGTAGTGCGGGAGGAACCCACGCTTCGCCGCGCGCTGGAGTCGATGGTGCGCTACATGGGCCTGCAGAACGAGGCGCTGGTCATGCGCGTGGAAGATGCCGACGACGTGGTGCTGATCCGCCTGCACATCCTCAGCGATACCCCCGGCAGCCTGCGCCAGGCCACCGAACTGGCGGCAGGCGTGATGTTCCGCATGCTGACGCTGTTCCTGGGCCCGGCCTGGCGTCCGCGCAGCATCTGCTTCACGCATGCGGCGCCCGACAGCCAGGCCGCCTGCATGCGCGTGTTCGGCATGCCGGCGCTTTACGGGCAGGATTTCGACGGCATCGTCTGCGTGGCCAGGGACCTGGAAGCGCCGTTGCCGTCCTACGATCCGGTCATGGCCCAGCAGGTCAAGCTCTACCTGGGCACGCTGCTGGCGCAGTCCGACACCAGCATGACCGACAAGGTCCGCAAGCTGGTGCATGCGCTGCTGCCCAGTGGCATGTGCTCGGTCGACCGTGTGGCCCAGCAGCTCAACGTGGACCGGCGCACCGTACATCGCTGGCTGGCACAGGACGGCGTCACCTATTCGGACATCCTCAACGACGCCCGCGCCAGCCTGGCCACGCGCTATATCGAAAACCGCGCACGGCCGCTGTCCGAGGTGGCCACGCTGCTGGGCTTCTCGTCGCTGAGCGCGTTCTCGCGCTGGTTCGGCGCGCAGTACGGCTGCAGCGTATCGAAGTGGCGCGCGCGGCAGGTACGGGCGGACGAGGCGTCGGCGCCATAAAAAATGGCCACGCCAGCGCGCACGCCGGGGTGGCCAAACGAAGCTCGACACGACCGGACGGCGGGGTGCAGGAGTATCCCGTCCGGCTGTGCCGATCCCTACATGATCAGAACTTGTGCCGGATGCCGAGGCTGACGCCGACCATGCTGCTCTGGCCGTTGCCCAGGATGTAGCTGTTGCCCGTGGCACCGGTCGATGCCAGCTGGTTCGTGCTGGCGCCATCGAGCGTCAGGCCGGCATGCTTGGCGTAGGCCGTGCTCAGGTACAGATCGGTGCGCTTCGAGAACGCGTAGTTGGCCACAAAGGCGACCTGCCACGGATTCGGCGCATTGGTGCGGTTGAAGTAGTCGCGCTTGAGGTCGTCGTAGTCGTACTCCAGCGTCAGGCCGATGGCCGGTGTCACCTGATAGTTCACACCGATCCAGTAGTAGTCGTCACGCTGGATCTGGGCGTTCGTGCCGTTGTTCTCGGCCTTGCCCCAGCGGTAGCCGCCCATGATCTTGGCGACCGCGCCGATCGTGTAGCTGGCCGCCACCGAAGCCTTCTTCAGCGTCGCGGTGTTGCCCTGGTAGATGCCCGCCACGTTGTTGATCGACGGGTTCCACTGGTCATAGGCGATGGCCGCGCCGAACGGTCCGGCCGAGTACACCAGGCCTGCGCCGTAGGCATTGTCGCGGCGGAAGGCACCGGGCACCTCGCCGTTGCCGCCGAACGCGATCGTGCCGGCCGGCAGGTTGGGCACGCCCGCGCCAAACGAAAAGTGGGCCATGGCCGTCAGCGGGCCGAACGTGCCGTTGTAGGCCAGCACGTTGTCCTCGCGGAAGTTGTTGCCTGCCATGAGGGCTGCCGGCTCGTACTGTGTGGCGTAGGCCGTCGGCATGAAGTTGGCCATCGCCGCGAACAGCGACGTGTACTGGCGACCCAGCGTGATCTGCCCGAAGGTCTGGTGCTGCAGGCCGACGAATGCCTGACGACCGAACAGACGGCCGCTCTGCTGCATCGTGCCGTTGTCGCCGCTGAAACCGCTTTCCAGCACGAACAGGCTCTTCAGGCCGTTGCCCAGGTCCTCGGTGCCGCGCAGACCCCAGCGCGAACCGGACAGGCCGCCCGAGTTCATGCGATACACGGTATCGCCGGCGCCCGGATTCGGGGTAAAGCCTGCCGCCGAGTACGGGGCAACGTGGTTCGCGTATTCCACGCTGGCGTCGATCACGCCGTACAGCGTGACGGTGGATTGCGCGAATGCGCTGCCGGTACAGGCGAACAACGCGGCTAAGGCCATGCCCTTGAGCTTCATGAAACAGTCTCCTTTTTTACGTCTTGTGTAGTGGGGGTTCCCGTCGGAATGGGTACTACGGTGTTGTGAAAATGTTGTTGTGTCGCGGCCCGGAGCCGCTTCCTGCTGTGGCCCTGCGGTTCAGCGTGCCAGCCGTGCCAGCAGCGCCATCGCTTCGGGCCACGGGCCGAAGCCGGCCGCAGGGTTCAGGTGGCCAACGTGGCCCAGATCGACCAGTTCGCTGCCCCAGTCCTGCGCCATGGCGGTGGCGCGCTTGAACGAGGCCAGCGGATCGTTGCGGCTGGCCGCCAGCAACGTCGGGAACGGCAGCGCCTGGCGCGGCACCGGCAGCCAGCCGTGCTGGTCGAGCGTGGCCACTTCCGGATATCCGGGCGGCAGCGGCGTTTCCAGGTCGGCAGGCGTGGCCAGCAGCGCGCCAAGGATCTTGCCGGCCGGCACTCGGCTGTGCAGGTGCCGGGCCCAGTGCACGCTGATCATCACACCGGCGCTGTGAGCGCCCAGCACGACCGGGCCGTCGATGGCCGCGATGGCCTCGTCGAGGGCGACGATGCGCGCGGCGCAGCTGAGCTTCTCGTGTTCCAGCGGCTGCACGGATGCCACTTTCTGGCCCTGGGCCTCCAGTTCGGCTTGCAGCAGGGTCTGCCAGTGGTCGGCTACGTGGTCGCGCAGCCCGGGCACCAGCAGCACGGTGATTTCGGGGGACAAGAACATCGTTGAATCGCTTGCGTGTTGGGGAATGCGCGTCACGCTGCGGCGCGGCGTTGAGCCAGGCGCTGCAGATCCGCGGTATAGGTGCGGCGGCCGAGCAGGAAGCAGACCGCGGCGATCAGGCCGGCGACGGGCATCCACTGCAGGGCGCCTGCCAGACCGATGTGGTCAGCCATCAGGCCGGTGAAGAACGGGCCCGGCGCCAGGCCAAGCAGGTTGTTCACCAGCGTCAGCGTGGCGAACGCGCTGGCATGGATGCGGGGATCGGTCAGGTTGGCGACGGCGGCGCTGGCCGGGCCGGCGCTGCCGCCCGCCAGCATCATGCCGGCGGCGATCAGGGCCAGTTGCGCGGTCCCTGCCTGCAGGTGGAACGCGGTGCCAAGCAGTGCGAAGCACAGCACGCTGTATGTGACGGCCATCAGCCACTTGCGTGCCGGGGCGTGGCGGGCCACGCGGTCGGTCAGCGCGCCGCACATGATCATGCCGGCACCACCCACCAGGACGAAGCACGCGGCGCCCAGGCCGGCTTGCGCGGTGGCCAGGCCGTAGTAGCGGCCCAGGAAGCTGGGCATCCACGCCAGCAGCGAACCCATCACGAACAGCTGCAGGGCGCTGCCGACATAGGCGCAGATGATCGACCGCGACGCCACCAGGGCGCTGCACAGGGCGCGCAGCGGCATCGGTCCCAGGCGCGGTGCCTCGGCCGCCTGTTCATTGAGCGCCTCGCGTTGGACCTTCAGGCGCTCCTCGGTGACCAGCAGGCGGTAGAAGCCCACCATCACCAGGCCGAACAGGGCCATGCTGACAAACGCGATACGCCAGCCGAAATGTGCCGAGATCACGCCGCCGAGCGCCATGCCCAGCACCGACCCGAATGCGCCGCCGGCAATGAACGCGGCGCTAAGGCTGGCGCGCAGATGGCGCGGAAAGACCGACAGCACCAGTGCGATGCCGACGCTGCCGTAGGCGGCCTCGCCGATCCCGACGAAGAGCCGGGCGATGAACATTTCGCCGAACGAGTTGGCGATGGCGCAGCCCAGCGTTGCCAGGCTCCAGAGCGCGGCCATCAGCGTCAGGCTGCGCACGCGGCCCCAGCGGTCAGCCAGGATCGAAAGCGGCAGGGTGAGCACGCCCACCATCAGCGCCACGACGCCGCCCAGCGCGCCAAGATTGGCGTCGGTGAGGGCCCATTCCGCCTTCAGCAGCGGAAAGAGTGCGTTGAGTACCTGCCGCGACATGTAGTCGGACAGCAGCAGGCCAAAGCTCAGCGCGAAGACCAGCCACGGGTAGTAGCGCGAAGCCCGGACGCTCGGGGCGCCGGCAAAAATTTGAGGACGTGAAATACGAAGTCCCGACATGAACCGTCTCCTGATATTCTCAGCCGCGCCCCGCACAATGCCGGGGGCCCGCTGGCTTGTCGCGGAGTGGCCGCGACCCAGCGAAGTATCGGGGAATGACGGTTCACGGTTTGACTTATCGGGACATCCGTTTTGCTTGACGGGACAGTGCGGGAAAACCCGCTTCGGGTTGCTGCGGAGCCGCCGCTTGCCTGTGCCCGTGCCCGGTTACTCGATCGTCACCTTGCCTTCCTTGACCAGCACGGCGAACTTCGATGTCTCGTCGTTGATGCGCTTTGCGAACGCCTCGGGCGCGCTTGCCATGGGCTCCGCGCCGGCTGCGGCCATGCGCTGCTGGAAGTCGGGCGAGTTCACGATCTTCACGATCTCGGCGTTAAGGCGCGTGACGATCGGTTTGGGCGTGGCAGCCGGCGCCAGCACGCCGAACCAGGTGCCGATATCGAAACCCTTGAGGCCGGCTTCCTCCAGCGTAGGCACGTCGGGCAACACGCTGGACCGTTTGGCCGTGGTCACCGCCAGCGCCTTGAGCTTGCCAGCCTTGATATGCGGCAGTACCGTGGTCAGCGTGTCGAACGACATCGTGACCTGCCCGCCCAGCAGGTCGGTGGTGAGCGGGCCGCTGCCCTTGTAAGGCACGTGCAGCAACTGGGTGCCCGTGGCCGCCTGGAACTGCGTGCCGATCAGGTGCTGCGCGGTGCCGTTGCCGTTCGAGCCGTACGACAGCTCCGGCGACGCCTTCTTTGCCAGCGCCACCAGATCGGCCACGTTCTTCGCGGGCGTCTTCGCGCTGTTGATGACCAGCACGTTGGGCACCATGGCCAGCGTCGACACGGGCGTCAGGTCCTTCTGGAAGCTATAGGGCAGCTTGCGATAGACCGAGGTGGCAATCGTGTGATGCACGGCGCCCATCAGCAGCGTGTAGCCGTCGGGTTTGGCCTTGGCCACGTAGTCGGCCCCCACCGTGGCGCCTGCGCCGGGCCGGTTCTCGACGATCACGGGCTGGCCGAGGTTCTTCGACAGCTGGTCGCCCAGCGCGCGCGCCAGGATGTCGGTGGTGCCGCCCGACGGGAAGGGCACCACGAGGCTGATCGGCTTGGCGGGCCATTCCTGCGCCGTGGCCATTGACGCACCGCCCAGCCCGATGGCGTACAGCGACAGGCCGCAGACCCGGCGGATCGTCCGAAGGTTGAAGTTGCGCATGGTTGTCTCCTCTTCTTGTAGTGGTGGTTGGGAAAAAATGCGGATATCAGATCGATACGGAGAGCGCCTGGCGGCCCGCGAACGTGGCCGCGCAGCCCAGCTCGGCTTCGATGTAGAGCAGGCGGTTGTACTTGGCCACGCGGTCGGAGCGCGACAGCGAGCCGGTCTTGATCTGCGTGGCGGCGGTGCAGACGCTCAGGTCGGCAATCGTGGTGTCCTCGGTCTCGCCCGAGCGATGCGAGATCACCGAGGCATAGCCGGCGCGGTGGGCCATGTCGATTGCGGCCAGCGTCTCGGTCAGCGTGCCGATCTGGTTCGGCTTGATCAGGATCGCGTTGGCCACGCCGCAGTCGATGCCTTCCTTGAGGATCGCCGTGTTGGTGACGAAGAGGTCGTCGCCAACCAGCTGCACCTGCCTGCCGAGGCGCTCTGTCAGCAGCTTCCAGCCCATCCAGTCGCCTTCGGCCATGCCGTCCTCGATGGTGACGATCGGATACTGCGACACCCAGCCGGCCAGCAGGTCGACAAAGCCAGCCGCGTCATGACGGCGGTGCTCCGAATGCAGCACGTAGCTGCCGTCGCGGTAGAGCTCCGAACTGGCCACATCCAGGCCCAGCGCGATATCGCGGCCGGCGTGGAATCCGGCGGCGCCGATGGCCTGCATGATGATTTCGAGCGCCTGTTCGTTCGATTTCAGGTCCGGGGCAAAGCCGCCTTCGTCGCCCACCGCCGTGGAAAAGCCGCGCTGCCTGAGCAGCGACTTGAGCGTGTGGAACACCTCCGCACCCCAGCGCACCGCCTCGGAGAACGACGGCGCACCCACGGGCAGTATCATGAATTCCTGCATGTCCACGCTGTTGTCCGCGTGCGCGCCGCCGTTGATGATGTTCATCATCGGCATGGGAAGGCGCAACGCGCCGCTATTACACGTGGCGGCACCGATGGTCCGGTACAGGGGCATGCCCGCCGATGCGGCGGCTGCGCGCGCGGTGGCCAGCGAGACGGCCAGCAGCGCGTTGGCGCCCAGGCGCGATTTGTCCGCAGTACCATCGAGCCGGATCAGGCATTGGTCGATGTCTGCCTGGTCCGCGGCTGGCATGCCGGCCAGCGTGCGGGCGATATCGACGTTGATATGGCCGACGGCGCGGCGCACGCCCTTGCCGCCGTAGCGATGCGCGTCGCCGTCGCGCAGTTCGACGGCCTCGCGGGAGCCGGTCGAGGCGCCCGACGGCGCAGCCGCGAACCCATCGCTACCATCGGCCAGCAGCACTTGCGCCGCCACGGTGGGATTGCCGCGCGAATCGAGGATCTCGTAGCCGCGCACTTCCTGGATCACTGACATAGGATTGTCCTTGTTGCAGTTGTGGGCTCGGTTGGGGTCATTGCACCTGCGCGATGCGGAGCAGATTGGTGGTGCCGGCCACCGTGAACGGCAAGCCGGCGGAAATCACGATGGACTGGCCGCGTTCGCCGAAACATTCATCGAGCACGGTGCGGCTGGCCAGTTCGGTCATCTCCAGCACGTCGACCACTTCATGGCACAGCACCGCATGGACGCCCCAGGCCAGCGCCAGCCGGCGCGCGGTTGCCATGCGCGGCGTCATGCCGAGGATCGGCACCTCGGGGCGTTCGCGCGCCATGCGCAGCGCGGAGTAGCCCGAGCTGGTGTAGGCCACGGTGGCCGGCACCTTGAGCAGCCCTGCCACATGGCGCACGGCATGGCCGATGGCGTCGGCGGCCTCGGCGCGCGGCGGCGTATGCGATGCCTGGATTGCGTCGTGATAGAGCGGGTCCGACTCGGTACGCGTGATGATGCTGTCCATCATCTTCACGGCCTCCACCGGATAGCGGCCCGATGCCGACTCGGCCGACAGCATCACGGCATCGGCACCGTCGTAGACGGCGGTGGCCACGTCGGAGGCCTCGGCGCGGGTAGGCACCGGCGCGGCAATCATCGACTCCAGCATCTGCGTGGCCACGATCACGGGCTTCCCTGCCTTGCGGCAGGCGCGCACGATCTGCTTCTGCAGCGAGGGCACCTGTTCGGCCGGCATTTCCACGCCGAGGTCGCCTCGCGCCACCATCACGGCGTCAGCCTCGGCCACGATGGCCTCCAGGCTCTGGATGGCGGCGGGCTTTTCCAGCTTGGCGACGATGCCGGCACGGCCCTGCACGATGGCCTTGATCTCCTGGATGTCCTCGGCGCGCTGGACGAACGACAGGGCAATCCAGTCGACCCCCAGTGTCAGGCCGAATTCGAGATCGCGACGGTCTTTTTCGGTCATCGCCGACAGCGGCAGCACTACGCCGGGCACATTGACGCCCTTGCGGTCGGACAGCGGCCCGCCGTTGATGACCGTGGTCTCGGCGAACTCGGCTCCGCAGCGGTCCACGCGCAGGCGGACCTTGCCGTCGTCGAGCAACAATTCCGCGCCTTCGCGCAGCGCGGCGAAAATCTCGGGATGCGGCAGGCTGACGCGCGTGGCCGACCCCGGGTTATCGCGGTCCAGGTCAAGCCGGAACCTTGCCTGGGCTGCGAGCTGGACCGGACCATCGGCAAACGTGCCGATGCGCAGCTTTGGGCCCTGCAGGTCTAGCAGCACGCCAATGGGGCGCCCACGCTGCTGTTCGATGGCGCGAATCCTGTCGAGCCGCAGCCGGTGGTCGTCATGACTGCCGTGGCTGAAGTTCAGGCGGAAGACATCGGCGCCCGCTTCGAACAAGGCATCGATGATCTCGGGTGACGTGCTGGCGGGGCCCAGCGTGGCCACGATCTTCGCATTGCGAAGGCGTCTCATGGTGTTGCTCCATCAGGGCGCGATCAGGATCGCGCGGAAGTCGTTGACGTTGGTGAGGGTGGGGCCGGTGATGACGGCATCGCCCAGTGTTGCAAAGAAGCCGTGTCCGTCGTTGTTGGCCAGCGCGTCCTGTGGCCGGACGCCAAGCGCCCACGCGCGCCGCAGCGTGTCGGGGCCGATGACGGCGCCGGCGATCTCTTCCTGGCCATCGACGCCATCGGTATCGCCGGCCAGTGCATGGATGCCGGCGTGGCCGCGTAGCGTCATGGCCAGCGCCAGCAGGAATTCGACGTTGCGGCCGCCGCGCCCGTTGCCGCGCAGGGTGACCGTGGTCTCGCCGCCGGACAGCAGCACGCAGGGCGGCGGAAACAGCCGGTGGTCGGCCGCTTCGAGCGCGATGCCGCCCAGCACCAGGCCTACGTCACGGGCCTCGCCTTCGATGGCATCGCCGAGCAGGTGAACGGACAGCCCGGCGTCGCGCGCCACCGCCGCCGCCGCTTCCAGCGCCATGCGCGGCGTGGCGATCAGCGTGGTGTCGATACGTGGCAGGCGCGGGTCGCCCGGCTTGACGGATTCGGCCGCCTCGGAGCCGAGCACGCGCAGGACGTGCGCGGGGAGGTCCAGGCCGTAGCGGCGGATGATCTCCAGCGCATCGTGCCGCGTGGTGGGATCGGCCACCGTAGGCCCCGACGCAATGTCGATCGGGTCGTCGCCCGGCACATCGGACAGCAGCAGGTTGCAGACGCGCGCCGGATAGCACGCCGCCGACAACCGGCCACCCTTGATGGCCGACAGGTGGCGGCGCACGCAGTTCATCTCGGTGATGGTGGCACCGGACTTCAGCAACGCGCGATTCACGGCCTGCTTGTCTTCGAGCGTCACGCCGGCCAGCGGCAGCGGCAGCAATGACGATCCGCCGCCCGAGATCAGGCTGACCACGAGGTCATCCTCGGTCAGCCCGGAAACCAGTTCCAGCATGCGACGCGCGGCGTCGTGCCCGGCGGTGTCGGGCACCGGATGCGCGGCTTCGACGATCTCTATGTGCTGGCAAGGCACCGCGTAGCCGTAGCGCGTGACCACCAGCCCTTCGAGCGGCCCTGTCCAGGCGGCTTCGAAGGCCTGGGCCATCGCCGCAGATGCCTTGCCGGCACCGATCACGATGGTGCGCCCCCTTGGTGGTTCGGGCAGGTGGCGGGCCAGCGTGAGCGACGGTTGCGCCGCCGAGATGGCGGCATCGAACATCCGGCGCAGCAGCGCGTTTGCCTGTGAGGTTTCCATGGCGACGTTGTCTCTCTCAGTGCATCAGGCTGGCGTGGGCATTGGCGGCGCGGGTCAGATGCGTGCCGATCGACGGCGCAGGGGCCGGCGCGGCAGTCGGGTCCGGATCGGCCAGCACCTCCGGGTCGTCCTGCAGCTTGCCGTCGAGTGCGTCGTCAAGCCGCTGCTGGTCGATGGCGCCCACCCATCGGGCGATGGCCAGCGTGCCCACGGCGTTGCCGATGGTGTTGGTGATGGCGCGGGCCTCGGACATGAAGCGGTCCACGCCGAGCAGCAGCACCATGCCGGCCACCGGAATCTTGCCCATCGAAGCCAGCGTCGCCGCAAGCGTGATGAAGCCCGAGCCGGTCACGCCAGCTGATCCCTTCGACGTCAGCAGCAGCACGCCCAGCACCACGAGCTGGTCGGTCAGCGTCAGCGGGGTGTTGGTGGCCTGGGCGATGAAGATGGCGGCCATCGTGTAGTAGATGCACTGGCCGTCGGGGTTGAACGTCAGGCCGGACGGCACCACCAGGCCCACCACCGGCTTCGACACGCCCGCGTTCTCCAGCTTGCGCATCAACTGCGGCACCACCGATTCCGACGAACTGGTGCCCAGCACCGTGAACAGCTCGTCGCGGATAAAGCGCAGGAATTTCCACAAGTTGAAGCCCGACATCCGCGCCACGCCGCCCAGCACGATGACCACGAACAGCAGGCACGTGAGGTACATCGTGGCCATCAGCTTGCCCAGCGATACCACCGAGCCCAGTCCGTACTTGCCCACCGTGAAGGCCATGGCGCCGAAGGCCGCCAGCGGGGCCAGGCGCATGATCATGCCGACCACCGAGAAGATGCCGTGCGTGAACGAATCCAGGAAATCGACCACCGGCCGGGCGCGCGGGCCGATATGCGACAGCGCGATGCCGAACAGCGTGGCGAAGACCAGGATCTGGAGGATGTCGTTGCGGGCCAGCGCATCGATCACGCTGGTGGGCACCATGTTCAGCAGGAAGTCGATGAACGAGTGGGGCTTTTCGGCAGCATGGGTGTAGGCGGCGATGGCCTTGGCGTCGAGGTGCGCGGGGTCGACGTTCATGCCCGCACCCGGTTGCACCACGTTCACGACGATCAGGCCCAGGGCCAGCGCGAACGTGGACAGCACTTCGAAATAGAGCAGGGCACGCACGCCGACGCGGCCCAGTTCCTTCATGTTCTCCATGCGCGCGATGCCCAGCACCACGGTGGCGAAGATGATCGGCGCGAAGACCATCTTGATGAGCTTGATGAACACGTCGCCGAATGGCTTGAGGCTGCTGCCGAGGTCCGGGTAGAACACGCCGAGCGCAATGCCGGCCGATACGCCGAGCAATACCTGCACATACAGCTTGCCCAATAGCCTTTGAATCATGGCTGTCTCCTGCTGATTCGAGGTGATTCGCCTGCGGTCGGGGCTCTGGTGGCCGTTGTCTTGCACCGCAAGGGAGCAGGCGCACGCGTGCGGCGGGCGCCTGCTGGGAGCCCGGCATGCCGCCGGGCGCGGGGGGCTCAGGGTGGGCTTTACGCGGCCTTGGGCTGCTTGTTCCCGGCCAGGAAGTCGCACACGGCCTTGGTGACGTCGATCGTCTTTGCCTTGCCGCCCAGGTCCCCCGTGTGCAGGGCCGGGTTGGCTGTCACGGCCTCGATGGCGGCCATCACGCGCTGCGCGGCCTCGTTCTCGCCAAGGTGTTCCAGCAGCATGACCACCGACCAGAACGTGCCCACCGGGTTGGCCAGGCCCTTGCCCATGATGTCGAACGCGGAGCCGTGGATCGGCTCGAACATCGATGGATAGCGGCGTTCGGGGTCGATATTGCCGGTTGGGGCGATGCCCAGGCTGCCGGCCAGCGCGGCGGCCAGGTCGCTCAGGATGTCGGCGTGCAGGTTGGTGGCGACGATGGTGTCCAGCGTCTTGGGGCGGTTCACCATGCGCGCGGTGGCGGCATCGACCAGTTCCTTGTCCCACGTGACATCGGGGAAGTCCTTGGCTACCTGAACGGCCACCTCGTCCCACATCACCATGGCATGGCGCTGGGCATTCGACTTGGTGATGACGGTCAGCTGCTTGCGGGGGCGCGATTGCGCCAGCCTGAAGGCGAAGCGCAGGATGCGTTCCACGCCGACGCGGGTCATCATCGACACATCGGTGGCGGCCTCGATCGGATGGCCCTGATGGACGCGGCCGCCCACGCCCGAGTATTCGCCCTCGGAGTTCTCGCGCACGATGACCCAGTTCAGGTCTTCGGGCGCGCAACGCTTGAGCGGGCCGTCGATGCCGGGCAGGATGCGCGTCGGGCGCACGTTGGCGTACTGGTCGAAGCCCTGGCAGATCTTCAGGCGCAGGCCCCAGAGCGTGATGTGGTCGGGAATCTGGTTGTCGCCGGCCGAGCCGAACAGGATCGCGTCCTTGTCGCGCAGCGCGTCGAGGCCGTCGGCCGGCATCATCACGCCGTGCTGGCGGTAGTAGTCGCCGCCCCAGTCGAAGTTCTCGAACTCGAAGCGGAAGCCGCCGCCGGCGGCGGCCAGGGCTTCCATGACTTCGCGGCCGGCGGGCACCACTTCCTTGCCAATGCCGTCGCCCGGGATGGTTGCGATCTTGTAGGTCTTCATCTTTCGTCTCCTGTCTGGTCTGGGAATCGGTTCACCACTGCACACCGCTGCGTTGAGCGTTGGAACGATTCTGGACGGTGGACGAAGTTTTGGATCGGCACTAAAGTTAAACCATTCTTAACTTTCTGGTTAAAGGTGCGGCATGGCATCGAACAGCGCGATCCAGCCGGCCGAGCTGGGCTTTTTCACGGCCCTGGCGACGGCCGGCAGCCTCAGCGCGGCGGCGCGGGATCTGGGCATCACCACGGCGGCGGTCAGCAAGCGGCTCGGCCAGATGGAAACGCGGATCGGCATGCCGCTGGTCACACGCACCACACGGCGCATGAGCCTGACCCCGGAGGGCGAGGTCCTGCTGGAGCACGCGCGCCGCATCCTGGGCGAGCTGGACGACCTGGAGCAACTGCTGACCAGTGCCCGGGGCCGGCCCAGCGGCCTGCTGCGTGTAAACGCCACGCTCGGCTTCGGTCGCATGCACGTGGCGCCGGTGATCTCCGAGTACAGCCGGATGTACCCGGACGTGGATGTCCAGTTGCAGCTTTCGGCCGATCCGCCGCCGCTGACCGAGGACGCTTTCGATGTCTGCGTGCGGTTTGGCGAGCCGCCCGATGCGCGGATCGTGGCACGGCTGCTGGCACCGAACCGCCGGCTGCTGTGCGCATCGCCGCGCTACCTGCGCGAGCACGGCACGCCGCAGACGCCGGGCGAACTGCCGCGCCACAACTGCATCGGCATCCGGCAGGGCAGCGACGCCTACGGGGTATGGCGGCTGGCGCCGGTCAAGGGGGCGAAGGCGCGCGCCGAATCGATCCACGTGCGGGGCAACCTGACGACCAACGACGGCGAGATCGCCGTGAACTGGGCGCTGGAGGGGCACGGCATCGTGCTGCGCGCGGAGTGGGATGTCGATCGCTACCTGCGCAGCGGCCGGCTGGTGCAGGTGCTGCCGCAGTATGCGACGCCCGAAGCCAATATCTACGCCGTGTACCAGCAGCGGCACCAGCTGTCCTCGCGCATCCGGCTGTTCGTGGATTTCCTGGCGAAGCAGTTCAGCGCATTCGGCCGCGACGGCGGCTAGGCGGCAAGGGCAGCCGCCCGGTGGATCTGGTCGTCGGCCTCGTGCGTCCACAGGGTGAAGGCGTCGAACACCCTGTCCACCAGCGCCACGCAGTGCTGCCGCTGCGCGGCTGACAGCGCGATGGCCGCCAGCGCCCGATGGTCGGCGTGCTGCATATGGCCGGATTCGAGCGCGAAGTGGTAAGCGCCCAGATAGCGCAGTTCGGCGCCCAGGCGTGCCTGGAGCGCGTCTGCCAGCGGCGTCGTAAGCGAGAACAGGACATTGCCGGTTTCCTCGATGGCTTCGATCACGGCCAGGCGCTCGGGCCCGTGGGCATCGGCCACGATGGCGCAGAGGTCGTACATCAGGACGCGGCAGCGGCAGGTATCGTCGCTCCAGAGCTCGCGCATGGCGTCGGTGGTGGTGGTGACGCGATCCCAGCCGAGCGTCTCGAAATCCTCCAGATACCACGGCCAGTGATGGTCGTCTTCGAAGGTATGACGGTTGACCTGTTCCTGCCAGGCGTCGCGTGGCGGCGTCCGGCGCAGCACGTGGCGGTTGAGGTCGCCGAAGGCCATGACGAAGAACGCGAAGCCGCGCATGAAGCTGAGCCGGATCTGCGGGGGCAGGCTTTCGTCGCGCATATGCACGAACAGCGGCAAGTCCGCATACGCCACTTTTCTCCGCATGATGTGGGCAAGCACGGCTTTCATCGGCAATCTCCGCGCGGGGGTTGCAAGGGGACGTGCAACACGGCCGGAACGGCATCGCGCTGGATTCTATGAAACGCCCGCGCAAAGTTCAATTGAGGCCTGATCCACTGCAAAGCCACTGTCTGCGCAGGTGCTGACGGCTCTGCGCCCACTGCCCCGGACGCGGACCGGAGGCGCAGGGGCGCAGAGGAATCCCGCGCTCAGCGGCGGGCGGAGACGGCCAGCGCGCCCAGCGCCACGACTGCCAGCCCGCTGCCTGCCGCCACCACGCCGTGCCAGCCCGCATGCGTGTACAGCGCGCTGGCGATGGCCGAGCCCGCCGCACCGCCCGCGAAGATCGCGGTCATGTACAGCGCGTTCAGGCGCGCCCGGCTGTGGGCATCGAGCGCGTAGACCGCACGCTGGCCCAGCACCATGTTCATCTGCACCGCGAAGTCGAGCACGATGCCGGTCAGTGCCAGGCCGTACAGGCCGGCGTGGCCATGGATCAGGCCCGGGACGAACGCCAGCGCGGCGACGATCAGCGCCGCGAACGATGCCACGCGGGTGTGGCCGGCGTCGGCCAGGCGGCCGGCAATGGGCGCGGCCACGGCGCCGAGCGCGCCCACCAGGGCGAACAGGCCGATCTGCGATTGCGACAGCCCATAGCGCGCGGCCAGTTCCAGCGGCGCGGCGGTCCAGAACAGGCTGAACGCGGCAAACAGCAGGGCTTGCAGCAGCGCGCGCTGGCGCAGCACCGCGAAGCGTGCGAACAGGTGCCACAGCGAGGCCAGCAGGCTGCCGTAGCTGGCACGGTGCTGGGGCACGCGGCGCGGCAGCGTCATCGCGATGATGGCCACGGTGCCCAGCGTCATGGCGGCGGCGATGAAGAATACCGCGCGCCAGCCGAACCACTGCGCCGCCATGCTCGACAGTGGCCGCGACAGCAGGATGCCCGACAGCAGGCCGCCCATGATGGTGCCGACGGTACGGCCGCGCAGCGCCTCGGGCGCCAGATGCGCCGCGAGCGGAATCAGGATCTGCACGCTGACCGAGCTCAGGCCCAGCAGCAGCGACACCAGCAGGAACACGCCCGGTTGCGAAGACAGCGCCGCGCCCACCAGGCTGGCCGCCGCGGCCACGCCGCTGACCATCAGCAGCCGGCGGTTTTCGAGCAGGTCGGCCAGCGGCACGAGAAAGAACAGGCCGATGGCATAGCCGATCTGGGTCAGCGACACGATCACGCTGGCGCTCTGCGCGGACAGGCCCACGGCAGGCGCGATCAGTTCGATGATCGGCTGGGCGTAGTACAGGTTGGCCACCAGCACGCCGGCGCATAGCGAGAACAGCGCGACCAGCGTGCCGGACATGGGTGCGGCGCTGGAAGCGCCGGCATTGGGAGAAGTTTGGACTTGCATGGCTCTGGATGGAGATCGGGTTGCGATGTCCAGAGCGTAGGCGCCCGGGGGCGTTGCGGGAATCACAATGTGGCGCAACTCAGCGTTGCGCCGCAAGCAAAGCGGGCCAAACCGAAATCTGTCTGCGTAATCAGTCGCGCCGGCGTGTCGGTCCGGGCAACGTCGCCAGGAAGTCCAGAAAGGCCGCGATGCGCCGCGAGCCGCGCTGGCTTGGCAGGTAAAGCGCGGTGACCACCGAACTGGACTGGTTCGGCGTGACCGACCAGTCGTCGAACAGTACGGTCAGCCGGCCCGCCGCGATATCGGCATCGACGAGCCAGTCCGGCAGCAGGGCGATGCCGCTGCCGGCCAGCGCCATGTCGCGCAACACTTCGATATTGTTGCTGCGGAACGGCCCGCCAATGGGCACGGTGATCGGCACGCTGGCCTCGCCGCCGTCAATGGCCTCGGGGCGGAACCGCCAGACCTGGTCGCGCGCGCCAAAGCTGAAGCGCAGGCAGCGATGGTTGACCAGATCGGCCGGCTCGGCGGGCGTGCCGTGCTGGTCGAGACAGGCAGGGCTGGCCACCACCAGGCGGCGGAACCGGCCGATCTCGCGCGCGATCACGTTGTCATAGGCCGCCGCGCTGCCAAGCCGCACGGAGACATCCACGCGGGCGCCAAGCAGGTCGACGATGCTGTCGGTCAGTTCGACATCGAGTTCGAGCTGCGGATAGCGCGCCAGCCATGCGCCCAGATGGGGCGAAATGCAGCAGCGCCCGAACGCCACCGGCAGCGATACGCGCAACTGTCCCACGGGCTGGTCCCCATGATCGGCGATCGAGGCATCGGCTTCGGCCACGGCTTCGAGGATCCGGCGCGCCTGCTGGTAGTAGCTGGCGCCGGCCTCCGTCACCGTGACCTGCCGCGTGGAACGGTTGAGCAGCACCGTACCCAGCGAGGCCTCCAGGCCGTCCAGCGTGCGCGTGACCGACGAGGTGGCCAGGTTCATGCGTCGCGCGGCGGCCGAGAAGCCCTTCGCATCGACGGTCTCGACGTACATCTTCAGAGCGAGCAGCTTGTCCATGGGCAGCGGAGCGGGCGGTCAGCCCTTGCTGAAGATGCTGTAGAAATCGGGGGCGCCGGTATCGCGCACGGTCAGGTCCAGCGAGCCCTCGATATGGGCCAGGTGCTCGGCCATCACTGACTGCGCCTGCGCGGCATTGCGCTGCTCGATGGCGTCCACCAGCACGCGATGCTCGTCCTCGGGGCAGGCCGGTGCGCCGGGGCGGTCATACAGCGTGATGATCAGGCACGTCAGCGACACCATCTCGCGAATCAGCTTTTCCAGGATCGCATTGCCGGCCATCTCGGCCAACACGATGTGGAATTCGCCCGACAGCCGGATCACGGCGGCGCGGTCGCCCCGCGTGCGGGCGTCGTCTTCCTGCCTGATATGCCGGCGCAGGCTGCGGATCTGCGTGGCACTGGCCGTGGTGGCCAGCCGGCCGGCAAGCTCCGGTTCCACCAGCCGGCGCGCCTGGAAGACCTGACGCGCTTCCTCGATGCTGGGGCTGGAGATAAACGCGCCGCGATTGGGTACCAGGGTGACGAGCTTCTCATGCGCCAGACGGGCGAATACCTGTCGGATCCTGGCGCGGCTGGCGCCGGTGACCTCGCACAGCCGCTCTTCCACAAGCTTGGTGCCGGCCAGCAGCCGATGCTCCATGATCGCGTTCAGCAGATCCTGGTAGATACCTTCATTGACGGAAGATTCGGCGGCTTCGGACGCCGCGGGCTCGCCGCCATCCTGCGCGGCGGGCGGCTCGGAATCCGCGGATTTTTTGCGTCGGGTTGCCATGTCGGGGACGATATCCCGCTGCAGATGCAGCGAATGAAGACAAAAATTACGCATATCGTACACAAAAATGGCGATGCACCGGGCCGGATGGCACCAGGCCGGTGCGGCGGGATCACGCGTTCAGGGCGTAATGCGACAACATCCCGGCGTAGGCCTTGGGCAGCGGGCGCGCCCAATCCCCCCGCTTGCTGGTGGCCAGACGTACCGAGACCAGCGCCTCGGCCATCTTCACGGCGCAGGTGACGCCGTCGATGACGGGCGCGCCGATCGCGTCGGCAATCTCGTCGCAGAGGTCGGTCATGCCGGCGCAGCCCAGCACGATGCAGTCGCTGCGGTCTTCGGCCAGCGCCTGGCGGCACGCTTCGGTGATGATGCGGCGTGCGTCGGAGCCCGGCTTTTCCAGGTCCAGCACGGGCAGGTCGCTGGCGCGGACGTTGCGGCAGAATCGCGCCATGCCGTAGCGTTCGGCCAGGTGCCAGGCGATATTGCACGTACGCGACAGCGTCGTGACCACGCTGAAGCTGGTGCCGATGAAGCTTGCCGCATGCATGGCCGCTTCAGCTACCCCGATCACGGGCCCGCGTGCCAGTTCGCGCGCGGCGAACAGGCCGGGGTCGCCGAAGCAGGCGATCACGTAGCCGTCGATGCCTTCGCGCTCGCCAATCAGGATTTCGTCCAGTATGCCCGGCACGCTTAGCGCCTCGTCGTAGTGGCTCTCGATCGAGGCCGGCCCCATGCGGGGACTGACCGCCACGATGCGGGTGTCGCCGTGGGCCACGGCCCGGGCGCACTGGCCGATCTTGTCGGTCATGCTCTGCGTGGTATTCGGATTGATGATCTTGATTTTCATGGTGTCGTTCACAGGGAAATCAGGCCTGGCGGGCATCGGCAAGGTGGGCCGGCATCAGCCGCGGCGCGAGCGCGCGGTACAGCACCAGAGCAATGCCCATGCCAATGAACCAGCTGTAGCTGGCCAGCCACTGCCACGACGGAATCACCACGCACAGCACCGGGACGATGGCCGAGGGGATCATGGTGGCGACGGCGGTGGGGTTGTAGCCGCGGCGGTACCAGTAGGTGCCGGTCTTGCGCAGCGTGTAGAGGTCGTCCACCACCACGCGCTGGCGGCGCACCAGAAAGAAGTCGGAGATCAGGATGCCGAACAGCGGTCCGATGAAGGCGCCCAGCACGTCGAGCGTGTAGTGGATCATCGTCGGGTGGTTGTACAGGTTCCACGGCGTGATGAAGATCGATGCCACCGCCGCGATCATGCCGCCAGTCCGCCAGCTGATGTACTTTGGCGAGACGTTCGAGAAGTCGAAGGCCGGGGACACGAAGTTGGCCACGATGTTGATGCCGATGGTGGCGGTCATGAACGTGAACGCGCCCAGCAGCATCGCAAAGGTGCTGTCGATATGGCTGACGGTCTCCACGGGGTCGGTGATCAGCTTGCCGAACACGGGCAGCGTGGCCGACGTGGTTACCACCACCAGCAGCGAGAAGCCCAGGAAGTTGACCGGCAGGCCCCAGAAGTTGCCGCGCTTCACGGACCGGAAGTCCTTGGCGTAGCGCGAGAAGTCGCCGAAGTTCAGCATCGGACCCGAGAAGTACGACACCACCAGTGCGATGGCGCTGAGCATCACGGGCACCGAGTCCCAGCCCTGGTACTTCAGGAAGCTCAGCGTGAAATTGACGTTCTCGATGCCGGCCTTGTTGATCAGCCAGATGGCGAGCGCGATCATCACCACGTACACGGCGGGGCCGGCCCAGTCGATGAACTTGCGGATGGTCTCCATGCCCGTCCAGAACACCAGCGCCTGCAGCACCCAGAGCGTCATGAAGGCGGCCCAGCCCAGCGAGGACAGCCCGGCAAAGCCATGCTGCTTCAGGTCGGCGTAGGGCGCCAGCTGCGGGAAGAAATGCAGCGCCAGCACCAGGAACGCGCTGGAGGCCAGGTAGGTCTGTATGCCATACCAGGCCACGGCGATCAGGCCACGGATGATGGCGGGGATATTGGCGCCCAGCACGCCGAACGACGCGCGGCAGATGACGGGATAGGGCGTGCCGGTGAGCTGGCTGGGTTTGGCCACCAGGTTGCAGAAGAACTGCACGATCAGGATGCCGATGAGCAGTGCCACCAGCACCTGCCAGCTGGACAGCCCCAGCGCGAACAGGCTGCCGGCGGTGATGTAGCCGCCCACGCTGTGCACGTCGGACATCCAGAACGCAAAAATGTTGTACGTGCCCCAGGTCTGCTTGCGCAGCGGGGCAAGGTCCTCATTGGTCAGCCGCTCGTCGTAGCCTGGCTTGATCACGGCGTTGCTTTCGGGGGCGTGCGTGCCGATGGTATCGACGGCGGGCGAAGCTGTCACTGGCATTTCGGGTCTCCGTTGGTGGCCTTGCGTGCGTGCGCAGGTCATCACTGATTTCGATGTGACGACAAAATTGTCTACAAAATCGTTTTTGTTTGTGTACGGAGTTGTAGGTCACCGGATTATGATTGTCAACATAACGCCGGCCGAATGCGGGTAGACACCGAGCGGGCGGCTGCCTTAGGCGCCGCCCACGGCGCTTGCAGTTTTTACCGGCGGCGCCCCAATGTGCTGTCAATTCCGCACAAAGCCGGCGCCGGGCGCGTGCCTGTGCCAAAATCGGCGCCATGCCTCAAGGCGGAGCAAGCATGGTTCACCACTCCAATTCCACGGCGGCGGCAGCGGCCGAGGGTTGCGCCAAGGAACCGATTCATATTCCTGGCGGCATCCAGCCGCATGGCTTTCTGGTCAGTGTCGACAACGTGGGCAATGTCGTGCAGGCCAGCGCCAATACGGCGTTGTTGGTTGGCAGGGCGCCCGGCGAGATCGACCCGTTGCTGGGCCAGCCGCTGGCGGCGCTTGTCGGTGACGGTGCCGCGCTGGCGCTCGATGCGCTGGCCACCCTGAAAGCCGAAGGCATCCCGCTCTATGCCGGATCGGTGGCGGATCCGCGCAGCGTGCGCGACGGCGCGGCGGCTGCGTTGTATTCGCCGCTGGCCATCACCGTCCACATCTGGCAGGGCGTGCGCATCGTCGAATTCGAGCCTGCCCGTGGCACCGCCGACGTCTTCGCATCGATCTATCCCTTGGTCCGGACCTTCATCAACAGCCTGCAGGACGTGGCTAACGTCCAGGGGCTGGCGCGCCTTGCCGCAGAAGAAGTGCATCGCATCACGGGTTTCGGCCGCACCTTGGTGTATGCGTTCGACGACGAGGGGCACGGCCATGTGCTGGCCGAGTCGATGGATGCCGGCTACGCCAGTTATCTGGGGCAGCGGTTTCCGGCTTCGGACATCCCACCGCAGGCGCGCGCGCTGTACGTGCGCAACCGCATTCGCCTGATCGCCGATGCCGACTACGCGGCGGCCCCGCTGGTGCCGACGCTGCATCCCGCCACGGGCCAGCCCACCGACCTGACCTATGCATCGCTGCGCAGCATTTCGCCCGTGCACGTGCAGTACATGAAGAACATGGGGACCTGGGCGTCGATGTCGATGTCGATCGTCGTGCGCGGGCGGTTATGGGGCCTGATTTCTTGCCATCACGCCACGGCACGCGTGCCGTCTTTCGAAGTGCGCACGGCGTGCGAGCACATCGCACAGGTGCTCTCGCTGCAGGTGGAAGCCAAGGAGGATCACGACGAGGCCAGCTACCGCCTGGCGCTGCGCCGGCGGCAGACCGGGCTGCTGGCCTCGATGGCCAATACCGACGACTTCATCGAGGCCATCTCGGGCGATGCCGATGACCTGCTGGCGCTGGTGGGCGCCACCGGCGCGGCGGCTGTGTTCGAGGGGCGTATCGTCCGGATCGGCGATGCCCCGACCGACGCGGCCATCGAAGGGCTGCTGGCGTGGCTCGACACGCGCGGCGAAGACGTCTATGCCACCGACCAGCTTGCGGCCGAGTGGACCGATGCCGCCGCGCAAGGCGTGGGCCCCGAGGCTGCCGGCATGCTGGTGGTGCCGCTGTCGCGCATGTTCCGCAACTACGTGATCTGGTTCCGGGCCGAGGTGGTGCGTACGCTCCGCTGGGCGGGCGACCCGCGCGCCAAGCTGGCGGGCCTGTCGGCGTCGCTGTCGCCGCGCGAGAGCTTCGAAGTGTGGACGCAGACGGTGCGCGGCCGCAGCGAACCGTGGCGGGCGGCAGAACTGGAGATTGCCACCGAATTTCGCGGCGCGCTGCTGGGCATCGTGCTGCGGCGTGCCGAGGAACTGGCCCATTTGGCGCTGGAGCTTGGCCGCGTGAACCGCGAGCTCGAAGGGTTCTCGTATTCTGTGTCGCATGACCTGCGCGCGCCGCTCCGTCATATCGTCGGTTTCGCCGATCTGCTGCGCGAGATGGACCAGGACCGGCTGTCGGACCGCGGCCGGCATTTTGTCGAGCGCATCATTGCGCAGGCACGTTTCGGCGGCAAGCTCGTGGATGACCTGCTGGCGTTCTCGCAGATGGGGCGCGCCGCCCTGCGTCCGCAGCGCGTGGACCTGCGGGTGCTGGCGGAGCGCCTGCTGGCCGAGGAAACGAAGGAGCTTGGCACGCGGCGCCTGCAATACAAGGTCGGCGGGCTCGGCCACGTGACGGCGGATCCGGTGCTGATGGACGTGGTGCTGCGGAATCTGATCGCCAACGCGATAAAATTCACCGGCACGCGCGGCGTCGGTGCCGAGGGCCCTGCCGCGATGGTCGAGGTGGGCACGATGCCTGGCGAGGCAGCGTTCGAAGGCCAGGACCTGTTCTTCGTGCGCGACAACGGTGTGGGCTTCGACATGCGCTACGCCGAAAAGCTGTTCGGCGTGTTCCAGCGCCTGCATCGCGTGGAGGAATTTCCCGGCACCGGCATCGGGCTGGCCAGCGTGCGGCGCATTGTCGAGCGTCACGGCGGCAAGGCCTGGGCCGAAGGCGAGATCGATCGCGGGGCCACCATCTGGTTTTCGCTGCCGCGCGATTTCGTGCCGGAGGGCACCGCGGGTGTCAATGAAACGGCCGCCGAGGCGGCAGCCCGGCTGGCGGCCGTGTCGTCGGGCCAGCCGTACCGGCCCGTGTTGAAAGATGCAAGAATCCTGGAGAACGAGCGTGCTGAGGCCGATCCTGCTGGTGGAAGACAATCCTGACGACATCGAGCTGACATTGATCGCGCTGCAGAGAACCCGCCTTGCCAACCCGGTGGTGTCGGTGCGCGACGGTGCCGAGGCGCTGGATTTCCTGCGCCGCGAAGGCGCCTATGCCGATCGGCCGGAAGAGAATCCGGCGGTGATCCTGCTGGACAAGAAGCTGCCGAAGGTGGATGGCCACGAGGTACTGCGCGAGGTGCGCGCCGACGACCGTCTGCGTCGCGTGCCGGTCGTGATGCTGACATCGTCGCGCGAGGAACGCGACCTGCTCAGGAGCTACGACCTGGGCGTGAATGCCTATGTGGTGAAGCCGGTCGAGTTCGACGACTTCATGGCCGCCATCAACGACCTGGGCGTATTCTGGGCGGTGCTGAACGAGCCGCCACCGTACTCGCGCTAGCCTGCGCGGCTGCCCGCCGCTAGCGCGTGCCGCCAGCCAGTTGCGCCAGCGGCAGTTGCACGCGGAACATCGAGCCCTTGCCCAGTCCGTCGCTGTGCGCGCTTACGCTGCCGTTGTGCATCAGCACCAGATTCTTCACCATCCACAGCCCCAGGCCCAGGCCAGGCGCGCGATTGGCGTGTTCGCGATGTGCCTGTTCGAACCGCTCGAAGATGCGCTCCAGTGCTTCGGGCGCGATACCCACGCCGGAATCGCGCACGGACAGCACGACGTCCGCGCCGTCCGACGCGACGGCCAGTTCCACGGTGCCACGCTCCGCGAACTTCAGCGCATTGGTCAGCAGGTTCAGCACCACCTGCTTGATCCGGTGCTCATCGGCCATCACCAGGCAGGGCAGCGCTGGCGCCACGACCAGCGTCACGTCCCGCGACTCCGCATCGAGACGCAGATCCTCGGCCACGGTGGCCGCCAGGGCCGACATGTCCAGCAGGCGCAGATCCACCGACAGCTTGCCGGTGGCGATGGCACCGCTGTCGAGCAGATCGTCCACCATGCGGGCCAGCTGGCGGGTATTGCGTTCGATGACTTCCCCGGCGCGCCGCACATGGGCAGGGTCGGTGCCGCGCTCCAGCAGCGTGGTCCACCACAGGATGGCGTGCAGCGGCGAGCGCAGCTCGTGGCTGACCGCCGCCACGAAATGGTCCATGGCGCGGGCACCGCGCTCGCTCACTTCGCGGGCGCGCTGTTCTTCCTGGGCCACTGCCTGGTAGTGCAGTTCCGACGCCTTGCGCGCCGTGATGTCGATCGTGAAGCCGATCAGTGACTGGGCCGAGCCGTCTTCGAGATAGCGTGCGGCGCCGCGCGACATCAGCCAACGCATGGTGCCGTCCTGCCAGAGTACGCGGTACTCCACCTCGAAATGTGCGTGGCTGGCGATGGCCGCTGCCATGGCGGTACGTACCATCTCGCGGTCGTCGACGTGCATCAGTTCGCCAAAGACCCGCACCTCGTTGATGGTGTCGTCCGGTTGCAGCCCCATGTTGGCCTTGCACTGGTCGGTGCAGGCCATGAACCCGGTGGCGACGTCGAGTTCCCACGCGCCGACCTTGGCAAACGAGAGCAGTTCTTCGAGTTGCTTGCGGTGGGTTTGCAGTGCCGCATTGGCTTCTTCCACCAGTACCTGGCGCAGTCGCGCCTGCGACCGCAGCTTGGCGTGCTCGCGGCGGGTCTGTTCGGTCTTGACGATCTGATCGGTCACGTCCATGACCTGCAGCACGAATGCCGCATCGGATACGCTGTCCAGCCGCGTCGCCTTGGCCTGCCAGTATCGTTCGGTATTGCCGGTGCCGGCAGGGTGGCCGTCGTAGCGGATCAGCGGCGACAGGCGCGACTCGCCTTCCAGCAGGTTGTCGAGTGTGCTGGCAAGCCAGTCCCGGCGTGCCGCCATCTGGGGTTCGGATAGCGAAGGATTGATGTCGAACACCGATTTGCCCATGACATCGTTGCGCGTGCGGCCAGCCATGGCCAGATAGCGGGCATTGACGGCCACGACTTCGAACGCCGCATTGAGCACCAGATAGGACTCGGGCAGGGCGTCGAACAGCGCCCCCGTATCAAACGCACGTTGGAGGGGTGGCCGTTGTTCGAGGGCGTCAGGCATGAGCGTCTCGCGCGTCTACTGCGCGCCGGACTCGGCGTGCGCGGGAACGCGGGCCAACAGATCGTTAAACGCCCGCCGCGCCCCGGCGCAAGCCAGCGCGATGTCGGCCGGCTCGCGCACGCTGGCCCGCAGCGCGTGCAGGAACTGCTGCCAGCGCGGGCCAGGCGTCTTGCCCGCGCCAAGGTATGCCAGCGGATGCGGCGCGAAGTGGCCGGACAACTGCCGGTACAGCACAGCACCGCCAAGCTGTGAACCTTCGATGACGTAGCAGAGGCCCCAGCGGTAGGCGGCGTCGTGTTGCAGGGTGGCCACATCGATATCGTCAACGACAAGGCCGCCCGGCGGCGTGGCGGGGTGGGCCAGATCGTGTTCGAGAATTGGCATGCGGACCACCGGCGCCAGGCGGGCGGCATCTTGCGGGCCATCGTCGAAGCGCGCCAGCCAGTGCTCCAGCGGCGCCAGCGACGCGCGCAGGATCAGCAGATGATCCCGGTAATCTTCGAGCGTGGGATTGGCCCGGGAGAGTGGCATGGCCTGATCCAGCCGGGCGTGCTGCGCCGAAGTGGCGGCGCGCAGTGCAGCCAGCACGTCACGCGAAGGGGGCGATTCGGAGGCAAGGCTGGATGGGGTCGAGTGTTCAGTCACGCGGGTGATGATCCGATGGTCCCGAAAGGCGCGGCGAGCGCACCGCCCGGCGTAGCCATGGAGCGATGCATTAGGATGCGAGCCCACATGGTACAGGAAGTCCTCCAACGCACGGATGCTGCGGCGTTCTGCGCATTTGCACGCCGACCCGCAATGAAAAAGGGCGCTACTCCTTGCGGGTGCGCCCCTTTGCCATCATCCGGATACTAGCAGAGGATGTCAGACATCCTATCAATGTTCGGACTTCCAGACAGGTAGCGTCCGGCTCAGGCAGTCGCCTTCACCGCCTGGCGGGCAATCAGCTTCCAGTGACCGCCCTGCTTCTGCCATACCTGCAGCACCTTGAGCAGCACGGTACCCTGCTTGCCGTTGTCGAGCGTCTCGCCGGACAGCGTATGGCGAATCACCGCGACGTCGCCCGACACATGCACGGTCTGGTCGGTAATGTTGATGCTGACGAAGTCCGACTTCTTGTCCAGCAGGTCGCCGATAAAGCTGCTTTTGGTGTCGATACGGCCGCCCGAGTGGCCATAGCTCAGCGAATCGGCCACCAGCCCCGACAGCGTTGCCTGGTCGGGGTCGACCATGGCCACGCGCAGCTTCTCTGCAGCAGAGGTGACGGCCTGGTCGGCCGACTGCGCCAGAACCGGCGTGGCGGCGATGCCCAGCAAGATGGCGGCGCCCAGCGCCGCGGTGAATTTACGCATGATGTCTCCCGTTTGTTCTGTTGTGGATGGTGGGTCGATAAGGCAACCGCCGTCTGGCATCGCACCGCTGACGGTTGTAAGTCATCGTATCACAGCGCGCCGAAACCGCAACGCGGGGTTGCGGCGGAGGGACATCGGGTCAGCCCTCCTTGCCATCCAGGCGCGGGCGAACCAGGAAGGGGGTGTACTTGATGAGATACAGGATCAGTGACAGCACCCACAGTGCGCCAGCGAGTGCGACAGCAGGTGCCTTCAGTTGTGGCAGCGCAAGCGGGCCAGCCACCCGGAACACGGCGGCCAGTGCCATGGACAGGTAGGCCAGGTGCTCCATGCGCCCAGTTTCGAGCCGGCGGCCGGTATGGCCGAGGGCGGTACGGGTGACCATCGCGATGATGGCGCAGCCGATCACGCCGACAGTCAGTGCATGCAGTGCCGTGGAGCGGTCGAGCCAGCCGGCAGCGGCTGCGGCGATCAGGACGAAGCCGATTGGCAGGAACGCGTAGGCGACGTGCAGGATGCTGACAATGGGCTTGCGCAGTGCGCGATGCGAATCCCATCCATATAGCCGGACGCCATGGGCAACCGCCGCCCCCAGTGCCAGCACGCCTGTCAGCGCCGCGGGCGCCTGCAGTGCGGCGGCGACCGTGGCCAGCAGGGTCAGCGCGATCACGCCGCGTTCCACCGTCTGCCACCGTCGGATGCGCACGCCGGCAATCGCATTGGCGGTGAACATCGGAATCACGCGTCCGCCGATCACGGTCACGAAAATCGCCACCAGACCGGTGGCCGCTTCGACCGCACGCAGTGCCCAATCGATGCGGCCTGCCAGTATGGCGGCGTGAAACCCGATGTTGAGCGCCCCCATGATGCCCAGAGCGATAGCCAGCCCGTAGTTTCGCTGGCTCCCGGCCCGGCGCAGGATGCTGTAGAAGCTCAGGCTGCACAGCGGCAGGAAGGCCACATCGGCCGCAAGGGCCGCCCAGTCCGGCCCGGTCCACATCAGCACGCGGGCGAGCAGCCAGATGCCCGCCAGCGCGCCAAGCCATGCACCCTGCGGGGTTTGCAGGCCAGTCCAGTTCTTGCCCGCCGTAAAGAGGAATCCCACCACGACGGCGGCCGAGAAGCCGAACACCATCTCGTGGGCGTGCCACGCCATGCTGCCCAGCCACGGTTGCGTGGCCGGTATCCACCAACCCAGATACATCGCCACCCAGGCCGCCATGGCCATCGCGCCGAATGCCGCCGCCAACAGGTAGAAGGGGCGGAAACCAAGCGCCAGGATGGGCAGGCCGCGATAGGCGGGCGCGCGCGACGGTGGGGAGATCTGCAGCAGGACGGACATGGTGAGAAGCGTGAAGGCGTGGCGTGAAGGCGTGAAGGCGTGCAAGAACGTGCGGTGTGGCGGAATCGATTCTAGGAAAGATGCATGTGAAATGCAATTTATTGATGCGATGCCGCATGCAATCCGTTGCGTAAGTGAAAACACCGATGCGATTTGCCCCTCAACCCCTCCTCGCGTAGGGGTCAATCGATGCCTTGTCTACCCGTTAGCCAGACAAGGCAGACATGAAACAGAGCGGTGCGCCACGACGCCCGCCAATACCAAAAGAACGGGTTCTCTCAGCGATGCCGGTCATGGCGCACGCCGTGGCTCCAATCGTGTTTTGGCCTGCCATTGGGCCGCTGAATCGGGAAAGAGGGAGAAGGACCGTGAAATTCAGAGATGTTTCGATCAAGACCAAGCTCCTCGCGGGGTTTGGCACGCTGGCGCTCGTCGTGCTGGTGGTCTCCGGGTTGTCGCTACGTGCGCTCAGCCGGTCTACCGAAGGCTTTGCTGCCTATATCAACGGACTCAATGCACGGGCCGAAGTGGCGGCGCAGGTGCGCACCGCCGTGGACCGTCGGGCCATTGCCGCGCGTAACCTCGTGCTGGTGACGACGCAGGCCGATCTCGACGTGGAAAGGGCCGAGGTACTCAAGGCCCACGGCGATGTGGTGGCGCGCCTGGGCAAGCTCAAGCAGATGATCACGGCCGAAGGAGTCGCCGAAGGCGCGCGCAACCTGGTGACCGAGATCGACCGCATCGAGTCGCGCTACGGCCCCGTGGCGACCGACATCGTGGGGCTGGCGCTGGATGGCAAGAAGGACGCCGCTATCGCCAAGATGAATGCCGAATGCCGGCCGCTGCTGGCCGCGCTGGTCAAGGCGACGCGCGACTATGCGGACTTCACGCACGAGCGCCAGCAGGAGATGATCCGCAACCTCGACGACGACTACGCGCGGCAACGCGCGTTCCTGATCGTGGTGGCGATCGCGGCCGTGGCGTTCGGCATCTTCGGCGGGCTGCTGCTGACGCGGGCCATTACCGGCCCGATCCAGCGCGCGGTCGAGGTGGCGCGCACGGTGGCCCGGGGCGAGGTGGGCATGCGGATCGAGGTGAATTCGCAGGACGAGCCGGGCCGCCTGCTGGCCGCGCTGCGCGACATGAACGACCGGCTGGCCGAAACGGTCGTGCGCGTGCGCGAAAGCAGCGGCAGTATCGCGGTTGCCACCGGCGAGATCGCCAGCGGCAACATGGACCTGTCCAGCCGTACCGAACAGCAGGCGGCGTCGCTGGAAGAAACGGCGGCAAGCATCGAGGAGCTGACCGCCACGGTACGCCACAACACCGAGAACGCCCGGCAGGCCAGCGAACTGGCGCGCAATGCCGCCGCAGTGGCGCAGCAGGGCAGCGGCAGGGTGGGGCTCGTGGTCGATACGATGGAGGGCATCAGCGCCAGTTCGTCGAAGATCGCCGACATCACCGGGATTATCGAAAGCATCGCGTTCCAGACCAACATCCTCGCGCTCAACGCGGCGGTGGAGGCTGCGCGCGCGGGCGAGCAGGGCCGTGGCTTTGCGGTGGTGGCCAGCGAGGTGCGCAGTCTGGCGCAGCGGTCGTCGAACGCCGCCAAGGAGATCAAGGAACTCATCGACGCCTCGGTGGCGCAGGTGCGGGCCGGTTCGACGCTGGCCAGCGAGGCAGGCCAGACCATGGTCGAAGTCACCGAGGCCGTGGCGCGGGTGACCCATATCGTCGGCGAAATCGCGGCGGCGTCGGCCGAGCAGAACCGTGGCATCGAGCAGGTGAACCAGGCCATCGTGCAGATCGACCAGGTGACGCAGCAGAACGCGTCGCTGGTGCATGAAGCGGCCGTTGCGTCGAAGTCCCTCGAAGAGCAGGGCAAGATGCTCACCGATGCCGTGGCTTTCTTCAAGCTGCCGGGCAGCGGCGTTCAGCGCGCCCAGGCCGCCCGGGCGGCAGGTCAGCGCCTGGCGTCGACGGGCGGCATCGCGTTGACGTAAGCGGCATCGGTCAGGGTACGCAGGAATGCCACGATGTCATCGATCTCGCCGTCGGTGAGTGCGGCCGGCATGCCCGGCTTGCGGTTCATCGGCGGGGAATTCACGTTGATGTTGTCGCGGTAGGCGGCAGGAACGTCGTCGAAGACCTTGCCGTCGCGATACCAATTGCCGGGATCGATCGAGCGTGTGTTGTAGAACGCCACGGCGTCGCGTAGCGTGGTGAATACGCCGTTATGCATGAAACGCTGGCGCACCGCCACGTTGCGCAGGCCGGGCGTACGCAGATAGCCGCACCACTGCGTGGGCTCGGGCCAGCGCAGGCGCCGCGCGGTGTCGCACAGGCCGTTGTCGAAACGCTTCGGGTCGCGGTTGGCGGGCAGCGCGCGGTTGCGTGGCACGGCAATCGCGTCGTAGCCGAAGTCGGTGAACAAGGAACGCTCGGGGCGGCTCGCCGTATCGGACAACGTGTGGCAGCTCATGCAGTTGCCCTTGTCCGGGTTCTTGAACAGCGCCAGCCCGCGGGTTTCCTGAACGGTGAGCGGCGCGCGGCGACGCAGGTAGTCATCGAAGCGCGACGTGAACGGCGCCATCTCTTCGCTCTGCATGTAGGCCTGCAGCGCGGCGCCCAGCGCGCGCAGCATTGCCTCCGGGTCGCGCCGCACTTCGGGTCCGAACTGCGCGGCCAGGGCGGGCGCCAGTTCGGTGCCATTGACATTGCGCAGCAGGCCGGCAGGCGTGCCGTTGTTCATTTCATTGGGGTCCAGCAGTGGCCCGCGCACCTGCTCGGCAAGTGTATCGGCGCGGCCATCGGCAAACAGCCCGCCGAACGGCGAGGCGGCGGGCGCATCGTCGTCCTGGTAGAAATGGCGGCGCGGCACGTAGCGTACGTACAGCAGCGAAGGCGGATTGCGCAGGCTGAAACGACCGGGGCGGCTGCCTTGCGTCACGCCCGGTGTATTGGCCGGCAGCGTGGCCGAGAACGCGCGAGCGGGATCGTGGCAACTGGCGCACGACTGCCCGCGCGGCATCGACAGGCGCCCATCGAAGAACGCGCGCCGACCCAGCGTCACCAGGGCGGGGTCCGGACGAAATACGGCAGCGGTGGCATCCACCTTCGCGGCCACCCTGGGTGTGCCGCTGCCGATCGTCGCCACCACCGTGGCGGGCGGCGCGCCCGGCAGCAGCACCGTTTCCGCGGCCAGCACGGGCGATGCCACCGCCCATGCCAGCAGCATGGCTTGGACGGCAGGCATGACACTTCGGCGAAGCAGATACCGCATCAGGGCGTCAGGAAGCCGGTCTTGTCGCAGGCAAGTGTGCTGCCGGTCTGGTCGCAGGTGGCCAGCAGCTTGCCGGCCTTGGTGTAGGCCTTGAACTGCCAGCCCGTGGCCGGCGAAGCATGACGGTCCATCACCAGGAAGCCGAAGCTCGCGTGATGGGTAATGCGGTCGATCGTGGTGCCGGGTGCGGGGACACTGCCAGCGGGCAGCGGATCCGGCAGGGCGACATCCAGGTTGTCGCCGCCGTTGCCCGAGACGATGGTCGCCGGATGCGCCGACGCGAAGTTGATGGCCTGGAAGTCATGCACGTGGCCATGCAGTGCAAGCTGGATACCCGTCGGGTAGTACGCCTGCGCGTTCAGGTTCGACATCACCGATTGCAGCGCCAGATTGCCCGGCGCCGGATTTGCGCCGGCCACCGGGGCGAAGCCCAGGATCGGGTGATGGTTCGTGAAGATCGTGGTGGTCATGCCCGTCTTCGCGGCCAGTGTCGCCACGGTCTGGAACTGTTTCTGGTAGGCAATGAACTGCGGATCGCTGGTAGCCAGTGCGGTCTTGCCGGCCTTGGCCGAGTCGAACACGATCACCTGCGAGCCGCCGCCCAGCGACACCGCATACGGGTCCGCGTAGTTGGCGATGGCGTCGTTGGCCGGATCGTCGCAGGAACGCGTTGCATCGTAGGGGCGGGTATCCAGGAAGCGGGCCCAGCCCTGGCCGGCACGCGCGCATTCCTCGTGGTTGCCGCGCACGACGACCCAGGGCGCCTTGGCCAGCAACGGCGCCGCCGGCTTGAAGAGGTCTGCCTGCCACGTGTCCCAGCCATAGCCCCACGGGCTGCCCTGGCAGCCGGCGACGTCGGGCGGGCATGCGTTCTCGCGGTAGTGGTAGTCGCCGATGTGCAGCACGAGGTCAGGATTGAACCCCGCCGCCGTCGCGGCCAGCGACGCCAGCGGCCAGGCTTCGGTGTCGGTACAGGACTGCCAGGCGTTGTCGGCCTTCTTCAGGCGGCAGCCGGTGTCCGCCAGCACCACGATACGCTGCGGCGTGGCCTTCGGGAGCGGCAGCGCCTGCGTGCCGATGGCGGCGCTGGTGGCCGTGGCGGGCAACGTGGCTTCGCAAACGGAAACGGGAAATTCGGACGGCTTCGAGTCGGCTGCCGCGCTGGCCGTGGTACGTAGCGGCACGGTGGCCGGGCCCACGCGCAGCGTCATGCGTGCCGCGATGCCATCGATGGTCAGCAGCGGGCACTGCGCATTCGCGGCGCCGCCGGCCGGGGCCGTGTAGCTGGTTACCACGCGGGCAATGGCCTGGTTCCCATCGCCGATCTCGACCCACGCAGCCTGAATGTTGGCGCTGGCCGTGGCCGCATCGGGCGCGGGAGTCGGCGCGGGTGTGGTGGCGGGCGGATTGTTGGTGCCGCTATTGCTGTTGTTGTCGTCGCTGCCGCAGCCGTGCAAAGCCGCCACGGTGGCGAGCGCCGCCACTCCGGCCATCAAGCCGAAGGTCTTGTGTGAGCGCATTGTGGTTTCTCCCCTGTGTGGGGCGACACCGTACCTGCGCGGTGTGAAAGAAATATGACGCCCGCGATCCCCCCGGAAGTTCAGCGGGAACGCCTGGCGCGCGCCGCTGCCTCTGCAGCAGCCGCGCGCAGTTCGGGCGGGAAGGCACGGATTTCCGAGTGGAAGAAGCCGCGTTCGGCGGCGCGCAGTACGCCGAGTTGCGTCGCCAACCGCTCCATGGCGTCGTACGCCTGTGCCGACGCGCCCTGCTCGTGGGTCAGGTACCAGGCCGATTCCAGCAGGAGGTTCGCCAACTGCAGCGCGTTGTAGCAGACGTGGCCGGTGTCGTGCTCTTCCAGCGCGAACGCCGCCACGGACGACCAGCGCACAAAGCCCTTGGCCGGCGCGAACGGCGCGTGAAACGGTCGCAGGGCGTCGATAGCCGCCGCAACGGTCAGAGGCTGCAGGGCGCGGAACCCGGCGAGCGACGCCGGCGCGCCGCCACTGACGCTGCCGCGCGCCACGCGCAGCAGGAAGATCGTGTTCCACGCGGACCCGCCGCCCACCCCGAAACGGTCGCAGATCCATTCCGACAGGCCCAGCCAGCGCATGGCCTGCCGCTGGACATCGCCAGGCGCCATCTCCCGCGCAACATCGACCAGCCGATAGAGCCAGAACAGCCATAGGGACCAGCCGATATTGGCCGCCGCGTGCTGTACCGCGTCGACCGAGTCGGCCTCGTAGGCGGCCTGCAATGCGCCCGCGAAGGCATCGAGTGCCTGACGTGCGGCGTCCTGGCGCAGCGACGCGCTGGTCTGTGCGGTCGCTGGCCCGGCCCGATCCGGCCTCGATGGTCCGTTCGGCGAATCCGGCCGCAGCGCGATGCTCTTGTGGATGAGGGCTTCCAGGTTCAGCGTCTCGAACCGGATGCGCGGGTTATAGCGGACGACGGGACGCAGCTCCGCATCGCCTGACAGGCGCCCCAGTTCGCGCTGCGCCGCATCGAGTTCTCCCTGCGCGTAGTGTTCCCAGGCGCGCACCACGTGCGCCATGGCCGCGAACGTGGGCAGCGCCGCGTTGACGCCGCCGGCCACCACGATCCGCTCGAAGCGGCGCAATGCCGCGCGGCTCTTGTCCAGGCGATCGCTGCGGCGCCAGGCCAGGCTTTCCTTGAGCAGCGACAGCGCCTGCTGGAAGTCGTCGGCCGCGGTGCGCTGCGCGGCCCGGAACGACTCGGCAACGCCGTGGTCGAGCACGCCCGCGAAGCCATCCTGCGCGCCGCGCATCGCCTGGGTCAGATGGCGCCAGAACGCCATGTCGCGCATCACGTATTGCAGCCCCTCGCCGGCGGCTTCGGCGGCCGGCGTGGCATCGCCTGCCGGCGACTGCCCCAGCCAGCGCGCCACGCCTGCGGTGCCCAGCGGCTTGCCGTGCGCCGTGAAGCGCAGCCGTCCCGCCGTGGCGGCCGACATCCAGAACGGCCACGGCTGCGGCCGTCGGCACGCAACGCGGAAATGCCGATCGCCTTGTCGTGGCCCCAGCCCACTGGCACACCCCACCGGGCGAAGTCGCCGAACGCGCGCGAGACGATCATGCGCACGTTGGCGGCATCGGCAAAACGGGCGCGCACGGTGGCCGCGCCCAGGTCTTCGCGATCGCGCGAGGCGGCCAGCCAGATCCGCGCGAGCAACCAGACCGACTGGTAGCGCGCAGCGTGTTGGCCCACCCGGTAAGGATCGGAGGTCGATGGCGACGATGGAGCGGGAGGATGCGGGGGCGTGCATGGCCGCCATGTTACGCGTGTTACAGACGAGAAGGTTGGCGACGTACAGGACTGCGCCTATGCTCCGCACCACGATCCGGGCCTGGATTGCCGACCGTCTGCATGACGACAACCCCGATAACCACAAAACTCATAGCGTGTTGATATGCGAAACAGACTTGCCCGATTTTTCCTGATGCCGCTGTGGCTGGCCTGCGCGGCCATGGCCGTGCAGGCCGCCGAAGTCCCGATCGATGCCAAACCGCTGTTCGACGCCGCCGGCGTGGACGGCACCATGGTGGTCTACGACGTGCGCCAGCAGCGCATGCTGACCTACAACCCGAAGCGCGCGGCCACCGCCTACTCGCCGGCGTCGACCTTCAAGATCTTCAATTCGTTGATCGGGCTCGAGACCGGCGCCGTGGCCGATGTCGACAACGACAAGCTGCCATGGGACGGCAAGGTGTGGCTGCACCATGGCAAGCCGATCCTGCCGGAGGTCTGCAATGGCGATGTGGCGCTGCGCGCGGCGCTGAAGAACTCCTGCGTGCCGGCCTACCAGGCGCTGGCGCGCCGCGTGGGGACAGCGCAGTACCGCAAGTACCTGCGCGCCGCGCATTTCGGCAATGCCGCTGTCGATGGCCCGGTGGACCGCTTCTGGCTCAATGGCCGTCTGCAGATCACCACGTACCAGCAGATCGATTTCCTCGGCAACGCCGCCGCGCACAAGGTGCCGCTGATCTCGGAGCAGAGCTTCGCGGCGCTTGACGACATCCTGACCATCGAAAGCACGCCCGCCTATACGCTACGCGCCAAGACGGGCTGGGCTACATCGGGCAAGGTCGATGTGGGCTGGTGGGTGGGCTGGGTCACGCGCGGGAGCGATACCTATGTATTCGCGATGAACCTGGACATGCCGCGCCCCGAAGTGGGTGCGAAGCGGCAGGAGATTGCCCGCGCAGTGCTCAGGCAGGTGGGCGCGCTGCCCTGAAGGGATGGCGGCGGCCGGGGGATCAGGGCGCCAGCTGGTCCAGTACCTGGGCCGCGGTCTGCAGGCCGGTGTCGACCAGGTGCTGCATGTAGACGCCCATCTCCGGCATGCACAGCGCCATCACGAGCATGCCACCGAGCAGGGTCACCGGGAAGCCGACCGCGAAGATCGACAGCTGCGGCGACGCCCGGTTCAGGATACCCATGGCCAGGTTCAGCGTCAGCAGCGCGGCAATCATCGGCAGCGCCAGCAGCATGCTGGAGGAAAAGACCATCGAGCCGGCACGGGCCACCACGCCCCATCCGTGCCCGGACAGCGGCACGGCGGCAATCGGCACGCCCTGGAAGCTGTCCACCAGGGCGGCCAGCATCATCAGGTGCCCGTCCAGCGACAGGAACATCAGCGTGGCCACGATATTGAGAAAGCGCGACAGCACCATCGTCTGCCCGCCCGACGACCGGTCGTAGAAGGCCGCGAACGACAGGCCCATCTGCAGGCCGATGATTTCGCCGGCCATCTGCACGGCGGCAAAGATCAGCCGCATCGAGAAGCCCATGGCCACGCCAATGCCCACTTCGTTCATGACGACCAGCAGACCCTCGTACGAATAGATCGGTGCGCTGGGGATGTGCCCGATCGTGGGCGACACGATCGTGGCCAGCGCGGCCGCCAGCAGGATCTTCGCGCGGCGCGGAATGGTGGATTCGCTGAACAGGGGCGCGGTCGAGATCAGTGCCATCAGCCGGAACATCGGCCAGAGGAAGGCGGCGATCCACCCGTACATCTGGTCGGTGGTGACCTCGAACACGGTGCCTGGGTCCTGCGGGGAAGCGGCGGAGGATCAGTGCGCCAGGGCGGGGATGCCCTGGAACACTTCGCGCATGTAGTCGACGAACGTGTTGATCATCCACGGGCCGACCAGCACCATCGTCACGAACAACGCGACCAGCTTCGGAATGAACGTCAGCGTCATTTCATTGATCTGCGTGGCGGCCTGGAACAGGCTCACCACCAGACCGGCCGCCAGCGCCACCAGCAGCAGCGGGGCGGACAGCATCAGTGTCATCTTCATCGCCTGCGTGGCGATCGTCATGACCATCTCGGGTGTCATCTCAAGCTCCCATCAATTCATGAAGCTCTGCGCCAGGGACCCCAGCAGCAGTTGCCAGCCATCGACCAGCACGAACAGCATCAGCTTGAACGGCAGCGAAATGGTGGCGGGTGGCACCATCATCATGCCCATCGCCATCAGCACGCTGGCCACGACCAGGTCGATGATCAGGAACGGAATGAAGATCGTGAAGCCAATCTGGAACGCGGTCTTCAGCTCGCTGGTGACGAAGGCGGGCACCAGCACCGAGAACGGCACGTCGTCCGGGCCCTGCATTTCAGGTGTCTTGGCCATCTGGGCGAACAGCGCCAGGTCTTTCTCGCGCGTCTGGCGCAGCATGAAGGCACGTACCGGCACCGCGGCGCGCTGCGCGGCGGTTTCCAGGCTGATGCGGTTTTCGGACAGCGGCTTGTAGGCGTCGGCGTAGACCTTGTCGAGCACCGGCGACATCACGAAGAACGTCAGGAACAGCGACAGGCCCACCAGCACCTGGTTGGGCGGCGACGACGCCGTGCCCAGCGCGTTGCGCAGCAGGCCCAGCACGATGATGATGCGCGTGAAGCCCGTCATCATCAGCATGGCCGCCGGCAGGAACGACAGCGACGTGAGCAGGACCAGCGTCTGGATCGACAGCGACCAGACCTGGCCGCCACCGGCGGCGGCGCGGCTGGTGACGCCCGGCAGCGACTGCGCCAGCGCGGCGTCGGGCGCGAGCCACAGCGCCAGGGGCAGCAGGGCCAGCAGGGCGGCCGCCACGCGCGACGGGCGCACGAAGGGCTTCACGGGTAGCCGCTGGACAGCGGCGGCACGCGGCGAGTTCATTTCTTGAGGTTTTCCTGCATGGCGCGCATCAGGCGTTCGCCGAAGCCGCCCTGCATGGGCGGGGTCGGCGGCATGCCGGTGGGCGCGCCGCTGTCCGGCTGTGCCGGAAGCGTATGGAGCGGGCGGATTTCGTTGGGCGAGACACCGAGCACGAGCCACGTATCGCCCACTTCCACGGTCACGACCTTCTGGCGCGTGCTGAGCGTCAGGCTGTTCACGACCTTGATCGAGGCGTTGCCGGCACCGTGGCGCACCAGGCCCACGCGGCGGGCGAGCCAGGCCATGCCCAGGATCAGCGCAATGACCGCGAAGAGGCCCAGACCCGCCTGGGCCAGGCTGCCGCCGCTGCTGATCGCCGGCGCGTTGCTGGCGAACGTGTGGCTGGCGGCGGCACTGCTGGCGGGGGTGCCCGCCTGGACAGTGCCGGGCACGGCATCAGCGGCCTGCGCGCTGGTCACGGCAAGGCCCGAGAGGACCATGCCCGAGGCGATGCGCACGGCAGCTGCTGACCGGCGCGAGGCGGCTGTCATTTGTTGAGCTTCCGGATACGTTCGGACGGCGTGATGATGTCCGTCAGGCGAATGCCGAACTTGTCGTTCACCACCACCACTTCGCCCTGGGCGATCAGGTAGCCGTTCACGAGCACGTCCATCGGTTCGCCGGCCAGGCCGTCGAGTTCCACCACCGAGCCCTGCGCCAGTTGCAGCAGGTTCTTGATGGGCACCTTGGTGCGGCCCAGTTCCACGGTCAGCTGCACCGGGATATCGAGAATCATCCCGATATCGTTGTGGAAGCCGCTCGGCGCATCTTGTGCCAGGGGCGGGAATACGGTGGAAGCCGCGGGCGTGGCGGTCGGCATGGCCGGGGCTGCCGGCGCCGTGGTAGCGGCCGCTTCGGCAGCGGGCGCAGCCTGTTCGACGCTGGTCTGCTCCGCCAGGGCGCTGGCCCAATCGTCCATCGGATCGACCGGCTTGTCCTGAGTGCCGTCAGTCATGATCGGTTTCCTTGTTGGGATCGCTGTCTTGGTAATTGATCATTCGTTCCACGCGCAGTGCGTACTGGCCGTTCATCGAGCCGAAACCGCACTGCATGACGGGCACGCCGTCAACCTTGCCGAAGATCTTTTCCGGCAGTTCGATCGGCAGCACGTCGCCTTCACGCATGGCCAGAACCTCGGCCACGGTGCTGCGCAGGTGCGCGAATTCGGCCACCAGTTCCACTTCGGCGGCACGCAGCTGGTTGGAAAGCTGGCCCAGCCAGCGCTTGTCCACCTCGACTTCGTCCTGCAGCGGATTCATCAGCAGATCGCGCAGCGGCTCGATCATCGAGAAGGGGATACAGATATGCAGTTGCCCGCCCACGGCGCCCAGTTCGATGTGGAACGCGGTGGTGACCACGGCATCGTTCGGGCCGGCCACGTTGGCGAACTTGGTGTGCATCTCCGAGCGGACATAGTCGAACTCGATCGGATGCACGGTGCGCCACGCCTGGCTGTAGCTGTTCAGCGTCAGGTCGAGCATGCGGCGGATGATGCGCTGCTCGGTCTGGGTGAAGTCGCGGCCTTCCACGCGGGTGTGGAAGCGTCCGTCGCCGCCGAACAGGTTGTCGACCACCAGGAACACCAGGTTCGGGTCGTACACGAACAGTGCGGTGCCCCGCAGCGGCTTCATGTGAACCAGGTTCAGGTTGGTCGGCACCGGCAGGTTGCGCACGAAGTCGCCGTACTTTTCGATCCTGACCGTGCCCACCGAGATGTCGGCGCCGCGGCGGATGAAGTTGAACAGCGCGGTGCGCAGTGCCCGGGCAAAACGCTCGTTGATGATTTCGAGCGTGTGCAGGCGGCCGCGGACGATACGTTCCTGGTTGGCCAGGTTGTACGGCCGCACACCGCCTTCTTCGACGACCGGTGCGCTGGCCGCTGGCGTATCGGCTTCGCCGGATACGCCTTTCAGTAGTTCGTCTACCTCGTCCTGCGAGAGGAACTTGTCGTAGGCCATCTAGTGTCCTGCCCCGTGAACGGCTGTGAGGATGAAACTGTCCATGCCCGGCTTCAGACGTCGCGCGTCACGCGACGGCAGGAAAGAAGTTCGGCGGGCAGTTTCATATCTATCGGTTTGGCTCAGGGTTCGCGGTGCGGACAGCAGTGTTACTGCACCACGAACGAAGTAAACAAGACATCCAGGATCTTCTGCGGCGGCAGACCCGGGGCAAACGGCTGGCTGATTGCCGCCTGAATGTCCTGGGCCAGCTTGCGCTTGCCTTCCACCGTGGCCAGATCGGCCGGCTGGCGTGCAGAGAGCAGCAGCAGGATGCGGCTGCGTGCTTCCGGCTGATACTGGGCCAGACGTCCCTGGGTGTCGGCATCCGCCACCTTCAGCGACAGGCCGGTGTGCAGGAAGCGGTCGCCGTCCTCGCTCTTGAGGTTGACGGTGAACGCATCCAGCGGCACGAAGATCGGCGGCGGCACCACCGGGGCAGCCGGAGCTGCCGGCTGGTGATTGCTGCTGAGGATGCTGCCCAGGAAAAAGCCGCCAGCAGCCAGCACCACTACCAGCACGCCGCCGCCAATCAGCAGCAGTCGGCCGCGCTTGCTCGAAGTGCCGCCAGTCTGGGAGGGGGAAAGCGTGTTCGCCATGAGATGCCTGTGTCGGAATGCCTGCCATTCTTCCTGAATCGCAGGTAAGCAAAGGGCCGATAAAAAGGGGGAAACCCGCTTAGCTTGGCCGTTTGAGCCAGCGGGCATCGGGCGCAGGGGCGCATTGGCGCGCCATTTGCGCCTGCTACGCTGGTTAACGATAACGGGGCGCGGAACTTAAGACGTGCGTGCCGGGATTCCTGTGGATCCTGACGTAAATGTAATGCATGAGCCGCTTTTACTCCGGCGATGCTGAACGGCCTTGCATGCAGCGGGAACCGTTCTAATCTGCAGCTTTGCAACAGTCCTGCACCCGCGAACCCTTGTCGTATCGTGTTTCGGCCAATTTAACTCTTATATAAGATATAAGACATTTGATCTCCGGCGGACTTCGGATTACAATCACGCGGCCGCTGGCGGTATTGCGCCGCCGGCCCACAAGAGACAAGGCAGTACCCGTTACAACCCTATTAACAGCAGGTTCCCATGCTTGATACCTATCGCGCCCATGTCGCCGAACGCGCTGCGCTTGGCATTCCTCCTCTGCCGCTGACCGCCAAGCAGACGGCCGAGCTGATCGAACTGATCAAGAACCCGCCGGCGGGTGAAGAGCAGACCCTGGTGGACCTGATTACGTACCGCGTGCCGGCCGGCGTGGACGACGCTGCCAAGGTCAAGGCTTCGTACCTGGCCGCCGTGGCCCTGGGTTCGGAAAAGACCGCCCTGATCTCGCGCGCCCGCGCCACCGAACTGCTCGGCACGATGCTGGGCGGCTACAACATCTCGCCGCTGATCGAACTGCTGGACGACGCCGAAGTGGGCGCCGTGGCCGCCGACGCGCTGAAGAAGACGCTGCTGATGTTTGACGCCTTCCATGACGTGAAGGAAAAGGCCGACAAGGGCAACGCCAACGCAAAGGCCGTGCTGCAGAGCTGGGCCGACGCCGAGTGGTTCACGAGCCGTCCGGAACTGCCGCAATCGCTGACGATCACCGTCTTCAAGGTGCCGGGCGAGACCAACACCGACGACCTGTCGCCGGCCCCGGACGCCACCACGCGCCCGGACATCCCGATGCACGCGCTGGCCATGCTGAAGAACAAGCGCGAAGGCGCGGCGTTCCAGCCGGAAGAAGACGGCAAGCGCGGCCCGGTGGCCTTCATCGAATCGCTGAAGGACAAGGGCAACCTGGTGGCCTACGTCGGTGACGTGGTCGGTACGGGTTCGAGCCGCAAGTCGGCCACCAACTCGGTGCTGTGGTTCACGGGCGAAGACATCCCCTTCGTGCCGAACAAGCGTTTTGGCGGCGTGTGCCTGGGCAGCAAGATCGCCCCGATCTTCTACAACACGATGGAAGACGCCGGCGCACTGCCGATCGAACTCGATGTGTCGCAGATGGAAATGGGCGACGTCGTGGAACTGCGCCCGTACGAAGGCAAGGCCCTGAAGAACGGCGCCGTGATCGCCGAATTCAAGGTCAAGTCGGACGTGCTGTTCGACGAAGTGCGCGCCGGCGGCCGCATTCCGCTGATCATCGGCCGTGGCCTGACCGCCAAGGCCCGCGAGGCGCTGGGCCTGGCCCCGTCGACGCTGTTCCGCCTGCCGCAGAACCCGGTCGACACCGGCCGCGGTTTCACGCTGGCCCAGAAGATGGTCGGCCGCGCCTGCGGCCTGCCGGAAGGCAAGGGCATCCGCCCGGGCACGTACTGCGAACCGAAGATGACCTCGGTGGGCTCGCAGGACACCACCGGCCCGATGACGCGCGACGAGCTGAAGGACCTGGCCTGCCTGGGCTTCTCGGCCGATCTGGTGATGCAGTCGTTCTGCCACACCGCCGCGTATCCGAAGCCGGTCGACGTGAAGACGCACCACACGCTGCCGCAATTCATCAGCACCCGTGGCGGTATCTCGCTGCGCCCGGGCGACGGCGTGATCCACTCGTGGCTGAACCGCATGCTGCTGCCCGACACCGTCGGCACCGGCGGCGATTCGCACACCCGCTTCCCGATCGGCATCAGCTTCCCGGCCGGTTCGGGCCTGGTGGCCTTTGCCGCCGCCACCGGCGTGATGCCGCTGGACATGCCGGAATCGGTGCTGGTCCGCTTCAAGGGCAAGATGCAGCCCGGCGTGACGCTGCGCGACCTGGTCAACGCCATTCCGCTGTACGCGATCAAGCAGGGTCTGCTGACCGTGGCCAAGCAAGGCAAGCAGAACATCTTCTCGGGCCGTATCCTCGAAATCGAAGGTCTGCCCGACCTGAAGGTGGAACAGGCCTTCGAACTGTCGGACGCCTCGGCTGAACGTTCGGCCGCAGGTTGCTCGGTGCACCTGAACAAGGAACCGATCATCGAATACATCAACAGCAACATCACGCTGCTGAAGTGGATGATCGCCGAAGGCTACCAGGACCCGCGCAGCCTGCAGCGCCGTATCAAGGCCATGGAAGCATGGCTGGCCGATCCGAAGCTGCTGGCTCCGGACGCCGACGCCGAGTACGCTGCCGTGATCGAGATCGACCTGGCCGACGTGCACGAGCCGATCGTGGCCTGCCCGAACGATCCGGATGACGTGAAGACGCTGTCGGACGTGGCTGGCGCCAAGATCGACGAAGTGTTCATCGGTTCGTGCATGACCAACATCGGTCACTTCCGCGCCGCGTCGAAGCTGCTGGAAGGCAAGCGCGACATCCCCGTGAAGCTGTGGGTCGCCCCGCCGACCAAGATGGACCAGAAGCAGCTGACCGAGGAAGGGCACTACGGCGTGTTCGGCACGGCCGGTGCGCGTACCGAAATGCCCGGCTGCTCGCTGTGCATGGGTAACCAGGCACAGGTGCGCGAAGGCGCCACGGTGATGTCGACCTCGACGCGTAACTTCCCGAACCGTCTGGGCAAGAATACCAACGTGTACCTGGGCTCCGCCGAACTGGCCGCCATCTGCTCGCGCCTTGGCCGTATCCCGAACAAGGAAGAGTACATGGCCGACATGGGCGTGCTGAACGCCAACGGCGACAAGATCTACAAGTACATGAACTTCGACCAGATCGAAGACTTCAAGGAAGTAGCCGATACGGTGACGGTCTGACGCGCCGCGTTTCTCCGCCACGGCGACGGCAGCAGTTGCAGCGCCAGTCGCCTGGCAGAGAAACGGCCTGATGGTCGATCAACCCCGCACGCGTGCAAGCGCGTGCGGGGTTTTTTGTTGTCGGCCGGAAAGCAGAACGCCCGGCACGGCCTTGCGGCCGCACCGGGCGAATGGGTTGGACCGGCCCGACCGGCCTTACTTGGACTTCGCCCCGTCGGTATAGGGGTCTGGCTTGCCGGTCTTTGCGCCGTCGGTGTACGGGTCGGGCTTGCCTACGCGGGCGCCATCCGTATAGGGGTTGTACTTGTCCGACTTGGCGCCGTCCGTGTACGGATCGGCCTTGGCCGACGGGGCCAGGTCGCTGCGGGTCGACTTGTTCGCGCCTTCGGTATAGGGGTCGAACTTGCCGGCCTTGGCGCCATCGGTGTAGGGGTCGGGCTTGCCCTTGGCGCCGTCGGTGTACGGGTCGGCCTTGCTGGCCTTGGCGCCCTGCGAATAGGGGTCGAACTTGTTCTGCGCGTGCGCAAGCGGCGCCATGGCCACGGCTGCCGCAGCGACGATCAGGCTGGAAAGAAGTGTCTTGCTCATGGGAGCCTCGCCAGATTGGGGCGCGATTCAAGGGCCCGCCCGAGTGCGCCCATCAAGCCATCGGGCAGGCGGCATGACGCAAGTCTCAATTTGCTGTCATTGCAAGGATAGACCTTGCCGCTCGAACGTGCCGACGGCGGGCCATGCCGGCGCCGGCACGGTGTTCGTCAGTGGGAGTGGCCCTTGCGCTCGCGCGTCGACTCGCGCACATGCACGGCAGGCACATCGACCACGTCGCCTTTGGCGGTGGCCACCGCCGAGATGTCAGGCATCACCGGCATGGCCGGCAGCAGCACCGGCATGCCGAGCCAGTGGCCCCAGGCGTCCACCCAGGCACGCTGGGTGGCCGCGCCAAGTTCCAGCATGGCGTTGGCATAGTGCAGTGGGATCGACATCAGCGGCATCTGGCTGGTCCACTGCCGCGCGTAGAGTTCCTCGGGGTCTTGCGGCACGAAGCAGGAGGCCCAGTCGAACTGGGTTTCCTCCACGATCGACCGCGAGAAGTCGGCGTTCAGGCCCATCATCTTTTGCCAGTTTTCCAGCAGCTTGTTGTCGAACGTCGCAAACGGCTGGAAGGCAGGCGGAAAAGCGAACGGCTGGAACGGCCAGGCGGCCCAGGGGTTCGTAGGTTGGCTTTGCATGCTGAAGACTCCAGGTTGGAAACCGGTGACAAAGACGGTTTGGCAGCGCGGACGGTGCTGCCAGCGCTGGATGCGCCAGTCGATTGGACAGTTGACCCGGCGGGGGTGATGCCGGCTTCACGGGCAGGCAGCACGGGCATCGCTCGGGCCGACCACCACATCGTCATCCATCAAGGACCACGGGTCAACCGGCGGATATCCCGGCCCCTTCGCGATTCGCGATGCAGTGTGTGGCACGAAAGTCGCCGGACCGCCTGCCATCGTGCAGGAGTCATGCGTCATGACGAAGACGGCGCGTCATCGCGGACACTGTGAAGCCTTCGGCCGCCTGACAGATGTCGTATGCCGTCCCCGTCACAACTGGCGCATGCCGTCGCGCCGGAGGCACAATAGGGGCTCGAAATTCACGCGGATCGCGACCGGGAGAGGAAATGGAACTGCGGCAACTGCGCTACTTCGTGCACGTGGTGGAGCTTGGCAGCATGGGGCAGGCGGCCCAGCGGCTCGGCGTGGTCACGTCCGCGTTGAGCCAGCAGATCAGCCGTCTGGAAAGCGAACTGTCCACGCGGCTGCTGCAGCGCACGTCCAGTGGCGTGGTGCCCACCGATGCGGGGCTGGCGTTCTGGCGCCAGGCGCAACTGGCGCTGCGGCATGCCGACGATGCCGCGCTTGCGGCGCGTACGGCGCGGCTGTCGGGCCATGTCAGCGTGGGCATGGCGCCGAGCACGCTTGCCGTGCTGGGACCGACGTTCATGCTGGCCATGCGTGACAGGTATCCCGATATCCGCCTGCATCTGGTCGAAAGCCTGTCGGGCGGCCTGGCCACGATGATCGGCGCGCGCCAGCTCGACCTGGCCGTGCTGTTCCAGTTGGAGCCGGGGCAACGCTGGAGCAGCATGCCGTTGCTGGAAGAACGCCTGTTCGTGATCGCGCGGCCCGACCAGCCCGGCCTGCCGGCCGCCGGGACCGTGCAGCTGAATGCCATCGGCGACCTGCCGCTGATCCTGCCAAGCGGCGCCCACGGGCTGCGCGCGGTGCTCAACGCGGCGTCGGCGCGCAACCAGCGTCCGCTGAATGTGGTGGCGGAGATCGATGGCCTGGCGATGCTGATGGATGCCGTGCGCGCCGGCATTGGTGCCACCATCCAGCCCGGCGCGGCCGTGGCCCGCCATCTGGGCGATCCGCTGACGCTGATCGAGATCGCCGATGCCGGGGTGAGCCGCCCCAACATGCTGGTGAGCCTGTCGGACGATGAACTGTCGCCCGCCGGCCTTGCCGCGCGAAGCGTGCTGGAGCAGGTGGCGCGCGAACTGGTGACGGCCGGACGCTGGCCGGGCGCCACCCTTCACAAATCCTGAACACCGTCTGCTGCGTGGGGGCTGGCGCACATGGCGCGCGGTCCGTAGAGTCGGGGAACTCGAACGATTCCAACGATTCCCGCAGGAGACTCGCATGACCCCACGCACGCCGCGCCGCATCGCGCTGAAGGCGCTCGGCACCATGGCCCTGGCTGCCGCCATCCCGGCCCCTTTCACCACCGCTGCATTCGCCGCCGATGCCTGGCCGTCCAAGCCGATCACGCTGGTCGTGCCCTTTGCGTCGGGCGGCACCACCGACATCATCGGGCGTGCCGTGGGCCAGCGGCTGGGCGAGGCGCTGGGCCAGCCCGTCGTGGTCGATAACCGGCCCGGCGCTGGCGGCACCATCGGCGGGGCGCTGGTGGCGCGCGCCAACCCGGACGGCTACACGTTCCTGCTGGCCACCGTGGCCCATACGATGGCCCCCGGCATCTACAAGACGCTGCCGTACGACTTCCAGAAGGACCTGGAACCGATCGGCATGGTGGCGCTGACGCCGAACGTGGTGATCGTCAACCCGTCGATTCCGGCCAAGTCAGTTCAGGAACTGGTGGCCTACATCAAGGCCAATCCGGGCAAGGTCAACTATGGATCGGCCGGTATCGGCAGCACCGAGCACCTGTCGGGCGAGCTGTTCCGCGCGTCTACGGGCACCGATATCTCCCATGTGCCGTACAAGGGTGGCGCGCCGATGATGACCGACCTGATCGCGGGCCAGATCCAGATGGCGATCGAGACCAGCCCGTCGGCCAATCCGCATATCAAGAGCGGCAAGGTCAAGGCGCTGGCCGTGACGTCAGCCAAGCGTTCGGCCGCCTACCCCGGCGTGCCGACCGTGGCCGAAAGCGGCGTGCCTGGATACGAGGTGACCACCTGGTATGCGTTGATGGCGCCGCATGGCACGCCCGAGGCGGTGCGCCAGCGCGTGAGCGCCGAGCTGGCCAAGGTGCTGAAGCAGCCGGACGTGCAGAAGCGATTCGACGAACAGGGCGTGACCGCCGGCGACATGACGCCGCAGCAGCTGGCCGGCTTCATCAGGACCGAAACCACCAAGTGGACCAAGGTGGCCAAGGATTCGGGCGCGAAGGCCGAATAGCCGGATCAGGCCCGAGGCTGGCCAGTTTCCCGGCCGCCGCCGCGCGGTTACATCGCGCGGCGGATCTCCGACACCCCGAACGCCGCCAGCGCCAGTCCGGCCACCCGGTCGATCCACTGGCGCAGGCGCGTGCCCAGTGCGTGGCGCGCGCCCGTGACCATCGCCACCAGCACGCACCACCAGGCGATCGATCCGCAAAACACGCCCAGCACCGTGGTCATGGCAATCGTCGTCGAGAACGGCCCGCGCGGCGCCAGCGTGGCGAACAGCGCGGCGAACATGATGATGGTCTGCGGGTTGGTCAGCGTCAGCAGAAAGGCGCTGGCGAACGCGCGCAGGCCCGAGCCATTGCCGCGCAGCGTGGCGACCTGCTCGGTCGGCTTCTGGAAGAACGTACGCAGCCCCAGGTAGAGCAGGAACAGCCCGGCGGCAATATGCAGCGGCTTGTCGTAGGCCAGCATGAACTGCGACACCCCCACCAGCCCCAGTGCGGCCACCAGGCCATACACGGCATCGCCACAGGCGATGCCGAAGCCGATCGACAGGCCGGCGCGCGGGCCGTCGGTCAGCGTGCGGCGTATGCAGAGCATCCCCATGGGGCCGACCGGCGCGGCAACGGCCAGGCCGACGCCGGCGGCGGTCAGGAAGAGGGTGGGCAGGGACATGGTGGTTGTCTCGGTGAGTGTTGGTGTTGTCCGCCGATTCTAGCGGCTAGTCGGCTCAAGCGGCCGCCGGGGCCGCACCTCGCGCCAGCACCTGCGCCAGTTCCACGGCCGGCACCGGCCGGCCGAACAGCCAGCCCTGGCCGTAGTCCACGCCCTGCGCGCGCAGAAAATCGGCCTGGGCGCGGTCTTCGATGCCTTCGGCCACCACCTGCAGCCCCAGCGACTGGGCCATGGCGATGATGTGCGGCGCCACGGTGCTCGACGCCGCCTCCTGCCCGATCGTGTCGACAAAGGACTTGTCGATCTTCAACGCGTCCACCTTGAAGCTCTGCAGGTACGACAGGCTGGAGTAGCCCGTGCCGAAGTCGTCGATATAGACCGGGTGGCCCGCGTCGCGGAATGCCTGAATCGTGTCGCGCGCCACGTCCGGCTCCAGGAAGCCGCGCTCGGTGGCCTCGATGCGGATCTGGTCGGGCGAGATGCCGGTGCCGCGCAGGCGTGCGGTCAGCACGCCCAGAAAGCGGCGGCTCTTCAGGTCTTCCGTGCCCACGTTGATCGATACGTAGAACGATGGATGCCGGCGCAGCAGCGTGCCCAGTTCGGCCAGCACGATATCGAGCACCTGGTCGGTGATCTGCTGGATCAGGCCGGCATTTTCCGCCATCGGGATGAACAGGTTGGGGCGTACCAGCCGGCCGTGACGGCGCCAGCGCACCAGGGCTTCGACGCCCACGCACTGGTTGTCCGACAGCGAGACGATGGGCTGGTAGTGCACGGCCATCTCGTGCCGCCGCACCGCCCCGCGCAACTCGCCTTCCAGGCTGAAGCGACGGGTGGCGCGGCGCCAGACCAGGATGCCCAACGGCACCCCGGCGGCCAGCCCCACGACCAGCCCGCCCACCAGCAGCGCCTTCCAGTTGGCCAGCAGCGCGGCCCGCGGCGCCAGCACCACCACCGCCAGCGGCATCGTGCGCGACTTGCGCAGAACGATCGACGCGTCGTCGTCGTTGGCCGCGTCGCTGCCGGATCCGTAGGCGTGGTCGGCGTAGGCGCGTTGCAGCCGCGCCAGGTTGGCGCCCTGCGACGCGGCGAAGATGCGCCCGGCATCGGTCTGCACGGCGGCCAGCATGCGCGATTCGCGGTCCACCACGTCGACGAAGGTCTGCGGGTCGAGCCCGACATAGCTGCCGTTGCGGCCCAGCAGCATCGATCGGCGCGGCGCGGCAAACGGGTTGGGCTGGTCGAACCAGTAATCCAGGCCGTCTGGCGTGCGCCAGTCGGGCGGCGGCAGGATGAACTGGTCGGCTTGCACGGCGCCCAGCAGGGCCGAGCACAGCCGCTTGCCGCCCCGGTAGGCGCCCGCATCCTGGATGTGCCGATAGGTATAGGTAATGCGCCGCATCTCCACCAGATGCGATGAAGAGCAGGGGTCCTCGCGCAGCGATTCCAGGTCCTGCAGTGCGTTGAGTGCCTGGGTCATGACCGTCTCGGCGCGCGTCACGGCGGCGTCGGCAAACACGCTCAGCTGGTCGGATTCGCGCCGGCTGGCTTCGAGCTGGGCCATGAACACGCCGATTCCCACCGGGAACAGCGTGGCCATCGTCGCCAGCACGATCGTCACAACCAAGAACCAGCTGCGCTGCATCGGGAGCCCTCAGGAGAGTGCGCCACGGAGGGCGCCCACGGCGCGGTGCGCGCCGTCCCATTCACAAACACACAAACCGGATTTGACAGTCTTGTCAGTGTTGCCTGATATCTGGAGTGAGGAAGTCTTGCGTTGCTGCACCACAAAATCACCTGCCTGCTCTGGGGAGCATAGCTAACAATCACCGCTCACGTCTGATACTTTGAGCCTGTTTTTGCAATTTCCAATGGCGACATGCGAGGGCGCCGCCCTGCCGGCGGCACGGCCTTGACCACAGGGTAAGGGATATTTGCCTACGCCCGGATTCATCCCGATGGCGGGGTGGTGCCGGGCTTGACAGTGGCGGACGCCTCACATGCGCCAGATCGGCAGCAGCCATACAGGAGCCACCATGAAAGATGCTGACCCGCGCCCGACCTGGCGCTTCGACCACCTGAACGTGTCGGCGGGGAGCCACAAGGTGCTGGAAGAGTTCTTTGGCGGCGTGATGGGGCTGCAGACAGGCTATCGGCCGCCATTTCCGTTTCCGGGCGCCTGGCTGTATGCCGGCGACCAGGCCGTGATCCACGCCGTGGACGATCCCCGGCTCGATGCCGGGTCCGGCGCGCTGCAGGTCGGCCATATCGCGTTCCGCAGCGACGCGCCGGCGGCGCCGCTCATCGCCCGGCTGCAGGCGGGCCCGTGGCCGTTTCGCGTGGCGCGCGTGCCGGCGGACAACACACTGCAGATCTTTGTCTCGCTGCCGGGCGGGCTGGTCATCGAACTGGACATGCCCGACGACGGCTCGATGCAGGCAGGCCGCTGAAGCGGCCAGCGGCCGGATGGGGCAGTGGGGGCAGGGCGGCGTGGCGCCGGCGCCTACAGGCTGGACATCGCTCCCGTCAGGCAACGGGATGTCCAGTGCAGTGCCGGGGTGCGGGCGCCGTATTTCCGCTCTCTGTCAGCCCGGCTACGCTTTTTCGACGGCGGCCGCCGGCTCGCCGGTGCTCAGACGGCCGACTTCAGGACCGCGCCGGTGGCGAAGAAGCTCTGCAGGTTGTCGAACACCAGCCCGGCCATTGCCGCACGGGTCTCGTGCGTGCCGCTGGCCACGTGCGGCAGCAGCACCACGTTGTCCAGCGCGAACAGGGCTTCGGGCACCTTGGGCTCGTGCTCGAACACGTCCAGCCCGGCGCCGGCAATGCGCTGGTGCGTCAGGGCATCGACCAGTGCCGCTTCATCCACCACCGTGCCGCGGGCGATATTGATCAGATAGCCCTTCGGGCCCAGCGCCTTCAGTACGTCGGCGGACACCAGGTGGCGCGTCTCGGGGCCGCCCGATGCGGCGATTACCAGGAAGTCGGCCCACTCGGCCAGCGCCTGTATCGACGGCTCGAAGCGATAGGGCACCCCGTCCTGCGCCTTGCGGCCGAAGTAGCGCACCTCCATGTCGAAGCCGCTCGACCGTTTGGCGATGACGCGGCCGATCCGGCCCATGCCGACGATGCCCAGCCGCTTGCCGCTGACGCGCGTGGTCAGCGGATACGGGCCCTTGAGCCAGTCGCCACGGCGGACGTAGCGGTCGGCGGCGCTGACCTGCCGCGCCGCGTCCATCAGCAGCGCAAACGCGGTGTCGGCCACGCAGTCGTTGAGCACGTCGGGCGTGTAGCCCACGGCAATGCCGCGTGCGCGGGCGGTGTCCAGGTCCAGCTTGTCCAGGCCCACGCCGAAGCTGGAAATCACGCGCAGGTTCGGCAGCGTGGCCAGCATCGCGGCGTCCACGCCGGTGGCGGCGCGCGTGGTCATTGCCACGAACTCGCCGCCGTGCCGTGCCAGGTAGGCGGCGGGATCGCTTTCGGCCCAGAGCGGATGCACGTCGAAATGCTTGGCCAGACGGGCTTCGGTCTGTTCCGGGAGCCGGCCATGCTGCAGGAGGCGGGGTTTCATGCGAGAAGAGTCCTTTTCTTGTGGAAGTGTCCGGGCGCGCGGTCAGTCGGCGCTCAGGTGATTATCGGCGATGATCCTTGCGTAACGCTTGCGGTCGCTGGCGATGGTCTCGGCAAACTGCTGCGGCGTGCTGCCCACCGGAATCGCGCCCTGTTCGATCAGTTGCTTCCTTACCTCCGGCATGGCTACCGCCTTCTTCACGTCGGCGGCGATCTTGTCGACGATGTCCTTCGGCGTGCCGGCGGGCGCCAGCAGGCCCACCCAGGAACCCGACTCGGCGTTCTGGATGCCGGCCTCGGCCAGCGTGGGCACGTCGGGCATCGATGGCGACCGCACGTTGCCGGTCACGGCCAGCGCGCGCAGCTTGCCGGCCTTCACGTGGCCCGTGGTTTCCAGGATCGACGCGAACAGCATGTCGACGTTGCCGGCCATCAGGTCGGTCATGGCCGCGCCGCCGCCCTTGTAGGGCACGTGCAGCATGTCGGTGCCCGTGGCGGCCTTGAAGATCTCGCCGGACAGGTGCGGCGAGCCACCCGTGCCGGAGCTGGCGAACGTCAGCTTGCCGGGCCTGGCCTTGGCCAGCGCCACCAGTTCCTTCGGCGTCTTCGCGGCCAGGCCCGGCGTGACCACCAGCGCGAACGGCAGTTCGGCCATCATCGTTACCGGCACGAAGCTGTCGGGCTTGTAGTTGAGCTTCTTGTACAGGAACGGGTTGATGGATTGGGTGCCGACGTTGCCAGCCACCAGCGTGTAGCCATCGGGCTTGGCGCGCGCGGTCAGTTCCAGGCCGACGTTGCCGGCGGCGCCGGGGCGGTTGTCCACCACCACCGGCTGACTCCAGATCTGCGACAGCCGCTGTGCGACGAGCCGCGTGCCGATGTCGGTGCCGCCGCCGGGCGTGAACGGCACGATGATGGTGACGGGTCTGGTCGGCCATTCGCCCTGGGCGTGGGCGCCAAAGGCAGCGGTAACGGCAAGGGCCGCGGCGGCGATGCGGGCAATCTTCAACATGGGTTGTCTCCGGAATTGTTTTAGGTTTTTATGTCTGGGCCTGCGCGTCAGCGGCCGCGGGCCTTGCGCCAGGCCGCGAAGTCCTCGCGCGCCTGCTCGGCGGTCGGCGGATAGAGCCCGATGATCGAGCGCCCGTTGCGCACTTCCTCGGTCACGAAGTCCTCGAACGCGGTCATTTCCACGGCCTCGGCGGCGATTTCTTCTGCGATGTGCCACGGAATGACGACCACGCCTTCGGCATCGCCCACGATCACGTCGCCGGGGAACACCGCCACGTCGCCGCATCCGATCGGCACGTTGAATTCCAGCGCCTGATGCAGCGTCAGGTTGGTGGGGGCCGACGGACGATGGTGGTACGCGGGCATGGCCATCTGCGCGATCTCGGGCGAATCGCGGAAGCCGCCGTCGGTGACGATGCCCGCGCCGCCGCGCTGTATCAGTCGCGTGACCAGGATCGATCCCGCCGATGCGGCGCGTGCGTCCTTGCGGCTGTCGATTACCAGCACGGCGCCGGGCGGGCACTGCTCGATGGCCTGGCGCTGCGGATGGTTCGGGTCCTGGAACACGGTGATGGGGTTCAGGTCCTCGCGCGCCGGGATATAACGCAACGTGAACGCCTCGCCGACCATCGTGCCGGCGTCGGGGTTGAGCGGGCGCACGTCCTGGATGAACTGGTTGCGCAGGCCGCGCTTGAACAGCGCGGTGCAGAGCGTGGCGGTGCTGACGGTCCTCAGCGCGTCGCGCAGACTGGAACTGAGCGGGGTCATGGGGTGGCCTCAGTAGATGCTCGGTTCGCCCACGGGCTCGCCGAAATCGGTTTGCAGGAAGTCGAAATCGCAGCCGTCGTTGGCCTGGCGCACATGGCGCGAGAACATGTAGCCGTAGCCGCGCATGTAGCGCGGGGGCAGAGGCGTCCATGCGGCGCGGCGCGCGGCCAGTTCCTCGTCGGACACTTCCAGATGGATGCTGCGCTGGTCGATGTCCACCGAGATCAGGTCACCCGTCTTCACCAGCGCGAACGGGCCGCCGATGTAGGCCTCGGGCGCCACGTGCAGGATGCAGGCGCCATAGCTGGTGCCGCTCATGCGCGCATCGGACATCCGCAGCATGTCGCGCACCCCCTGCTTCACAAGCTTTTTCGGAATCGGCAGCATGCCCCACTCGGGCATGCCGGGGCCGCCCTGCGGGCCGGCGTTGCGCAGGATCAGGATATGGTCGGCCGTGACGTCGAGGTCTTCGTTCTCGACGGCTGCCTTCATCGACGGGTAGTCGTCGAACACCAGCGCCGGGCCCGTATGTTTGAAGAATCGCTTCTCGCACGCGCTGGGCTTGATCACGCAGCCGTCTGGCGCGATATTGCCGCGCAGCACGGCCAGCGCGCCTTCCTGGTACAGCGCGTTCTCGCAGGTGCGGATCACATCGTCGTTGTGCACCTCCGCACCCGCAATGTTCTCGCCCAGCGTGCGGCCCGTGACCGTGGGCGCGTCGAGGTGAAGCTTGTCGCGGATGCGGTTCATCAGCGCCGGCAGCCCGCCTGCGTAGAAGAAATCCTCCATCAGGTAGGTGTCGCCGCTGGGCCGGATGTTGGCGATCACGGGCACATGGCGGCTGGCGCGGTCGAAGTCGTCCAGGCCGATGTCGTGGCCGGCGCGGCGCGCCATGGCAATCACGTGGATGATGGCGTTGGTGGAGCAGCCCATCGCCATGGCCACGGCAATCGCGTTCTCGAACGATGCGTGTGTCTGGATGCGCTGCGGCGTCAGGTCTTCCCAGACCATGCCGACGATGCGCCGGCCGGCCTCGGAGCACATGCGGATGTGGTTGGCGTCGGCGGCCGGAATCGACGATGCGCCGGGCAGTGTCATGCCGATGGTCTCGGCAATCGCGGTCATCGTGCTGGCCGTGCCCATCGTCATGCACGTGCCGTGACTGCGCGCGATGCCGCCCTCGATGCCGATCCACTCGGTCTTGCTGATATTGCCGGCGCGGCGCTCGTCCCAGAACTTCCAGGCATCGGAGCCCGATCCCAGCACCTGGCCCTTGTAGTTGCCGCGCAGCATGGGGCCGGCGGGCACGTAGATGGCCGGCACGCCCGCGCTGGTGGCGCCCATCAGCAGGCCCGGGGTGGTCTTGTCGCAGCCGCCCATCAGCACCGCGCCGTCGATCGGATGCGAGCGGATCAGCTCTTCGGTCTCGATGGCCAGCAGGTTGCGGTAGAGCATCGTGGTCGGCTTGACCGAGCTTTCGGACAAAGAAATGGCCGGTAGTTCCACGGGGAAACCACCGGCCTGCAGGATGCCGCGCTTCACGTCGTCCACGCGCTGCTTGAAGTGCGCGTGGCAGGGGTTGATGTCGGACCATGTGTTGATGATGGCGATGAGCGGCTTGCCCATCCATTCATCGGGCGCGTAGCCCATCTGCATGATCCGCGAGCGATGCCCGGACGAGCGCAAGTCGTCGGGCGCGAACCAGCGCGCGCTGCGCAGCTGGTCCGGCGTTTTTTCAGGTGCCGTCATCGTTGTCTCTTCCACTTGGAATCCTGCCAGTCGCGTAGTTGTACGACGACTGGGGTTTTGGAAATTAAAGCACTAATATATTAGTACGTCAACGCAGGGATTTCCGCAGCCCGTTCGGCTAGAATCGCGCCGAACATTCCAGTCATTTACGCATGGCCGCCACGCTTCCCAACCCTTCCGGACAGTTCCAGTTCGACCGCACACGCCAGGCTGCGCCGCAGGTGTTCGAGCATATGCGCGACCAGATCATCTCGATGGCGCTGCCGCCGGGCACGGTGCTGTCGCGTCCCGAACTGGCGCTGCAGTACGGCATCAGCCAGACGCCGGTCCGCGACGCGCTGATGCGGCTGGCCGAAGAAGGGCTGGTCGATGTGTTTCCGCAGCACGCCACGCGCGTCAGCCGCATCGACGTGGCGCTGGCGCGGCAGGCGCATTTTCTGCGCCGCTCGGTGGAAGTGGAGATCGTCCGGACCCTGGCCGGCGCGCCCGATGTAGCCCTGGTGGAACGCCTGCGCGCCACGGTGGCACGGCAGCAGCGCCTGCTCGAACTCGACGACCTGGCCGAGTTCACCGCCAACGACCAGTATTTCCATCGCCAGCTCTACGAGGCCGCCGCCGTGCCGGACCTGTTCGGGCTGGTGCGCCGCCAGAGCGGCCATCTGGACCGCCTGCGCCGGCTGCACCTGCCGATTCCGGGCAAGGCCAATGCCGTGCTGCGCGACCATACCGCAATCGTCGACGCCATCGCCGCCGGCGACGTGGCGGCCGCCGAAACGGCGCTGCGCGACCATCTGACCGGCACGCTCGCCAACGTCGAGGAAATCCGCTCCCGCTTCCGGGATTACCTGCGCTAGCGCCGCCGCCCGGCGGCCTGAATCGGGTCAGGGCGTTTGTTTTTGGCAACGGCTCGCCCGCCGTCTACCCACTACATGGGTAATGTCAGCCTCTGCGCATTCGTCAATGACGAAGGATTTGTCGATTGCTGGCGGATATTGATAGATTCCAGAGGTATTTACTGCCGGGTAGACCGAGATGTCCGCCAGAGTCACCATTACCAGCAGCGATCAACTGGGGCAGGTGCTCCAGGGCGCGCGCAAGATCGCCGGCCTGACCCAGGCCGACGCCGCCGCACGGCTGGCCATCAGCCAGAGCCGCATTTCCCATATGGAGCTGAATCCGGAGACCATCAGCGTCGCCCAGTTGCTGGCGCTGCTGGGGGCCTACGGCATGGATCTGATTGTCGAGCCCCGTGCCGTGCGCGATGCGTTGCTGGAGAAGCTGGAATGGTAGCCGGCGCGGGCCTGCCTGCGCCGTGCCCGGCCAGTCAGGGCAGGTAGCCCAGCAGCTTCCACCAGACGTAATCGAGCGGCAGCAACACCACGAGCGTGATGGCCGCCATCGCCAGGCAAAGCCGCGTGCCGTGCCGCAAGCCCACGCCCCCGAGCTGCATCGCAATCACGATGGGCGGCGACTGGTACGGGAAGAACACCGTCGAGAACACCGGCACCTGCAGCATCAGCACCGATTCCAGCGGCAGCCCCGTGGCATTGGCCAGATCGCGTGCCAGCGGCGTGAGCACGGCCGGCAGCGCGGGGAGCGTCGACATCAAGCCCAGTACCGCGCCCATGGCGCCGATGGTGCCCACGTTGGCTGCCGTATGACCGGGAGCCAGCGGCAGCACCTGCAGCAGGCCGGCACTGATGGCGCTGCCCAGCCCGGTGGATTCCACCACGGCCCCGAGACCCAGAAAGCCGGCCACGTAGATCAGCGGTACCAGATGAACCTGCTCGGTCAGCGCCTTGGGCGATACCAGGCCGATGCCGGGCAGCAGGCAGACGATGCACGCGGCCAGCGAAATCCAGGCTGGCGAGATGCCATGCCACGCGTCGGTGGCGAACCCGGCCACCGCCAGCGCCAGGATGATCGCCAGCGCGCGCTCCTGGGCACCCATCGCGGTCTGCGTGACAGGCGCTTGCGCGGGCATCGGACCGTTTTCCGGGAACAGCTTGCAGATGACCCAGATCAGCACCACGGTCTTCAGCGCGCCCAGCACCGGGAAATGCAGCAGCAGGTAGCTGCCGTAGCTGAGGTTGATGTGATAGAGCGAACTGGCCGCGCCCAGCAGCACGCTGTTCGGAATGTTGGCCGGCAGGATGGCGGTGGGCGGCATGTAGCTGGCCGCCGCCACGGTCATCACCATGCCGATACGGCCGTTCGACCCGGCGGCGAAGCCCAGCCGGTCCGCCAGTGCAAGCACGATCGGCATCAGCAGCAGCACGCGGCCCGTGGTGGAGGGCATCAGGAACGCCAGCCCGACCGCGCTCAGCGCCACCGTGGTAATCACCTGCGGGTAAGTGCCCACCCGCTTGTGGAAGATGATGTCCGCCAGCCGCACCGCCAGCCCGGTACTGCGCAGCGCCACGCCGGTTACGGCGCCGCCGAACATCAGCCACCACGCCGTCGACGTGAATCCCGAAAACACCACGGTGGGCGGTGCGATATGGAACACCACCGCCGACAGGAAGAACAGCAGCGTGGCCGTGGGTTCGGGCAGCACGCCGACGGCCCAGCAGGAGACCGTCGACAGCACCAGCGCGCCGGCCCAGATCAGCGCCGGCGGGGCATGGAGGGCGCTGCCCGTAATCCAGACGGCGCTGATGCAGGCGCCGATCAGCAGCGCGGCACGGATCGAATCGGCAGGGCGGCCGGCCAACGGGGCGGGCTTCGGAGATGAAGGGGGCGTCGGCGGTGTGGTTTCGGGACGTGCTTCGGCGCTGCCGGGGGTGGCTGACATCTTGGATCTGTCTCGCGGGCGGGCCGGTCGCCTGGGACGCCGGTCTTGTTTTATGAGCGAAAGTGCTGAGCCGCTATCGTATGGTTGTCTGATGAAGCAGGCAACCGCCGCGCGCGGGTCAGTGTGTTTTGCGGAATGTCAGGTTGATGCGCTCGTTGCCGGTAAGTGCGTGATCCCCTGCGGCCAGCGGCGCGATGCCGTGGAACACCAGCCGCGAGGGGCCGCCCCAGACGACCACGTCGCCATGCGCCAGCCGCACGCGCGACGGGCGGTCGGCCCGGCGCAGGCCGCCCCACAGAAAGATGGCCGGCAGGCCCAGCGACACCGACACGATGGGCGCCCGCAAGTCGAGTTCATCGCGATCCTGATGCAGCGAAAGCCGCGTGCCGGGCAGATAGCGGTTGATCAGGCACGCATCGGGCACGAAACCGGGATACCCGGCAGCCTCGGCGGCATCCAGCGCCAACTTCCGGAAAGCGCCGGGCATGCCAGGCCAGGGCCGCCCCGTATCGGGATCGACCGGATCATAGCGATAGCCGGTACGGTCCGACACCCAGCCGCGCTCGCCACAATTCGTCATCGCCACCGACATCCGCAGCCCGCCCGGCGTGATCAGGTGCCGAAACGGTGAGCCGGCGCTGACTTCGCCAACCGCCTGCAGCAACGTGGGCGCTATGTCGCGCGCAAAGCCCCGCAGGACGACGGCACCGGGCCCCAACGGCTCAACGGCTGGCGGCGTATCGGGATGGGCGGGAAGGGCGTCGAAGAGGTCGAAGGTCATGGCAGATCGGTTGCAGTCCGATCATACCGGGTGCGCCGTCATGGCGTTTCGTTGATGACGTGGATTGCCCGTTTCGTTTATTTCGATTATGGTCGGGCGACGCAGTAAGGAGTGACACATGACGATCCTCGACCCTCGCACCACCCTCCCCGCCGACAAGGAAGTGGAAATCGCCCTGCGCGGCCAGCGCGAGCTTGCGGCCTACCTTCGGACACACATTGACACACAGCGCATCCAGATTATCGATGAGAAGGATGAGGCGCATCAAATTGAGTTGCCAACCACAGCCCTACGCTTGCTGCTCGATATCCTGGCGGAACTGGCGGCTGGCAATGCAGTGCAAGTCGTCCCGGTACATGCCGAACTGACGACCCAGGAAGCTGCGGACTTGCTGAACGTGTCCCGACCCTATCTGGTCAGCCTGCTCGAAGCTGGCGAGCTGCCGTTCCACAAGACCGGCAAGCACCGCCGCATCCGTTTCTCCGACCTCATGGCCTACAAGGCCGCCCGGGACGCGCGGAGCGAGAAGCTGATGGATGAGTTGGTTCGTGAAGCACAGGCCCTGGGCATGGGCTACGAATGAGATGTTCACCTTTTACAGCTGTCTACGATGCTTGCGTTCTGTATCCCGCCCCGGTCAGGGATCTGCTCGTCCGCCTGGCAAGGTCCGGGCTGTTTCGCGCGCGATGGAGTGATCGCATTCAGGAAGAATGGAAGCGAAATCTTCTGGCCAACCGGCCCGACCTGACGCGCGCGCGGCTGGATCGTACTTCGCAAAGAATGGACGAGGCCGTTCCCAACAGTGTGGTTACCGGCTATGAGTCGCTGATAGACGGCCTCACGCTACCCGATCCCGGCGACCGACACGTCCTGGCGGCGGCCATACACTGCAGCGCGAGCGTCATCGTGACTTTCGACCTGAAGGACTTTCCGGCAGAAGCGGTGGCTCCCTTTGGAATCGAAGCGCAGCATCCCGACGAATTCATCGAAAATCTGATGGATCTGAGCGTTGGCGTAGTCGTGGCCGGAGTTCAGCGCCAGCGTAGCGCGATGACTCAGCCCAGGATGACCCCGGACTGTCTCCTGAAGAACTTCGAGAAAAATGGCCTGACTCGGACCGCCAAAGCACTCCTTCCTTACAGGACGCTGCTTTAGGCGGTCGGACAACCTATCGCGACACCTTCCCCATCCCCTCCAGCAACGCCTTGTGAAACGCCGTCGGGTCCTGCATTTGCGGGGCGTGGCCCATTTCCGGGAATTCCACCAGCGTCGTGTTCGGGATGGCCTTTGCGGTGGCCTTGGCCAGTTCAGGATAGCGGCCCAGCTTTGGCTGCACGTCGGCCGGGGCGGCGTCCTTGCCGATGGCCGTGGTGTCCTTGTCGCCGATCATCAGGAGTGTGGGGGCCTGGATGGCGCCCATTTCGTAGACCACGGGCTGGGTGTAGATCATGTCATAGAGCAGGGCGGAGTTCCATGCCACGATCTGCTTGCCGGGGCCGCGATACATGCCGGCCAGCATCTGTACCCAGGGCTCGTATTCCGGCTTCCACTGGTTCACGTAGTACGTGGACTTCTCGTAGTTGCGGATGCGGTCGGCGGTTGTGTTCAACTCGCGGGCGTACCACTGGTCCACCGACAGTGAAGGCACACCTTTGGCCTTCCAGTCCTCCAACCCGATCGGGTTCACCAGCACCAGCTGCTTGGTCTCCTGCGGATACATCAGCGCATAGCGCATGGCCAGCATGCCGCCCGTGGAGTGGCCCATCACGGTGATGTCGCGAATACCGATGGATGCCAGCAGGTCGTGTGTGTTACGTGCCAGTTGCTGGAACGTGTACTGGTAGTGCGCCGGTTTGGTCGACTTGCAGAAGCCCACCTGATCGGGCGCCACCACGCGGTAGCCGGCGCCGCTGAGCTGGCGGATGGTTTCCTGCCACGTGGCGCCGCAGAAGTTCTTGCCGTGCAGCAGCACCACGGCGCGGCCGTTCGGCTTTTCGGGTTTGACGTCCATGAACGCCATCTCGAGGGGCCGTCCCTGCGACGAGAACTTGTAGCGTTGGACCGGATAGGGGTAGTCGAAGCCTTCCAGCTCGGGGCCGTAGGCGGGGCCGCCATCGGCTGCGTCGGCCGCGTGGACGGGCGGTGCGAGGGTGGCGAAGGTGGCCGCCAGCGCGAGCGCGGCAAGCAGGGTCGGACGAACGGGGAGCGGGCGAAGGCTGGGCATGGTCATTGGCCAGGGGGGCGAGTGGGCGGGCATGAATAGGCGAGCATGGATATGGTCGCTCAAATGACCGCCCCGTGCGCGCCTAAGTTCCGGGTGGCCAGCATGAAAAAAGCCCGCCTTCCTTCCGGCCAGGCGGAAGAGAGGGCGGGCTTTGCGGGCCGGAACGAACTTGTGCGTCAGGCGAACGTATCGACCTCGCCACGTGCCAGCGTGCGCGGGGCGCGCGGCGTGGCGGGGGCGGCAGGCGCCGGCGTGTCGTTGCCGAAGCCCATGGCCTGCCCGAAGTTGCCGCCGTTGCCGGCCTGGCGTTGCTGCTGCTGTTGCTGGCCGCCCGAGTTGGCTTGCGCAAAGCTGTCGGCGCCCACCGATGTCTGGCCAAGCTGGATGCCCGCTTCGGCCATCGACGTGCGCAGGTGCGGCAGCGCGGCTTCCACGGCGGCGCGCACGGCCTGGTGCGGCGATACGAACTGCGCCTGGGCCTGATCGTTGACCACGTTCAGCACCACCTTCAGCGGGCCAAGGTTGGGCGGGTTCAGATCGAGTTCGGCGGTCTGGTTGCCCTGCGTGGACAGGCGCACCATCTGCTGGCCCAGTGCCTGCGACCACTGGCTGTCGCCGACGTTCGGGGCGATGACCGGGCGCGCGACAACGGCGGCGGCGTTGGCCTGGGCGGCCTGGGCCGGCGTCTGGGCGGCCAGGGCCGACGCGATGGTGGCGGCGCTGCTGGCATTGGTCGCGCCCGTGTCCACGCCTTCGCCGGTGCGTGCGCTGGCCTGCGCGACGGCGAACGGCGTGACCGGGGCCTGCGTCGGCTGGCTGGCCGGGGCATTGCCGGCCGGCGCCAGGGCCGGCTGGTTCTGCTGGCCCAGATTCGCATGCTGCTGGCCGGTGCCCTGGCCGCGTGCGTCCTGTGCGGCGGCCTGGGCCGGCGCCGTCACGGTGGCCGCGATCTTGTCCGCCGTGGTCGGCGCATTGTTCTGCAGCGCGGCCCGCTGCTGGGCGATCAGCGCCAGCGTGTCGGTCGGGCTGGCGGTGGTGCCCTTGGCGGCCGTGTCTACGGTGGCCGCAGGCAACCTTGCTTCGGCCTGTGCCTGCAGGGCCGCGGCATCGGCGGCCGGATCGGCAGTGGCGGCTGCCGCGGCGGCCGTGGCAGCTGCGGCGGCGGATGTGCTGGCGCCCTGGGCCGTGCCCTGTGCCGACGGCAGCGTCGGCAGGGCGTTGATCGCACTGGTGTCGACGCCGGTCGTGCTGGCGGCGGCAGGGGTCTGGGGCACCGGGGGCTGCGTCAGCAGCGCAGCGGCTGCCAGCGCGGCGGCAGCCGCGGCGGCGTCGCTCGATGCGGTGTCCTCGGTCTCGCCATCCTTCGCGTCATCGGTCTTCGTGTCGCCCTTGGCAGCCACCTTGCCGGTGTCCTTCTGCGGCAGCGCATTGTTGGCGGCGGCCTGCTGCGGCTTCTGCGCGGCGCTGTCCTTCGATGCGTCGGCCTGCTTGCCATCCTTGGCCGGCACCTTTACCTGCGCGGCAGCCGGCGCTGACTGCTGGCCATCCTGGCGTGCGCGCGACAGCGCATCCTGGAACGGGTTGGCATCGCCACCCTTGCCGGCGTCGGGCGACTTGAGGTTCCCAAGGGCTGCGGCGGCGTTGCCGACGATCTGGCTGATATCGATCATTGTGGTCTTTGGCAGGTCAGTTCTGGCCGCTCGCCGGCTGGCGTGCGATGCGGGCCGCGTATTCGTCGTTGGCGCGCTGTTCGCGGCGCGTGGCGATCTGTTGTTCGCGCACTTCGGCACGCGTGATCAGCGTGTCGAAGGAATTCTGGCGGCGCTTCTGCTGTTGCCAGTTGGCGCGACCGGCCAGCAGGTCGGCCTCGGCCTTGTCCAGCGCGGCGGTCTGCTGGCGGATGGCATGGTCCAGCGAGTCGAGAAAGCGGGAAAAATCCTGCCAGCGGCTGGACGTCATGCCTTCGGCCGCAATGACCTGCATGCGGGCGCGGTACTCGTGACGGTACTCGGTCAACGCGTGCAGCTGCTGCTCGGCTTGCGTGCGCAGGCCCTGCAGGCGGCCCAGCTCGCGCGTGGCCTTGTCCGTATTGTCCTGGGCGATGTCGGCCAGGGTGTGCATTGGCGAGGTCTTAGCCATGGTGGGTTGCTCCGATGGTCGCGTGCAGCTGGGCAATCGACACCTCGTAGTCGGCGCGCTCGTGGATGTCCTGCTGCAGGAATGCCTCCATGCGCGGATGCAGGCGGATCGCGAGGTCCAGCTCCGGATCGTTGCCGGGCACGTAGGCGCCCACGCTGATCAGGTCGCGATTGCGCTGGTAGCGCGACATCAACTGCTTGAATCGCCGCACGGAGGCAAATTGCGGCGGTTCGATCAGGGCGGTCATGGCGCGGCTGATCGACGCTTCCACGTCGATGGCCGGATAGTGACCAGCTTCGGCCAGGCTGCGCGACAGCACGATATGGCCGTCGAGAATGGCGCGCGCCGAATCGGCAATCGGGTCTTGCTGGTCGTCGCCTTCGGTCAGCACGGTATAGAAGGCGGTAATCGAGCCGCCGCCTTCGGGGCCGTTGCCGGTGCGCTCCACCAGCGTCGGCAGCTTGGCGAACACCGAAGGCGGATAGCCCTTGGTGGCCGGCGGCTCGCCGATGGCCAGGGCGATCTCGCGCTGGGCCATCGCGTAACGGGTCAGCGAATCCATGATCAGCAGCACGTGCTGGCCCTTGTCGCGGAAGTACTCGGCCAGGCGCGTCGCGTAGGCGGCACCCTGCATGCGCAGCAGCGGCGAGCAATCGGCCGGCGCGGCCACCACCACCGATCGCTTGCGGCCTTCCTCGCCCAGGATGTTCTCGATGAATTCCTTCACTTCGCGGCCGCGTTCGCCGATCAGGCCGACCACGATCACGTCGGCGTTGGTGTAGCGGGCCATCATGCCCAGCAGCACGGACTTGCCCACGCCGGAGCCCGCGAACAGGCCCATGCGCTGGCCGCGTCCGACGGTCAGCATGCCGTTGATGGCGCGCACGCCGGTATCGAGCACCGTTTCGATGGGGGCACGCATCAGCGGGTTGATTTGCGCGCCCGAGAGCGGCACTTCGCTGGCGGCGGTGATCGGACCCAGCCCGTCAAGCGGACGTCCGGCCGCGTCCAGCACCCGGCCCAGCAGGCCATCGCCCACGGGCAGGCGCTTCGAGCCCGGCTCGCGCGGGGCGCTCACGCCCTTGGGCAGCGGCGACGGCTCCAGCGGATAGACGCGGGCGCCCGGCACCAGGCCGGCCACGTCGGATTGCGGCATCAGGTAGAGACGATCGGCGCCAAAGCCCACGACTTCGGCTTCGGCCGTGCGCGGGCCGCCATGCGAATGCTGGCCGCCCGGCAGTTCGATCAGGCAGTCGCTGCCCACGGGCATGCGCAGACCCACGGCTTCCAGCACCAGGCCGGCGGCACGCGTCAGGCGGCCGCAGGCGCGCTTGCTGTCGATCTCGGCGATGTTCGACGAAGCGGTGGCCAGCGCATCGCGCCAGCGGCCGGTATGGGCGGCAGCAGAGACGGTGTCCGGCGCCGTGGCCTGGGGCTCATGCATGCGGGGGCTCCCACGGATCGTTGCGGCCCAGGGCCTTGATCACGCGCTCCCAGCGCGTGGCCAGCGTGCCGTCGAGTTCGCCGCTGGCGGCGCTGGCGATGCAGCCGCCGCGTGCCACGGTGGCGTCGGCGCGCACCGTCCAGCCGGCCGCTTCGAGTTCGCCCTTGAGGTGGGTTTCCACCAGGGTCACGTCTTCGGGGTTGAGCAGCAGGCAGGGCGCGCCGGACAGCGGCGGCTCGGCGTTGATCAGTTCGCGCGCGGCCGGCACCAGGGCGGCCGGATCGATTTCCATCGTCTTGCGCACCAGCTGGCGTGCCACGTCGAGCGCCAGCGAAATCAGCGCGTCGGAGATTTCCGTATCGACACGGCCCAGCGCGTCGCGGAAGTTGCCGGCCAGTTCCTGCAGGCGGGCGGCTTCGCTGCGTGCCGATTCCAGCCCGCGGGCATAACCTTCGCGGTGGCCGTCGCCATAGCCCTGGGTCTGGCCCTGGGTGTAGCCCTGCGCGTAGCCTTCCTTGCGGGCACCGTCGCGCATGGCGTCCAGCGCGGCAAAGTCGATCGGCGGCGGGGGCGGAGGCTCGACCGGCAACTGCGCGGCCAGTACCTTCTTCAGGGCGTCGCGCGGGTCAAGCGATTCGGGCTGCCAGCGTTTCCAGGCGTCGCCGCCCAGGCTCGATCGCGCGGGCGCCTCGAAACCCTGGAAGCCTTCGTCGCTGCGGTGGACATTGGTAAGTCCACCGGAGAGCCCGCCGGATTGCTTGTCCGACAGACCGCCGGCGCCCTGGGGCGCGCCGGGCGCGCCAAAGAACCCGGGATCGCCGCGGCCCGGGCCGCGGCCTGCGGCAAAGCCGCGTTCAAACGTAGGCATCGTCGCCTCCGCCAATCTGGACTTCGCCGGCCTCGGCCAGGCGTCTCACCACCTGCAGGATGGCCTTCTGTTCGGCCTCGACCTGCGACACACGCACCGGACCCAGGGCCTCCAGGTCCTCGCGCAGCATTTCGCCGGCACGCGTCGACATGTTTCGGATGAACTTGTCGCGCAGTTCCTGCTGCGCGCCCTTGAGCGCGACGATAAGCGATTCGGTGGCCACTTCCTTGAGCACGCGCTGGATGCCGCGGTCGTCCACTTCCATCAGGTTCTCGAACAGGAACATCTCGTCGATGATCTTCTGCGCCAGGTCGGCGTCGTGCGTACGCACGCCGTCGATCACCGCTTCCTCGTGGGCCGTGCTCATCAGGTTGATGATCTCGGCAGCCGTGCGGACACCGCCCATGCGGCTGCGCTTCAGGCTCTGGCCTGCCAGCAGCTTGGTCAGCACGTCGGTCAGTTCCTGCAGCGCGCCCGGCTGCACGCCGCCGAACGTGGCGATACGCAGCACCACGTCGTTGCGCAGGCGTTCGGTGAAGAAGCCCAGCACTTCGGACGACTTCTGGCGGTCCAGGTGGATCAGGATGGTGGCGATGATCTGCGGATGTTCGTCCTTGATCAGTTCGGCCACGGTGTTGGCTTCCATCCAGTTCAGCGAATCGATGCCGCCGCCCGGGTCGCGCGATTCCAGGATGTCCTCGATCACCGACAGCGCGCGTTCCTCGCCCAGCGCCTTGTTCAGCACGCTCTTGATGAACGAGCTCGAATCGACGTTCAGGGCCAGGTACTGCTCGGTCTCGCCGCGGAACTCGGCCAGCACCTCGGCCATTTCCTCGCGGGTCACGGCCGACAGGTTGGCCATGGCGGAGCCGAGCTGCTGCACTTCGCGCGGCGACAGGTGCTTGAACACCTCGGCGGCCGAATCCTCGCCCACCGCCATCATCAGGATGGCGCTCTTCTGCAGGCCCTTGTCGGCCGCTCCCTTGCTAGCGTTAGCCTTCGTCATTTGCCATCCAGGTCTTGATTACGCTGGCGACCAGGCGCGGGTCGCGTTGCGCGGCGTCACGCACCAGGGCGAGATCGCTTTCATATTTCGCGGCCAGGCGCAGCACTTCCGGATTGGTTTCCTCTTCCGGCGGCGGCAGCACGGCTTCGGCTGCGGTGGCTTCCGTGGCGTCGGTGGTGGCAGGCAGGGCCGGCGTGGTGTACTTGCGCAGCACCGGCCGCGCCACCTTGAACCACAGGAACATGGCCAGCAGGGCCAGCAGCAGGTAGCCGACACCGGTCTTGGCCAGGTCGATCATCTGCGGCTGCTTCCACAGCGGCAGTTCCGGTTCCGTCTTGTTGTCGGCCGTGAACGGGCTGTTGACCACGTTCAGCGAATCGCCGCGATCGGCCGAGAAGCCCATCGCTTCCTTGGTCAGGTTCTCGATCTGGGCCAGTTCCTTGGCGGACAGCGCCTCGGTGATCGGCTTGCCCTTGGCGTCGACCTTGCTGCGGTAGTTCACCACCACGGCTACCGACAGGCGCTTCACGCCGCCCGGCGCCTGCTGCACGTGGCGCACGGTACGGTCGAGTTCGTAGTTGGTGGTGGCGTCGCGGCGGTTGCTGCTCGGGCCGGTCTTTTCTGCCGTCTGCGTGGCCTGGTTGGGCTGCGCCTGGGCCGGCGGGTTCGGCTGGCCGGGCTGGCGCGGCGGCTGCGGCGTGGTGACCGGCGCCACGGCAGCGGCGGGCGGCTGGTTGGACAGCGCGCCGGGCACGCCCCCTACGCCGGAACCGCCCTGCTGGTTCGATTCGCTGGTCTGCTGGCTGCGGATGGCCGCCTTGGTCGGATCCTGGTTCGGCTTGAAGCTCTCGTCGGTATGTTCCACCGACGAGAAGTCGATATCGGCCGTGACCTGGGCGTGGACGTTGTCCTTGCCAAGGATCGGGGCCAGGATCGATTCCACGCGCTTGACGTAGCTCTGTTCCACCTGCTGCACGAACTTGAGCTGGGTGGCGTCCATCGAGCGGTCGCTGCTGCCAGACAGCAGGTTGCCGTGCTGGTCGACGATGGAGATCGATTTCGGCGTCAGTTCGGGCACGCTGGACGACACCAGGTGCGTGATCGCGGCCACCTGGCCTTCATCGACCGCGCGGCCCGGGTACAGCTGCAGCACCACCGATGCGGTGGGCTTCTGGCGTTCGCGCACGAACAGCGTGGGCTTGGGGATGGCCAGGTGCACGCGTGCCGACTGCACGGCACCGATCGATTCGATCGAACGTGCCAGCTCGCCTTCCAGGCCGCGCTGGTAGTTCACCTGCTCGGCAAACTGGCTGATGCCGAACTTCTGGTTGTCCATCAGTTCCATGCCCGTGGTACCGCTCTTGGGCAGGCCCTGGCTGGCCAGGCGCAGGCGCGTCTCGGCAACCTTGTCGGACGGCACCATGACGGCGCCGCCGCCTTCGGCGAACTTGTACGGCACGTTCATCTGCTGCAGCGACTGGATCACTGCACCGCCGTCGCGCTCGGACAGGTTGGTGTACAGCACCTTGTAGTCCGGCTGGCGCGACCACATGACGCCCACGGCAATCGCGGCAACCAGCGCCGCGCCGCCCAGCATCAGGGGCAGACGCGGATTGCCCTTGAGCTTTTCGACCAGGGCCGCGCCGTTCGGCAGGGTGGCGGCCGCGTTCATGCGCGCGTCTCCGGCTTGGCCGGGCATTCCCTGCCCTTACCACTCAGGCCTTCGCTGCCGTTAATCATCTCGGCACGGCTCACTTTACGCTGCTGAAAAAACACGCGCACTCCCCGCGTTAGTTGAATTCCATGGAGTCAGGCGGCAAGACGAGAAACGCGTCGATCCGCCAGATCCGGCACGGTAGCGATGATCGGGCAGACGGCCGAGGAACAATCGGCTGAATAGGCGAGGTTTTTCCGCCGATTTCAGCCTTTGGACAGAGGCAGGCGGCCAGTACAGTGCGAGGGCTGAAACAGGATGACGAGTAGTGTTTTCGTCACATTGATCCTGTCCCGACTGACCAACCTGTACGTGCCATGACCATTTCTTCCATCGAGGGCATGCTCCAGCAACTGCGCGGCCTGGCGCAGGTAGCTGGCGGCGGAACCCCCTCCCAGGCCGCGAATTCGGCCGCCACGGCCGGCTTTGCCGGCGAACTGCAACGCTCGCTGCAACGCCTGAACGCCACCCAGGAACGCGCCTACGGCCAAGCCGAGGCCTTTGAAGTGGGCAAGCCCGGCGTGTCGCTCAACGACGTGATGATCGACATGCAGAAGGCCAACATTTCGTTCCAAACCACCGTGCAGGTGCGCAACCGCCTGGCGGCTGCCTATCAGGAAATGATGAACATGCCGGTCTGACGTCCGGTACGCGTCCGGCGCGCTGCGGCGCGCCAACGGCAAAAAGGCCATGCGAGCGAAAGCCGCATGGCCTTTTTGCTATGTGGGAGTTTCCCGCCCGGGGGCAGGAACACCGTTCAGACGCGGAAGTATTCCTCGGCCGCGCGTTCGCTGGCCGGCTTGCACACCAGGTCGCCGGCCTGCCCGGCATAGACCAGACAGTTGCCCGGCGTTTCGCGGTTGAGCACGCTCACGCCCTGGGCCACCACCGAATTGTCGCGCACGTGGCTGCGGCCGATGATGGCCGTGTTCGGATACATCACCACGCCTTCGCCAATGACGGGCGCCACGCCATGGTTCTTGCCAACCGTGGAATTCTGGTAAAGCACCAGGTAGTTGCCGTAGGTGGCCTTGGCCAGCACGATGCCCACCGAGTGGCCGATGAAGAACACCTCGGGCATTTCGATCTCGTAGAACAGGTCGATGGCATTGAGGGCCTTGTTGAGCAGGAACAGCTTCGTACACGCCTCGCCGTTGCGCTCGTTGCGCCAGATCGTATTGGCCAGGTAGTAGAGGTACTGGCAATACTGCGACGAATGCAGGTAGTTGAACTGGCCGGGGCGCCACATGCGCACCGCGTCGATGCACCGGCCGGTGCGGGCCAGCGCCTCGTCGATATGGCGCGTCACCACGGGCAGCAGCGCATCGCCACGGCCGTCCGGTACCAGGTTGGCCACCTGCGCGCAGGTATAGGCCGCGAGCGATTCGCGGGTCTGTCCGATCAGTTCCATGGGCGAACCCCTTCCAGGTAGCCTGCCACCACCGAACGCACGTCGCGCGGTGCCACGCCGAGCGCGCGCAATGCCGCCGTGTTGCATTCCGCAGCCCGTTGCACGGGTGAGTGGCGTGCCAGGGCAATGTCCCAGCCGCCCGCGTTGAAAACCTCGGCCAGCTCGCCGTTCGATACGTTCTGGCCGCTGGCGACATTGAAGATGCCGCCGGCGTGGCGCGTGGAAATGGCAACCAGCGCGTCAACCACGTCATCGAGATGGATGTAGTCGCGCACGAAGCCGGAGTCGCTGTCGAGGCGGAACGCGCGCTCGGTGGCGGCGCGCATCAGCCATTCCGACAGGAATCCCGGCGACTCGGGCGCCCAGTCGAACACGCACGAAAGGCGTGCCACGGCGGTGCGGCCGGCTGCCACGGTCAGGCACAGGTTCTCGCCCAGTCCCTTCGAGAAGTCGTACAGCGCGCGCGGATTGGCCGGCTGCAGCGTCAGGGCTGCCGCCTCATCGCCCACGGGCAGCTGCGACGTGTCGTAGAGACGCGTCGACGACAGGTACACCAGGTGCTCGTAGCGGTTGGCGCGCAGCACGTCGGCCAGCAGCGTGACGTGTGCGGTCACCGTGTCGTACGGCCGTGCGGCGTAGTCGGCGGTGAGCCCCGCGCAGTAGTAGACGTGTCCCAGGTCGCGGGTGAACAGCGCGCGGTCGCCGCGCGCCGGCACCCAGACCTCGTGGCCGGCACGCCGCAGCGTGTCGGCCAGGCGACGACCGACAAAGCCGGCGCCGCCGATTACCGTACAACGCATTGCGATCCTCAGTTGGCCGGATGGTGCAGCGCCGGGTCGCGGTGCCACAGCAGCTTGGGGCTGACGCCCGGCACGACAGCAAAGCCGTCGCCTTGCAGCAGCGCGGGATCCTTCACGGCCACCATGTTGAAGCCGTGTGCAGGGCCTTCCAGGTACACCTTGTCCACCGGCACCAGTTCCACCGGGCGGCCCTGCATGTCGACGTTCGAGTTGAAGTCGCGCACGGCGTACACGTGATAGCCATAGCCCTTGAGCAGCTGGATGATCTCGGCGTTCTCCAGGCCGCGGCTCCAGTCCACGTAGTGGCGGTGCACTTCGAACACGAGGTTCGGCGCTTCGCCGGCAGGGCGGGCCAGTTGCTTCGCGGCACCCTTGAAGACGTTCAGTTCGGCACCTTCGATGTCGAGCATGATCAGGGCGAGCTTGTCCAGCTTCTGCTCGGCGCAGTAGTCGTCGATCGTCACCGTCTTGAAGCTGTCGTCGCCCGCGGGGCCGGTGCTGTGGACGGCGTGCGCAAACGAATCGTGGCCTTCCAGGCGCAGTTGCGTGGTGCTGTCCGACCACAGGCCAAGGCGCCAGCTGCGGATGTTGTCCACCTTGTTCAGCTCCGCGTTGTTGCGCAGCATGCCAAGCTGGTCGGCATTGGGCTCGAACGCGTGGCAGGTGCCGCCGGCACGGGCCAGCTGGCGGGCCATCAGGATCACCTGGTCGCCGAAGTAGGCGCCGCCCACCACGGCATGGCCGCCGCGCTCGCACAGCCTGACCAGCAGCTTGGTGGTCTGCGGTTCCCAGACGTGGTCCGGTGCGGCCGGCGTGCTCATCAGGAAGTCGCGGGCGATCTTGGTGCGGTACAGGAATTCGAAGACCGTGCCGTCGGCCAGCGTCTTGCGCAGGCGCGAGGTCTCGTTGTACATCGCATCGACGATCGGGCCGGTGATGTCGTCGCGCACGCTGCCCTCGTAGGCGTCCAGGTCCTGCTCGATGCTCTTGCACAGGGCAATGACCTTGTCTCGGGCGGCGGCGCTGCCGCCCACCGTGCGCAACGCGTCGGAAAGCTTCTGCAAATGTTCAGTCGTCATGGGTGGCTCCGCTAGGGGGTTGTCAGTTTTCAGGGTGAAAGTTGGGTTGCGCGGCCAGTTCGGCCAGCGTGGGCAAGGCCAGGTCCTTGGCGGAGATCAGGCGATCCGCGCAGTGGGGCCAGGCAATGCCGATGGCGGGATCGTCCCAGCGCACGCCGGCGCTGCTGCCGGGCGCGAACGGCACCGTCATCTGGTAGAACACCTCGGACAGCGGCGTCAGGGTCTGGAACCCATGCGCCACGCCTTTCGGAATAAAGATCGCCCGCTGCGCCTCGGCATCGAGCACCACGGCCTGCCATTGCAGGTACGTGGGCGATTCCGGGCGCAGGTCCAGGATCACGTCGTGGACCGCGCCGGTGGTCACGCGCACGAGCTTGTCCTCGGCGTGCGCGCCGCGCTGGAAGTGCATGCCGCGCAGGATGCCCGCCCGCGTGTTGCGCGACACGCTCTGCTGCACGAAGCGCGCATCGATGCCGTGCGCCGCGAACGCGTCCACGCAGACCGTGCGCGCGAAAAAGCCACGCTCGTCGGCCAGTGGTTCGGGGTCGACGATCCAGGCACCGGCGATGCGGGCAGGCGTGAAGATCACGGCAGCACCACGGTTTCGGGGATGGCCACCACGAACCGGCCGCCCCAGGCCCGGATGCCGGCCATCTGGTCCATTACCTCGTCCTTGATGTTCCAGGGCAGGATCAGCAGGTAATCCGGCCTGCGGCTGTCGATGACCTCGGGCGCGAACACGGGGATGCGCGAACCGGGCAGCAGCTTGTCCTGCTTGGCGGGGTTGCGGTCCACGACGTACTCCACCAGGTCGGCATCGATGCCGCAGTAGTTCAGCAATGTGTTGCCTTTGGCGGCCGCGCCGTAAGCGGCGACGCGCTTGCCCTGGCGGCGTGCGTCGATCAGGAAGGCCAGCAGGTCGATGCGTGCCCGGCGCACGCCCTCGGCGAATGCCGTGTAGCGCGCCGTGGCGTTCAGGCCGCCACGCGTTTCTTCGTCCAGGCAGGCCTGCACGGCCGCCGTGGTGCCGTGCTTCGCATGCTGGTGGCACGCAAACAGGCGCAGGCTGCCGCCGTGCGTGGGCAGGTGCTCGATGTCGAATACGCGCAGGCCGGCGCGCGCCAGGATCGGCACCAGGGCGGTCAGCGACAGGTACGAATAGTGCTCGTGGTACAGCGTGTCGAACTGGTTTTGCTCCAGCAGGCGCAGCAGGTGCGGGAATTCCAGCGTCACGACGCCTTCGGGCTTCAGCACCAGCGGCATGCCGCCGACGAAGTCATTGATGTCGGGTACGTGGGCCAGCACGTTGTTGCCCAGCAGCAGGTCCACCTGCCAGCCTTCCACGCTCAGCGCGCGGGCGGTGCGCTCGCCGAAGAACAGTTCCCGGCTGTCGATGCCCTTGGCGCGTGCGGCGGCGCCGGTGTTGGCCGACGGCTCGATGCCCAGGCAGGGCACGCCGTTCTGGTGGAAATACTGCAGCAGGTAGCCGTCGTTGCTCGCGATTTCAATCACACGGCTTTGCGGTCCCAGTCCGAAGCGGGCGGTCATCGACGCGACATAGCGGCGCGCGTGGTCGAGCCACGAGGTCGAGAACGACGAGAAGTACACGTAGTCGTCGTGGAAATGGGTCTCGGCTGGCGTGGCGTCGCGCAACTGCACCAGCCAGCAGCTGTCGCAGACCATCGCGTGCAGCGGATAGAACATCTCGCCATGGGCGATGTTCTCGGGCCTGATGAAAGCGTTGGAGACCGGCGACAGGCCGAGGTCCACCATGGTGTGCGTCAGCGGCGCGCCACAGGCGCGGCAGTTCGCGGGGTGAGCGTTGGGTTGAGCGGTCATGCGCAGAATTGGCCGATTTGTCGTTCAGTGATGGCGCGCGCCTGGGTCGGGTCCATCTGGACGGTGCGATACCAGCTGGCCGTGGCGGCCAGCGCCTCTTGCAGCGTCCAGCGTGGCATCCAGCCCAGTTCGGTGCGGGCGCGCGCAGCGTCGAGATACAGGTTGCGCGCCTCGTGGGGCGCGGCGCCCGGCGGGGGGCAGTGTTTCCAGTCGAGTTCCGGCCAATGCGACTGCAGGCCGGCCAGCACCGTGGCGACCGGCAGGTTGTCGCGCGGCTCGGGCCCGAAATTGAAGGCGTCGGCCATGGCGGCGTCGCCATCGAGCAGGCGGCTGCCCAGGCGCAGGTAGCCGTGCAGCGCTTCCAGCACGTGCTGCCACGGGCGGGTGGCCTGCGGGCTGCGGATCTCCAGCGTGCGTGCCGCCGCTGCCGCCCGCGCAGCGTCGGGGATCAGGCGGTCTTCCGACCAGTCGCCGCCGCCGATCACGTTGCCGGCGCGCGCAGTCGCCAGCAGTACGCCACGTTCGGCCAGGAACGACTTGCGATAGCTGGCGGCCACCAGTTCGGTGCCCGCCTTGCTGGCACTGTAGGGGTCATGACCGCCGAGCGGATCGGTTTCGCGATAGCCCCAGAGCCATTCCTTGTTGTCGTAGCACTTGTCGGTCGTGACCACGATCACGGCGCGCACCGACGCGCACGCGCGCACGGCGTCCAGCACGTTGACGGTGCCCATGACGTTGGTCGACCACGTCTGCGCCGGATCGCGATAGCTGGCGCGCACCAGCGGCTGGGCGGCCAGGTGCAGCACGATTTCGGGCTGCGCGTCCTGCATGGCTTGCGCGAGCGTGGCCGCGTCACGGATATCGGCGACGGTATGGCGCACCAGCGCGGCGCGCACGTCGGCGGCGTCGAACAGGCTCGGTGCGGTGTTCGGCGCCAGCGCGTAGCCGCTCACCTGCGCGTCGAAGCGCGCCAGCAGCAGCGCCAGCCAGGCGCCCTTGAAGCCGGTGTGACCCGTGACAAAGACGCGCCGGCCGCGATAGGCCGCGAACACGCTGGCGGGGTTGCCGGTCGTTACCAGATCTTCCACGGTGCCTTGCCCGATTGCCACAGGTCCTCCAGCAGGTTCTTCTCGCGCAGCGTGTCCATCGGCTGCCAGAAGCCGGTGTGTTCGAAGGCAGCCATCTGGCCGCTGCGCGCCAGTTCGCGCATCGGCGCCTCTTCCCACGACATGCTGTCGTCCTCGATCAGATCGATCACCTCGGGCTGCAGCACGAAAAAGCCGCCGTTGATCCATGCCCCGTCGCCACGCGGCTTCTCGGTGAAGCCGCTGACCAGTTCGCTGTCACCACGTTCCAGCGCGCCATAGCGGCCGGGCGGCTGCACGGCGGCGACGGTGGCGCGGCGGCCGTGCGAGCGGTGGAAGGCAATTTCGCGGCTGATATCGATGTCGGACACGCCGTCGCCATAGGTAAAGCAGAACGCCTCGCCCGGCGTCAGGTATTCGCGCACGCGGCGCAGGCGGCCGCCGGTCATCGAATCCTCGCCGGTGTCCACCAGTGTCACGCTCCACGGCTCGGCCTTGCGGTGGTGCACGGCCATGCGGTTCTCGCGCATGTCGAACGTCACGTCCGACATGTGCAGGAAGTAGTTGGCGAAGTATTCCTTGATGACGTAGCCCTTGTAGCCCAGGCAGATCACGAACTCGTTCACGCCGTGGGCCGAGTACATCTTCATGATGTGCCACAGGATCGGCTTGCCGCCGATCTCGATCATCGGCTTCGGACGCAGGTGCGATTCTTCGGAGATCCGGGTGCCGAGGCCACCGGCCAGGATGACGGCTTTCATGCGGTTACCTCTGCTTCTTCGGTGGCGGATTCGGTGACGGGCAGATCCAGCGAAATGCCAAGCACCTCGAAGGCGTTGGGCGGGGGCGAGGCTTCCAGCGCGGCCAGCGTCAGGCCGAACTGGTCCTGCAGCAGCGACGCCAGCGCGGACTTGTCCAGCTGCTGTTCGTCGAGCCACGCTGCCAGCTTGCGATACAGCGGCAGCGCGTAGGGACGCATGCCGATCGCCTCCACGAGCAGTTCGATCGCCGTATCGGGCGCGCCGTTGTGGTACTTGTACTCGGCCAGGCCGTAGGCCACGGCCCAGTGGCGATACCAGGTCGACGTCAGGTTTTCCAGCACGTTGTGCACGGCCTGCCATTCGCCCAGATGGATGTGGGCCGCCACCGACATCAGCAGCGTTTCGGCCGGATACCACTGGCCATTGAAGAAGATGCCCGACTGGCGCGGTTCGGTGCGCGCGGGCACCGCCTTGGTCTCGCTGCACATCTCGGTCAGCTGGTCCTCGAACCAGGCGGCGAAGCGGGGCGCGTCGAACATCTCGCTGCTTTCGGCGCGCGGGCGGATCGACTGGCGGATGTTGTCGAGTTGCTGGACGTCGGCAGCCAGCGCGCAGGCCACTTCCACGTAGCGTTCTTCCGTGTCGCAGATCAGGTCGTCCAGGCCGGCCGCGTGCAGGAACGGCGCCGACACGCGCTGGTGGAACGTATCGCCGGCCAGGCTCACCACGGGCACGCCCATCCAGATGGCGTCGCAGGTCGTGGTACCGCCCGTCACCGGGGCGGTGTCCAGAGCGATGTCGATGCGGTGATAGGTCACGTACTGGTTCTTGCCGTCGCGGCCAATCAGTTCCACCCGGCTGGTGTCGATGCCGTGCGAGGCCATGCGCTCCAGCAGCATGTTGCGCACGTCTTCGCGCTCGCAGCCGGCGGCTTCCACCAGCATCCGCGCATCGGGGCAGCGCGCCAGCACGGCGCTCCACAGGCGCATGGTCTTGGGCCCGAGCTTGGCGATGGTGTTGCACGAGCCGAACGTGATGTGGCCATTGGCCAGCGCCGGCGTGGGCTGCACGCGGTAGCGGGCGTCGTAGATCATCAGCGGATTGGTGACGATCGGGTGGAACGCGCTGAATACCGGCGCGCGCAGCAGCTTTTCGGTGTAGTTGTGCTCGAAGCCTTCCGGGTCGGCCGTCCAGTCGGTCACGCGGTACTCGATCTGCTCCATGCCAGTGGTGCCGGGGTAGCCGAGCCACGTCAGCTGCTTAGGCGCGAGGCGCTGCACCATGTAGGTCAGCGGCGACGCACCGGTGTAGCCCCCGAGGTCGATCATGACGTCGCAGCGCCGCGCGCGTACCGTCCTGACGACCTCCGCCTCGGACATCTTGTACAGGTTGTGAAACCCTTCGGCGTAGACGCGGATCTTCTTCGTGATGCTGTCGTTGACGTTCGACAGCGAGAATAGATGCACCTCGAAGCGGGTGCGATCGAGGTTGGCGATCAGCGGGATCAGGAAGTACGCACAGGCGTGGCGGCGCAGGTCGTTCGAAAGGATGCCGATGCGGATACGCTGCCCCTCGCTGGCCTGCAGTGCCGGGCCGTCGATCTTCGTGCGGGCGAGCGTGCGGGCCCAGTCCTCGGCTTCGCGGCGCAGCTCCGCAGCACCGATGGTCTCGTCATACAGCAGCGAAAACAGCAGGTTGGAGCGGTTGACGCGCTGCGTGGGATCCAGCGCACAGGCGCGGCGGAAGACAGGGATCGATTCGATCGTGCTGCCCGATTCGCGCAGCGCCGACGCATAGTTGCCGATGGCGACGGGATCGTTGGGCAGCAGCGCCGCCGCCTTTTCGCCTGCCAGGCGGGCCTGATAGTAGTCGCCGTTGTAGAAGTTCGCCGTGCCGAGCGTCTGCCAGAGATGGGCCGACCCCGGCTGCAGTTCCAGGCTGCGCTGGAGCAGCGGGATGCCCTTGTCGTAGTTCTCCAGCTGGACTTCGAGCGCGCCGCACAGGCCCAGGAATCCCGAGTGGTTCGGAAAGCGGCGCACTCCGGCTTCGGCCAGGCGCAGCGCCTCTTCGTTGTGGTTCAGGCCGGACAGCGCCAGCGATTCGAGGTAATAGCCGTCGGGCATCGTCGCGGCGATGCGCTTCGCGGCCCGCGCGTGCTTCAGGGCTTCCGCATACTTGTTGGCGTTATAGGCATTCCAGGCGTGCTGGATCATCCGCTGCGCGGGACCCATCGAAACGTTCTTGTTCATGGCGTTGTGTGCGTAGGCGCGATGACGGCCCGCGCGAAACGGACGGGCTGATCGATGCCTGCACAGTAACAAGGGACGTTGTGCGCCAGCGGCCGGAACACGGGCCGAAATTGGCGCTATTTCAAGCGGGGCGCCACATGGGTGCCGTTTTCGCCGCCCCGCTCGGCCCGGAAACGGGCAGCCGCGAAAGGGCGTCTGCGAAGGGTGCGCGGGACGGGGCCAGACAGGCGTGTCAGCGCAGGGCCGGCACGCCTTCGGAGACGCCGCCCGGTTCGTCCATCCGGTGCAGCCACGCCAGCAACTCGGCAACGGCCACATAGAGCTGCGGGGGGATCTGGCTGTCCAGATCCACCTGCATCAGCAGGTTGACGAGCGCCGGGGAGCCGTGCACGTAGACGCCGGCGTCGCGGGCACGGGCGATGATGGCTTCGGCGGACATGCCGTAGCCCTTGGCCACCACGCGGGGCGCGTTGTCCTTGGTCTGGTAGGAGAGGGCGACGGCGGCGCCGCGATCGGACGGGAGGTCGCTCATGCTGGCAGGGCGATGACGGTGGGCGTCGACGGGGCGTCCTGGGTCGACACGTTCATGTTCAGCAGCGAGATGCCGCGCGCCTCCAGCTGGGTGCGAAAGTCCGCACGGCCCTGGATCAGACGCGCGGCGGCATCCGAATCGGCGGCGACGAGGCGGGCCTCCAGCCCCTGCGCGCCAAGCGTCAGTACCGCATCGACGCTGCCAAGCGCCTGCAGGTTCAGCCGCAGGCGGGTGCTCCAGGTAGCCGGCCCGGCCGGATCGCCGCCGGCCTCGCGGTCGTGCTCGCGCGAGATTTCCCAGTCGACGGGCATGCCGGGCCACGCGTCGATGGTGGCGCGGAACTGTTGCGAGGCCAGCAGTTCCAGCTGCTGGCGCACCACGCCCTCGCTGGACGGATGAATGGGCGGGCCCGGATCGGGCTGCGCCTGAGCGGCCGGGGTGCTGCCATCCGGCGCATTCCAGCTGGCGACGATGGCGGCACGCTGGGCCTGAGCGGCGTGGTGGCCCTCGTGCGAGATCTCGGCGGTGACCTGATAGGCGTGCGCGGCGGCGGAAGCATGCGCGGCCAGGCGCTGCTCGGCCGCGGCGCTCTGCGGCGTCTGCGGTGCCGACGCGGAATTGGGCAGGCTCGGTGCCGCTTCGCCGGCATGCGGCTGGCCGTGCGAACCATGGGCAGGCACGCCGGTAGACAGCGGATAGATGACCGGGCGGGTCAGTTCGGCCAGGATCGCCGCGCTGGGCGGCGGCAGGGCGCTGGGTGCGGCCGGACCGCCATACGGCAGCAAGGCGGCAGGCGCCGGTGCGGCGGGCGAGCCCGCTGCCGGCTGGCCTTGCGGCGGTGCAGTCTGGCTCTGGGCCGGATTGCGCAGCGCAGCCTGGGGTTCCTGCAGCAGCGTGGACAACGGGCGCTGGCCCATGACCCATTGCGTCACATGCGATTCATAGAACAGTCCGCTCTGGTCGACAAAGCGCGCGAGCGCGCTGGCCAGGTCCTGCGCGGCGCCCGGCTGGCCCGAAGGCGATGTGGCCAGCAGCGGCAAATTCGCACGCGCCGGTACGGCATCGCCGGCTTCGAACAGATCCAGGATCGCCTTGGCGGCAAAGCTCAGCGTTTCGCGCGTGGAAGTGGTCTGCCCGGCCAGGCGCGGATCGGTGCCGCCCGGCATCAGCGCGTTCGGCTGCCGGGCCTGCGCGGTCTCGCCGGTCGACGACTGCACGTCGCCTTGCGACACCTCCTGCACGGGCATCAGCGCCGCGAGCTTGTCGATGGCCAGCGCGGGACGCGATAGCTGTGGGTCCGGTGCCTGATGCGGAATCAGGCTGGTGGGAATCTGGATGCCGGTCATGGACGCGTGTCAACGATGGTAGCGGGTGCGATACGCGTCGCGCCGTTCCCGCCGTCAGCCGGTGGGCGCGCTTCAGATGGCGCCGTAGGCGGCGGTCAGTTCGAGCTTGCGGCGCGAGTTGTTGAGCAGGTTGCCCAGTTCGGCCAGGCGGGGCATGGTCAGGTCGCGGATGCGGGCATCGTAGGCCAGAATGCGTTCCAGCAGCTGAAAGCGGCGCAGGCGCTCGTTGTCGGTGAACGCCACGCTATGGTCGAGCAGGCGCAGGCGATCCACTTCGGCCATATAGACCTTCTGCAGATCGGTCAGTGCATCCCAGTTTGACGCGCGTGCGGCGTCGAGCATCTGCTCGGAGAGCACCAGTAGCTCTTCGTAGCTGCGAACGATGGGGGACATGGCAAACATCATCAGTTGTCCTGCAAAACGGGGGGGGATGCCACGGCCGGCTCGGCCGGCGTGGCGTCTGCGGGTGCGGCCGGATCGATGGCGGCCCATGCCGAGGACAGGTTTTCGAGCAGGGCGTCCACCTCGGACAGCATGTCGGCGTCGCTGTGCAGGTTGGCCAGCATCAGGCGACGCGTCATGTATTCATACAGCGATTCGAGGTTGGCGGAGATTTCGCCGCCCGCCTCGTGGTCCAGCACCGCGCGCAGGCCGTTGTCGATGATGTTGATGGCCTTGGAGATCGCATTGCCGCGCGCTTCAAGCTCGCCGTTTTCCAGATGGAACTTTGCCCGGGCGATGGCCGATCGCGCGCCGTCGTACAGCATCACGATCAGCTTGTGCGGACTGGCACTCATCACCCCGGTCTGGACTCCGACCTGGGCATAGGCGTTGATACCTTGGCGCGCGAACATGGCGATACTCCGATTCTTACTTCTTGGTGCTGGACGTCAGGGCCGAGAACTGCTGCGTCAGGTAGCTGCTGGTCTGGTTCATCTGTGAAACCAGCAGATCAAGCTGCGTGAACTGCGCGCGGTATCGGTCCATCGTGGCGGTGATACGGTCCTGCGTGGCGCTGTACTTCGTTTCCAGGTCCTTCAGCGTCGTCGTGAGACTGTCGGTGGCCGCGCTGAGCGCGCCGCCGGTGGCGTTCAGTCCATCGACGTAGCTGGTGATGGTCTTGCCCAGGCCCGACGCGCCGTTCGCGCCCGAGAAGAAGGCGGTCATGCCGCCGAGGTTATTGGCGATGGCCTTGGTCAGCTTGTCGTCGTTCACCTTCAGCGAGCCCGAATTCGAGCTGTCGAGGCTGAATTCGACGCCCATGTCGGACAGCGTGACCATGCCGCCCTTGCCGTCGGACATCGGGGTGGTCAGCACCGAGCGCATCTGCGTCAGGATGTTGCGCAGCGTGCTGTCGCCGTTCAGGGCGCCCTTGGTGCCGGCGTCGGTGTCGAAGGCCGTCAGCGTCTTGGCGGCCGACAGCACGTTGTTGTAGGCGGTGACAAAGCCCTGCACTGCGTTCTTGATCGACGCGTCGTCGCGCGTCACGCTCATGCTGGTGGTGCCGGTGGCCGTCAGCGTCAGGGTCACGCCCTGGGCAGCTTCGGCCACGGTGTTGCTCTGGCTGGTGATGTCGATGCCGTTGATCGTCAGCGCGGCGTCGGCCGCCTTGACCTTTTCCTGCATGCCGCTCGGCTGCGTGGCCAGGGCCGGATCGAACCCCACGATGTCGTTCACGGCGCTGTTGTCGGCCGAGACGCGCATCTGCGACTGCGTGCCGGTCTTGTCCGACGTCAGCACCAGGCGGTAAGGCGTGCCGCTGCCGTCGTTGATGATGCTGGCCGTCACGCCGATGCCGGCCTTGTTGATCGAGTCGCGGATGCCTTGCAGCGACGTGTCCGAGCCAATCGTCACGGTCTTGGTGCTGGTCGGCGTGCCGCCGGTGGCCAGGTCGGCGCCGAAGTCGATCGTGATCGTGCCGCCGCCCACGGCGGCGGTCTGGTCTGCCACCTGCTTCGACACCAGGCTTTGAGCCTGGGCCAGCGAGGTCACGTTAATGCTGTAGCTGCCTGCCACCGCGTTGGTGCCGGTGGTGGCGGACAGCACGCTGCTGTTGCCGACCGAGGCCTTCACGGCGCCGAACGTCGATGCGGTAGCCAGCGTCTTGGCGGCGGCCGAGTACGCGTCCAGCACGCTCTTGATGGTGCCGTAGCCGCTCAGTTGCGACTGGTAGCTGCTGGCCTGCGTGTTGATCTGGTCGAGGGCGGTGTTCTCGTTCGTCTGGATCTTGTCGAGCAGATCCTGCAACTGGAGATTGGAGCCGATGCCGATGGAGGAGATTCCGGACATGTTTTTCTACCTGTTGTTATCGCTTCAACTGACTGGGCTTGCGGTACATCACACGGCGTGGCTGACGAACAGCCCCTGGAGCTTGTCGATGGCGCGCGCGAAGCGCAGCACTTCCTCGCTGGGCAGCTGACGGATCAGATCGCCGGTTTCCTTGTCCACGACCTTGGTGATCACGCGGTGGGTGGTGTCGTCGATCTCGAACCGCAGGCCGATCGACGTGGTCTTGAGCACGTCGACGAGTTCTTCCACGGCGGCTGCCATGTTGCCGGGCGTATGGCCCGTGCCGCCATGGTTCCCGGTGTCCTGGGCTGCGGCAGCCGGACGTACAGCCTCGGCGGCGGTGGCCGGCACGGCAGGTGCCGGGCTGACAGCCACGGGTTCGGCGGTGATGCGTGCCGGCATGGATACGGGGGTGGAAGATGCCATGGTCAGCTCCGTCCGGTAGGGCAGGAAAAACACTACGGTTGAAATGCTTTGCAGGCAGTGGTCTGCCTGCAAAACACTCCGGCAAAAAAACCGGGCCTTGCGGCCCGGTTTCTTGCGGCGCGGCGATTAACGCAGCAGCGACAGCACGTTTTGCGTGGTCTGGTTCGCTTGCGACAGCACCGACGTACCAGCTTGTTGCAGGATCTGCGCGCGGGTCATGTTCGACACTTCCGTTGCGTAGTCAGCGTCTTCGATGCGCGAACGCGAAGCCGACAGGTTGTTCACCGTCGTGCTCAGGTTGTTGATCGTCGACTCGAAGCGGTTTTGCACTGCACCGAGGCTCGAACGCAGGTTGTCAACCGTTGCCAGGGCCTTGTCCAGCGTGGCCAGCGGGTTGGTCGTGGCAGCTTGCTGGAAGTCCGAAGCTTGCAGCGACGAACCGGTCAGCGTGAAGCCGGCGGTCTGGCCGTTGACCGAAGCGTCGGTCGGCTTGACGGCGATGAACATCGTGGTGGACGTGGCGGTACCGTTGCCGGCAAAGCCCTTCGACGACAGCGCTGCGTCGTCTGCGGCGGTCAGGCCGGTCATGCTCACTTGCACGAACCAGTTGCCGTTCGAGTCAGCCACCACGGTCTGTGCGTTCACGGCAGCCGAGGTGTTCAGGCCCAGAGCGCGCTGGATGTCGGCGTTGGCGATACCCGTTGCCGAAGCAGCGGTCACCGGCGTGGCCGCGCCCAGGGCAGCCTGAGCAGCAGCCGAACCGATCGAAGCCGTGGCGCCTTGCGGGCCGGCAACGCTGAAGCCAGCAACGCCCAGGGTCTTGGACGTGATTTGCTTCAGGGCGATCGAAATCGTTTCGCTGTCGTTGGCACCAACCTGGATCGACATGTTTTGATCCTTGGCCAGGACCTTCACGCCGTTGAACTGGGTTTGAGCCGACACGCGGTCGATTTCCGACAGACGTTGCTTGATTTCGTCCTGGATCGACTTCAGGTCCGACGACGAGTTCGTGCCGTTGGCGGCTTGCACCGACAGTTCACGCACACGTTGCAGGTTGTTGTTGACTTCGCTCAGCGCGCCTTCGGTCGTTTGAGCGATCGAGATACCGTCGTTGGCGTTACGCGAAGCTTGCGTCAGGCCCTTGATGTTGGCGGTGAAGCGGTTGGCGATGGCTTGACCAGCAGCATCGTCCTTGGCGCTGTTGATGCGCAGGCCCGACGACAGACGTTGGATCGCGCTGTTCAGCGACGATTGCGACGTGTTCAGGTTGCTCTGCGTTTGCAGCGACAGAATGTTGGTGTTGATGACTTGCGCCATGGTACGACTCCTATTTGCAATGTTTTAGGCATTCCGGCGGGTGCCGTAACGTTGGCTGCCTGCAGTGCAGGGCGTAGAGTGCCTCCGTTGCAAAGGTTATCGACCGTGGGTGAGAAGACTTTAGAGTGACTTTTGCGCGTGTTGCGGGCGTAGCCCGATCTGGTGTATGGCGGCAGCCCTGCCAGCGATGGCGCCCGTTGTGGCCCTCTATATATAGAGAGGCGGAGGCGATGCCGGGAGCGGCCGGCCCCCGGCCCGGCGCGGCCGTCCGGGCGGTCAGCGGCGCTTGCGCGTGCGCGGAATGAAGATCCGCACGAAATCCGGCGATACGTCGGCGTCCAGCATCGCCACGGCGTCGGTCGACGCGTGGGCAGGCGTCACCACCGTGATGGCGCGCTTGTAGATCAATGTCGGGGTGGGATCCTCGGCGGTCCGCCCGAGCAGGATCATGTAATTGTCCGACGCCAGCACGATGCCATTGAGTCGCGTGCCGTTCGACAGATGCACGACCACCGCGGCACGGCTGGCGCTGTGCGCGGCGAACTGCAACTGCTGCAGCTTTCTGCTGGGTCTGGGAGCCTTGATTTCCTTCTTCACAACTTCTCCGGAAGAGCCCGCGAGGGTTCTGGCGGCTGACAACGGTCCGATGACCAGGGACTTTGCATGGCGTCGCACTAAAAGTGACGTTTATTGCAGTCTGATCGCGGCGAGAATTGAAACATTCGCTCTCGGAACCGGTACAGGGACACGACGACATGATTGCGGCGGACAGGCGTTCGATAAAAGTGAGGAACGCTGCCCTGCCGCCCGGTGGGGTCGTCTCTGCCAGGAGAGAAGGGGAATACTTCAGGCGGGAGAGTAACAAAGTTTTACAAGCGTTGACGAACCCCCTGCGGGGCTGGGCCTAGAGGATTTGCTCTACTTATTTTGTTGCCGCGTTTTTGTGATTCGTGTAGCACATAACGATGGGCGGCGGTCCTGCCGAACCGGCTCAAGCTCCACAACCCGCGCCGGCTAAAGGTTTCCGGGAAGCGTCCGTAATTCATCGATAAGTCTAAAAGTGACTCTCGACATCACTTTTGGCATACGAGTGATGCACTCGTTACACCCGCCATCCGGGGAATCCCTGATAGAAGCGCGATTTACACCTCATGTAAGCAGGTTTATATTCGCGGTTCGGGGCCGGGTACAGCCGGTCCTTTTACGCAGTCCTGAAAGCCTACGAGCACCCCGCGCGTGGGCTTCTTTTTTTGAGCCCGCGTCCTTCGAGGCAATCCGCCGTATCCGGCCGTCTGCCTCGCCCATCCGTTTGCGACGGGATCGAAGTGCCTGAGGCAGATTAGACGCCATCCGCTGCACCCCCAATTTGTGGAAGAGCAGCGACTTTTCCCCCCATTTCATTTATTCGCTCAAGTGCAGCGTGCGGCCCGCCGTTACCGTGCCGTGCGACGCCCCTCCTCGGGCGGACGCAGCGCATACAAATACAACCCGACAGACGAAAGGTACGAAGTCATGGGCTTGCGGAAAATGGGGATCGGCGCACGGATGTCGCTGGCATTCGCCGTGGTGGTGCTGCTGCTGGCCGTGGTTGCCACGGTAGGCGTGAGGGCGCTGGGCGGCATGAACGACGCGATGCATCAGGCCGTGGAGCAACGGCTGTTGCGCGTGATGGATCTGAGGCTGGCCAAGGAACGGGTGCTGACGATCGGCATCCTGGTGCGCGACGCCGCCCTGACGGAAGACCCGGCGCTGGCGGAGCAGAACGCGGAGAAGATCGGCAAGATCCGGGAACAGGTCAGTGCCACGCTCGAAGACCTGGGCAAGGTCATGCGGGCCTCCCCAAGCGCGGATTCCAAGGCCAGGTTCGAGCAACTGATGCAGGTGCGTGCCAACTACAACGGCCAGCTCGACCTCGTCATGCAGCAACTGCGCGGCGGCGCCTTCGATGGCGCCCGTGCGGGGCTGGTGGTGACGCTGCCCGCGGCCCAGGCGGCGTACTTCGACAGTCTCGATGCCGCCGCCGAACTGGGCCGCAAGATGGCCATGGCGGCGGTCGAGGAGGCCTCGGCGCAATATGTCTTCACGCGCAACGTGCTGATCGGCATGTCGGCGGCGGCCGCCGTCATCGCGGCGCTGCTTGGCATCGGACTGGCCCGCTCGGTAACGCGTCCTGCGCACCAGGCACTGGAAGCGGCCGAGGCGCTGGCGCAGGGCCAGCTTGGCCACGCGATCCAGGTGCGCAGCCACGACGAAATGGGCCGCATGCTCGGTGCGCTGGAGCGTGCCTTCGGGCAGTTGGGCACGCTGGTGCGTGGCATCCAGCAGGCGGCCGGTTCGATCGATACCGCGGCCCGCGAAATCGCCAGTGGCAACACCGACCTGTCGCAACGTACCGAAGAGCAGGCGGCCTCGCTGGAGCAGACCGCCGCATCGATGGAGCAGCTGACGTCGACCGTGCGACAGAACGCCGAGAATGCGCGGCAGGCCAACCAGCTTGCCGTCAATGCGTCTGACGTGGCCACCGAAGGCGGCCGCGCGGTGCGCAGCGTAGTGGATACGATGGACGGCATCTCGAAGTCGTCGGCCCGGGTGTCGGAAATCATCGGCGTGATCGAGGGCATCGCATTCCAGACCAATATCCTGGCGCTGAACGCGGCCGTGGAAGCCGCTCGCGCCGGCGAACAGGGCCGGGGCTTCAGTGTGGTGGCGGCCGAAGTACGCAGCCTGGCCCAGCGGTCGTCGTCGGCGGCCAAGGAAATCGGCGAACTGATCAACGGATCGGTGCGCCAGGTGCAGGACGGCGCCAGACAGGTAGAAGTGGCCGGCAAGACGATGGACGACATCGTGACCGCCGTGCGCCGCGTGACCGACATCATGGGCGAGATTTCGTCGGCCAGCGAAGAGCAGACGGCCGGCATCGAGCAGGTCAGCCTGGCGATTACCCAGATGGAAAGCGTGACGCAGCAGAACGCCGCGCTGGTGGAAGAAGCCAGCGCTGCGGCCGAAAGCCTGCTGCAGCAGGCCGGCGGCCTGGTAACCGAGGTGGCGCGATTCGACCTGGGGCAGGGCAGCATGGCAACCGCCGAGGCCTTCGCCCGGCACCCCGCAACGCCGCGTGCGGCCGTGGTGGAGGTTGCCCGGCCTGCGCGCGCCATCGCTGCAAAGCCAGTCCGGGCATTGCCCGCGCCCGCCGCCGAGCCGGTGAAGGGTGCCCGGCCGGTCAAGTCGGCCAGGCCGGCACCCGGCATTGCGCAGGCTGCGGTGACGGCCAGGGCGCCGACCCGCGTGGCCGCCGTGCCCGCCGCGGCCCGGCCGCCCGTGCAGCGCAAGGCCAAGGCCGAACCGGTGCTGTCGCGCCAGGCATCCAGGCCGGTCGCCCCGCGCTCGCCGGTGACGCATCAGCGCAAGGAACCCGTACTGGCCACACCGGCCCGCCGTCGTCCCTCGGCCGCGCCGACCCCGGCAACGGCCGATTCCGGCGACTGGGAAACGTTTTAACGCTGGTGGTTGCGCAGCGAGGCGGCGCCAGATGCGGCGCCGTCCGCTTGCGTAGCCACGCCCGATGGCTGCCATTGCATGACTGCCATCCCGGCCAGCACCAGTCCCACCCCGGCCAGGCGCATCCAGGTGACGGGCCGGCTGGGCAGCCCGACCAGTCCCAGTTGATCGATCAGCAGCGAAGCCAGCATCTGGCCGGCCACTACGCCGACAATGAAGTTCGCGGTGCCCACCCGGGGCGCCAGGATCAGCGCGGCCGTAATGTAGATCACGCCGAACACGCCGCCGATCCACTGCCACCACGGCCCGTGCAGGGCGCCGGCCAGCGCGGGCGGTGGCGCGCGCATGCCCCACAGCACCGGCAGTACCACCAGCAAGCTCAGCAGCAGCGACAGCACCGTGGCCCACAGCGGATGGCCGAGCGAGCGGCCCAGCGTGGCATTGGTGCCGGCCTGGAACGGAATCATGGCACCCGCAAGCAGTGCGATGCCCATCGGCATCCAGGTGGATGCCAGCGGCGTGGCCAAAGGTGCCGTCATGTAAAGTCTCCGGTTCAAGAACGAAGCGCTCATGGTGCCCCGGGCTGGGCCGCCGGGGAAATTCGCAATCCTTACCTGAGACATTCGCCGCATGGATGACCTGCGCCGCCTCGACATGAATCTGCTGTTGACCCTGCACGCGTTGCTGACGGAGCAGCACGTCACGCGCGCGGCGGTACGGCTGCACAAGAGCCAGCCGGCGGTCAGCCACGCGCTGGCCCAGTTGCGCGACCTCTTCGACGATCCCCTGCTGGTGCGGCGCGACGCCGGCCTGGTGCTGACCACGCGCGCGTGCGAACTGCTACCGCCGCTGGAAGACGCGCTGAGCCAGCTCAACGGTTTGCTGCGCACATCCGCCTTCGATCCGGCCCAGGCCCGGCGCACGTTCCGCGTGGCGCTGTCGGACTATGGCGCGCGTATCATCCTGCCGCCGCTGGTGCGCCGCCTGCGCAGCGAGGCGCCCGGCATCGACCTGGCCGCCGTGCAGGCCAGCCGCGAAGCCATGCTCGCCAAGCTGGCCGACGGCGAGATCGACCTGGCGCTGGGCGTGTTTCCGCATCTGCCGCGCGATATCGTTGCCGACCTGCTGTTCGAGGACCACTACACCAGCGTGGCCGATGGCGCCACACTATCCGCGCACGGCGATCTGCCGCGCGAGGCGTGGCTGGACCGTCCCCACGTGCTGGTGGCGATGCGGCTCGATGCACCGAGCGATATCGACGCCGCCCTGGCGGCAGCCGGCCTGGACCGCCATGTCGCGGTGGTCCTGCCGCACTGGAGCGCGGCGCTGGACGTGGTGGCCGGCACCGACCTGATCCTGACCGTGGCCGCCCGGACGCTGTCCGCCGCGCCGGCCCAGCCGGGGCTGCGTGCGTTCGCGCCCCCCGTGGCGCTGCCAGCGGTGCCGTTTCAGCAGGCCTGGCATGCGCGGCGCGACACCGATCCCGCCCATCGCTGGTTGCGCCAGGCAGTACGCGGGTGCTGTGCGTCACTGCCAGCAAAGTGACGATGGTGTCTCTTTTAGGCCTCGGATCCAGGGGCAAATGCGGCCGTTGAAAGGGAATCGGCAAGCGCGGTTTTCAGCAGTCGCCTAAAATAGCGGCTCTCCTTCACCCGACAAAAGAGCAGCGAAGCCCGTCCGGGCCTTCATCTGCCAGCCAGGCCACACCATGTCCGCAGCGCCCTCATCCCGGCTTTCCCCCGACGCTCCCCCGGCTGACGTCCCCGTCATGCAGGTCATCTTTGGCCTGATGCTGGCCATCCTGCTCGGGGCGCTCGAACAGTCGATCGTGGCCGTGGTGCTGCCCGACATCGCGCTGCAGCTCAATGGTTTCGAGGACATGGCCTGGGTGATTTCGGCCTATCTGGTGGCGTCGACGGTGGTGACGCCGATCTACGGCAAGCTGTCCGACGTGCTGGGCCGCCGCTCGGTGCTGACGTTCTCGATCATCCTGTTCCTGCTGGCTTCGATCGCCTGTGCGCTGGCCACGACCATGCCGATGCTGATCGTCGCGCGCATCCTGCAGGGCCTGGGCGGTGGGGGGCTGATTTCGGTCTCGCAGGCCACCATCGCCGACGTGGTGCCGCTGCGCGAGCGTGGCAAGTACCAGGGCTACGTCAGCGGCGTTTGGGCCGTGGCGAGCATGGCGGGGCCGGTGATCGGCGGCTACCTGGCGCACTTCCTGTCGTGGCGCTGGATTTTCTGGATCAACATCCCGCTGGCGCTGATCGCGCTGGTGGTGGTGCGCCGCGCGCTGCGCCATCTGCCCGTCAGCGGCCGCAAGCACAAGATCGACTACCTGGGCGCGTTGCTGTTCGGCGGTGGCCTGTCCGGCGTGCTGGTGTTCCTGACCCGCCTGGGGCAGGGCCATTCGCCGCTGGAACCGCAAACGATCGGCCTGCTGGCGGCGGGCCTGATCGGCATGGTGGTGTTCGTGTGGCAGGAGCGCCGCGCCGCCGATCCGGTGATTCCGCTTGCCATGCTGGGCGTGCCCACCGTGGCCATCTGCTGCCTGACGCTGTTCCTGTGCTTCTTCCAGCTGATCGCGATGTCGGTGCTGCTGCCGCTGCGCTTCCAGGTGGTGGGCGGTGCGGCTGCCGACACGGCCGCGCTGCGGCTGGTGCCGCTGACGCTGGCGATTCCGTTCGGCGCGTATATTTCGGGCCGCCTGATGTCGTGGAGCGGCCGCTACAAGCCGCTGCAGATGACGGGCTGCCTGGTGGCGCCCGTGGCCATCGTGGCGCTGGCATTCACGCCGCCGCAATCGGTGACGCTGGCGGCGCTGGTGATGATCGTGCTGGGCCTGTCGATCGGCCTGCAACTGCCGAGCGGGCTGGTGGCGACGCAGAACGCCGTCCCGCCGCAACAGGTGGGTATCGCCACGGCGCTGACGGCGTTTTCGCGGCTGCTGGGCGGCGCCGTCGGCGTGGCCGTGCTCACCACGGTGCTGATCGCGCTGCTTCGCCATAGCGGCGTGGCCGTATCGGACATGAGCGGCGGCGAGGATGTGCTGATGAGCATGTTCCGTCGGGCGATGTCCGGCGGCGACCAGGGCGATGCTGCCGCGGTGCGCGTGGCCGCCGAGCGTGCGTTCCGCGTGCTGTTCCTGATGAGCGCGGCGGTGTCGCTGATCGCGCCGTTCTTCGTGGCCCGCCTCAAGGAAACGACGCTGCGCGGCAGCCCCGCCGCCGCCGCCAAGGCGGCGGCTGCAGCGGAGTAATCAGGCGGCTGGCTGCGCCTGTACCCGCCGTCTGGCACGTGCGGCCAGCCCGGGCCCCAGCGCCCAGCGCAGGGTTGGCGCCAGTCCGCGCATGCCGGCCAGTGCCAGCGAGCGGCGCAGCGAAGGGCGGTGCAGACCGAGCATCTGGCGCGCCCAGGGTGGCAGCAGGGCCACGCCGGCATCGGCCATGGTTCGCACGGCCGGCACAAGCAGCGGGTTGGCCACCGGCATCGCCATGATCAGCCGGACCACTTCCTTTGTCCGCTCGCTGTTCACCAGGCCGGGGCGCTGGGCTTCCAGATAGGCATCGACCTGGGCGCGCGAACGCGGCACGTCCGGTGCGCCCAGCAACGCCGCTACCGTGGCTTCTTCCTCGAAATACCGATCCTGCTCGGCCACGGACAGCGGCCCTACGTAGCGCAGGTATCCGGCCATGAAGCTCGACACCTCCGCCACATGCACCCACGTCAGCAGGTCGGGGTCGTCGGCGGCATAGGGCTGGCCGTCGGGTGCCGTGCCCTGGATCGACGCGTGGATGCGCTTCACCCGTTCGATCAGCAGCATCGCGTCGGCCCGGCTGCCGTAGGTGGTGCCGGCGATGAACTGCGCGGTGCGCCCAAGGCGGCCCTGCATGTCGGTGCGGAAGCTGGAGTGGTCCCACACGCCGGCCAGCGCGCGCGGGTGTAACGCCTGCAACAACAGCGCGCTGACGCCGCCGGCCAGCATCGCCGGGAAATCTGCGTGCACGCGCCAGCAGACGGCGTCGGGGCCGAACAGGCCGGGATCGCCGGGCGGATTGTCGTAGTCGAGCGTCAGCCCGGAATTGCTGCGCGTGAGTGCGCGAACCTGATTGCCGGCGTGGCTGCGCAGGCGACGCATGAGCGGGCCGGTGGTGGCGCCCGCGGGCGCACGGTGGGTGGGGTCGGGCGAGGCGGACAAGGTGCGGAACGAAAAAAGCGGGTGTTGTCTGGCTGCCGCCAGCATACACCCGCCGTGCCGCCAGGGCCGATGGCGGCGCGACGGCCGTCAGTCGTAGCGCAGGTCGGTGGCCTTGCCCCAGAACACGCGGTACGCGTAGGCGGTATAGCCCAGGATCGTCGGCAGCACCACCGCGGCGCCCAGCAGGATCACCATCAGCGATTCCGGCGCGCTGGCCGCCTGCCAGATGTCGATGCGATCGACCACGAGGTACGGGAAGAGGCTGTAGGCGAGGCCGTTGAATGCCAGCAGGAAGATCACCGCCGTGCCGGCGAAGGGCAGCCAGCACCAGCGGTCGTTGCCGATGGCGTGCAGGTTGCGCATGCGGCGCAGGAATCGCTCGATGACCACGAACAGGCCCATCGTCAGCAATGGGATCGGCGCCAGCATGATGATGTTCGGCAGCGCAAACCACTTGTCGAAGATGCGCGTGCTGACCATCGGCGTGACCACCGAGATCGCCGCCACGCCGGCAGCGGTGAGCCACAGGCTGCGCCGGGCCCAATAGATGGCACGCAACTGCAGGCTCCCCGTGGTCTTCATGATCAGCCACGTGGCGCCCAGCAGGCAGTAGCCGGCCACCAGACATAGCCCCACGGCCACGGCGAACAGCAGGTTGGGCAGGTCGTAGCGGAACCCGGTGATATAGAGGCCCAGCATCAGCCCCTGCGAGAAGCTGGCCAGCAGCGAGCCCGCATAGAACGCGAAGTTCCACCACGGCTTGTGCGGATCGCGCGCCTTGACGCGGAAATCGAACGCCACGCCGCGGATGATCAGTCCCGCCAGCATCAACGCCACGGGCAGGTACAGGTTGGTCAGGATGACACCGTGCGCCAGCGGGAACGCCGTCAGCAGCAGCCCCACGCCTAGCACGAGCCAGGTTTCGTTGGCATCCCAGAACGGGCCGATCGACGCGATCATGGTGTCCTTGTCGGCATCGTCCGCGCGGCGCAGCAGCACGCCCACGCCAAGGTCGTAGCCGTCGAGGATCACGTAGATCAGCATCGACAGGCCCATCAGCGCCAGGAACACCAGCGGCAGCCATCCGGCCGGCTGGGTCAGGTCGTGAATCGTGGCCGGGTTCATTGCGCGCTCCTGGGTTGGCCGATGACGGGTTGCGGCGTGTCCGCGGCGGGGCCGGATGCGCCGGACTTGCCCGCCTTGCGGGCCAGGTGGAAGACGACAGAGATGTAGGCCACGATCAGCGCCAGATACAGCGACAGGTACATGGCCAGGGTGCTGCCGATCATGGCGGCGGGCACCTTCGAGGCGGCCTGGGCGGTGGTCAGCACGCCATAGACCAGATAAGGCTGCCGGCCGATCTCGGTGACATACCAGCCCGCCACCAGCGCGATCCAGCCGGAAAACGTCATCGCCACCAGCACGCGTGCCAGCCACGGCGAAGGTGCACCCTGCCGGCGGATCTGCCAGGTGCCCAGCCACGAGACGGCCAGCATCAGCAGGCCTACGCCAACCATGATGCGGAAGGCGAAGAACAGCGGTGCCACGGGCGGATGCCGATCGGCAAAGGCGTCGATGCCCTTGATCTCGCCATCGACCTTGTGGGTCAGGTAGATCGATGCCAGTTTCGGAATCGCGATCTCGAAATCATTCGACTGCGTGGTGGCGTTGGGCAGGCCGAACAGCACGGCGGGCGCGCCCTTTTCGGTCTTCCAGATGCCTTCCATGGCCGCGATCTTGGCCGGCTGGTGATGCAGCGTGTTCAGGCCGTGCAGGTCGCCGGCCACGATCTGCAGCGGAATCAGCAATGCCGCCAGCGTCACGCCGGTGCGCAGCGAATGCATGACTTCGCGGCTGCGGTCGTGGCGCAGCCAGCGATAGGCCGAGATACCTGCCAGCAGGAAGGCCACGGTCAGGCCCGACGCCAGCAGCATGTGCACGAGCCGGTAGGGGAACGACGGGTTGAAGATGACTTGGAACCAGCTGGTGACATGCGCGCGGCCATCGATCATCTCGAATCCGGCCGGGGTTTGCATCCACGAGTTCAGCGCCAGGATCCAGAACGCCGACAGCGTGGTGCCGCCGGCCACCAGCAGCGTGGCGATGGTGTGCATGCGATTGCCGACGCGCCGCATGCCGAACAGCATGATGCCGAGGAAGGTGGCTTCCAGGAAGAACGCGGTCAGTACCTCATAGGCCAGCAACGGGCCGGCGATGTTGCCGACGGTTTCCATGTAGCCGGGCCAGTTGGTGCCGAACTGGAAGCTCATGGTGATGCCGCTGACCACGCCCAGCGCGAACGTCAGCGCGAAGATCTTGACCCAGACGCGATAGGCGTCCATCCAGCTTTCATCGCTGGTCTTGTTGTAGCGCAGCTTGAAGAACAGCAGCACCCACGCCAGCGAGATGCTGATGGTGGGAAACAGGATGTGGAACGTGATATTCGCGGCGAACTGGATGCGCGCCAGTATCACCGGATCGACACTTGCAAACACGGGTTACTCCTTGGGGGGGCGGGCAGACTTTGCGGGGGTCTTGCTGCCGGCGGACTTCGCCGGGGCCTTGTCGGCCCTGGCAGTCTTGTCTTTCGCGGCGCCGCCCATGCCGATGGCAGAGGTCAGCCGGTCCTTGACGTCCAGCAGCTTGGTGACGCGCGAGCCCAGGCGCATCAGCTTTTCGAGGGTGGCGACGTCGAGCTTCTGCATGTCGCCAAACCACGTGGTGACCAGCAGGATCAGCCCGTACATCTCCTTCATGCGGGCCTGGGCGTGCCGGTCTTCGTCGGACAGCGGCGTTTCCAGCTGGACTTCGCGCAGCATCGACAGCGTGGGATCGATCTCGCGCCGGCGACGCTCCTCGGCCAGCGTGCGGAAGATCGCCCAGACATCGTCGGGCGCGGAAAAATACTCGCGGCGGTCGCCGGGCTGGTGCGACAGCTTCACCAGGTTCCAGGATTCCAGTTCCTTCAGCCCGATGCTGACGTTGGAGCGCGAAAACCCGAGTGATTCGGCGATCTCGTCCGCGTTCAGCGGACGCGCGGCGGTAAAAAGAAGGGCGTAGATCTGACCAACCGTACGGTTGATGCCCCAGCGGCTACCCATTTCACCGAAGTGGAGGACAAATCGCTGGACAAGGGGCGAGAGTTGCATTGTCTGTTTTGAATTTTCAGAAATTTGTGAAAGTTTAGAACAAAACTTAAAAACGTGCGCGGGGTGCGGGGGGGAAGGGGTGTGGCGGGGTGTCGCAGTGTCGGGCGAGGCGTCTGTGTCACGTCTCACAGTTGTTGAGTTCTGTCTCACAGTTAGTGGGTTAAATTCTCAAAGTTAATGGGTACGTCAATGGCACGCAAACGGCCGTAGGACGCCATTTCGCGGTTGGAGGCACACCGCGAAGATGGTGAATTTGCGTCGGTTTTCGACTGCGACTCGCGTTGCGTCCCATAGTTAGTGGGTACACGAATGCTGGAAGGATTGGGTAGACAGTCTCACACGAGCACCGAGCGGCGCTCGTGTGTAGTGGGTGGGTCGTGCAACTGGTGCGTCGCCCCCAACGTCTGCAGGCAGGCCTTTGTGTCGGCCCATCAAAGTCCCGGGTTGCGGATTCTCAGAGCTGCTCGTCGCGTGCTAGGGTATTAGGAAGGCGTGTAGGTAAGCGGGCCGCAACGGTAGTGGGAGACGTCGCCGCAGGCCCAGATTTGGACGCAGAGTCCGCCCGCTGTGGCGTGGTGCAAAAAATGGTCGATCCGAACTAGGAAAAGAGGAAGGCATGCAGAGCGATGCTGTGATCGTGCTACCCCCGGAGCCTACACCGCATGGGCTAACGGCTAGTGCCTCCGCGCGGTCCCTTCAAGAGCATTTTCTTGCGTTTTTGAACGCAAACAACCCGAACGGGTTCGAAGTCGACGCCGTCGCACACATTTCTGGCAGTACGGTGGGAGATCTCATGCTGCTAGTCGCACTGAATGGCTCAATAGCGATCGTTGACTTCAAGCTGGAAGCGAAGAAGTTGAAAAAATTGTCGGCCGGCACGTTGCGACATGGGCACTGCCTGGAACTGTTGTCGCGGTTGTTCGGGTACAAAAATTGGCATGATGCGAATCAGAACGTGAAAGCCGGGCGACTAATGAACAGGCGCACCGACAGAGGTCGCATCAGTATGAAGATGTTCGATGTCGCCGGTCAAAATTAACGAATCGATAGGAAAGCATCCACGGGCCACTTGACTTGGCCGGCAGACGCGAGCGGCTCTAGTCTCTGCCTCGCGCGCTCGTAGGCCGTCCAACAGATCATCCTCTCTCGTTTCGAGAAGGTTCTTGACGAGCCAGCGTGGTATGAGGTGGCCGGTGTCGAAAGTATCGCGGGCATCGCGAGATCCCTTGACAGAATGGGCGACTATCTCGCTTTCTATGGAAAAGGATCCGTCGTAGCACACGGGCAGAGCTATCGCGACCATGTCATGTTGGGGAAGGGCGGAAAATAGGGCGATAAAGCCGATCCGCGCCCCACGCGAAACCGCTGAAGTCGTTCGGGCCGCAGTCGCCGTGGCGTTCTCCTGCTACGAAGACGTCATTGTGAGATATGTGCCCGGCGATATCGGAGCCTATCGAGCCATGTACACACGCGATGGCGAGAGACAAATCCTGCGATGAACGGACTTCAGGTGCATAAGCCAAGGCCCTGACGGCGAAAGGTCTCAGATTTATGGGGTCTAGCTGAGCGAGACGACCGCTGTGTGGCGTGCGCGCAAGAAGGTTTCCCCAAGACGGGGGCACTTGGCATGGCGGCCCGATGGCAGGAGGATGCCTCTTAAAAAAGTTCGCAGGTTCTGGAGGTGAGTGCGGGATACTGATTGGTCGCTCTTGCGCAGAATTGCTCGCGCATTCCGGCGCAGCAGGCTCACGGGCTGGCATGTCTGCATACATATGCGATCATGATGCACTTAGACAGCCTCCCGTAAGCCATGACTCGCCTGCGCAGAATTGAGATACGCCATTTCCGTAGCATCGCCCAGTTCGTTTGGTGTCCGGGGCCTGGACTAAACGCGTTGATCGGTTCTGGCGACGCCGGCAAGTCCAGCGTGCTCGATGCGATCGATCTCTGCTTGGGCGCCCGGCGTAACGTCGTCTTTGGCGATGACGACTTCTTCGGCATGAACGTCGATCAGCCCATCGTGATCGAGATCACCGTGGGGGAGCTTGATGACGCGCTCAAGAATCTTGAGGCCTATGGCCTGTACCTGAGGGGCTTCCGAGCAGAGGATGGAGCCGTGGTGGACGAGCCAGAGGTGCGCTGCGAGACCGTGCTGACTGTTCGACTTACAGTGCAGAGCGATTTGGAGCCGCAATGGCAACTGGTTTCCGACCGCGCAGCCGCGCAGGGGCAAACGCGGCATCTGGCTTGGGCCGACCGGCTGCGGATTGCACCGGGTAAGCTGGGTGCAAGGGGCGACGAGAACCTGAGCTGGCGCCGTGGCTCGGTGCTGAATCGACTCTCCGACGAGCGGGCGGATGCGTCGGCAGCCTTGGTGCGTGCCGGGCGTGAGGCGAGGTTGCGCTTTGGTGACGACGCTCAGGCCCAATTAGGGCAGGCGCTGAAGCAAGTATTGGAAACAGCCAATCAGCTCGGGGTGCCGGTTGGAGATCAGGTAAAGGCCCTGCTCGATGCCCACGCCATCTCTGTGTCCGGCGGCGCCATCGCGCTTCACAACGCTGGGGGCGTTCCGCTCAGGTCCCTCGGATTGGGTTCGGCTCGACTATTGGTGGCAGGATTGCAGCGGGCTGCCGCGGCAGATACTTCCGTCTTGTTGGTCGACGAGATTGAGACCGGTCTGGAGCCTCACCGGATCTACCGCTTACTTGTCACTCTGGGCGCAAAGGAACAGGCGCCGCCGCTGCAGGTGTTCCTGACTACTCACTCGCCGGTGGTGGTGCGAGAGCTATCAGGCACGCAACTCTACGTGCTGCGCCAGCATAACGGCGTACATCTAGCGCACTGCTGTGGCAACGAAGACGACGTGCAAGGCACGATGCGCCGGTACCCGGAAGCTCTGCTTGGCAAGAGTATCCTGGTGTGCGAAGGCGCGAGCGAGGTTGGACTGATTCGGGGTATGGACCAAGCGAGCAATCAGCCCTCCATCTCAACGTTCGGCGTGGTGCTCGTCGACGGGTCTGGATCGTCTGCCGTGCAGCGAGCGCTCGCATTCCAAAAACTCGGCTACCGGGTTGCGCTCCTGCGGGACAGTGATGTACCTCCCAAGCTCGAAGAGGAGGGCTTCAAAGCGGCTGGGGGAGCGGTATTCGCTTGGCGAGCTCCCAATGCCTTAGAGGACGAACTGTTTCAAGCCCTTGACGGCATGGCCGTCGCTAAACTTTGGGACTTGATCAAGGAGCAAAGCGACCTGGACGTGCTGGACGGCCAATTGCGCACGGCAAGCGGCAACGTCCTTAACGTAGCGGCTGTCGATGCAGCAATGCTCCAGCGGCCGGGGCCTGATCTGCGGCGTATTCTCGGTAAGGCCGCGCGGTCCAAACACAACGCTTGGTTCAAGTCGGTGACCGACATGGAGAGAATCGCGCGCGAGATAGTGGCGCACGGCTTTGAACAGTCGGACCTGCAATTCAAGACGGAGATTAATCGCATCTTCGGATGGTGCTGGAATGGCTAGCTACGACATCGACTTGCTTCAGCTAGCTGGCGCACGAGTTGAGGCACCGGCGGGGTGCGGCAAGACGCAACTCCTGACGGACGCGCTTGCTCGCCACGGACTGGGAAAGCCGATCCTGCTACTGACCCATACCAATGCGGGCGTCGCCGCCTTGCGCAAGCGACTCGAGCTAGCTGGCGTAGATCCCAAACGGTACCGTCTCGGAACTGTCGACGGTTGGGCGATGAAGCTCGTCGCTACGTTTCCGATGCGGGCAGGCCTCGATCCCGCCATCCTTGCCGCGCAGCGCCCTGACTATCGGGCAATCCGTGAGTCCGCTGCGCGCCTGCTGGCGGCAGGGCATGTATGCGACATGCTTGCTGCGAGCTATGCGCGGCTTTGGGTCGATGAATATCAGGATTGCTCGGTCCTTCAACACGCTATCATCCTAGGCGCTGCCGCATGTGTGCCTACCTGTGTGGTCGGCGACCCGTTGCAGGCAATTTTCGGCTTTGGTGGCGATCCGTTAGCGTCCTGGCAGGGCGATGTGTGTCAACATTTCCCGATCGGCCATACGCTGGATCGGCCCTGGCGTTGGATCAACGCGGGCGCTGAAGAGCTCGGACAGTGGTTGCTACACGCGAGGCTTCTCCTGCTCAATGGGCAGCCGATTGATTTAGCGACTGGGCCCCCCTCTGTGCAATGGGTTCAGCTTGATGGTTCAGCCAATGATCACGGCCGGCTGCTCGCAGCAGCTGGGACCGCTCCGCCCCACCGGGATGGCACTGTTTTGGTCATTGGCCACAGTACCAGCCCCCAGAGCCAGCAGCGCATGGCCAGCCTCGTGCCCGGCGCCGTCACGATTGAAGCGGTAGACCTCCGGGATTTGGTCGACTTCGCAACAGGCTTACAGCTGCAAGCTCCCGACGCGATCAGGCGTATCGTTGAATTTTGCGGCAGGATGATGACGGGGGTTGGGGCGGCAGCACTCTTAGAGCGACTTGAGGTCTTGCGTCGAGGCAAGAGCAGGCGCGAGCCGAGTGAGGTTGAAACGGCGGCTACGATGTTTGAAGTGCAGCGCTCGCTACCAGCCGTGAGGCGGCTTATCGAAGCGCTGCGCGACCAGCCAGGCTCACGGGTTTTCCGACCGGTTGTGCTGCGCGCGTGCCTGGAAGCGTTGCGCACAGCTACGACTGGCGGCGTTCCGACGCTGCAGGAAGCTGCGATTCGGATTCGCGAGCAGGGCCGCATGCAGGCTAGGACCCTTCCACGGCGGGCGGTGGGAAGCACACTGTTGATTAAGGGCCTGGAGGCCCATGTCGCTGTCGTTCTTGATGCCGACGCGTTGAACGTGCCGAATCTTTATGTGGCACTGACACGTGGATCAGCGCGACTGGTTGTGTGTTCAGCCAGATCACAGATCGCACCTCGCTGAACGCGCAACGCAATAGGGAGATATGCGTCGTCAAGTGTTTAGCTAACCAGCCAACGAAGTTCGACCCCCTGTGCCGTAAGACTGTCGTTAGCCGCGGCCATAACTGCGCGAACGTTCTCTGCCAATCCGGTTGCCAGCAGACCTGGCTGCACCGCATGCACGGAAAGGCTGATGGCGATAGGGTCGTAGGCCCGAACCAGGTCTATCGCCGCGTCTCTCGTCCCGACAAGAAACGGGGAATGGCCCCTGTTTGGGCGCGCTTGTGTACGACGCTCGATGTGACGAAGCAACTCGTCCTTACGCTGGAACCTGGCGGACTTCACTGACTGCCCTGCAAGCTCATAGACGTCGTCAACACGTTCGCCTGATACTGGGCCGCCGGCGCCTTTGCAATGATAGAGCGATATGGCCAAGCGATTTCCTGGGATCACCTTTCCAACGATAAAGTCGGCGGCCTCGCCTGATCGATGGTCATAGATGATGAAGTCGGCGGCCATGACGCCGATAAGATGATCTTGAAGAAATCTCTGTACGGTCATCCGATCGGGATCGGTAGTATCAAACTCGACATTGATCTGGCAGCCGGTCCAGTCGTGTGGGACCAAGCTCTCCGGGCGGATCGCCGTGCGAGCCAGTCTCCGCTGCAGTGTGCCGTAAACGAAGGAATCCATCTCCTTCGTAAAAAATACTAACCCGTGCTCGTCAAGCCATTCCTCGATGGAGACGTTTCCCTCGGAGGTCGACACTCGTATGGGCGGATTTTCATCCAACAAGCCGTAATTCGGCCTTCGATGCAGACGATACTGCACGCGCTGCGAACGGACATCGTCTCCAATTCGAAAAGTTAGCGCCGATCCGTCCCCGTTGACAGTGACATTGGTGATCTGAAGGTCGAGTAGGCTGGTCACCACGCGGTCCGCACCCTCGCCAATCAGGACCTGAGGATTGTCGCGGTATGCAACCTTCGGCCAATCTGTCATGCATGTCGAAGCGGGTATGCGTTCAAGCGTCTCACCAAAAGGAAGCAGATCAAGTCCCGAGCGGCCAATATTGACTTGATTCGCTGTCATACGGCCGTGAAGCGCCGTCATCCAGTCCAGGATTTCCGGGATCGACAGTTTTCCGTTTGACCAGATGCGTCCCCCGGCGCTAGCACCAATAACTTCGGACTCGCCGTTGACTTGGCCTCGACCCATGAAGTGGCCTTGCGAAAAATTCGCCGCGTCAGTGTCGCGTACTCCGCGGTCGGCATTGCTTCCTGCCACGATGCGGTACGACTCCGTGGTGGCCGTCGGGGAAGTGCTTCGAATGCCAACGCTATAGAACTCTTGATCCGTCATGCCATTGAGCACCTTGCGGATCTGGTCATACGCGAGGGGGGAAGCATTTCCCCCGAAGAAGAACTCCACCAACTCCGCATAGTAGCGTTCGGATCGCTCTGTAGCGGTAATGAACAGCAGCCGTGAAGCAGGGAAGAATTTGATGAGGAAACACGCATGAGCGGCGTCCACGAGGTGTTCTTCCCGATACCACGCCGGTGACTTAACCGACTTTGCAAGAAGCAGGTACGTCGAGTGATCGTCGCTCAGCCAGCCGTTGGTGACTTGCAGCGATTTGAGCGTTTCAGGCGGCTCCGAAAAGTCGGGTGCGTCGCCCGTTCGGTACACCGCAATATGCTGCGATAATCGGAACGCGCCGGGATTGACTGCTTCGTAGTCGGCGTGGGGATGCCCGGTCTGCGCAAACGACTGGAGGGTTTCTCGTTGCTGTAAAGCCAACTGCTGGCGCGCCTCCACAACATCCGCCAACAGAACGTCCCAGTCAACACCATCGCGATAGAGCTCTGAGCGTTCAGCGTCGACTTCCCGAGGCACGGCAAGAAACGTCGCCGTGCCCGTCTGCTCATCATTAGTGCGTGCGAAGCGTCCAATAAACTGCAGTGTTGGCACGAGCGACTTGTGCGCACTGTGCAGGACAGCAATCTTGAACTTCGGGAAATCATAGCCTTCCCCGAACATGTCCACGCAGACGACGCCGTCCAATTCCCCAGCGACAAGTCTACGTTCGATATCCTCGATTTGCTGCTTCGATCTGCGGCTGGAAACAGCTTCAACGCGTAAGCCAGCGTCGGCATATCGCTGTGCCACACGCTCCGCGTCGGCGATTCGCTCCGTGCGGGCTAGCAAACGGTGCTGAAGACCAGCAGCCGCGTCTCGCCGAAATATTTCAACAGCCTTTGCAACGAGCGCCGCGTCACGCGTGTCCGGCAATGCGTCTTCATCGACTATGACTGGATTGAATGTCACCTTTCCAAATGCATTTTCCGCGACTGCCTGACGCAAGGAGTAGTAGAAAATCAGGCGTCCTGGCAATTGCCGGCGATCTCTGCGAAAAGGTGTCGCAGACAAGAGAACGTGGCGGGCGTTGGGCGTTGCTCGAATGAAGGCTGCCCACGTTCGAGCGGGCGAGTGATGTCCTTCGTCCACGAGGACGAGATCGAACATGTCCACTGGAGGGGGTTCGACCCCTTCGATGTCGGGGCTGGCCGAGTGAGGCGTGCATACGGCAACGTCGCAATCACCGAGAGCTTGCCATTGTTGCTGCGACGTCATGCGCTCTTCGATCACTGCAACACGGGGTGCCGGCAGCGCATCCTCGCCCGGCAGTGCCGATAGTCGTCGAAGAGTGTCGAGTGTTCGAAAGGCGCGAGCCGCCTGTGCTCGAAGCGTGCTGGTCGGCGTGACGACCAACACTCGGCGTGCCTGAGCAAGAAAGCAGGCGGCGGTGAGGACGGCCGTTTTTCCGTAGCCCGTTGGCAATGAAATGAGCGCTGGGTCGTGGCGTTCGATGATGTGTGCAGCCAGCGCGTACAAAGCACCTACTTGGCCCCTTCGCAACCCAGTGTTAGGGGCATGACCTTCACGTAAGGTCAAATGTTTTGCGTTCTCAGCAAAATATGGCAACCCAAGCCTCCCTGACGTTTCTGCGTGATCTTTTCTTTACTTATTGTTATCAGGAACTTATGCGGAGTTTTCTCTGGAGGCAACCCATCCGAAGAGCGGTCTGCACTATGGCTTTATTGCCTAGGCGCGGAGTTCGAAGGCTAAGCCCCCGACGAAATTCCAACTACAAGATAAGTCGTCTTATTTTCTATAGTGGAACGGCCGACGCCACTGGCCGACCGCCGCCGCTTTTCGCCTGACGACCCGCCGACCCCGCTACGCCGTGCCTGTTCCACGACTCCGGGGGAGTGTGACGTGACGTCTGATCCTGATGCCCTCCGCCCGCCACGCGCGCCGCAGCCAGCCCATGCCTACGGCGTCACACGGGCCCGCCTGCACCGCGGCCACTTCGCCTACCTGCGGGCGGTGGTCCAGGGGCTGTCCCCCCGGGCCGCCTGGGAGCGCTATCTGCCCGACGCCGGGGCGTTTGACGACCCGCCGCGCGTGCACCGCATGTCCGCATGGATTCGCGCGGAGCTGTCCGCCGCGGCCGCCCGGGGCGGGGATTTCGGTCAGGCGCGGCTGCTGCGGCTCGACCTCTCGCCGCTCTCGGACGATCTGCCGTCGCTGGAAGCGTTCATCGACCGCGAGGCGCTCGACGACCTCGCCGAAGCGGAGCAGCTCGCCGCCTATCAGGCCGCCTTTGATTCCGAGCTGGCGCGACAGCGGCGCCGCGCCACCCTGCTGCGGCGGCAGTTGACCGCCATCTATGCCCTGGAGGCGCGGGTCGCGGTACCCGTCGCCCTGCACGACGGCGTGGAGGCATGGTTCACCGATGCGATCGCGCAGCGTCTGCAGGCTGCCGGGCTGCCGACCCTCGATGCCCTGCGCACCCGGATGGCGAGCCGCCAAACGTGGTGGGGCGCGATCCCGGGCATCGGGCCGATCAAGGCGGGCGCCGTCGCGCAGTTCATGGCCGCCCATTTCGAGGCGGCTTATTTGGCGGACGTGCCAGCCTGGCCCGGGACCACCCGGCCGGCTTCGGGGGGCGTGATCGACGCGGCATTCGCGGCCGGTGGGGTGTCGGCCCTGATGCCGATGGAGCGGCTGGTGTTGCCCGACGATCTCACGGGACGACAGGGCCGCTTTCGCGCGCCGCCCGGGCAGTGCCTGCTGGACGCCGATGACGACCGCGCGGCCATCCTGGCCTGGCTGGCCGCGCGGGGCCGACCCCCCGGGCGTCGCCGCCCGCCCATGCCCGCCGCATCGGGCGTGCCGGCCGCGGATCTGCCAGCTCCGGATCTGCCGGCCCCGCCGGGCGCGCGCCTCACGTGCACCCAGCTGGCCTACCGCAAGGAAGCCGAGCGCTTCCTGCTGTGGGCCGTGGGCGAGCGGCGGCGTGCCCTGTCATCGATGACTGTGGAGGACTGTCTCGCGTATCGGGACTTTCTGCTCGCCCCGCCCGCAGCGTGGTGCGGTGCGCGCGCGCAGCCGCGCTGGAAGACTAGCTGGCGACCGTTCGCCGGGCCGTTGTCCGTGCGCTCCTGTGTCTTCGCTCTGGGGGTACTGGGCAACCTCTTCGCCTTTCTGGTGGACCAGGGCTATCTGATCGGCAATCCGTGGCGGGCGGTGGTGCCACCGGCCGAAGGGCCGCGCGGGCCCGATCCGGGCCGCGGGCTGACGGCATCGCAATGGCAGAGTGTGCTCGAGGCACTGGCGCGACTGCCGGAGAGGGTGTCCGCCCGACGGCTGCAGTTCGCGCTGCCGTTCCTGCACGACACGGGCTTGCGCCTGGCCGAACTGCTGGCGGCGACCACCGCCGAGCTGACGTGGGAGGCCTTGCCGCAGCCGGGGATGGCGCCGCTCGAAGGGTGGTGGCTCACGGTGCGGGGCAAGGGCGATCGCATCCGGCAAGTCCCGGTGTCGCCGGACTCGATGGCGAGACTCTCCGCGTATCTGCTGGCGCGTGGGTTGCCTGCGGATCCGGGCGCGTCGCCCACGGTGCCGCTGATCGTCGCACATCCCGCGCCCGCACGCGCGCGTGGCGAGGCGGCGGGGGACCCGACGCGGCATGTCGCGGCCAGCAGTTTCCACCGGCACATCCGGACCTTCTTCGCCCGCTGTGCGCAGGGGCTGCGCGCGAGCGACCCGGTGAGTGCCGCACGCCTGGCGCGGGCCACTACCCATTGGCTGCGCCACACCCACGTCTGGCACGCGCTCGATGCCGGAGTACCCGTCGAGATCGTTCAGCAGAACGTCGGCCATGTCTCGCTCGATACGACGACCCGCTATGTGAAGACCGAGCGGGTGCGCCGGCTCCAGGCCATGCAGCGGCTGTGGCTGCCGGGCGAAAGTCCCCGCTAGGCAGGATTCTCGCCGCCCAGCGCAAGCGAAAGGCGTTGCTGTTTGCCCTGACGCGTTGGGGGTGCAAATCTCGCAAGAAAATCACATGACCGGTTAACTAAGTTAAACCCAAGCAACTGCGCTAATTCACATTATTTTTTTGAAGCCAGAAAGGTCATGGTTTATGGGGCGAATATTTTTTTGAATCCCTTTGTCTCGCCCACTATGCTCAACTCGGACATTTCCATTCCTGCGAATGGAAACGAAAAACCGCGTGGGGCAGTTGACGCTGCGTCACGCGGCTCAGAATGCTGCGCAGGACGATGAGGCCTACGTATGCGGATGGTTTGATTACTGGAGTGGCATCCCCAGTATTGAACAGCCGCCATACCAGGTCAAGGACTTTGCGTCCTGCATTTTCGCGATGTGATTGATGCAATCCTTCGTGGAGGCCCGTATGCCAGCTTTCGCGCTTCCCAGCGCGCCTTCCAGGCTATTCCGATGGGATCCCACCCCGCCACGGATCGGTCGTCGCGCGGTGAGTTACTACGCGCGATGGCCGTCCCGTACGCAAGGGCGCGCGATTCTGCTGCAGAGCAAGGAGCTGCTCCCGATCGCGAGTTTGCTGGAGAGCTGCGCAATCCTGCAATTGATTCAGGCGTTTCATGAGCAGCCGGGTGTGCTGACCCGGCCGGCGGCCATCCGATCGACTGCGTACCAGCCGGACTTTCTCTTTTCCCGCAACGGCATCTCGTATCTGGTCTTCGCGAGCCAGCGATCCCTGGCGCAGGCCGCTGATTTGGCTCCGCATCTGCTGGCCGTCTGCGAGACCAGCCAGACAAGCCCGACGACGCTCTGCCATTTCCGGGTGTGTCGATTTTCGCCAACCAAGGCGACCATCTCGGCGCTGTCGGCGCTGAGTCCTGCACGACTCCAACGGGGCTTGCCCAGCCACACCGAACAACGGCTGGTGACGCACCTTTTCAGGGAATGGATCGGCGGCCATTGAAGGGTGCCGACAGACGCAGGCATGGCCAACTTGCCAAGCGCGAGGCTGGCCGAAACTTTCAGGAGAGGGCGATGAAGCGATCCAGTCAGGCTGTGACGTTGAAGACAGACACCCCGGCACCCAGTGCCTCCGACCGGCCGGAAACGGTGCAGGCCACGGCAACTGGCGTGGCAAGCGGCGCCGGCATCGTCCGCCGTGGAGGTCGGGCGTACCAGGTTTGCGTGGCGCTGGACGCCCGGACGCTGATATGCCGGGACCTGCAAAACGGCAGCCTCGTCGAGTTTGCAACGGAGGAGGTCGGCCTGCCGTCGGCCCCTATTGGACCGGGCGCCACTGGCCAGCTGCGCGATGCGCCAGACTCGGTGCGCACGGAAACCGAGCGGCGCCGCCGCTATCTGCGCGAAGTCGCCAGGGAGGGCACGGGAGTGTTCCGTCGGGCGACCGTCTGCGCGCCATCATTGACCGCGTGGCGCAGAAGATCCTCGACCCTCGGGCGCCGTCAGACTCCACGGTGGTGCGCTGGTGGCAGGCCCTGTCGCGCAATGGCTTGGCGGGCCTGGTGTCGCATACGGACCTGCGGGGCGGAAAGGGAAAATCCCGCCTGAGCGCAGGCCACCGCGACAAAATTTCGCGCGCGGTGGACCAGTGCCTTCAGCGGCCAAGACGTTCCGCCACCGAAATCCTCGACGAGGCGAATCAGCAGGTGACGGCGGAGAACGCCTGGGCGCTGGGCGATCCCGAGCGGCCGATCAGCCGGGCGACACTGTATCGGTATCGCCTGAAACGGCCGGCTATCGAGCTGCTGACTGCGAAAGTCGGATCGGCCGAGGCCCACCGGATGCTGAGCCTGTCCAAAGCGAATCGCCATGACGGGCCACGGCGTCCGCTGCAATGCGTGCAGTCCGACCATGGCGTTCTGGACCTGATGCTGGTCGACGAGGCGACCGGAAAATTGGTGGGCCGGCCATACCTGTCGGTCATGCTGTGTGTCGCCACGCGCATGGTGGTGGCGTGGGAGGTGTCGTTGGCGTGTCCCAACGAGCAAACGGTACTGGGCCTCCTGCGGCAAGCCTTAACTGGTCTCCTTGGAGACAAGCGGGCGCGGCGCCTGGCCCATGGGCAGGTGGAAATGCTGCTGTTCGATCGCGCCAAAGAATTCGACTCCGCGGCGGTGCAGGCCGCCTGTTCGGATCTGGACGTCGTGGTGATGTTTTGCCCGGCCTACCGCCCCGACAACAAGGGGCATGTCGAGCGCTTTATCGGGACGGTCAATCGCGGCCTCATAAGTTCCTTGCCGGGCACCACCTACGGCAGCCCGAAAGAGCGTCGCGGGTACGACGCCCAGGAAAACGCGACGCTCACCATCGCAGACCTGCGCACGTTGGTTGGCACCTGGATCGACACGGTCTATGCCTTAACGCCCCACGATGGGCTGAACGGTGCGACGCCCGAACATGTCTGGCGGCAACTCTCGGCCGTGTGCCCACTGGATGCGCTGCACCGCGACGACGCGGTGGCGTGGGCATGTCGACCACGGATGCAGCGGTGCATCGGGAAAAGTGGCATCAAAATGTTCGGCAATCAACGCTATGCGTCTGCCGAACTGGAGGGTGTCCGGCGCCAATTTGGTCTGCATTGTAAGGTGACGGTCCGTTTCGATCCATGGGATCTCGGTCGTGTCTGGGCCACGCATCCGGAGTCGCGACTTGAGTTCATCGTGCCCAACGTCGATCCAGCCTATGCCTGTGGACTTACGCTGCGTGAGCACGAACTGTTGGGGAAACTCAAACGCGTAAGCCACGGTCAGGCGGCTGGCGCTTCCCGGCTGGCGGCCAATCGTGCGGCGGTGCGTCGGGAAGTCGAGCGGGCGCAAGTGGACAAGAGTCTGCGACGTCGCAAGGCCGCGGCGATTGCCAAGGATGCCGCTCACCGCGCGATGCCGGCGACGTCCGAGCCCGCCGCATCGGCGGATCTGGAAAGTCCTATCCCGACACTCGGCAACTTCCGGATTCTTGCGCGGAAAGAGCTGCCAGGTTTCGCCCTCGGTCGCACTGCAAGACTTCGTAGTGCGGCGCCGAGTGCGGATGGCGCAGAGGAGGCGAGACATGAAGAATGATCTGGAACAGGCCGCGCACGAGGTGTCGCGCTACATCATCGACTATCCGGCATTCCATGATCTACGGGAGAAAATGGAACGGATGCTTCGTTCGCCCGATCCGCGTGGGCTGTTGATTGTGGGTGATACCAGAGTGGGCAAGACGACGCTGGCGAAGTCAATCCTGGAGGCGCATCCCAGGAGCACGGTGGATGGCACGCCGAGCGCTCCGGTGATGTACATCGAAGTCCCCACGATTCCTACCGAGAAGTCCATCGCACGTGGGCTCATGCTGCAACTCGACGTGACAACAAGCCGATCGCTCAGCGAGCAGGACCTGATCGCCCGCTTTACCAAGGTGGTGGAGTACTGCCGCATCCGGCTGGTCATCATTGACGAGTTCCATCATTTCACGGAGACCGCGCAACATCCGAAGCTGCACCGCTATGCGAATTCGGTGAAGAGCCTTATGAATCGCGCCGGCGTATCGGTGGTGCTGATGGGGCTGCCGAGTGCGCGCGCCGTGCTCGACAAGAGTCAGCAGTTGCGTGGTCGGTTCTCATCGGTGCAACACATCGGGGCCTTTGCGATGGAAGACAGCACTCAGTTCAACGACTTTCTGGACGTCCTGCGCGCGTTGGCGAAAAAGCTTCCGTTTGAAAACGGGGAAGAGCTCGCGGATGAGCTTTTCGGGCCTCGCATGTGGTACGCGACCCATGGCGCCTTGGGGTACGTGAAAAAGCTGCTGATCGAGGCGATCGAGATGAGCGAGGCGACGAAACGTCGACTCACCATGCCTCTGATGGAGAAGGCATTCACCGCGGCCATCTGGCATGAGGGGGTCGGAAAAATGAATCCATTTAACCGCGGCTTTAGTCATCATCTTCTCGACGAAGAGGGGCAGCCGTTCTGTCCGGATCTGACCTTCTGAGATGAGTGACCTGCCCCGGGCTCGCCGAGCCGCCAACCCGCCGCGAACGACGGCCGATGCCTTCCGGCCGTCGTTGTCCGACGCGGCGCGCAGCCGTGCCCAGGCAGCTCCAGCTGACGGGCCGGACGGCCGTCGGCCGCTGGAGTATGAAAGCCCGCGTGGATTTGCGCTTCGCACTGGGATCACGTTGGAGACGTCGCTGGCGACAACACAACCCCATCCGAACGTGTCATCCGATCTGCCTTGCGATCGAGCGTGCTTTTGTCCGGCGTGTTTGCAGGTGGAGCCTGTCTGGCGCAAGGAGTGGGAACGTCGCGGTGTGCTCACGTGTTTCCGACATGGATGGCGCTTGGTGGCCGAATGTCCAATCTGCAGCAAGTCGTTGAGCTGGCGTCGCCGCGATCTGGGCCATTGCGGCTGTGGCTTCCCATTGACACTCTGGCCACTTGTGACCCCCACGGACGCCGAGCGCGTGGCTACCCGGTATGTGTTGCTAGCCAAAGTGCCCCGCGGCAAGACGCGAAACCAATTGACCGGCCTGCCGCGCAGCTCTCGCGTGTCCTTGCTGCGGGCGCTGGGCTATGCTTGGCTCGCGCAAACTGCCGGTTTGCGCAGAGTACCGGGCAAGGATAGCGCCAACATGGATGCCCGCGCCTTTGCAGCAGCCGGCGAAGCGCTCCTGCGGCTGAAAGACCCGATCCTTTTCCTCGTGAAGGATTTCGCCGGCGTTTGCAACCGAGAACTTGTCGAGCTTCATCGGCTGGTAGCTTACGAGCTGTACCGATGCGTGGGTGTGCGGGCGGAGCCGGCATTGCGGCAACTCTTCCAGACGGCCGTCGCGAGTTTCTTCGCAAGCGGTGAAGTGTCGGGGCAGATGCTCTGCTTTTGGTTGCCGATCTTCCTCGATGGCTCCACCCACTGGCCGGCGGATATTGTGCCGCTGCAACTCGATAGAATGTTCCTCGGCAGACCCTACCGCAATATCTGGGTCGAAGTCCCGGCGAGCGTCTCGCTGACGAACGTCCAGCGAGTGTGGCGTGCGCGACAGGAGGGAGGGTCGTTTCGCGATTTGGCAGACAAGCTCGGTGTGCCCGTGTCGGTCCTCACGCGCCTGCTCCGGGAAGACGGCTACAGAAAGTATGGGCCCGAGCATGAGTATCTCCACCGGGCTGTGGACGACCTACTGGGCCGATACCGAGTCACAAAAGGCATCGATAACTATGTCGACGTGGCCACCGTCATGCGCAACGGGATGACGGTCAGTGAGTGCGTGAGAAGACTGAAAAATCCCCTAAGTCGCGACAGTCGCCGCCCCGTCGTGGCGCTCGTGTACAGCGGAGACAAGCATCACCTGATGTTCGCGAAGTGGGCGCTTCCAGATTATCCGAGCGTTCGCGTAGTGGTGCCGAAGGGATACGGTGGTGACCGTTATGATGCGCGGTGGGCCAGCGTCAGCGTCGCGGCGGAGTTCTTGAGGGTGGAACCGGATACGATCGTTCGCTGGGCTCAAGCAGGGCGCTTGGGCATTGTGCTCCCAGGCGTTCCCAGCGACGAAATGGGTATTCCGCGCGAGGCGTTAAGACGCATACGGAAGCATCAATCGAGTTAATGCTGGTGGAAACGCCAGTAGGGCCTGGGGCAGTCACGCCCGCGGACTTGCTGCGGCGTTCATTGTGCTACGTCATTGCTTCTTCTGCGTGTTGGCCGTCACGGGCACAGGGATCGGGCATCATGTCAGTCGTTGCCATTTGCGGGGCTCGGCGGCCGAATGGGTCCGTATGCGATGTTGCATGCATCGCTGGCACTTGACCTGTTCTCGAGGAGATTCTCTCGGATGCGGCAGCCGTACGCCCGGAGGGCGGCACATCGGAAAGCGTAGCGATCTGGCAAAACGCTTTCGCACGGGGGAGGGCGCCGGCTGATTCGCTCAATTTCGCAGCAGAGGGGCGCGGAGCGGCTTACAGGCCGGACGTCATGAGTAGCTTAGACGGGGTGAGGTCCAATGCGGTGGCAATCCGGATGAGGTTGAGGACGGACAGATTGCGCTCGCCCCGTTCGATGCGACCCATATGGCTGCGGTCGATACCGGTTGCGTGCGCGAGCGCCTCTTGGGAAGTGCCGAGTTCCAACCGGCGAGCGCGGACCGCCGCCCCAATCGCGGCGAGGTGTCCTGCATCGTCCTGTTTGACTGACACTCTTTGCATCCCGCGATGGTCGCGGTATGATGGCAGCTTGGCCACGGCATTTACGACCCATTTCGGGCAATGGCGCGGCTCTTTGGCTTTGATGCATATGTTTCTGATTCAGGATGAAAATCGTTTGCCGCTCCCATCGGCGCTCGCCGGGGATGGCGCAGGGGTATGGGCGGTGATGGAGCAGTGGACACCCGGTGACCTGCTGGTTCTTCGGGTGGCGGAGAAGCGAGCGCGAGAAATACCGCGCGTTGTCTGGATGGACCTCACCCGTGGTGCCGCATCCCTGAATCAATTTCTCGATGGCACGAGCGTGTTGCGCGGCGCTGCCGTGGTTAGCACACGTGGAGGGTGTCTCGCTGAGGACTGGTACCTCGATCCATTGAGCGAGATACGCATCGGGGTGAGCGAGCACAGCGAGAGCCACCAGGCGCTGCTAAGCGTGACGCAGTTCACCACAAGTGCAGGGCGGAGGTTCTCCATACCACACGGTTTCGCAACGCGGTATGCGCGAGGCCGGCGCGTCTGGCGGGCCGAAGTACAGAACTGAAACGCAAGCAACACGATGACCGATACGCGCTTTCACGACGAAATGAACTGGTCGAAGTCGCCCGAAAGCCGTAGCGGTTGGGGCAACCGCTACTTTATTGACACGGAATTCAGTGACTTCCGGGCCCCTGAAGTGCTCAGTATTGCCATCGTGGGAGAGAGCGGGGTCGAGTTTTACGGTGAGCGCACGGACTATAGCGAGGCGCGCTGTAGTGATTTCGTTCGCGCAGTCGTGGTGCCGCAGTTTGGCCGATTCGAAGGCAGGGCGATGATTCTAGGCCGTCTACGCCAGGAGCTGCGTGACTGGGTTGCTGCGATTCCTGCCGCGTCCAAGCCAGTGCTTTGCTACGACCACGCGGTGGACTTAGCGATGTTGCGATCCCTGCTTAGCGAGCGGTTGCCAGACGGTTGGGCGTTCGAGGATATCAGTGGTCAGCTCGACGTCGACCGTCGGGCGGCCTATTTTTTAAGGTATGGCGGAGAGCATCACGCACTGCACGATGCGAGGGCCAATGCATACGCTTGCAGCTTTTAGCCCAAAATTTCGCTCTGAGTCGCGTCCAATGCACAGGGGAACGTGGGATTCGAACGGATAACCGCCGTGAGCCTGAGACACTGCTCCGCTTCATTGTATGGGGAAGCGCGTGTGGGGTGCAGCCGTGAATAGGATGGCGCAGCGAGTCCCAAGAGAATCTCTGCGTTCCACCCGCAGATTGCCTGGGCCCCAAAGGGGGCAAATTCTGGTTTCGCAAAGGCTATTGCACCCCGAACCGGCTCCTTGGGAGCTTGCGACTGCCGTGGCGTGCGCGAGGTCCGTAACAAGGGGATCGCGGGTCCTTTGCGTGGCGATCAAAGTACTAAACGGTAGGGATAGTTCCCCCGTCAATCACAAACTCCGTCCCTGTAATCGTTGCCGGACATGGTGATGCCAGAAATGCAATGAGGTTCGCCACCTCATTGGGCTTTGATGGTCGTCCCAATGGAATTCCCCCAAGCGAATCCATGATGATTTTCTTGCCCCCTCATAGTCGGCGCCCGCTTGCGCGGCAAGTCGCTGGGCCAGCGCGACAGATGCTTCCGTTTCGATCCACCCAGGCGCTACGCGAACGACACTAATTCCCTTTGGTGGAACCTCCTTTGACAGGCTCTTGCTGTAGGTTGAGAGCGCGGCCTTCGCGGCCGCATAGGCCGTGGTCGATTCCGGCAAGGAAGCTCGCGCTGGATGGACGTGACGTGGATGATGACCCCGGCGCCTTGCGCCAACATGCCAGGCAGCAACGCACGGTCCAAACGGACGGCCGGCAACAGATTGAGGTCCAACTTTCGCTGCCATTCTTCGTCGCTCAATGCAGCAAAACCACCGCCGGGCGCCTTGGAGCCGCCTACGACGTGAACGACGATATCAACACCTCCCAAGTTGTCGATGGCGGCCTTTGCCACCTTGGCACAGCCTTCGGCAGTCGTCAGGTCTGCCGCTATGAAATGGTCTGTCGACGGAGAGGACGGTTGCACGCGCGCCGTGGCGACAACCTTCGCGTCCAGTTTCCGGAACAGGCTAACGACAGCCTCTCCCACACCTTTGGTGCCTTCGGTTACCAGGACACGCTTCCCTTCCAATTCCAACGCCATGGACATCAGCAGGACTCCTGAGGGCCGGTTGCTTCGTCTGCAGGACCGAATACACGGGAGAATTGGCCGGCACGTTATTTGTGGATGGCTTCGTGTGCGGGCCGTTGACGTCGACGTCCGCGGATTGTTGCCCCGGCGTCCGCATTCGTTTGCCGATTCATCCGGTCAACGCAATGGACGTCTCTGACCGACCCTGAGCCGCCACCAACGACAGCCGAACCAACGGCTGGATAGCAATGACAATCGGTCATTCACCGGAAGCTTGTTGGCACGGCTAGCCTTGGTCGGCACCTCCTTTTATGGGTAGGAAGGGGTAGCTATTTCGCTGCTTCTTCCTACTGTTCTCCAAGCCGATAGTCAATCCGCGTACGTGCCAGCGGCGCGGATCAGCGGTCCCCAACGGCCAATTTCCGCGTTCAGTTTGTCTTGTAGCCCCTTTGGTGTTTGCAGTTCAGGAGCAACGATCTGGACGCCGAGGTCATCAAGTCGTTTGTTCAGCGTTGGCTGCTTCAACGCGGCACGCAGAGCTTCATTAAGCTTTCCGGTAACTGCAGGAGGCGTTCCCTTAGGAGCGTAGATGCCGTGCCACACCACAACCTCGAAGTCTTTGAGGCCGGCTTCGCGCATCGTCGGAGCATCAGGTAATTGCTTTAGCCTATCCTTCGTCGTGACACCGTAAAACTTCACGCGCTTCGACTGGATGTATGGCATCGTCTGCATGGTCTGGTCGCACATTACATCGACCTGACCTCCCATCAGGCCAGTCATGGCCGGGCCCGTGCCTTGATACGGAACCGTCGTGGCTTCGGCACCAATGGCCTGCTGCAGAAGCATCCCGCACAACTGCGACGCTGCTCCCAGGCCTGCGTGGGCGATGTTGACCTTACTGCCGTTGGTTTTCATGTACGAAATAAATTCCCCCGGCGTGGCCGGCTGGAAGTTCGGTCGAGCGATAAGCGTCATCGGCACATCAGCAACCTGGCCAATGTACTCGTACGACTGAAGTGGGTTGTAGTTCAGCTTTCGATACAGCGCGGGCGCCGTAGACATCCCGATATGGTGAAGCAGGACGGTGTAACCATCGGGTTGTGCGCGAGCCACCGCGGCGGATGCGAGTGTCCCGCCAGCACCAGGCCTGTTTTCCACCAGGACCGTCTGACCAATGGTTTCACTCATTGCCTGTGCGACCGCGCGGCCCAAGAGGTCCGTCGGGCCGCCTGCCGCGAATGGAATCACCATCGTGATGGGGCGAGTCGGGAAGCTCTGAGAAGCGGCAGGGCCTGCCGCGGCAAGCAGCGAAGCGAAAACAGCAATCGGCGTTAGCCTTGCAAAGCGGGACATAGTTCCTCCAAATAATTTGTTGTAAGTTGCCTCACGACTCGCAGTTCGCGGCGGCAATCCTGTCGCCAGACCGCGACCAGGCGGGAGCGGTAGGGTCGAACGTCATGAAGTGCGCCTTGGCATAGTCGCTCGGGTCGAAGTTGATGCGAAGTTCAGGCCGGGAAGCCGCATCCATGCCGACCACATCGATAGCCTTGTCCAAGGCACGCCGTACCGTTTCGGCGGTGTTGAACGCGCCAGCGCGTTGCGCAGCAGCATCATGGCCCGCCATAAAGAATATCTTTGGTTCGACAGCCTGCACATACAGCGCTGCGTCGCGAAGGCCGTTGGTTGCTGCATTGCCGACATCGACTGCACCAATTTGCAGGTCGGTTTTCGGAAGACTTCGGAGCAAACCAGCCACTGCTGGCCCATTTTCCTTCAGTGAGCCCACGCGATCATTCCACGTCAGACCAAAAGATTGGCCACCGACGTAGGCCAGGTGATACAGAACGTTCGGCCCCCCCGAGCCTATCGTGGCAACATTGTCCTGCGCAGGGATACCGGCCGGCCAATACGTAGGATCGCGCAGGTCGCTATTGGCACTCCAATCGAATGCCTCCACAGGAATCCCACCGTCGCGTTGCGCGGTGACGGCATCACTGTGGGATATGGCACGCAAGCAGACTCCAAGGTCGGAGTAAAGCTTCGCATTGACAGTCTTTCCAACCGTTTGAGCGCGCGGCACAACCGCGTCGCACTTGATAAGTTTCTGGGAGCCTGCGTAGCCGGTCATTCTCCGCGCATCGGTTTCGACAACATCGCAATGTTCCGCCGCGCCGATGACCGTAGCCCCGGTTCGGAATGCTATGGCGGCTGCCAAGTCCGCATGACCGGCATCGGCTTTGCCCAACAGAACATATGATGGCATCAATGCGGTGACGTCCTCCAAGGTGGCCGGTGTGCGGCCCGCCGACGTCTCCCGGCGCAACAGCGAAGCGTCCATCAGCACAACCTTGCCGTTGATCGCCGCGGCATAGGTCGTATTGGTCAACCAGGACACAATTAGCAAATCGGAACGGACTTCGCCAGTATCGGGATCTACGTTCTCCGCGCCAAAAATTCGACTGCGAGTCGCGGATTGAACTTCCTTCGAGGGCACTGCTGCAGGCGTAGGTACGGCATCAGCCGGCTCCGCACCCGGGCTGGAGCCTTTGTCATCGCTGCCACCACATCCGGCAAGGATGACTGCGGTAGCGACTGCCGCCAATGCAAAAGTCTTGTACGTCGAGCTTGATTTCATTGTTGTCTCCTCCGTTATGTCGCCTAGTTACACGTCGCGTTTGTCCGATCGCCGGCCTTCTTCCAGCGCGGCGATGCCGGGTCAAACGTCAGCAGCGCGGGGCGTACATAGTCGTAGGGGTCATTCAGCCAACGTACCTCGGGCTGCTTGGCCGCGGGGATGCCGATGTTCGTCATAGACGTCATTAGGTTCCGCTTCCAAAGCTCGCCAGAGTTTCCCTTCGCGCCGCGCCGACGCTGCGACTCGTCGTGGTGGCTCGGGATGAACAGCTTTGGCTGGATATCGCGAATGTAGAGAGCGGCGTCGCGCAGGCCATTCGTTGGGTTGTTTGCGCCGCTGACAGCACCAATAAGCACGTCCGTTGCGGGCCAGGCCTTGAAGACCTGTTCCAGATTCGGAGCCAGTTCCTTGTACGGACCGACCGAGTCGTAAGAGGCAAAGGAGAAGGCACGTTGGCCCGGGACGGTGAAGTGATACAGAATCGAGAGATCACCTCCAGGGCTGCCGCTGGACTTGACGGCCGAGTATGCCGCAGTTCCTGTCCCCCACAATGTCGCCTCGCGGGGATCCTCCCCATCGGTGAAGTCAATGCCATTGAAGGGGATCGACGTATCGGCGGGCGTTGCCGCACCATGGAGATGTCGGACGACATTCAGACAGAGAGCCGGTTTGAGGTCAGGTACGTCCATAACGGCGGTACCGATCGGTACGCCGGCGGGCAGGAGTGCCTTGCATTTGACGGCCTGGCCGGCGCCAAACTGCGCGACCGCATCCTTCTGCATGGCTGTGCAATGCTCTTCCGCGCCAAAAATCGTCGCACCGGTCCGATATGCAACGTTGGCAATATAGTTGGTGTGGTCGCTATGACCGTGACCGATGAAAATCCATTCCGGGTTCAGGTCCACCAGTTCCTGGAGACCTGTCGGCGTGCGCTTGCGGCCGCCGCCGGAAACGACGATGTCTTCATTGATGTAGCCGTCCAGGAGGAAGACTTTGCCATTCGCTGCCACTGCGAAAGTGGTAGTCGTCAGCCACGAAATAATGACTCGATCAGCGCGGACGGCGCCCGTTCCAGTATTCACATTTTCAAAGCCAAACATGTGCTGACGGGCTTTGATGGTCGCTTGACCTGAAGTTGGGCCGCCAGTCGGAATTCCTGGGGCAACCTGGGCCATGCTCTGGCCAGCGCCGACCAACAGTGCAACCGTTGTGGCCAAGGCGAGTTTGGTCCTCGCAAGTGACTTGCGCATGTGTCTCCTCCTATGAGTGATACCTCGGGCTAGGCGGCCCGATGGTTCAAGTGATAACTACTTCGATAGCTTTGAGCCTGTAGCGACGAGCTGGGCGATGGCGTTTCCAATCACTGCAGTGCTTGCGTCGCCCTTCAAATCGCGGCTCCGCGGTCCTTCGCGTAACACGGCCTCGATGGCGCTCAAAATAAGGTCATGGGCGTCGCGATAGCCGAGGAAGTCCAGCATCAGCGCGCCAGACCAAATCATCGCGATGGGATTAGCAATGCCCTGACCAGCGATGTCGGGCGCGGAGCCATGCACCGGCTCGAACAGAGACGGGAAATCACGTTCCGGATTCAAGCTTGCCGACGGGGCGATACCAATCGTCCCAGTCGTCGCGGGGCCAAGGTCAGAAAGGATGTCTCCGAAAAGGTTCGTAGCTGCAACGACGTCGAATCGTTCGGGTTGCAGAACGAATCGTGCGGACAGAATGTCGATGTGTTGCTTGTCGATGGCTACGTCCGGGAACTCGGAAGCGATTGCTTCGGCGCGTTTGTCCCACCACGGCATGCTGATGGCGATGCCGTTCGATTTAGTTGCCACGGTCACATGCTTGCGCTCACGGCTACGGGCCAGTTCGAAGGCGTAGCGCAGCAGGCGGTCAGAGCCCCGGCGCGAGAAGGTGGACTGCTGTAGTACAACTTCCCGGTCCGTACCTTCGTACATGATGCCGCCAACAGCGGTGTACTCCCCTTCAGTATTCTCGCGAACGACCAGGTAATCAATGTCGCCGGGCTTCCGATTCGCCAGCGGACACGGCACGCCATCGAAGAGTCGGACCGGGCGGAGGTTGATGTACTGGTCAAATTCGCGACGGAATTTGATGAGAGAGCCCCAAAGCGAGATGTGGTCCGGGACGAGAGCGGGCCAGCCAACTGCACCAAAGTAAATTGCTTCGTAAGACTGGAGCATGTCCTTCCAGTCCTCGGGCATCATCGTGCCATGTTGGGCGTAGTAGTCGCAGCTAGCCCAGTCGAACGTGTCAACGTGAAGCTCGATGTCGAACCGTTTCGCTGCCGCTTGGAGAACCTTGATGCCTTCGGGAAGGACTTCCTTGCCAATACCGTCGCCGGCGAGTGCTGCGATACGGTGAATCTTCTTAGCCATCGGACATGAAATTTTTGTGTCGGGATGGCCACAGTATAGGTACGATATCTGGTGAACAATCGTCCAGTCCGTCAACTTTCAATTTACGAATCGTGAATAACGAACTTCCAGATATCAACGACTTACGTGTGTTTGTGCACGTTGCGCAGCGTTCGAGCTTCGCCGCTGCTGCCGTCGACCTTGGCATGTCACCGGCGTACATGACTAAACGGATCAAGGCCTTGGAGAGCACCCTGGGGGCTACGTTGCTCAACCGGACAACCCGGCGCGTGGTGGTCACCGAAGACGGCGAGCGGACGTATCAATGGGCGCAGAAAATCCTGGGCGATGTCGACCACATGTTTGACGACATTTCCGCAAAGAGGACGGATCCGAGGGGGAGCCTGCGCGTTTGCAGCAGCTTCGGCTTTGGGAGGAACATTGTCGGCCCTGCCATCGCGGCGCTCGCGGAGCGGTATCCCGCCTTGTCGATCAGGTTTGAGGTGTTCGACCGACTGATAGATGTTGGCGCCGAAGGCTTCGATCTCGACATTCGTATCGGCGACGAGATTGCGCCTTACCATATTGCACGAAAGCTGGCGTCGAACTTTCGCGTTCTATGCGCCGCACCCGATTATGTCGAGAAGTGTGGCAGCCCTCGAACGCTTTCAGAATTGCGCAATCACAGTTGTTTAATTATCAAGGAGCGGGACCATCCGTTTGGTGTCTGGCGAGTGCGTGGTCCTTCCGGAGAGGAGTCAGTCAAGGTTCGGGGTCAGCTTTCCACTAACCATGGCGAGATAGCGGTAAGTTGGGCGGTTGCCGGGCGAGGGATAATATTGCGGTCCATGTGGGACGTCAGGCCCTTGCTCGAATCCGGCAAGTTAGTTCGCCTGTTGCCGCAGTACGTCCAGGAAGCGAACGTTTGGGCAGTGTATCCAGAACGCCTGGAGTCCTCAGCGAAGATCAAGGCGTGCATTAACTGGTTTGAGAAAAATCTGCCTCGTTCAGAGAGTGATCGATAGCAACAATTCGGGGCTGCACATACATCTCCAATGCTAAGCCCCCTGCAATTCTTAGGAGTCAGTTTGCCGGCTGCAACCCAGCCCGAAGCGGTCGCTCGGCTCGGAATGTTCGGGCGGCTGCTAATGGCCGGACTCGGCCGTCGGACCTGATTCACTGGCCGGCCCTAGCTCAATTTGGCGGCTCGCGACCCATCTGAGACGTCTAATTCGTCAAGTGTGTACGAATACCGGCCGTTGCCAAGACGAGAACATAGTGGATATAGGGCATGGCACCATGAGTCGAGGTTTGTGTTTTCGTGCCAGCATTGCGAGGCTATGTACGGACAACCGGGTCATAGGCCTCCTCATTTCCTGACTGAGCCGGTTGCGGGAGCGCGAAGAATGGTGCGCCCGACGGGGTCTGTGACGCTCGTCTAATCGTGGGACCTTTGCTTGCGCCCTGTCCGCGGCGGGTAAGCGTGGATGCGATTTGCATGATCGCATCCGCGCCATCCTCGCCGACGATCGACCTGGCGGCCGCCTGCGCGCGCGCCCATGCCGGTCCTGCGCACCCCAACAGCGATGTTCCCGCCTTTGTGATGCAAAGCGGCCGGCTCCGCCCGTCTTCCTCTGAAAAGCTCTCCGTCACCCAACCCTGCGCAAGTAGCGGTTGAAGGTTGCGTGTTATCGTGGACCGGTCGTGATGGTTTCGCGGCAGGCTCCATCGGGCGCGGAGAACGGGCAAGGCGCGCCGTCTTGTGTTTTGGGGGCACGACCGCGCCTCCCGCCAAGGTCACGAAACAGAAGCAAGGCGAGCTGCGGTTTCGCTCCTTATCGGATAGGCGCAACCCAGTCCCCCCAGTTCTTCTACCACATGCGACGCAGCACACCGTCTTTCATGACGAACGCATGCCAAAGTGCCGCAGTCGCGTGCAGCCCGACAAAGATGTACACGAGGGTCGCGCCGGATTCGTGGATTTCCCCGGCGAGGTGAGCGAGCTTGTCATGCTCGGCCAGGAAACTGGGCAATGTCATGCCAAATGCCCGGATGGGTTCTGCGCCCCATGCGACGGCCAGCACGCCCAAGACCGGCATGGCGAACATCAGCAGATAGAGAATGCCGTGCGTAAGCCCGCCGATGCGCCGCAGGAGGTTCGGTCCCGGGACAGGTGAGGGGATGGGCGTCACGAGGCGGGCGAGCAGGCGCAACAGCATCAGCGCAAAGACGCTAAGGCCGGCAGATTGATGAATCTCGAACAGGGCGGCTCGCGCAAGGCTGCCCTTCGGGAAAACATCGAGGATCTCGATCGCCGCCACGGCAATCAGCGCGGCGAGGAACACCAGCCAATGGAGGACTCTCATCGCGAGGGTGTATCTGGGTTCGGCATTCATTGTAAAACCTCCTTGGGGTCTACATCCGTCAGGGCTGCCGTCAGGGCTGCCAAATGCAGCGCTTCCTGGTGTGTCATAGCGGGTGTCTGGGTTGGGTTGTCGTATGTCCGCACGCGGTCTCAGTCATCGAGATCCCACATCCGGTGAAGGTCAAGATTGAGTCGGCTGTCGGCTTCCAGTGCGTCGACCCGAGCAAGGCGCTCGGCCAGCAACGCGTCAGCAAGGCTGCGGCGTACCGCGAGCAGTTCGGCCAGTCCCGACTCGCCAGCGCGATAGGCGCGCGTCGCGCGATCCGATGCGGCGCGCTGTAGGTTCGCAGCTTCAGCCTGAGCCTGCGCTGTCGAGCGCTTTCCAAGGAGGCTGCGATATTGCACGTCAAATTCCGCGCCAAGTTTGCGCTCGGTCGCCAGGCGGTTACGCGCGGCGGCCAGGGCGTCGGCAGCCGCTGCCGTAGCAGTTGCGCGGCGATGCTCGCCGCCAAGTGGCATGGCCACACTGACGCCAACGATGCGCTCTGCGCCGCCCCGCTCGATCGTGACGAACATGCCGACTGTCGGATCAGGCTTGCGTTCCAAATCTGCCCGCGTCGCAATGCGTAGCGCCTGCGCTTCCTGCGCCATCGCAAGCCGATACTCATGGCTGCCTTGGATGTAGTCCTTACGAAGCGCCTCGGGCGGCTCCGGCGGTACCGGGGGCAGCGATATCTGCGCCAGAGGGCGAGGCTCGCCCAAGCCGGGAAACCGACCACGCAATGCGGCAAGCGCCGCCTGCTCCGCCGCGACGGCCGTTGCCAGCGAGGCCTGCGTGCGCGCCCGATCCGATGCGGCCAACTCTCCGTCGAGCCGTGCGGCGTCGCCCAGTTCGATGCGGCGCGTTGTCATGGCGACCAGTTCGTCGGCTGCCCGGGCATTATTCTGGGCGGCTAGGCGCGCCTGCGCTGCACGCATGACGGCGAACCACAGGGTCAGAATCGTGCGCGACGATTCGTGTCGGGCGTCCATCATCGCGAGGTCTCCGGTTTCGGCAGTAGCATCGGCCAGCCGCGCATCGGCGTCAGCCTTGCCCCAAAGCCGCAGCGGCCGTTCCACGGCGATTTGCCCTTCAGGAAAACGCTGGGATGGGTCGCGCACGCTGCGGCCCTGGCCGATTGCCCGCACCACCGTTTCAGAGGTGCCCGCGCGGATCCCGACGGCGCGCGCGTGCGTGGCATCGCGTCGTGCCTCGGCGGCCATCACGTCAGGGGAACTGACGATGGCGTCCCGCACGGCGGCGTCGTCAGGCAGATAGTCGTTTGTGGCGGCGTGTGGGGCCGTGCTGCCAAACGACGCCATAGCGCTGAGTGAGCCGACCAAGCCTATCATTATCGCAAGGGTGATATGCAGGTTGCACCTCATTGCGGCTCTCCCTGTTGGCGATCGGACCGCACGCTCGGCGAGCCGAAATGCTCGAACAACAGCGGCAAAAGAAGTAGCGTGAGCGCGGTCGACGAAACGAGGCCACCGGAAATAACGATGGCGAGTGGACGCTGGATCTCAGAGCCCGGCCCGGTTGCCAGCAGCAGCGGTATCATCCCGAGCGCCGTGATACAGGCGGTCATCAGGACGGGGCGCAGCCGATCCCGGACGCCCACGCGAACGGTTTGGGCGACGTCGAGACCGGACTCCAGCAGCGCGTTGAAGTGTGAGATCAGCACGACACCGTTTAGCACCGCGATACCGAGCAAGGCAATAAAGCCAACGGACGCCGGAACGGACAGGTATTCCCCTGATAGCCGCAATGCAGCGATGCCTCCTACAAGCGCAAACGGAATATTGGCCAGCACCAGCACGGCTTGACGTACCGATCGGAATGTCAGCATCAACAGCAAGAAGATCGCTGCCAATGCCATCGGCACAACCAGGGCCAGACGCGCAGCGGCTCGACGCTGGTTCTCAAATTGCCCCCCCCAGACGATGCGCAAGCCTTTGGGCAACGTCTGAAGACGGGCAACGGCCGCCTGTGCCTCCTGAACGAAGCCGGCCAGGTCGCGGCCCTCCACGTTTGCCTGGATCACGGCAAACCTGGCACCGTTCTCATGATTGATCCGCACAGGGCCGTCCACCCGCTCAAGGCCCGCCAATGATGTCAGTGGCCACGCCTGGCCATCCGGCGCCGTGACCAGCAGGCTGGCGAACGCCTCGGGGGCCTGGCGCAATGCTGCGCCGCCGCGCAGGATCAGCGGCGTGCGGATAATGCCCTCCGGCACCACGCCAATGCGGTCGCCCTCCACCAGCGCGCGCAGTTGCGCCTGCAGGGCGTCTCCAGAAAAGCCTGCCTGGCCGGCTGCGGCGCGGTCCAGGGACACTTTCAGGTACTGCACGCCGGTGTTACTGGGTGCAATCACGTCGGTCGCGCCATGGATGCCGCGCACGGTCGAGGCGATGAGCTGTGCGGCCGCATCGATCGCCCCGAGGTCGCTGCCAAAGAGCTTAATGGCAACGTCGCCGCGCGTGCCGGTCAGCATCTCCGACACGCGCATCTCGATGGGCTGGGTGAATCCGTAGATCACACCGGGAAAGCGTTCCATCACGCGCCGGATCGCCTCGGCAATATCTTCCTTGCCGCCGCGCCACTGGTCCTTGGGCTTAAGCACGAGGAAGGTGTCGGTCTCGTTGAGGCCCATTGGGTCCAGTCCCAGATCGTCGGAGCCGGAGCGCGCCACAATTGAGCGGATTTCGGGGACGTCCTTGAGTAAGGCCTGCTGAACACGCTGGTCCAAGTCCAGCGATGCCGCAAGCGACACGGAAGGAGCTTTTTGAAGCTGCACGATCATGTCTCCCTCGTCCATGGTCGGCATGAAGGTCTTTCCCACGGACAGGTACAACACAGCGGCCCCCGCCAGTGCCACACCGGCAGCAGCGAAGATGGTACGGCGGTGCAAGGTGCTCCAGTCCTGCATCCGGGCAAAGCCGGCCGAGACCTTGCGCATTAACCAGGGTGTCTCATCGGCGTGAGACAGCAATAGCCAGGAAGCCAGCGCGGGGACGACCGTAAATGCAATCACCACCGAGGACGCCAACGCCAGCACGATGGTGAGCGCCACAGGTGCAAAGAGCTTGCCCTCAAGCCCCTCGAGCGATAACAGCGGCAGGAAAACAATGCCGATGATGGATACACCGGCCAGCATCGGCGGGCCAACGGCTGTTACGGCATGCCGAATCGCCGCAATGCGCAGTCCCACGTCGGTCTTGTGCGCTTCGGCGCGTGCCAGCGCAGTCTCAATGTTCTCGACGACGACGACTGCAGCATCCACGAGCATGCCAAGCGCGATCGCCAGGCCACCGAGGCTCATCAGGTTCGCGGTCAGTCCCATGTAGCGCATCAACAGGAACGTCGCGAGCATCGACAGAGGCAACGTGGCCGCTACGACTAGCGCAGCGCGTACGCCGCCGAGAAACAGGTACAGAGTCACCACCACCAGCACGCCGGCCTCGGCCAGCGCGCGCACGACAGTGCTCGCCGCGCGTGTTACCAATTCTCCGCGGTTGTAGAAGACCGTGGTTGACATCCCCTTGGGCAGACCAGGCGCCAGCTCGTCAAGTCGCGCCTGCACCGCCTGCACCAGCTTGCGTGCATCGGTGCCACGCAGGCCTAGAACTAGCCCCTGCACCGACTCGCCCTGTCCGTCCTTGCTGACCGCGCCGTTGCGTGTGGCCTCGCCAAGCTGCACGGTGGCTACGTCGCCGACCGTCACTGCCGGCGCGCTCGCGGGACCGTTCCCGGCTTGCACGACAATGGCGCGCAAGTCATCGAGGCCCCGTATGCCCCCTTCCACGCGCACCACCCAGTGCTCATCGCCACGGTCAAGGCGCCCGGCTCCATCATTGCGATTATTCGTGTCCAGGGCGTGACGCAACTGCTCCAGTGTCACCCCACGCGCGCGCAGGCGGGGCGGGTCGGGAATCACTTCGTAGCTTCGCACCTCGCCGCCGAGTGCGTTCACATCCGCTACGCCCGGCACGGTGCGCAAAGCAGGGCGGATCACCCAATCCAGCACCCGGCGCCGCTCGGCAAGTGAGTAGCCTTCACCCTCGATGGTGAACATAAACATCTCACCCAGCGGCGTAGTAATGGGCGCGAGACCGCCCTCGGCGGTCGAAGGCAGGTCTCGCGCGAGGCCGGCGAGCCGCTCCGAGACCTGTTGGCGGGCCCAATAGACGTCCACGCCCTCCTCAAAGTCCATCGTCACATCGCTGATGCCGTACTTGGACACCGAGCGCACGATAGTCTTATGGGGGATTCCTAGCAGTTCCTGCTCAATCGGTATCGAGACGCGCTGTTCGACCTCCTCCGGTGTCATGCCCGGCACCTTGAGCACCACCTTGACCTGAGTCGGGGAGATATCGGGAAAGGCGTCGATGGGCAGATTCAGATAAGCCCATGCGCCCGCGGCAGCCAACGCGCAGGCCGCCATCAGGACCAGCACGCGCTGTCGCAGGGAAAACTCGATCAGGTGGGCAAGCATCACTGGTCTCCCACCAACAGACCTTTTAGCGCCCCAATGCCTGCGACTGCGACGCGCGCACCTGGCGGCAGATTGCCCCGAATCACCGCGTTGGCTTCGTCCGTGGCCTCCAGCGTAATGGGCTGGAATCGGAAACCCTTGTCTGTGGCGATGAACACGCCCGGCGTTGCCTGCCAGTAGGCCACTGCAGCCGGGGGCACACGCACGCGTGCGGGCTTGCCCTCGCCGTCGCGGCTTCGCAGCTTCAGTGTGACGTTGACACTCTCCCCCGCGCGTAGGTCGCCGCGGCGGTCCAGCGACGCGCGCACACGGGTCCCTGCCGTACCATCGCCGGCCGGCGCGACGCCGACCACCGTGCCGACCGCGCCGCGCCGCGCGACCTCCACTCGCTCGCCGGGCAACGGCACCGGTATATCCCGGCCGAGCAGAAGATCTAACTCTAGCGCGTTCGGATCGACAATCCGGAACAGGGCAGAGGCGCCTTCCACACGCGCGCCTGGCAAGACGTTCACCTCCGAGACGATGCCTGGGTGGCTCGCCACGAGTTGGGCCCCCTCGCCCGCGCCGGAGAAGACGATGCCCGCCGACTCAATTTCCGCGCGCCGTGCTCGGGCCATCGCCGCAGCTTCGGTCGCCCGGGCCTGCGTAGCCTGCCAGCGGCTCGCAGCGATAATCCCATCCTCAAAGAGCGACTGGTCGCGCACGAGCGCCTGCTGCGCGAGGCGAGCCTGTGAGTTCGCCTCGGCCAGCCCGCGCCTTGCGTCAAACAACTGTGGACTCAAGAAGCCAGCCAGCGGCTCGCCCGCCCGGACGGTCTGCCCGATCGCTACCAGTACACGCGGCACGATGCCAGGGTAGGGGGCAGCCACGACATACTGGGCATTGGGCTTGAATACGACCCTGGCGTGCGTGCCCACGTCCAAGGTCTCGGCGGCAGAGACCGCGCTCGTGCGCACGCCAAGGGCGCGCGCGTGCTCGGCGGATAATGAGACTGCTTGGGCCGCGGCCTGCGCGGCGGCCGCGTGCGAGAGCGGCAAGCAGATCAATGCGATCCCCGCACGCACCCAAAAAAGGTGTCTACATGACATTCCTGACTCCAACATGCAGGATAGAGCCCGCCCCTTCCATGAACGGCAGGCGCGAACGTGAACACCGGCAAAGCGCCGGATAAAGGGAATCAGGAGAACTGCGGGGGCGCCTGAGCGGGCGGCGGGTGGCTAAAGCAGGTGCGCCAGCGTGGCGCGGGAGCGGGATGGAAAGGAGACCGTCGTGTGAAACCCCTGGCAAGGGCGGCCAGCAACACGAACGTGAGGATCGATAAACCGGGGAGCACCCCAGGCTGGATCAGCGCCGCCAACACCAGCGGGCCGAGCCCAGATTCGACGTCCACTTCGAACGAATCACCGCTTGCCAGCGGCGAATCGACATGATCGGCCTTCTGAAGCCCTTCCGGCACGGTAGTGTCCATCGACAGTGCTGCGACCCAGAAATGCGAATCAGTTTCGCCTGGTAGGCCAGCGTGCACGTGCAGGCCAGTTTGTATCGGAGTTCCGAAATGGCCGTGCAGCAGCGGGGTCAGCAGTTGCGTCAGTACAAAAAGCACCAACACCACGCCCCGGAGCGAGACACTCGGCATTGCACGTGACATAGCGCTATTGTAATGCAACCACTGCGGTTCTGCCGCTGCGGCCTTCCGCCAATGCTCAAAATGCCCCCTGTGTTGCCGCCGCCCGTTCGTTCTACAGCGCTTGAACGGATTTGTTGGCGCACAGAAGCCTCGAACCTCGCAGTCACACATGGCTCCGATCTTCGTGGTCAAAAGTAGGGCAAGCGTATTTCGGCTTCACACCGTATTGGACGTCCTTCGCGATGGACTCGGACTCGAAACTCCTGAACGACAACGGAGAGCCTGTTGCCGTAGTGTTCCGCATCACCTTGATGCCCCCCAGTTGTCTAAGATCTCTCGGATGACTCGAAGACCTAAAGGCCTTTCCTCTGCCGCTCACAATCGATTACAACCCTGCATCTGGGCTGGCGATATGCTATCGCGCGACCTCTACCGCCAACGCTTATACTGGAGACAATTAATGGGCAAACTCGGGGCAATGCGTCTACTGGCGTCTGTTTTGATGCTAATGAACGTTGGGGGCAATGCGCATGCTCAGCAGGTGGGGGGTGGCATGGGCGAACCCATTCACATCGGCACGTTTGACGCGCGCGGGGAGGGCCGGCTCATGAGACAAGATCTACCGCAGAAGTCATCGGCAAAAGCCCGGCACACATCCGATGCCGGAACACCGCAAGCGCATGCACGCACCCAGCAAGGGATGCTTCCAGGCAAGCACCTACGCTAGTTCGCAGATGACGTTACGCGGCCGTTGATGCCAAATGTGTCGCATATGGCCGATCGCTGCAAGTCAAGGTCGCGCGAATCTCCTGGTGGCCCTAACGTCCATGACTTAGCCGGGCGGAATTGGCCGCCTGCCGGTCCGGAGCAGGATTCATTGGAGGGCAGTGCGGAGCAGCAGGTTGCTGATCTTCAGGTTGCCCGTGCTGAATCGGAGCAGGGCGCACTGCGCGCCGCTAGTGTCAGGACGGACCTAGCCAAGGCGCTATTGCGAGGGAAGCGAACCAGGCGAACTGTGTATACATACAGTGGTTTTGCGCTGAGATTTAAGGGCAGACACAGGAATGCCGGATTCTCTGCGCGCTGCAAAGACCTCGTTTAGCCGGTTTAACGACGGCGTTGTTAGTGCTCAAGCGGAAACCTGTGCATCCTTCCTTAGCCAGCGGACCTTAGTCTGGTCAGGGATGGCGCTGGCCGTAGGCGAGCGCGCTGATTTTTTGGTCTCTGAGGCTGGGGGTCTTGGGCACTTTGCATGCGGACTGGCGGCGTAATCGTGAGCACTATTGTCGCGGGGAAGGGACTTTACGCAAACGTGGGCACAGTAGGGGCAAGCCGCTATCGGGTGCCGTATGTTTAACTTTATGCTGCTCCAGCCATTCGTGAGAATCCTCAGAAGTTAACGTCGGTAAGGGCTCCTGCCGACCCATAGCGGCCTACGGTACCTGGGCCGCTGAATGACCGAGCGCATTCCAGGAACGGACGTTCGCTTCTCTACCGTTGGGTTCACATTATCTGACCGAAACTTAGTAATAGGCGTGGATGGAGGATCTCATCGCCCATTTGCATCGAAAGCTCTGACGGCGTAGCGGTCCCGCCGCCGAGGTCACCGGCCGGCAGGCCCTATACAGGGTGCGATGTCTATAATCTAAGCATTGTGGACAGCGCCCGACAGCCGGACTTTCCGTAAGGTTGCGATGGGATAGGCACGGATTGGCACGGATCATGTACGAGGCAAGATACCGAGCGAGATATGGGCGGAGCACTAGTGAACTGGATGATGAAGTGTGGCGGGCGCGGGAGCGCGTCTGTGCCCAGATTGGCAGAGTCCGGGCGATGCTCAGCGATGGCGGCGACGTCAAGCTGGCCATGCGAACCCTGCGGTGTCTACGCCTGGGCTATGGAGAACTCCGTCGCCTGCGACATGAGAGGCTCAGATAGTGCCAAGTAGCAGGTCAACGGCAAGGTGTCCTCGCTGCATGCAAGCTGTATCGGCCTCCGCGGAGGACGGGTATGGAGATGAGTGATAGTACGGCCCACATAAAGACGGACTCTCTGAATTCGCCGGCTCTCCGACTGCCACGCAGTACCCCCAACTATGGTGCCCGGGCAGCTCATCATCGACATCAATCTGAAACACCGCCATATGCAGTATTAGACCCCGATACTGCTCTACTCTTCGTATGTTGAGCGTGTCCATGATGAAGGCCCCCGATAGCAAATGTCCTTAGGAGGCACGCCCACCGACACACTTGTAGCAGCGCAGATCGCTCCCTTTCATGACATCGTGCGCGCTGCAACTCAAAGCTGATGTCCGACGCTGTCCTACGCTCCGCAAGCCGGTCGAAGCCATGAATGGCTGATGAACGCAATAGTGCCGATTGCAGAAACTGGATGTCGAGCGACAGCAAAAGCCGAGCGCGGAAGTTCGGCGAACGCCAGCGCGTCCGCGCTGAGGCGTTCGGGTGCGAGGCGGAATAGCTCAGTCGCAATGCCAGCGACCGGGACTCTCACCGCTGGTGCCATACGAAGTCATGGATAGGACGGATTAATTCCCTATGCCGAAGATTAAGCGCGTATGCTGGGGTTGCCCAGCCGGCAAGCAATGCAATAGGAGTTCCCATGGCAAAAAGCCAACTACGCGGTAATCGTGAAGCAAAAAAGCCCAAGCAACCGAAGAAACCTTCCATCCTGGCAACCCCACTTAGCACGGTTCAGTCGCGGGTTCGGAGCGACGGTCTTGCCAAGAGGAAGTCGTAAGCCGAGGAAATTGCCCGGCAAGGCGCAGGGCGATGCCTCTTAACTCAACGAAGCCGACCGATGCGGGAGGCACACCATGATCCATCCTGACACAGGCCCTACATTTCGAGGCCTACCACTTACCGCCGAGCAGGACTCGGAGGTTCGCCATTATCAGAACAGAAAAACGAGGCTTGGCAAGCCATGGGATACCCCGGAACTACGCGGGATGCTCGAAGACATGCTGGTGCCTCCGACGACCGAGGACGGCGGCACGGAAGATGTTCTTCTGGGGCCAGCGGCTGCCGCGGAACGTGCGGCATCGTTCGTTGGCGACGCCATGGAGCCGATTGCAGCATACGAGGATTGGAATGCCGCCATGGAAATCGAGGGGATGAAAGGCGGAGGGCGCTAATGCCGGTTACCAGGTGGAGATGGCGCTCGTTGTTGCGAGCGGCAAGTCGATCCCCGCAGCCGGGTCGGATATTGGCTGGATTTCGATAAAGGGCCGCATCGACTCGACCTTGCCGAATATGGCGGCAAACGGAATGTCCGCAGCATCCCGGCCGGTGCCAATGCGCAGCAGGCCAGCGGGAATGGACACCCCCGAAGGATCGAGCAGGTACCATCCACCTGACAGGAACACTTCGACCACTGCGTGAAAGTCTGGCGCGCCCAACGCAGGATCAGCGCCATAGTCCACGCTGCTGGACATACGGGCGGGAATACTCAGTGCACGGCAAACTGCGATCATCAGGTGGGAAAAGTCCCTGCATACGCCGATGCGCTCCACGAGCGTATCGATTGCTGAGGTCCGCTCATTAGTGGATCGCGAAAGAAAGCGCACATGGTTGCGCACCCACTCCCGAATCGCATACACGCGCGAATAACCGGGGCGCATGCCGCCAAACTCCCGCATGGCGAACTCCATCGTGCGGTCGGATTCGCAATACCGGCTAGGCGCCAGGTACGAAAGTACATCGACAGGAAGTCGGGCGACCGGCACCTCTGTCAACGATGTAACGTCCTCAAAACGGTGGTCGATGTCCACGACAGCCTCATAGCGGACGGCCAATGGGCCCTTGCACGCGTGTATCCTGAGCAGGCGGTTACAGAGTGAATCCGTGTGGTGAGCGGCATCAACCGTTGGCGTGAGTGCCAGATGCTCGGAGACGATGGACTGTCTTGCAGTCTTTGCGGCTTCGACGATCAAGAGAAAGTCTGCCGTGGCGTCCAGGACCTCATAGGACAGATTCACGGAGTACCGAAGGCGGTTCATTTCGCACCTTGTGTCGACGTGGGATGGTGGTAAGGGGCTCTACCAATTGAATTCAGTGTACCGCGAGAGGTGGTGGTCGCGTGCCGCGTAAGCGGCGCTGTAATCTGTGGGGCAGGGGCCAATTTGTAAGGTGAGTAGGACAATACGCGTCACCTCCCTATACTGGTAGCGGTACCGCTTCGCGCTGCTCCCCTTTCTGGCTCGTCTATCACTCGTTTTTCGGGACTTTCCCCCTCGATTCGTCTTAGGACCGATGATTCCTGAAGTCACTCGTGGGGATTCCTGGAAAAATTCATGCTCGACGCCCCGCGACGATTTTCGTTCGCTCAATCCCGCGCCGAGACAAGCCAATTCTTCTCCAGGACCGATAGAGTCGAAGATCGGTGGGAGAGACACTTCTTCCAACCCCAAAGTGGTTTCTACGTTCGTTGCCACCTTTGCAGAGGAGTTCTGTGATGGATCGCGTCGCAGAGTACCGGGGGTTCGATATCCATGTCGATCTCAGTCTGGCGTCCAAGGACATGTTCGACGTCTGGTTCCAAGTTGAGGGGCCAATGAGGCCACCTGGTGTTGCAGCGATTGGCAAGAGAATCAAAGTCTTTGGCGGGCCGTACTCTAGGCGTTGGGCTTACCTCGTGGCGGAACTAGCGGGGCGGGCCGCCGTGGACCTTATTCTTGGGCCGGATGAATGACCAGGGGCGCGCATTTGGTTTCACTCACTTGGCCGGAGCGTTTAGCTATGTAGTACGTACTCGATGACTCGTGGGGCGGCCCCCTGAATCACCGGACACAGTCCCCCACTTACAATAGCGGTTAGGCATACGACTGTGTTTATGACTAAAACGAAGCAGGAATTGGTGGAAGTGTTGACGGGGCCGGAGCGCAGGCGG